>ENA-OSEO01006562-OSEO01006562.1-sediment-metagenome-genome-assembly--contig:-NODE-6562-length-10356-cov-3.792198_pt1 | contig 10356 bp, 9 predicted proteins | sample MGYA00237883_ERZ534232 | MGnify/ENA metagenome assembly ERZ534232
CTAATAAACCCTTATCATAAAAGGCGCCCAGATGGTTTTTCAATTTTCAGATCACCGACCGTGCAAAATTAAGGTATTATTTTAGCAAGACGATTAGAACTGGATTCGATGAAGCCTTGACCAGAATAACCCAGGCCTTGAAGGAAGAAGGATTTGGGATTTTGACGGAAATCGATGTCAAGAGCACCTTGAAGAAAAAACTGGACGTTGACTTTAGAAACTACCGAATATTGGGCGCCTGTAATCCTCCCTTTGCTTACAGAGCACTCCAGACGGAAGACAAAGTCGGTACGATGTTGCCCTGTAATGTCATTGTTCAGGAAACTGTCGATGGCGCCGTTGAGATTGCGGCCATCGATCCGATTGCGTCAATGCAAGCGATAGAGAACCCTGAATTGAGTGAAATAGCCGAAACAATTGGACAAAAATTAAAAATGGTTATCCAGAATGCATGACCGGCAGAACAAAGATTCGCGCGAGATAGAAGAACGATGTTTCAATAAAGAATTGGGCATTCATGTATCTTGTTTTGAAAAGGCGGATGCGACGAAACCTTTTGCTACGCGAAATGTGCAATATATACATTGTTAATGATTCAGCTGTTATCCGGTAGCGGTTGCAGAAGATGCTGGCTGAATTTTCAGGAGTCTTTAATTAATATATCGTCATAATCTGAAAAAGAGGTTGTCATGAAAGAAATTAAAAAAATACTTGTTGTCAGTCGTTCGACCCACCATTGCCGGAATGCGGTGCATCGGGGATTTGAACTAGCTCAGGCCTATGGCGCAAAACTCTATGTTGTTCATGTCGTCCATGATCCCTTCAACATGGAAGGCTGGAATTTACCTTTTCCCACATTTCATGATGAATATAAAAAATTGATTGCTAAGTATATGAAAGAGCTTCATGAAATCATCGAAGGGGAGAAGGACAAGAAAGATGTTGAAGTAACCGAATGGGTCCAGGAGGGTGATCCGGCGGACGAAGTGATCAGGACTGTTGAATCCGAACACATCGATCTGATAATCATGCTGGCTCATGAAGAAGGGCGGTTGGAACATTTTCTGTTCGGTCATAGCAACGATAAAATTTTGCGTAAAATGCCGTGTTCCATATTATTAGTAAAACAGAGATATTAGAAACGATCTCCAAAAATTTGCGCCCCAACTTTTCGGCTGTGCAAAATAATTTTGATTGCGCTGGACCCGTAGCCTGCACGCTTAAGTTTTAAAACGTTTTCTGCCGGCTCAATCGCTCTCATTGAGCTTAAGAGTTAAGAATGAGCCTTCTCTATTGGACACTTATCATGTTGTATGTACTAATCGATCATGACGCCATAATTTCTGCTTTCCGTGCGCCGAATGGTGCCCCGGGACGTCAGCCAACTATCTGTTCTGGAAAAAGAAGGGTTCTGCCGTTTGGTTGGGCTTCTGCGCTGCAGAGACTTTGTTCAGGCCTGCAACCATGCCACTGCCAAAAAGAGCCATGAACAGCATCGATACCTTTTGAACGCACTTCACTCGAACCCTTTCCAGACGAACAACTAATCAGTACTAAATTTATTATTACTCGAAAATACGGTCTCCACCCTATATCTTCGATCTCTAACGGCATGTAAGTTGAATGCCGTAAGACTTAAAGTAGAAAGAGCCGTGAATATGGGCAAATCAGTAGTCATATACTGGCCGTTGATCCTGTACGCCGCTTTGGCCGTGGTTCTGGTAGGGGGGATGTCGGCCCTGTCCGCGCTCTTGGGCCAGCGCCACCGGGCGGAGGCAACCGACGAAATCTTTGAATCAGGGATCGTATCGACCGGTTCCGCACGCATCCGCTTTGACGCCAAGTTCTACCTCATGGCTATGTTCTTTGTTGTTTTTGACCTGGAGGCCGTCTTTGTCTTTGCTTATGCGGTTTCGTTTCGGGAGCTGGGGTGGGCCGGTTACCTGGAAATGCTTATTTTTATCGCGATATTAGTCGTCGCACTATTTTACCTCTGGCGCTTAAAAGCCTTGGATTGGGGGAGCTGCGGACGGCGGGTCAGCAATAATCCCTAACAAGCGCCCCGGGAGGCAGGCATGTACTGTGCAAGGGATATACTCAGAGAAAAAGGCTTAGAGATATTCACCACGTCGCCGGATGCCAGCGTGTACGAGGCGCTCAAACAGATGGATGAAAAAGATGTCGGCGCCCTGCTGGTCTTCGAGAACAAGCAACTGGTGGGCATCATCTCCGAACGGGATTATGCCCGCAAGATGATTCTGAAAGGCAAACACTCCCGGGATACCCCGGTCAGAGAGGTCATGACCACTTCCATCGTCACGGTCACCCCGGACAAAGACCTGGAAGAATGCATGGAGCTGATCACTGTCAGACGCATCCGCTATCTGCCGGTGGTGGACGGCGATGAGCTAATGGGCATCATCTCAATCGGTGATATTGTTAAAGGAATCATCGGGCACAAGGAACACGTCATTAAAGAACTGGAAAAGTATATTCGGGGGCAGCATTAGAAAGGAGCCGTTTTAATGATGAACGCAAAGTCGAGCAGCCGGACGACGTTCCGCCGGCGGGCTTCCGGCACGGACCCGCTGGCGGCGGCGGTCGGGCGCAATCTGATACTGTCGCGATTGCAGGATCTGGTGGCCTGGGGGCGCAAAAATTCCATCTGGCCTTTTAATTTCGGACTCTCGTGCTGCTACGTGGAAATGGCCACCAGCCTGACCAGCCGCTACGATATCGCCCGTTTCGGAGCGGAAGTGATCCGCGGCAGTCCGCGGGAAGCGGACCTGATGATTATCTCCGGCACACCCTTCATCAAGATGGCACCCGTCATTCTGCGTCTCTACGAGCAGATGATGGAGCCGCGCTGGGTCATTTCCATGGGATCCTGCGCCAACTCGGGGGGCATGTACGACATCTACAGCGTCGTTCAGGGGGTGGACAAGATATTGCCGGTGGACGTGTATGTGCCGGGGTGTCCCCCCAGCCCGGGCGCCTTCATGCAGGGTTTGACCCTGCTTCAAGAGGCGGTGGGCAGCGAGCGGCGGCCGCTGAGCTGGATGGTCGGCCCCCAGGCCGTTCAAAAGGCGCCGCGCCCTTCCCTGCGCGATCTGAACCGTGATCGGCGCGGCCGGGCGACGCTGCTGCGGCCGCCCACCCAAGTTTAGTGCAAAATGAACGCAGGCAGACCGGCTTCGCCGGTCGGACAATCACATTTTTTGGCAGAACATGAAGAACCCGCAATCTGATATCGTTGTGGAACTGGAAAACCGTTTCGGTGAGACCGTTCTGGAAGTGCAGCCCACCCGGGACGGCGTCCCGACCATCTGGGTATCGCGCGAAAATGTCCGGGAGATCCTGCGCTACCTCAAAGAGGAAGCCAACCGTCCCTTCCGGATGCTGTTCGACCTGACCGCCATCGATGAACGTCTCCGGATGAATCGGCCCCACCAGCCGCCCGGCGCCTTCAGCGTGGTCTATCACCTGCTTTCATTCGATCGCAACGCAGACATTCGCATCAAGGTGGCCCTGGACGAAGCGCAGGCTTTTATGCCCACCATCACCGACCTCTGGCCGGCGGCGAACTGGTATGAACGCGAGGTGTGGGACTTGTTCGGCATCACCTTTCCGGGCCATCCGCACCTGCGCCGGATCCTCCTGCCGCCCACCTGGCAGGGCCACCCCCTGCGCAAAGAGCATCCCGCACGGGCCACCGAAATGGGTCCTTTTCAGATGCCGCCGGAAAAGCAGAAAGCGGAACAGGAAGCCCTGCGGTTTAATCCCCAGGAATGGGGCATGCAAGGGCGGGAAGAAGACACGGACCTGATGTTTCTCAACCTGGGACCCCAACACCCCGGGGCTCACGGCGCCTTTCGCGTCCTGCTGGAGCTGGACGGCGAGGAGATCCGGGATGCCGTCCCCGAGATCGGTTTTCACCACCGCGGGGCCGAAAAAATGGCCGAACGGCAAACGTGGCACACCTTTATCCCCTACACGGACCGCATCGATTACCTGGGGGGGGTGATGAACAACCTGCCTTACGTTCTGGCGGTGGAAAAATTGGCGGGGATCGAGGTGCCCGACCGGGTCCAGGTCATCCGCATCCTGATGGTGGAACTCTTCCGCCTGGCCAGCCACCTGGTTTACTATGGGACTTTTGTCCAGGATGTGGGCGCCATGTCGCCGGTCTTTTTCATGTTCAACGACCGGGAGCGCATCTTTGATTTCATCACGGCCGTCACCGGCGGCCGCATGCACCCGAGCTGGTTTCGCATCGGCGGCGTGGCCCAGGACCTGCCCGAGGGGTGGGACCGAATGCTGCGGGACTTTTTAAACTATATGCCCCGCCGCCTCAGGGAATACGATGCGCTGATCATGGAAAATCGCATCTTCAAGGCGCGCACCCGCGGCGTGGGGGCCTACACGCCTGCCGAGGCCGTCGAATGGGGCGTGACCGGTCCGAACCTGCGGGCCTGCGGCCTGGAGTGGGATCTGCGCAAGAAACGGCCCTACGCCGGATACGACCGGTTCGAATTCGACATCCCCGTCGGCACCCGCGGCGACTGTTACGACCGCGCCCTGGTGCGGGTCGAGGAGATGCGCCAGAGCCTCCGGATCATCAAGCAGTGCCTCGACAACATGCCGGCCGGGCCGTACAAAGCCGATCATCCTTTGGCGGTCCCCCCCAGAAAGGAGCATACCCTGGAGGATATCGAAACCCTGATCACCCATTTTCTGGCTGTGAGCTGGGGACCGGTGATCCCGCCGCAGGAGGCGCTCGTCTGTATCGAAGCCGCCAAAGGCTGGACCGGATACTATTTGATCAGTGACGGGGGCATCCATTCCTATCGAACCCGGATCCGAACCCCCTCGTTTGCGCATTTACAGACAATTCCCCTCATCAGCCGCGGGGCGATGGTGCCGGATCTGCTGGCCATCCTCGGCAGCCTCGATTACGTGATGGCCGATGTGGACCGCTGACGGAGAAAGGATGACGCGATGTTGACACCTGAAGAGATCGAAGCGATCAAAAATGAATTTCCACGCTACGAACAGAAGCGCGGCGCCGGCGTCGAGGCGCTTAAAATCGTTCAGCGCCGCCGGGGCTGGGTCTCCGATGAATCCCTGGCGGCCGTCGCCGAATGGGTGGAAATGACCCCGGACGAACTCGACGGCGTGGCCACCTTTTACAACCATATTTTCCGGAAGCCCGTGGGCCGGCACGTGATCCTGCTCTGCAGCAGCGTGACCTGCTGGGTCATGGGGTACGAAAACGTATACCGGTTCCTCCAAACGCGCCTGGGGATCGATTTCGGCGAAACCAGCCCCGACGGCCGCTTCACGCTGCTGCCGCATGCCTGTCTGGGCTGCTGCGATCATGCCCCGGCGATGATGATCGACGACGATCTGCACGTCGATCTGGACCCTGAAACCATCGACCACATTCTGGCCGGGTATGAATACATATGGAACGACCGCTGACTGAACATATCCGGCCCGGCCAAATGCCTTTCACGCTCAAAGAATATGAGGCGCACGGGGGCTACACCGCGGCCCGCAGCGCCGTCGGCCGCACGGCTCCGGAAAAGATCACCGCGATGGTCAAGGACGCCCACCTGCGCGGACGCGGCGGGGCCGGTTTCCCCACTGGCCAGAAGTGGAGCTTCGTCCCCATGGGCGCCGAGGCCCCGCGACCCAAGTACCTGGTGATCAACGCCGACGAAATGGAGCCCGCCACCTTCAAAGACCGCCTGCTTCTAGAGGGAAATCCACACCAGCTCATCGAAGGGGCCCTTTTGGCGGCCTATGCCGTCCAGGCCGACATCGCCTATATTTTTCTGCGCCGGACGTATACCGTTCCGGCCCGGCGCTTGAATGCGGCCATTGCCGAGGCCTATGCCGCCCATTACCTCGGGCGGAACATTTTGGGATCCGATTTCAGCCTGGAGCTCTACCTGCATGTCAGCGCCGGACGCTACATCTGCGGCGAGGAAACCGCGCTGCTCAACGCCCTGGAAGGACGCCGGCCGACCCCGCGGGCCAAGCCGCCCTTTCCGCCCGTGGTGGGGCTCTGGGGAAAACCCACGATCGCCAACAACGTGGAGACCATCAGCAATGTTCCGCACATCCTGAATCACGGGGCCGATTGGTTTCGCCGCCTCAGCCGCACGGCCAACGGCGGCACCAAACTCTACGCCGTAAGCGGGCGGGTCAAGCGCCCCGGCGTTTGGGAGCTCCCCATAGGTGCCACGATCCGGGAGATCTTCGAAGAGCACGCCGGCGGCATGCAAAACGGATATCGGTTTCGGGGCCTCATCCCCGGGGGGGGCTCCACCGACTTTCTCATTGCGGAGCATCTGGACGTGCCCATGGATTACGACACCGTTCAAAAAGCCGGCAGCCGGATGGGCACCGGCACCATGCTGATTCTCGATGATCGCACCTGCCCGGTGGGCCTGGTGCTGAACCTGATGCGCTTTTTTGCCCAGGAGTCCTGCGGCTGGTGCACCCCCTGCCGGGAAGGGCTGCCCTGGACGGCCAAGGTCCTGGCGGCCATCGAAGCCGGACAGGGGCGCGCCGGGGACCTGGAACGGCTTGAGCAGCACACGCGGCTGCTTTCCATGGGTCATACCTACTGCGCCCTGGCACCGGGCGCCATGGAGCCGCTGCAGAGTGCCCTCAAGTACTTTAAAGAAGATTTCAAGCGCCACATCGATGAACGGCGCTGCCCCTGGAGATAAAACATGGCCACCCTCATCATCGACGGCAAATCTTTTGAAGTGGACGACGGGCAGAACCTGCTCAACGCCTGCCTCTCGCTGGGATTCGACATTCCCTATTTCTGCTGGCACCCGGCCATGGGTTCCGTCGGCGCCTGCCGGCAGTGCGCGGTTAAGCAGTTTAAGGACGAAAAGGACCCGCAGGGACGCATCGTCATGTCCTGTATGACGCCGGTGGAAGACGGTATGCGCATCTCCATCGACGACCCGGAGGTGCGCGCATTCCGGGCGAGCGTCATCGAGTGGCTCATGGCCAACCATCCCCACGATTGCCCGGTCTGCGACGAGGGGGGGGAATGCCATCTCCAGGACATGACGGTGATGACGGGACACAACTACCGACAATACCGCTTTAAAAAACGGACCCACCGCAACCAGGACCTCGGCCCCTTTCTCCAGCATGAAATGAACCGCTGCATCCAATGCTATCGGTGTTTTCGGTTCTACCGGCACTATGCCGGCGGCCGGGATTTCAATGTCTTCGGCTGTCACGACCATGTTTATTTCGGGCGTCACCGGGACGGTGTTCTCGAAAACCCCTTCAGCGGCAATCTGGTGGAAATCTGTCCCACCGGCGTCTTCACCGACAAATCTCTGAAAAAGCATTATACCCGCAAATGGGACCTGCAGACCGCCCCGTCGGTCTGCGTCCACTGCGGTCTGGGGTGCAACACCCTTGCCGGCGAGCGCTACGGCCTGCTGCGGCGGATCCGCAACCGATACCATCCCCGGGTAAACGGATATTTTCTGTGCGACCGCGGCCGCTACGGTTATGAATTCGTCAACAGCGACCGCCGCGTGCGGCAGCCGCTGCAGCGGGTCGAACGGCAGGGGCGTCCCGTGCCGGTCGACGGACAAGCGGCGCAGGCAGCGGCGCTCGCGATCATTCGCCGAAGCCGCGGGCTGATCGGTATCGGCTCCCCGCGGGCCGCTCTGGAGGCGAACTTCATGCTGCGGGAGCTGGTGGGGCCCGAACACTTCTATGCCGGCGTGCCCGACAGCGAACATGAAGGGATTCAGACCGTTATCCATGCGCTCAGGCATGGACAGGTGCGGATGCCGTCCCTCCAGGAAACGGGGGATGCCGACGTCGTTTTCGTTCTGGGCGAAGATGTCGCCAACACCGCGCCGCTGCTGTCGCTCAGCCTGCGTCAGCTCGTGCACCGCAAGGCCTGCCGGACGGCCCGGCGCGTGCGCATACCGGACTGGAACGACAACGCCATCCGCGAGGTGGTCCAGCATGAAAAGGAAATGCTCTATGTCGCCACGGTCAATGACACCTTCCTGGACGATGTGGCCATGCGGACCTTTCGGGGGTCCCCCGATAGGCTGGCCTGCCTGGGCTTTGCCGTGGCGGCTGCGCTGGATCCCGCGGCCCCCGCCCCGGCCGGCACCGACGCGGCGCTGCGCGCCCCGGCCGAAGCGATTGCCGCGGCGCTGAAACAGGCGCAGCGCCCGCTGATTGTATCGGGAACCGGCTGCGGCAGCCGCCGGGTGATCGAAGCGGCCGCCAATGCGGCCTATGCCGCGGGCTCGGCTGAACAACCGGCCGGCCTGGTTTATGCCCTGCCCGAGTGCAACACCCTGGGTCTCGGTCTGATGCAGACGGCCGGGGGACTGGAGGCCGCCTTTAAGGCCCTCGCTGACGGGGCGGCGGATACGGTGATTGTTCTGGAAAACGATCTTTACCGCCGGGCGGACGCCGCCTCGGTGGACCGCTTTTTAGAGGCCGCCCGGCAGGTTCTGGTCTTGGACCACCTCCAAAACCGGACTGTTGCGAAGGCCGACCTGGTCCTGCCGGCGGCAACATTCGCCGAAGGGACCGGAACGCTGGTCAACACCGAGGGCCGCGCCCAGCGCTTTTTCAAAGTATTCCCGCCGCCGCCGCCCGTCGCCGAAAGCTGGCGCTGGCTGCGGGATCTGATGGTCGCTGCGGGACGCCGCGAAGCCGGCGCGTGGCAGACCGTTGACGACATCGTCGCCGAGATGGCCGGATCCCTGCCGGTCTTCGCCGCGCTCCCGGAGGCAGCGCCGCAGGCGTCCTTGCGAATGCCCGGCGGCAAAGTCCCCCGTCAGAGCCATCGCTACAGCGGGCGCACGGCCATGCAGGCCCACCGGAGCGTGCATGAGCCCAAGCCGCCGGAGGACCCGGACTCGGCGCTGGCATTTTCCATGGAAGGCCATGACGGCCCGCCCCCGGCGGCGCTGATTTCCCGGTTCTGGCAGCCGGGCTGGAACTCGGTTCAGGCCCTGAACAAATTTCAAAGCGAAATCTGCGGTCCGCTGAAAGGCGGGGAGCCCGGCCGGCGGCTGCTCGAGCCGACCGGAACGCCGGCGGCCGACTATTTTGCGGCGGCGCCCGTGCAAGCCCCGCTGCCGGAGAACCGCTGGCACCTGGCGGCCCTGCATCACGTGTTCGGCTCCGAGGAGCTGAGTCCCTTGAGTCCCGGTATCGCCGAACGGACGCCCGCCCCCTATCTGGCGCTCAATCCGCAGGATGCAACCGAGCTGGGAATCGAGGGCGGAGACCGGGTGATTGTCAAACGCGAACCGGACGAATTCAACTTGCCGGTCCGCCTGATGCCGGGGCTTCCCCGAAAGGTGGCCGGCCTGCCGGTGGGGCTGCCGGAGGGCCCGGTCATCGCGCTGCCGGCCGTGGTTGCGCTTGAAAAGAGAGATACGCATGCCTGAATCCATTCGATCGCTGATCATTGTCGTTGCCGTCCTGGGCGGGTCCATGACCCTGAGCGCCGGAATGATCTGGCTGGAGCGGCGTCTATTGGCACTGTGGCAGGACCGTCGCGGACCGAACCGGGTGGGGCCTTTCGGGGTTCTGCAGGTGGCGGCCGACTTCATCAAGATTTTTTTCAAGGAAGACTGGATCCCGCATTTTTCGGACCGGCCGGTATTTGTCATCGCCCCGACCATCGTCGCCGTCACGGTCCTGATGTCCCTGGCGATCATCCCCTGGGCACCGGGAATTTTCGTGGCGGATATGAATGTCGGGCTTCTCTTCTTTTTGGGCATGTCCGCTCTCGGTGTCTACGGCATCGTCCTGGGCGGATGGTCTTCCCAGAGCAAGTATTCCCTGCTGGGCGGGGTGCGCGGAGCCGCACAGATGCTCAGCTACGAGGCCTTTATGGGGCTTTCGCTGATGGGGGTGGTCATGCTGGCCGGGTCCTTCAACCTGCGAAAGATCGTCGAAGCCCAGGAGGGCCTGTGGTTCTGCATCCCGCAGTTCCCCGGTCTGGTGATTTTTCTGCTGGCCGGGTTTGCCGAGTCGCACCGGCTCCCCTTCGACCTGCCGGAAGCCGAAAGCGAGCTGGTGGCCGGATATCACACCGAGTACTCCGGCATGAAATTCGGCCTGTTTTTTGTGGGCGAATATCTCAGCATTCTGCTGATATCGGCGCTGGTGGTGGTGCTGTTTTTCGGGGGCTGGCGGGGGCCCTGGCTGCCGCCCCTCGTCTGGTTTTTAATCAAGACGTTCGGTTTTGTCTGCGGGTTTATCCTGATGCGGGCAACGCTGCCCCGGCCGCGTTACGATCAGCTCATGGCCGTCGCTTGGAAGCTGCTG
>ENA-OSEO01006565-OSEO01006565.1-sediment-metagenome-genome-assembly--contig:-NODE-6565-length-10353-cov-3.394706_pt1 | contig 10353 bp, 6 predicted proteins | sample MGYA00237883_ERZ534232 | MGnify/ENA metagenome assembly ERZ534232
GGAACACCGCGGCGTTGTCCGGATATCACTAAGTTGCGCGCGCTGGGTTACCGACCGCGCTATGCGCTTCGGGATGGGTTGCCAATCGCGGCACGCTGGTATGATGCGCATGCGCACGAAGCGCCGGTACCGTGATTGCAGGCGAAACGTCACGCCTGGTGTACGCGGATGAGATTCGCAGGATGGTCTATTAAGGGTAGGTAGGGAGGAGTTCCTGAGAGATGACAAATGCCCCACAGCTTGCTGCTGGCAGTGGTTCCAGCATCGTCGTCGAGCGCTGCCAGGTGTGTGACAACCCTGATCTGAAGCCCTCGTTGTTTCTGGGGTATCTGCCGCCAGTGAACCAGATGCGCTTGCTGGGTGAGCGGCCTCACGAACAGCCCGCTTATCCGGCCCAATTGCTCTATTGCCCCCGCTGTCAACTGGTGCAATTAGGGCTGATCGTCGATCCCGAGATCTTGTTCCCGCCCGAGTATCCTTACACCAGCGGAACCACGCGTATTCTGCGCGAGAACTTTGCCGAGCTCTATCAGGAATGCCAGACGGTTTTGCCACTTGCTGAAGCAAGCCTGGTCATCGACATCGGCTCGAATGACGGCACACTATTGAGCAATTTCAAGAATGGCGGACATCGCGTGCTGGGGATCGAACCCTCGCAGGTTGGGAAGCTGGCGAATGAGCGCGATATCCCGACGATCATCTCGTTCTTCACGCAGGCGGCAGCGGAACGGGTCAGGGTCGAACATGGCCCGGCGACGCTCATCACGGCAACCAATGTCTTCGCGCACATCGAAAATATCCACAATATCGTGGACAGCATCCTGTTGTTGTTGGCTGAGGATGGCGTCTTCGTCTCGGAGTCTCATTATCTGGTCAGCTTGCTCGAAACCCTTCAGTACGATACCATCTATCACGAGCATCTCCGCTATTACTCTCTGCACAGCCTGCAGTATCTGTTGAATATGCACGGGTTGGAGGTCTTCCACGTTAAACGGATTCCTACACACGGCGGTTCTGTGCGCGTGTATGCTGCACGGATTGGTCGTTACGCTGTACGCCCGTCAGTGGCGGTGATGTTGCAAGAGGAGCAGGTCGTGGGTATCGGGATCGAACGACTCGCTGCGTTTTCGCGAGACGTGATGCTGTCCAAGCTCGCGTTGTATACGCTTTTATCGGACATCAAGAAGGGTGGAGGACGTATCTACGGCATAGGCGCGCCGTCTCGCGCCAGTACGCTGATCAACTACGTGGGCCTGGATGATGAAATTGTGGATTGCGTCCTGGAGGTCCCCGGTTCCTACAAGAACAACAACTACATGCCTGGCACACTGATCCCAGTCATGGAAGAGTCACGGCTGTTCAGCGATCAGCCGGAATATGCTTTGCTGCTCTCCTGGCATATTGCCGAGGAGTTGATGCCCAAACTGCGCCAAAAAGGGTTCGGTGGGAAATTCATCGTGCCTCTGCCCAGCCCGAGAATCGTCTGAGGTTGAAATGAACGCGACGAGGTACCCGCTTGAGATCCTGATTCCGGTTTACAATGAAGGTGAGAACATCTACCCCGTACTGGATGCGCTGGGACGGACGGTCAAGACGCCATTTCGCGTGTTGATTTGTTATGATTTCGATGCCGACAGCACCCTGGCGGCGCTGCAACGCTATCCGGATGCACCCTTCGAAATCGCATTGGTCAAAAACCGTGGACAGGGTGTCCACGGAGCGGTTGTGACCGGTTTCGAGGATTCGACGTCTGCAGCAGTGATCGTGATGCCTGCGGATGACGACTACAACACCGGCATCATCGATACCATGTATGAGAAGTTTAGAAATGGGTGTGATATCGTGGCGGCGAGCCGTTTCATGCCGGGCGGTTGCATGGAAGGCTGCCGGTGGCAGAAAGCCGTCCTGGTACGCGCCGCTGCTTTCACTCTCCATTTCTTCGCGGGCTTACCCACCCGCGATGCGAGCAATGGCTTTCGTCTTTTCTCGCGGCGGTTGCTGGACGCCGTGCAGATTGAGTCCGAAGTTGGCTTCACATACAGCATCGAGTTGTTGGTCAAGTGCCAGCGGCTCGGTTGGAAGATCTGTGAGGTCCCGGCCTTGTGGTTCGAGCGCAAAAAGGGTGGCAGCCGTTTTCGCATTCTCAAGTGGCTACCGGCCTATCTGCGGTGGTATTTTTACGCATTTTCGACCACCTGTTTCCGGCAACGGCGTGACAGCGTGCGGTTGAAGAACACTGCGTCTCCGGACGACAAAGCCCCTGAATTCGAGTCCTGTGAGTAGTGGAGTGAGGACATTGTCATGGGAACAGCGTGAAGAGAGAAACGATGCATCGAGGCGGTGTGACCGGGTGGCTCTCGCCCTGGTCATTCTGCTCTGGGTGTTTCACGCCGTCTGTACCTACTTGTGGCTGTCGGCCAATCAGTTCGCGGTGGGTTGGGATCGCCCCAAACACCTGGTGACGACCCTGATCTTCGATCAACTGCTGCAGCACGTCGATATCCAGAGCCTGTTTCAGGTATTCAGCCTCAATCTCGGGTATTATCCGCCGCTCTTTCCTCTGTCTGTCGTCCCTTTGTACCGGGTTTTTGGGGTGTCCGCCGACGTCGCTGCGCTGGTCAATGTGTTCTACATGTTGATCCTGCTGCTGTCCCTCTATGGCATCGGGCGCAGACTGTACGACACGCGTACCGGGTTGTTGGCGGCTTTCCTGGGTTCCATGTCCCCATTCTTGTTCAGCATGGCCCACTATACCTACATCGACTACGCGCTGACTGCGATGATTACGCTGGCGGTGTACTTGCTGCTGTGTACCGACACTTTCCGCTCCGCGGCCTTCTCCGTGCTGTTCGGTGTCGTGTTGGGTTTGGGGATGTTGTACAAATGGACACCGCTGTTGTTCGTGTCGGGTCCGTTGTTGTTGGCCGTAATCCGGATGGTGAAGACGGACGTCGTTGGTGAGCAGCGGCGACCGCTGCGGCTGGGTGTGCCCTGGCTGCCGTTCGCCGTAGGCGCCGTGGCGGGTGTGGTGTTCACCTGGCTGTGGTACACACCCAACGCGGACCTGGCTGCGACGTTGTTGCTCGGCAACTGGCTGCCGGTGCTGTCCGTCGTAATCATCGGTTTGACTGTCTTTCTGCTGCTCCTGCCAGCTCATCCGTTGTGCAATCTGCTCAAGGCGCTTGCGGTGGCCGCACTGTTCACAGCGTTCTGGTATTTGCCTCGCGCGGACATGTTCCGGGACATCGTCAGCATTGTGGTGGGTGGGCGTGCAGATCGCCCCGATTATTTCGACCTGTCTGCCTATGTCTATTATCCCCAGCGTCTGATTCACGAAGGGTGGGGTTGGCCGGTTTTTGGCATTCTCGTGGTGTTGTTCGTGGCTGCCGTGTATCGCTCAGTCGCGCGCTTGCTTGGAAAGCGGACGCCGGCTCAAGGCTCGCGATGGGTTCGTCGGGCGGATGTCTTCGTGCTGCTCTGGTTTCTGTTCCCGTTCATTGCGGCAACGTTCTCCACACATCGTGAGGTCAGGTCGGTCCTGCCGTTGATGCCCCCGCTGGTGGTTGCTGCTGCGCACCTCATGCTCGGAATTCGAGAGATCACCCTCCGCCGTGTCGTTGTGGTCACGGTGTGTCTGCTTCTGGTCGTGCAGTTTGCCGTGCTCAACCTGGGCGCGCTGTCCTGGGTCGCGCAGGCAACTGAAATCGATAACGTGCCGGTGATTGGCAAGGTTGGGCTGTTCGCTTACGGGGACCACATCCAGTGGGCCAACCAGGGGGGACACGATGACCGCTATTGGATCGTGCCCGACGTGCTGAGGACGATGACTGAAGACTTCCACACCCCGGGACATGCGCGTATCAGGGAGGATGCGGTCGTCCTGGGGTTGCTGCTCAACAGCCGGGCGGTCAATGAGTATAATATCGACTATCTGGTCCGCACGGAATACCCAGACGTTGTCGTCGACAATCTGTGCCGGAACCGTGACTTGTATCCATTGTATGTCCGGATATTCGGCTGTGATTATCTGCTGATGCGTGATGAGCCGGACAGCAGCGAGCCTGCTGAGCTGGTGCGGACGGTCATCGCTGCCCCCCCGCAATTCTTCCGGGACAACTTCTCACTGGTGAAGAAATATCCCTGGCCCGACGGCACAACGCTCTACCTGTTCAAGAACGTCACCCAGCGCATTCCCGCGCATTTCGGCGGGGACTGGCTTGCGCCGGTCGCAGTGGCTGTGGAGACCGACCTGGGCAATGAACTGCGCCTGCTTGGGTACAGCACAAACACTGCGGAAATCGCCAGTACCGGCAAATTGTTGATTACGTTGTATTGGCTGAGCCTTGAACCTGCGAAGGACAACTACTCCATGCGCTTGAAACTTCTCAATGGCGTGCGGCATGTGTGGGGACAACAGGAAGGGCGGCCTCGTTGGGACGCCAGCCTCACCAGCCAGTGGACGAAGGGACAGGTTGTGGAAGACATTCGCGAAATCTCCGTCTTCCCCGGAACTCCGCCTGGATCATACGCGATCGAATTGCTGGTCACCGGTCTGCACGCGGGCCGTCCCCTGGAGCCTGCCGATGGAGGCGAATTGCTCCTCGGTCCCGTCGATCTGCCACGTGGCCCAACACCTCACCCCGCGAGCCTGGATGTGGATCGATTGCTGGACGCCAGGTTTGGCGATCAAATCACCCTGTTGGGCTACAAAGCGGAGAGTGGCTACCAGCCGGGCGATGGTTTGCATTTGACGCTGTATTGGCGGGCGGAACGGGACATAGATCAGGATTTCGTCGTGTTCAATCACCTGGTAGGAGAGGATGGTTCAGTCTATACCCAAAAAGACAGCACCCCAGTCGATGGCTATTACCCGACGACGCAATGGAGTGCAGGCGAGGTCATCCGTGACCGCTACGACCTGGTGATCCCGGTTGATGCACCCCTCCAGGCCTATACGATTATGACCGGGCTGTATCTTCCCGAAACGGGACAGCGCTTACCTCTGATCGGTGAGGACGGACAGATTTCGGGCGATATGGTACAGCTGCATCGCTTCGAGATTGCAGGAGAGTGATATGGAGCATGTTGTCAGCCACATGGAGTTAGGCCCGCTGCCGGTACGGCGAACCCGTCTGGCTGTTCCCTGGTTGCCCGGATTGGCTGTATTCTTGCTGGCTCTCCTGCCACGAATTCTGAACCTGAGCGCGATGATTACTCCGGATGAGCGACGCTGGGTGGAGCGCGCAGTGGCCTTCTTTGCAGGTCTCGTGCAACACGACTGGGCTGCCACGTTCCAGACCGGTCATCCCGGGGTGACGACGATGTGGACGGGGACACTGGGGTTGCTCGGGCAGTACCTGCAGAGCCGCTCGGATCTGACCATTCTGCAGTACCTGTCTCAGGTCACGACACGGCCATCGGTCACGCTGGAGTACCTGTTGCCGGCGCGCCTGCCGACCGCCGTTTTGACAGCCTTGTGTGTCGTTGCGGTCTATCTGTTGCTGCGCCGGCTATTCAGTGAGTTGCCTGCGTTGCTGGCTGCCGTATTGCTGGCCCTGGATCCGTTTTTCCTGGCTCATTCACGCGTCATTCACCACGATGCACTGGCGACGAGTTTCTCACTGGTTGCGTTGATCGCCTTCCTGGGGTACGTTTGGCGGCATCAGCACTTTTTGTGGTTGGTTCTCTCCGCTGTCTCGGCGGGGTTGGCTTTCCTGAGCAAAGGTTCCGCGCTGTTCCTGATTGGATTCATGGGGTTAGTGCTTCTGTGGGCTATGTGGGCCGACATCCGACGGCAACCGCACGCGTGGCGACAGGTATTGGCCGGTAGGGTCGGCGTTGGCCTGGTGTGGTTTGTGATCGCGGCGCTCGTCTTCATTGCGTTTTGGCCGGCGATGTGGGTCGACCCGCTGGGCACGGTGGCCGGCATGATGGACAAAGCGGTCGGATATGCTCAGGAAGCGCATACGAAGGGCAATTACTTCATGGGACAACCGGTCGCCGACCCCGGTCCCTTGTTCTATCCGTTGGTCCTGCTGTTCCGTACCACGCCGTTGACGTTGCTGGGACTGGCCCTGTTTCTCGTACAGCTCGTGCTCTACGTACGCCGTTATGGGTTCTCGGCCGTGGCGGACAGCGCAGGGGTGCAGGTCCAGATTTCGCTGTTGCTGTACGTGGTGATCTTCACGCTGTTCATGGGCTTTGGCAGCAAGAAATTCGACCGTTATCTCCTGCCCGTCATTCCGGTCGTCGATATCCTCGCCGGAATTGCGATCGCCCAGGCCATGTGCTGGCTGACCGAGCGGCGCGCCGCTCCGGAGGTTAAGCGAGGGTCCGTGGCCGGAAATACCCGTCAGGGGATAATAGTCGTGCTGGCGGTCCTGGTTATGCAGGGTTTGGCCTCGCTGCCGCAGCATCCCTACTACCTATCGGCCTACAACGCGCTGGTGGGGGGGCCGTGGCTGGCGCAGCGGATTCTGCTCGTTGGCTGGGGGGAGGGGCTGGAGCAGGCCGCGTTCTATCTGAATGAACAACCCGCTGTGCTGGACACGAGCGTTTCGCTCTTCTACTACCGCGATTTCGTCACCTTCTTCGCCGGCCAGACGCAGAAGCTCGAAGATGACAATCTCGACAACCCGGTGCCCTGGCAAGGGGCGGACTATGTGGTGTTCTACGTGAATCAGGTGCAACGGCAAATTCCGGATGAGGCCACCGTGGGTTATTTCCAGTCGTTGCCACCGGAGTTTGCATTCGAGCGAAACGGCATTCCGTACGTGCAGGTTTACCGTGCACCGGAGATAGTGCCCGACGCATTGCTGCCGGGGGAACACATCCAACGTGCAGAGCTGGATGGCAAACTGGAGCTGGCCAGCTACACTCTCCATGCTGAACCGGCAGAGCAAGGAAAAATCGCGCTCGACCTCTATTGGCGTGCTGCTGTGGAACTGTCCGACGATTACGAGGTGACAATCGCAGTCGAAAATGCATCCGGCGACGTTCTCGGCAGTACGGGCGGATTGCTCTACGCAGGCGGTCAGCCTGCTTCGCAGTGGCCTGGCAATCGTTTGATGCGTACGCCTTTCGAGGTCGCTGTGGATGGGGACACCACCGCGTTGCCGGGTCGATATTTCGTGCGGCTACGGGTTTCTCCAGGAGAGCACGAGATCGTACTGGAACAGACACCCGAATCGCAGGGATGACCCGGATCGTTGCCTGCGAGCGGATCAAAACAGAGACCTCTGCACGGGCGAACCGGCAGAGGTCTGCTTGTATCCGTAGAGGAGGGAGAGGCTGGCTTACTTCTTCACCTTGATTTTGGCGACGGCCGCCTCGAACGCCTCGATTTCGCCTTCTTTCATGGTATAGAAATGATCTTTGCTCGGGAAGGTGCCATTGTGCACGTCGTTGATGTAATCCTTGTAGGCATTGGTGCAGACTTCCGCCACATTCGCATATTTCTTCACGAATTTCGGTGTGAAGGCCTCGAACATGCCGAGCGCATCGCCGCAGATCAGGAGTTGGCCATCAGTGTGGCTGCCAGCGCCGATGCCGTAGACCGGGATGGGCAACATTTCGGTGATGGCTTTCCCGACCTCATCCGGGATGCCTTCCAGCAACAACAGGTGGACGCCGGCCTCGTAGACGGCCAACGCGTCTTCGACGATGACCATCGCCGAATCCGCCGTCCGTCCCTGCGCCTTGAAACCGCCCATCTGTCCGCTGGACTGCGGTGTCAGGCCCAGGTGCCCGATCACCACGATACCGGCATCACGAATGGCTGAGATCTGCGGGGCAACGCGCTGCCCACCTTCCAGCTTGACGGCATCCACATCCGCCTCTTTCAGGAAACGAACGGCATTTTTCACTGCTTCTTCAGAGGAGATCTGATAGGAACCGAAGGGCATATCACCAACGACGAACGTGTTGGGGGCGCCGCGCCGCACGGCTTGTGTGTGACGGATGCAGTCGTCCATGGTGACTGGAATGGTCCCGTTATAGCCCAGGACGATCATTCCCAACGAGTCTCCGACCAGAATCATGTCGATTCCGGCCTCTTCGAGGAAAGACGCCTGCGGGAAATCGTAGGCAGTCATCCACGTTACCTTCTCACCGGTCTCCTTCATCTTGTGGAAATCCAGAATAGTCTTCTTCTTCGGCATTGTTACCTCCATATTGAGCAATTAGATTTATGCGAAACACTGCACCACATTGGCATGCTTGCCAGCAGAACCGAAACAGGGTCCTTACACCCCTTGTTGAAAGGCTAGGGTTTTGGAATTGCCAGATCGGCAGCTCCCAACCGTGACATCGTCCCCTGTGGGAAATTTTCTTGGATTAACTCATGAATGATTTGCGCGTGCTTGACCTTTTCGCGTGCCCAGGCTGCGAGCATTTGCGGGTCGTTCCAGGGTTTGTACAGAGCGCCAGGGCCGGCAGCACAGGCCGGGCCGGGCTCGATTTTGAAATAGCACGGTGCACACAGTCGTACCATTTCCGGAGCATCGTAGAAACGGTTGAAGCCACCGAACGACTCTGTGAGATAGATATGCAGGTCGAGCGGGATATCGACTGCCTGGCGAATTGAGGCCAGTTGGGGCAAAGATAGGTCACCCAACGGATTGAATGTCCCCGCACCCAATGACGCAAGGAGTTTGCCGCTCGCGCCGGATGCGTGCCCGGCATAGATGGAGACCTTGAAAATCACATCGGCTGGAATGTCGCCATTGTTCTTCATCTGCTGCAGCAGCCACAACAGCCCTTCATCGATTACCAGAAATCCTCGGAATCCGAGTTCGATGTTGCGCATGATATCGGTGACAACGTAGCGAAGCTGGTCAGACCCCCGATACCTGAGACCCGAAAGACCGCCTTCGGGTGTAGCCAGTTGTCGCCCCGTATCCCAGGCGGAGCGTGGCCCCGGCGTCAGTATGACCTCCAGTTTAGCTTCGGCAGCCATCTGCGCAAAGTCTCGCAGTTCTGCCTGATCCAGCAGAGTCGCACCCATAACGACCGATATGGCGCGATGAATCGGAACCTTGCGCTTGTTCATTTCATCAATCATGGCTTCGAGTACGTTGGGACGCTCGATTCCGGAGACTTCCATCCGATACCAGTGCCCATCAGGGAAGCGCTTGGTACTTGTCGGCAGGTCGTACGCATCCCGTCCGGGGACTCCCGTCTTTTCAATCATGCGACAGACATTGTCCATTTCCATTGCAAGAACCTCCTTGCGAAGTGAAAGACGTGTATCCGACATTCGGCAGCACAATGTCTCTATTTTATCATCTTGCAGTCCGCTCGTCAAATATGGAACAAACAGCTCGTTGCTGTCGACAATATATAATATAGTCACAATCGTGGGTGGCGGACTACGCGCTGGTGACATGGTGGCCTGGCGCAGTGTGCCCATCGTGTGGGCGCCGGTGCGTCCGAGATTTCTGGAGAGGCCAGCGAGCAGTGGGCAGGTCGCGTTTGCAGCGTGATCTGCCAGGTTCGCACGAATATCTTCTTGCCGGTCAAGACTGTGCCGATCTGCACCGTGGTAGATTGGCACAGTCTGTTCCAGTGGGCGTGCTCTCCAGCGTATTGGTCATGTCAAAGATGCTACACTGGTTGCCAAAAACCCTGGCTGTACCCTGTGGGCGCACGAGATTTGACTAATCCGCACATTTGCGATATAATGTCGTCAGTTATTCCTCGGTAGCTCAATCGGTAGAGCGACCGGCTGTTAACCGGTTGGTTGTAGGTTCGAGTCCTGCCCGAGGAGCCACATGATGAGGTAGAAGGCAGTTCTGGAGTGGCTTCTGCCTCTTTTCTTTTTGCCTGACCACCTCACTTCAGCGAGAATGGCCATGAAGATCGTACCGTTCGGACCCGAGCAGTGCGTCTTCGGCTACGAATCCACAGCTCCATACCCGCTGAGCCCGTCTTACTGTGCGATCCGCTGCCGTTCGAGGAAGTGCTCTTGATGGCGGATGTGGAACTGCTACAGGGTTGAGACAGCCAAGTGTTGGGATACATACAGACCCACAAAGGCATCTACTGCTGCGCGAGGAAATCGCCGGATCCTGCACAAGGGTAGTGTCGGCCGAGCAAATGTCGGAAGTCGAGCAGCTTGCCGACGGCAAGCTGCTCGACTTGTGGCCGGGAATCGGCAGCCGAGCATTCCTCAGGGCGCTCGGTAAGTCTCCCGACCGACTCCCGCTTTCCGCTGGCTGGATCGTAGTTCAACCCGATCGTTAGGCAGTGGCTGAAGCTATTCACACCCATAAGGAGGTTTTCTGCATTGGATATTCCACGGATCTTCAACATCACCGAAAGTGCTCACCGCATCCATAACCCGTTCACACCCGA
>ENA-OSEO01006566-OSEO01006566.1-sediment-metagenome-genome-assembly--contig:-NODE-6566-length-10352-cov-5.806131_pt1 | contig 10352 bp, 7 predicted proteins | sample MGYA00237883_ERZ534232 | MGnify/ENA metagenome assembly ERZ534232
TCACCGCCATCACCACGATTCTGGGACTCATCCCCATGGTTACCGGAGTTTCCTTTGACTTTCGTCACCTGGCGATTTCCTGGGTAAGCGAGTCAAGCCAGTGGTGGAGATCCATGGCCATAGTGGTGATTTTCGGCCTGATGGTGGCAACTTTTTTGACACTGATCATCGTACCGACTCTCTATTCGCTGTTCACCCAAATCGGCGAAAAAGGACTGAATCTAAGGCAAAGACTGCGTGATATCTACTGGAAGCCCTATCCCCGATTGGCAGGTGAACCCATACCCAAAGATGTCGAATAAAAGCATCGCCCGAAATGACCGCGTGAAGGAATTTCCCGAAAAAAGCCTTTTCGCAGGCAGGGCGGACCCTTTCCTGAAAAAATCTGTACTTTTTTGGAAGAAAATTGTATACTTCTAAAACTTAAAAAATGAGCCTTGTTACTTTCACTACCTAAAAGTCATGAATTTTTTTTCATAATTTATATTGGTTTTTACGGTCGTTCATTGATCGTAAATTGACCTATAATTAAATATATCAATTTGTTATAAGCACAGTTTTCATCTCATTTATATCCTGGCATTAGTTTTGCTACCTATTTTATATAACATATGTTCTGGCTTGGAAAAAAATGAGGCTCCTGACGATTCCATTAATTTTGCTGACAAGCATTTTGTGTGTTTTCGGATTTGTAAATGCCTTGAATTTATATGACGAGGCCGATGGATCCGCTTTAAAGAGTTGTTCCCTTCAGCCTGTTGACAAGGAACAATATGATCCCCTTGATCCTGCCGCCAATGGAATGATTCACAACGCCATTTCCTTGATCAAGTTCAAAAATCCCTTCGAATCTTATGACTTAATGAATACCCTTAATCGCAACCCGATAGAAATCCCCGTGCAGAATATACAGACCAAAAGTGGATGCGACGATACGGATATGATGCGGAAATATCTGATGTTCCGGTTTACATCCCTGACCATCGAAAAGAAACGAGATGACAAAACCACTCTGAATTGCAATCCCGAGTTCCTCTTTGATTTTTATCTTCAACGTGAAATGAAGCCGATGTGGGTCAGCAAACGCGGATTGAACGCCCCGGCAGAAGTTCTCGTAAAGATCCTTGGTGGGGCTGATTATGAAGGACTCGATTCCGCAACCTATCATCGAGACGACATTTTGAAGCTGCTCAAAAATGTTGAACACAAAAGGATATCACAGCCGCCCGATCATGAAAATCTCGCCGAACTCGAATTGCTTTTAACAGATGCTTTTTTCTCATACGGATTTCATCTGTCGGAAGGGATGGTAGAGCCCCTTTCGAATAATTTCGATTGGCATATAAAAAAACCGAGGAAAAATCTGTTAAGGGTCTTTCAACTCGTATTGGATAATCAGGCACTGGATAAACTGGTTGAAATATTGCAACCCCAACATCCGGGATATTTGAGACTGAAGTCGGCCCTGTTAAAATATAAAAATCTGGAAAATTCAGGCCCCTGGCAGACGGTTCCGGCCGATTTAAAAATTCGCAGAGGCGACTCTGGAAAACGGGTCGCCGCGTTACGCTCGCGCCTCACCCTTTTGGGAGATCTGAAAGATTCAAAAAACGTTGACGAGACATATTTTGACAAATTTCTGGAAGACGGGGTCAGAAAATTTCAGGCCAGACACGGGCTCAAGATAGATGGCGTTGTGGGTTCAAAGACATTGTCGGAACTCAATGTTTCTGTAGAAGATCGTATCAGACAAATCAGATTGAACATGGAACGGTGGCGCTGGCTCCCGCAATACCTGGGAGAACGTTATGTTATGGTTAATACGGCTAATTTTGAACTCGACTTGATCGAAAACGGTCAAACGGTAAAATCATCCCTGGCCATTGTCGGAAAAAAGGACCGCCCTACCCCATCGCTATCCCAAAAAATCACCTACATGGAACTGAACCCCTATTGGAATATTCCCCATAAAATTGCTCTGAATGATATATTACCCAGTATCAAAAAAGACCCGAATTACCTGACGAGCAAACATATCCGAATTTTTGAGAACTGGCAGGCTGATGCAAAGGAGATAGATCCCGAATCCATTGATTGGAAAAGGGTTACGCGGAGAAACTTTGCCTTTAAGCTCCGCCAGGACCCGAAAGCGTCGAATGCGCTGGGTCGCGTAAAATTTATGTTTCCGAATGAGTTCAGCATATATTTACATGACACACCGGCTCACGAGCTCTTCAATGAAACGAGACGCACCTTTAGTTCCGGTTGCATCCGGATTCAAAATCCCATCGACCTCGCGGCTTACCTTTTGACAAACCATTCGGAATGGACACCCGAAAAATTAACGGCTGTGATCGAAAGCCATATAACCAAAGCAATATCATTGCCGGACCCGATAAATCTCCATATTCTCTACTGGACCGCCTGGGTGGATAAAGACGGCAGTGTCAACTTCAGAGAGGACATCTATGGAAGAGACCGGCAATTGAGGATGGTGCTTGACCAAAAAATGAATTCTCCGGAAGTTTTGAAGGTGAAAACATCCGAAGAAAAACTTTTATCATTCCGAACGGTATCCGAAACCCATCCAGGCTTTGCCGATATGAATAAAATTGCGACGTGGCTGGTTGTCAATTCCTCAATCCATTAACCCCATTCACGAATGATGTGCCCGAGACAATTATCGAAATCCTTTTTGTAAATTTGTAAGAGTTCAGCTTTTTTAAAATGAATCGCGAAGCTTCCTAAAAAAAGATTTGTTTCAAAAATCTAAACAGTTACGAAAATTTTTATGACACATTCGGTTTAAACACAATTTCGCCCCCTTGGACATCGGCAGTCAGTTTTGTCCCCTCTGAAAAATTCCCCTGAAGAATCGCCATGGAGAGCGGATTTTCGAGATATTTCTGAATGGCCCGTTTAAGCGGACGCGCGCCGTATACCGGGTCGAATCCCTTTTCAGCCAGAAATGCCCTGGCCTCGTCAGAAAGGGTCAGCGTCATGTTCATTTCCGCAAGCCGTGATTCCAGACGCTTCATCTGAATGTCCACGATGCTGCCGATCTGCTCCCGGGTCAGGTTGTGAAAAATGATGATCTCGTCGATCCGGTTCAAAAATTCAGGCTTAAAACTTGCCCGGAGCGCCTCGGTCACCCGCTCTTCCATTTCTGTTCTGCTGGCGGCACCAAGCTCCTGGATCCAGCGGCTGCCGACATTGGATGTCATGATAATAATGGTATTCTTAAAATCGACCGTTCTCCCGTGGCCGTCCGTCATGCGCCCGTCATCCAAAATTTGAAGCAGGACATTAAACACTTCAGGATGTGCTTTCTCAATTTCGTCAAACAGCACAACGGAATACGGCCGTCTCCGGACCGCTTCCGTGAGGTACCCCCCTTCTTCATAACCGACATAGCCGGGCGGTGCCCCGATCAACCTTGAAACGGCGTGCTTTTCCATATATTCCGACATGTCAATCCGAACCATGGCCTGATCGCTGTCGAAGATAAATTCCGCCAAAGCCTTTGCCAGTTCCGTCTTCCCGACACCCGTGGGCCCCATGAATATAAAAGACCCGATGGGCCGGTTGGGGTCCTGCAGTCCCGAACGGGCACGGCGAACGGCATGGGAAACCGCTACGATGGCTTCACTCTGCCCGATCACCCGGGCCCCGAGGCGATCTTCCATATGGACCAGTTTTTCCCTTTCGCCTTCCAGCATCTTGCTCACCGGAATCCCCGTCCATCTGGAAAGGACCTCTGCGATGTCTTCGGCATCGACCTCCTCTTTGAGCATTTTGCTCTTCTTTTGAATGTGAGCCAGTTTCTCGTTGGCATCTTTTAAGCGGTTTTTAAGCTCCGAAGCTTTCCCGTATCGGATCTCTGCAACTTTTGCCAGGTCCCCTTCACGTTCGGCCTGCTGCTCTTCAATGCCGAGCCGCTCCTGTTGCTCCTTGATGGTTCTAATTTCCTGGATGAGATCCTTTTCATTCTGCCAGTGGGCCTTCATTTCAAGGATTTCATCCTTCATGTTGCCGATATCCGCTTCCAGTCTGGCCAGGCGCTCTCTGGATGCCGAATCCGATTCCTTTTTTAACGCTTCCCGTTCAATTTCAGCCTGGGTGATTTTTCGCTGAATTTCATCGATTTCCACAGGCATGCTGTCAATTTCAATCCTGAGTTTTGACGCACATTCATCGATGAGATCGATGGCCTTATCCGGTAGAAATCGGTCGGAGATATAACGGTGGGACAGCGTTGCCGCTGCGACAATGGCGGAATCCTTGATTCGAACGCCGTGATGGACCTCATACTTTTCCTTAAGCCCCCGAAGGATAGATATGGTATCTTCCACAGTGGGTTCGAGCACCATTACCGGTTGGAAACGCCTTTCAAGGGCCGCATCTTTCTCAATGTATTTTCGATATTCATTGATGGTTGTGGCGCCGACGCAGCGCAAGGTTCCCCGTGCGAGGGCCGGCTTGAGCATGTTGGATGCGTCCATGGCACCTTCGCTGGCTCCTGCACCCACAAGGGTGTGCAGTTCGTCGATAAACAGAATGACCTCCCCTTCCGCCTTTTCGACCTCTTTAAGGACCGCTTTCAACCGATCTTCAAATTCTCCCCGGTATTTTGCTCCGGCAATGAGCGCCCCCATGTCCAAGGCAACGAGCCGTCTGTTTTTAAGGGACTCGGAAACATCACCCGCAACAATCCGCTGGGCCAGCCCCTCGACGATGGCGGTTTTGCCGACACCGGGCTCACCGATGAGAACCGGGTTGTTTTTGGTCCGCCTGGACAGAACCTGGACAATGCGCCGGATCTCGTCATCACGGCCGATCACCGGATCGAGCTTTCCCAGCCGGGCCAGGTCGGTGAGATTACGGCTGAACTTGTCCAGTGCCTGATACTTTTCTTCAGGGTTCGGATCCGTTATCCGCTGAGAGCCGCGAATATCCATGAGAACCTTCAGAATCAAATCTCTGGTAATTCCTTTTGCTTTCAGAATCCTTGCGGCATCTCCCGTTTTTTCGTCTGATATGCTGATAAAGATATGTTCGATACTGACATACTGGTCCTTCATATTCGCGGCTTCCGTGAACGCCGCATCGAGGATGGTTTTGGTCCTTGAAGAAATATAGGCGTCACCGACCGCACCGCCGCTGACCTTGGGCAATTTGTCAATTGCAACAGACAATTCATGGGTAAGATCACTGACCGAAACTCCCAGTTTGTTCAACATGGCCCGGGCAATACCTTCGGGTTCATCGAACATGGCCGACAACAGATGCTCCGGCTCGATCTGCTGATTGTTACGGGATGAAGCCAGTGACTGTGCTTTTTGAATGAGTTCCTGTGATTTTATGGTAAATTTGTCAAAACGCATTCGCTCCTCCGACGGTTTTTATTTTTAAGTGTCTAAAAAATAAACATGGACTGCTTAATGTCAAACCGTCTAACTGCAAGATTTGTAAGTGTTTAGATCTTAGAAACAGGTCTGTTTTTAGGAAGCTCCGAGTGTGCTTAAATTTTTACTGGAAGCTGTTTGAGTGGATTACGGCTCGTTATGAAAAAACCATTTCGGATTGGCTCGAATGCAATCATATGGTCTTAAAACCAAAACCATTTTCAGAAGCAAAAACCGGTTTTTTCATTACGAACCGTTATCTATGAGTTCTTTCAGAAAAAATTTAAGCACACCTGGAGCGATTCATTTTCAAAAAGCTAAATTCTTACATTAATTCATGATAAATCGAAATAAACATCACGAATTTCGCGGCGGGGTTTATACGGCAAGCCAAAATGAAAGTCAAGAAGGGATTAAAGATTAGCTTGACATAAAAACAAATTATAGGAAAATAATGTAAAATACAACCTGCTAATTATAAAAGGGAAACCAGACTTTATTTCGTTTTACTGCCTTACGGGTTAAACCCGGCGGCATGGAGGTAAGTCATGTCCGACTGGAATATCGTTGTGAGTGTTCGTGAAGGAAGCTTTGCCCGGGCTTGCAAAATCCTCGAAAAGTTTGGGCCGGTCAGCCGCACGGAATTTTATAATGTACTGGTAATGAAAGTGAAAGATATACAGTCTGTACTGGATGAACTTAGAGCCTGGATGCTGAAAGATCCTGAAAGTCTCTCTGTCTTAACCCGATTGGTGCCTGTAACGCACACATTTGTCTTTCAGTCACCGGAAGAGTTCAAGGTCAAGGCAAAAGAGACCATCTTAAAATGGGCGCCTCAACTGGCCGGAAAGGCGTTCCATGTTCGAATACGTCGCCGGGGATTCAAAGGGCGACTTTCTTCCGCAGAAGAGGAACAGCTTCTTGACAAAGTCCTCCTGGATGCTTTGGAAGGCGCAAAAACACCAGGGCATGTCAATTTTGAAAATCCGGATGCCGTTATCGCTGTCGAGATCGTTGGGTCGCGGGCCGGTCTTTCGTTATGGACGGCCGATGACTTGAAAACGTATCCGTTTATCAGGCTTAAATGAATAAATATGCAAAAGACCAAAAGGAGATGACCATATGAAGATACCGCTTCAGATTACTGCTCGAAATTTCGAATTGACGGATGCCATCGAAGCTGCAATTCGCGAACAGGCTGAAAAGCTCGATCGCATTTATGACCAAATTGTGCGCTGCGAGGTTGTTCTTGATGCTCCCCATCAGCGCCAAACAAAGGGGGTGATCTACAATGTTCGTATGAACGTCACTGTGCCCGGCGGTCAGATACAGGTGAAAAAAGAGCTCCATGAAGATTTGTATGTTTGCATCAATCGTACATTCGAAAAGGCCCATCGCCAGCTGAAACAATTCGTCAGCCAGCAGCGTAAGGATGTTAAATATCATGAAGAGCCGCCTTCCGGGACCATCGCAAAAATTTTTCCGGACGACGGATATGGTTTTTTAACGACGCTTGAGGGAAGAGAGATCTATTTTCATGAAAATTCCGTGGTGGGAGGAAAGTTCAAGGATCTTGAGGTCGGTTCAAAGGTTCGATTCGTTGAATCAGAAGGGGAAAAGGGCCCACAGGCCAGCACCGTTAAACCGTTTTGATTTGTGCAACATTTGATTCTGCGATTGTCCGTGTTAATTACCTATGTTTGAGTATATCTCCTAATACAAATGAGACTTTTACACCATTGACAAACTTTCCTAAATCGTTTTAGTCAATCAATTGGTATCACTTTTGTCCAAAAACGATCTTTTAAATAGCTGTAAGCTGTCATCCCTAAAGGATTTATGGATCGTAACTTCTTTGGGGACCTGGAATGATGGAATGCTGGAATAGTGGGTTTTTTAAAGGAACCATTATTCCATTATTCCGGGATCTTTTGAGCAGGATGAGAGGGCCTGAATCGTCAAGATTCGACGATCTAAAAGTAGTTTGGACACCAATGAATTGTTATCTTATATCAGGATAACCGATAATTTTCAGATATCTCAATTCGATTTTCATATCGTTTAGCCTTTTTATTAATTTAGCGACGGATGATTCCGAGTTTAAGCTGAATTCCGGATAACGTGTAACGGCCTGAAAGGCTATAGGTAACTTATTGAGGCGGAGAATTCAAGCAGCGATGGGGGATGTTCAAGAAAAGGAATGAGGTGATGGGATATGAATAGAATCCGTACGTTTTTCCTCATGGTATTATTGACGGTCCTCTTTGTTGTTATCGGTGGCGCCGTGGGAGGGAGAGAAGGGACTGTCACGGCGTTTCTTTTTGCCGCCGCAATGAATTTTTTCGCATACTGGTTCAGCGACAAAATGATCCTGCAGCGTTACGCGGCTTCGCAGGTCGGACCGGAGGATCAGTCACGCCTGTATGGAATTGTTGATGAATTGGCCGAAAAGGCCGGCTTGCCTATGCCGAAGGTTTTCCTGATTCCCGAACAAAATCCCAATGCATTTGCAACCGGGCGCAATCCCGAACACGCAGCCGTTGCAGCGACAGAGGGAATATTGGAAATTCTTGATGATGATGAGCTGTCGGGAGTCATAGGGCATGAACTGGCACACGTAAAGCATCGTGACATACTCACCGGCACTATCGCTGCAACATTTGCTGGGGCTATTGCCATGCTCGGACAGTTTGCCCGTTTTGGTGTCGGGAGTCAGGATCGGAGGCGCAATCCTCTGGGAACACTGCTGATTTTGATCGGAGCTCCTCTGGGTGCCATGTTAATACGCATGGCTGTTTCCCGTGTGCGGGAATATGCCGCAGATGAAGGAGGGGCTGAAATAAGCAAAAAACCTTTGGCACTTGCGAGCGCCCTTGGAAAACTCCACCGGGGTGTTCAGGCAGTTCCCCTGACACGGGGGAACCCCGCACATTCTCACATGTTCATCATGAACCCCTTTTTTGGCGGTTTGCAAAGGTTGTTTTCAACGCATCCACCCACGGAAGAGCGGATCAGGCGTTTACGGCTTCTTGCCGAGAAAGAAGTTCGTTTGGTGTAAAGCGTACGGTGGCTCCATTACCCGATGGAAGCCTGCAACGTGACGAGCACATAAACACAACATAAAAAGGAGAACACCATGGGACTATTTGATTTTGTTAAGGAGATCGGGAACAAACTGTTCAACCGCGATGAAGAGGCGGCTGAAAAAATCAAAAAACACATCGAAACGAACAACCCGGGCATCAGCGGACTGGAGGTTAATTTCAGCAAAGGTGTGGTTTCCCTGTCCGGGCAGGCGTCCAGCGCTGAGGCCATGGAGAAGGCCGTGCTTTTGGCAGGCAACGTGCGGGGGGTTACCGACGTCAATATCGACGCATTGCAAACCCCGCCGGTCAAGGAGAAGGTTGAATACTATATCATCAAAAAGGGGGACACCCTGTCTGCCATTGCCAAGCAATTCTACGGAAAGGCAAGCGACTATCCCAAGATTTTCGAGGCCAACCGTGAGGTCATCAAGGATGCGAACCTGATTTATCCCGGCCAAAAAATCCGTATTCCTCTGGCTTGAAGCATAAGAGAGAAGCGGGTCCATGGTCTCACATCAGGTCTAATGCTGGCGTATGAAATGGCAATTTAACTTTAGAAATACAGGAGGATGACAAAATGAGCATCAGCGATTTATTGGGAGCCATGATGCAATCCGGCATGACGCCTTCATCCAATCAGCGCTTGCAGAACGCTTTGGTCGGCGGCAGCGGGGGTCTCCTGGAAAGCCTGGGCGGCTTGCTTAGCGGGCAGCGGAGCGGCGGATTGGGCGACGTTCTTTCCGGCGCGCTGGACGGTGGCGGTGGCGGTTTAGGCGGCATGCTCGGGGATGTATTGAACCAGGCCGGACAGGCGGCGGGGGGTAAACAGAATTTAGCCCTTGGCGGCCTGGGAGCGCTGGCCGGTGCGCTGCTTGGGGGTGGGGGAAAATCAATGGGCGGCGCCTTAGGTGGAGGTGTGATGGCGCTTCTTGGGGCGATGGCCTTTAAAGCCCTGCAAGGAAGCGGCCAGAGCCCTGCGCAAGTGCCCCTGGGTCTTCTGGAGCCCCAGAGCGAGGCCGATCAGCGAGAGCTTGAGCGACACACAGAACTTGTACTTAAGGCGATGATCAACGCGGCCAAGGCGGACGGCCAAATCGACGAAGGAGAGATTCATCGCATTGTCGGCAAGCTGCAGGAAGTGGGGGCGGATGCAGAGGATCAGCGATTCGTGCTCACACAAATTCAGAAGCCTATGGAAACCGAGAAGTTGATTTCCGCGGTGAAGGGCCGGCAGGAACTGGCAGCTCAGATTTACGCGGCGTCTCTCATGGCGATCGAGGTCGATACATCGGCTGAAAAGGCCTATTTGGAGAAACTGGCTTCCGGTCTGGGCCTCACCTCGGAGGTGACCGGACGCATCGAGCGAATGGTTGGACTGCAGCATGTTTGATCATAAGGGAGAGGAGCCGGACTTTGAAATTGGACATGGGAACGGCCGTGGATTTGTTTGAACCCCTTTAGAACACGGATTTCACAGGTGTTTATTTCGGAAGATGCCATAAAAACAGGGGTTACATTCAAATCGATTTGCAGGCATGGCGGTTTATAAAATTTTCCTGTATCGACTAATCAAATTTTGGAGGAGAAAAATGCTAAAAGAATTTAAAGAATTTGCCATGAGGGGGAATGTTGTCGACATGGCCGTTGGTATTATCATTGGTGCTGCTTTCGGTACCATCGTAAAATCACTGGTTGACGATATTATTATGCCGCCGATCGGTTTGCTGCTCGGCAACGTTGATTTTTCCAACCTTTTCCTCGTGATCAAACAGGGGGCGGTTGCAGGCACATTTGCTACTGTGGCCGAGGCTCAGAAGGCCGGTGCTGTTACTATCAATTACGGCATTTTTATTAACACGGT
>ENA-OSEO01006567-OSEO01006567.1-sediment-metagenome-genome-assembly--contig:-NODE-6567-length-10351-cov-3.245571_pt1 | contig 10351 bp, 9 predicted proteins | sample MGYA00237883_ERZ534232 | MGnify/ENA metagenome assembly ERZ534232
ATCTCCTTTGTCTTCGGCCCGGCGAGCTCAAGCCTGTCCAGTATTCTCATCTCCCCGTCACTAGCCTTGGCCGAAAGAGCGCAGCGAAGCGCCAGGCGCCGCATCTTCCTCGGCATGGCCTGACGGTAGCTCCGGGGATGGGGGCCGAAAACTATCCCGCCATGCCGCCGGAGCGGTGAGCTCACATCGCCACTGCGCGCTCGCCCGGTGTGCTTCTGAGCATACAGCTTCCGGCTGCTGCCGGAGACCTCTCCCCTTGTCTTAGTGTCGGCTGTCCCCAGACGGCGATTAGCCAGCTGCCTGACCACGGCCTGATGCACCACAGCTTCGTTGAAGGGCACACCGAAGACATCGGCCGCCAGCTCTATCTGGCCCGTTACTTCACCCTTAGAATTATGAATATCCACTAACACCCCAGCGAAGCCCTCATCTAAGCTTTCTTGACCAGCACAATTCCTTTGCTCGCCCCCGGCACCGCGCCTTCAAGCAACAGGAGGTGACGGGCCGGTTCCACAGCCACCACTTTGAGGTTCTTCACGGTTACACGCCTGTTTCCCATATGCCCGGCCATGCGGAGCCCCTTCAGTATCCGGCCCGGCGTCGTCCCCGACCCGATAGAGCCGGGAGCACGCAAACGGTCCGACTGCCCGTGAGTCTTTGGCCCGCCGGCGAAATGGTGTCGCTTGACAACGCCGGCGAAACCTTTGCCCTTGGAGACTCCGATGACACTGACCACGTCTCCGGGCTTAAATACATCCACGTCGAACTTCTGTCCCACTTTGACAGACCCGGTGTCCTCAACGCCGAACTCCCGGAGATACCTGAACTGGCCCACACCCTTGGTATGGCCCTTCTCCGGAGAATTCACCCGCTTCGTCTCCCCGAAGCCCAGCTGGACAGCATCGTAGCCGTCCCTGGCTCCGGTCTTCACCTGGGTGACCACGCAGGGACCGGCTTCTATGGCCGTCACCACCACTTCTCCATCTTCCTGGAAAAGCTGGGCCATGCCTATTTTTTTACCAATGATGCCCTGAATCATAGCTTCGACTACAACCTGATATCTATTTCGACCCCGGACGGCAACTGGAGCTGGGTCAACGCGTCTATGGTTTTTGAGGTCGGCCCCAGAATATCGACCAGCCTCTTGTGAGTGCGAATCTCAAACTGTTCTCGCGAGTCTTTGTCAATATGCGGAGAGCGAATCACGCAGAACTTCTGAATGCGGGTAGGCAAAGGCACCGGACCGGCGACTACGGCGCCCGTGCGCTCCGCGGTCTCCACAATCTGGCCGACGGACTGGTCAACCAGCCTGGGGTCATACCCTTTTACCTTTATTCGAATGTTCTGCTTAGGCATTTAACTTCCCCTGGCCTTAGTCGTGATTTGCTCTACCAGAGAGTCGGGCAATTCCTTGTAGGAATGGAACTCCAGTGAATATGTAGCCCTGCCCTGACTTATAGACCGCAATATGGTAGCGTAACCAAATACCTCAGACACCGGAACCAGGGCGTGCACGACGCAGGTGTCTCCGTGCGTCTCTATTCCCTCGATGTGTCCCCTCCTCGAGCTCAAATCGCCAATGACATCGCCCATGAACTGGGAAGGCATCACGACGTCCAGCTTCATGATAGGCTCAAGGAGGACGGGGCTGGCCTTCCTCATGCCTGCCTTGGCGCCTATGGAGCCGGCCATCTTGAAGGCGATGTCCGAAGAATCAACTTCGTGGTAGCTGCCATCATAGAGGGTCACCTTCACGTCTACGACCGGATAGCCAGCTATGACCCCGGTTCCCAGAGCCTCCCTGACCCCCGCCTCCACTGCCGAAATATATTCTCTGGGGATGGCTCCCCCCCGGATCTGGTTGATAAACCTGAAATCGCTATTTCTCTCTCCTGGTTCGAGCCGGAGCCAGACGTGCCCGTATTGCCCCCGGCCACCAAACTGCCGCACGAACCGGCCTTCGGCTTCTACCTGGCTGGTTATGGTCTCCTTGTAAGCCACCTGAGGCTTGCCAACCCGCACTCCTACATTGAACTCCCGCAGCATGCGGTCTACCAGCACCTCAAGATGCAGCTCACCCATTCCCGCTATCAGAGTCTGCCCCGTTTCCTGGTCACTGCGTATCGTAAATGTGGGGTCCTCTTCTGAGAGCTTGTTCAGCGCTTCGCCAAGCTTGTCCTGGTCAGCCTTGCTCTTGGGCTCAACGACCATTGAAATTACGGGCTCAGGGAAACGGATGCTTTCAAGCAGTACCGGCCTGCCGGTGTCGCACAGGGTATCCCCGGTAAAGGTATTCTTCAAGCCCAGAGTAGCCGCGATGCTGCCCGTATCCACCTCGTCAATTTCTTCCCGCCGGTTGGCATGCATCAGGACCAGCCTTCCAAGCCGCTCCTTATGCCCCTTGCTGGAATTGAGCACCTGCTCTCCCACTTTGACTTTGCCCGAATAGACCCGGAAATACACCAGCCTGCCCATGAACGGGTCGGCGACTACCTTGAAGGCCAGGGCTGAGAAGGGCGCATCATCGGTGGACTGGATGGGAACCTCCTCTCCTGTTTCAGGATGGGTAGCCCGGGGCGGCGGCACGTCGCGCGGGGAGGGGATATAGTCCACAATGGCATCGAGGAGAGGCTGGATGCCTCTGTTCCTAAGTGCGCTGCCGCAGAGGATGGGCACCACACGGTTGGCCGCAGTCAACCTTCTTATGGCGGCTCTGATCTCTGCATTTGGAATGTCTTTGCCTTCCAGGTAAAGAAGCATCAACTGGTCATCGTTCTCAGCTACTTTCTCAATCAGCAGCTGGCGGTATTTCTGTACCTCACCCTGTTCTTCCTCCGTAAGCAGCACTTCTTCAGGTGCGGCGCCGGCCTCCTCAGGGAAACGCCAGCCCTTCCCCTCGATCAAGTCTACTACACCACGGAAAAGATTCTCTTTGCCCAGGGGCAACTGTATGGGAAGGACCTTGGCCCGCAGGCGTTCCTCCATCATGCTTATGGTGTTGTGAAAGTCAGCACCGACCCTGTCCATCTTGTTGATGAAGCATATCCTCGGCACGAGGTACCTGTCGGCCTGCCGCCAGACCGTTTCCGATTGAGCTTCCACGCCGGCTACAGCATCCAGCACCACCACCCCGCCATCCAGCACCCGGAGGCTGCGTTCCACTTCAGCGGTGAAGTCAACATGTCCCGGCGTATCAATGATATTTATACGGTGCCCCCGCCACTGGCAGGTGGTAGCAGCAGAGGAGATAGTAATGCCCCGCTCCCGCTCCTGGTCCATCCAGTCCATCACCGCCGTTCCCGCGTCCACCTCGCCCACCTTGTAAGTGCGGCCCGTATAGAACAGGATTCTCTCAGTGACGGTAGTCTTACCGGCATCTATATGGGCGATAATGCCTATGTTCCGCAATTTCTCTAAAGGAAAAGCCCTGGGCATGATATTATTTCCCGCGCCTGCCGTTTTCTGGCGCTCCAAAGTCTTAATTTCAGTCATTACCATCTATAATGCGCAAAAGCTTTATTGGCCTCAGCCATCTTATGAGTATCCTGCCGCTTCTTTACGGTTGCTCCCTGCCCCTGAGCCGCGTCCATGATCTCGACCGCCAGCTTCTCAGCCATAGACTTCCCGTTACGAGCCCGGGCTGAGGCCAGAAGCCAGCGCATGGCCAGGGACAGCCCGCGTTCAGGTTGGACTTCGACCGGCACCTGGTAAGTGGCGCCACCGACGCGGCGTGATTTAACCTGGAGCAACGGAGTGACGTTCTTGATCGCCTGGTCTAAAACCGGCAGAGGTTCGGTCTTCATCTGCCTGTTCACCACGTCCAGAGAATCATAAACGATCCGCTCCGCCGTGGCCTTTCTCCCCTCTATCATCACCCTGTTGATAAACTTGGCCACCATATCGCTGCCATACTTGGGATCAGGCAGCTTTTTCCTCTTCTCAACCTTGGCTCTTCTTGGCATTTCTTACTTCCCAGGCTCCTGTCTAGCGGCACCAGCCTTGGGCCGCTTAGCCCCGTATTTGCTCCGGCCCTGATGCCGGTTCTGGACCCCGCCGGTGTCCAGAGTGCCCCGAACAATGTGGTAGCGAACACCGGGCAAATCCTTCACTCTGCCACCCCGGATCAGGACCACGGAGTGTTCCTGCAGGTTATGGCCTTCTCCGGGAATATAGGCGGTGACTTCGATGCCGTTGGACAACCGTACCCTGGCAATCTTGCGCAAGGCGGAATTGGGCTTCTTGGGCGTCATGGTCTTGACCTGCACGCAGACCCCGCGCTTCTGCGGCGAGCCCTTAACTCGAGTGGTGATATTTCTCAGGGCATTGTAGTTGAACCCCAGCGCCGGAGCTTTGGTCTTCCTGGTGACCCTGCGCCGCCCTTTTCTGACCAGTTGATTGACAGTAGGCATTCTTTTTCTGTTCCTTATATATCCGTATCTACGGGACCGATAAGACCTTTAGCCAATTAAAAAGCCACCTAGTTGACTTACCGGCCTACTCCCAAATCGGGTTTGCGTCCCGGTTCAACCAGCCGGCTTACTCGGGCTTAAAGGCCCAAACTAGTGGCTAGTAGACGCCAAAACAAGAATATAACACAACCATTTAAGAAATGTCAACAAGGGCCGCTCCAAATTTCGCTATCCCGGAATTTCGCCGTCAGCCAAGGGCTTGGCGCATTGAGAATCCGCCTGGAATGCCCCGGATGGATATGCTATAATTTGAAAGCGCAATCCCTTGTGAGAGTACATTGCGTCAGCACAAAATATGGGATTAGCCTTAGCTCTAATCACAGATGATCTGGGGCACTGTCCTGGCAGGCATCCATCGAATACATATCCATCTGAGGTACGGCATGCTGCAAGAATCCGACAATAATAATATCAGTGCGTCTGAGAACTACACCGCAGAAGACATCCGTATTTTAGACGGCCTCGAGGCGGTGCGGCGCCGCCCGGGCATGTATATCGGAAGCACAGACGAGCACGGGCTGCACCATCTGGTCTACGAGATAGTCTACAACAGCATAGACGAGGCAATGGCCGGTTACGCCGACCGGACCCAGGTCGTCATCAACAAAGACGCCTCGGTCACCGTCACCGACAACGGGCGCGGCATACCGGTAGACATACATCCCCTTACCAACACCTCAGCCCTTGAGGCGGTCATGACTCGACTTCATGCCGGAGCCAAATTTGGCGGCCACAGCTACACCGTGTCCAGCGGGTTGCATGGCGTGGGCGCCTCGGTGGTAAACGCTCTCTCCTCCTGGCTCAGGGTAGAGGTCAGGCGGCAAGGGAAAACCTACTACCAGGAATACAGGCGGGGCGCTCCCGTCAGCGACGTGAAGGTGATTGGCGATACAGTGGATACCGGGACCACCATCACCTTCCTGGCGGACACGGAGATTTTTGGAGACATCAACTACAACCACAATACCATCTACCAGCGCTTGAGAGAGCTGGCCTATCTAAACAAGAAACTTGAAATCAGCCTGACGGACGACAGGACCGGTCAAGAGTCTACTTTCTATTTCCAGGGTGGTATAGCCAGCCTGGTCTCCAGATTCAACAAAGGCAGGCAGGTACTTCACCGCGAACCGATATACCTCTCGGGTGCGGTCAACAGCACTTCAGTGGAGGTCGCCCTTCAGTATAATGACGGATTTACCGAGTCAACGCTGAGCTTCGCCAACTGCGTCAATACGGTGGATGGGGGCAGCCATCTGACCGGGTTTCGTTCAGCGCTGACCCGCGTGCTCAATGACTACGCGCGCAAGAATAAGCTCCTCAAAGAGAACGATGCCAACCTGACCGGTGAAGATATGCGCGACGGGTTGACCTCGGTGATAAGCGTCAGGCTGGCTGAGTGCCAGTTTGAAGGGCAGACCAAGGCCAAGCTGGGCAACCCTGAAGTTAAGGCGCATGTGGAGGCCGTGGTAGTTGACGGCCTTTCCGTGTACCTTGAGCAGCACCCTGAAGATGCCAGGGCAATTCTGGAGAAATGCTTCATCGCCGCCAAGGCCAGGGAAGCGGCCCGCAAGGCCCGCGACCTGATTTTCAAGAGGACGGGGCTCGAAGCAGGCACTCTCCCCGGGAAGCTGGCCAGTTGCTCGGATAATGACCCCAGCGTGTGCGAGCTTTACCTGGTTGAAGGCGATTCAGCGGGAGGCTCAGCTAAGCAAGGCAGAGACCGGCGTTTCCAGGCAATACTGCCGCTGCGCGGCAAGATTCTCAACGTAGAAAAGGCCAACAAAGACAAAATCCTGGAACATGAAGAGATACGGGCTATAATCACCGCTCTGGGCGCCGGCGTTGGGGAGCAACTGGACTTCTCCAAACTGCGGTACCACCGGATAATCATCATGACGGATGCCGACGTAGACGGGTCTCACATCAGGACGCTCCTGCTTACCTTCTTCTACCGTAACATGGCCGAACTGATCGGCAACGGCCACCTTTTTATCGCTCAGCCACCCCTCTACCGCATTCAATCAGGTAAGAAACAGCTCTGGGTTTACTCAGAGAAGGAAAAGGAAGCCGGGCTCAAGGAATTGAAGGGCAACAGGACGGAGGTTCAGCGATACAAGGGCCTGGGGGAAATGAGCGCGGAACAGCTATGGGAAACCACCATGAACCCGGCCTCAAGGACCCTCCTCAAGGTTGAAGTCGAAGATGCCGTCGAGGCCGACCATATTTTTCACATGCTCATGGGCACCGAGGTCCCACCAAGGAAGAACTTCATACAGGCTCACGCTACCAGCGTCAAGAACCTGGATATTTAGTCGCGTTTCTGCTCTTCCACATACAGACCGCTGTCCCTGATGTACTTCTCCACCGCTTCCGGCACCAGTCCCTGAATGGATAGCCCCCGGGATACCCGTCCCCTGATTTCCGACGAGCTGACGTCAACAAGGGGCATATCGAGAAAGACCACCTTCCCGGTTATCCCGGGCACCGACGACTCCAGGGCACGTAAATCCGGCCGCGGGAAACCCGGCCTGGGAACAGCCACTATCTCGCAGAGCTCAATGAGCCTGGCCGGCTCCTTCCACCGGGCGAAACCGGCCAGGCTGTCCCAGCCCAGCAGGAAGAAAAGCCTGCCTTTGACGCCCACCTGCTGTCTGAAAAGAATTATGGTGTCCAGCGTGTAAGAGGGGCCAGGCCGCTCCACCTCAGCCGTCGAGAGTTCGCAATAGGGTCTGCCGGCGATAGCCAGCTTCACCATTTCCAGACGGTGGACTGCCGGTGTGATAACCCGTTCGCCCTTGAGCTGCGGCTGCCCGGCTGGAAGAAATACCACCTGGGCCAGGGCCAGCCTTGACCGTGCTTCCTCAGCTATCCTGATATGGCCAACATGAACGGGGTCAAAGGTGCCGCCAAGTATGCCTATGTTCATCTACCGGCGCCTTGTCTTTGGCCTGGGCCTGAAGACCGCTACTTCCGGGCTGGCAACCGGCTCCTCGCCTGGCGCTTCCTCCAGCGCCGCGGCCAGCCCGGTCACCATCTCAGGCACACCTTCCCCTGATTTCCCTGAGATGAAGAGCGCCGGGATTCCGGCCGCTTCAAAAGACCGTCTGAGTTCTGCCAGACAGGCCCGGGCCTCAGGCAAGTCTATCTTATTCACGGCTACCACCTGGCGCTTCTGGGCCAGGGCCGGCTCGTATAGGGCCAGCTCCGAGTTCACATTCTCCATATCCTGAGCCGGGGAGACCGAAGTCCCATCAACTATGTGAACCAGCACCCTGGCCCTTTCCAGATGGCGCAGGAAATCGTTCCCCAGCCCCTTCCCCAGGTGGCTCCCACCGACAAGCCCGGGCATCTCCGCTATAACGTAGCTCTTCACCGCCATATCAATGACGCCAAGGGCCGGCTCCCGGGTGGTAAACGGGTAGCTGGCAATTTTCGGCTTTGCGCCGGATATGGCCGCCAGCACCGTGGACTTGCCGGCATTGGGATATCCGACTATACCTATGTCAACTATGAGTTTCAGGTCAAGCGTCAGGGCGGCTTCCTGCCCCGGCCGGCCTTTTGTGGCTACCCTGGGCGCTTGACTGGAGGCCGTGGCAAAATGAATATTGCCCAGGCCTCCTTTGCCTCCCTTGGCCACCAGTACCTTCTGTCCCTGGCTGCGCAAGTCGGCAAGCAGCATCTTGCTATCGCCCTGTCTGAGATACACCAGGGTGCCCGGCGGGACCCCGACTACCAGGCCTTCGCCCCCGGCCCCATGTTTTTTCTGCCCGCCTCCACGGCCACCGGTGGCAGCGCTGAACTGCCTCTTTGACCTGAACATCTCCAGGGAAGTCAAGTTTGCATCCGCCACTATGTAGACGCTGCCACCTTTTCCTCCATCCCCACCATCCGGCCCTCCAAACGGTGCATACTTTTCCCGGCGGAAGCTCACCATGCCATCTCCGCCATCTCCGGCCTTCACCAGGATATCCACCTTGTCCACTAGGTCGTCCTTCAGCGCTTTTAGTATCTTAAGTTAAAGTATAGGTCAATTACAGGTAAGATGATATAGTATCAATAGTATATAAGGGCTGTGGAACTGTGGAGGGGACCACGCCTGGCGAGATTGGAGAGCGAAGGGGATAAGGGACTTTGGAGTGTCTTGTGGCCCGGGGTGTTGTTAGAAAAGTGTCCACAGATTTTAGCCGGTTATCCACAGGCACGAGTCAGGACGGGAGGCTCCGGCTTTCCAGTCTTTTCAGGATATCGTTGATCGCCCCGGTAAGCTCAGCGTTGATATTCATTTCGGAGGTTACTTTTTGGCAGCCGTGGAGTATTGTAGTGTGGTCTCTGCCGCCCAGGAGTTTGCCGATTTCGTTCAGGCTGAGATGCTGATGCTCCCGCAGCGCGAACATGGCTACCTGCCGGGCTGTGGACGTCCTCTTGTCCCTCGCTTTGCCGGTTAGAGCTTCGGATGGAAGGCCGTAATGTCCGGCCACTGCCTCTATTATGGACTGCGGCGAACGGGCGCCCTGTTGCGGGCCTTTGGCGCCGATCATGTCTGCCAGCGCCTGCATGGTTGCAGCCATGTCGAGTTCCGAGCCGCTCACCTTGGCAAAGGTGACCACCCTGTTTACGGCGCCTTCCAGCTCACGAACATTGTGATGGAACTGCTGGGCCAGGAACTGCAATGCGTCCTGTGGAATAGGCATCTTCAGTTTTTTAGCTTTCATGTCCAGGATGGTCAAACGGGTTTCCAGGCGCGGCGGTTCCACGTAGACCACCAGGCCGCATTCCAGGCGTGACCTGAGCTTCTCTCCCAGGCCGGTTATGGCTCTAGGCGGTCGGTCCCCCGTAACCACGATCTGGCAGTTGCCGTCATAAAGCTCATTGAAGAGGTGCAAGAAGCACTCTTCTGTCTGGGTCTTGCCGCTCAGAAACTGTACGTCGTCAAGCAGCATGACATCGGCGCTGTGGAACCTGTGGTGGAACTCCTCGATTCTCTTGCTTCTGGCGGCAACCACGAACTGTGTGGTGAATTGCTCAGCGTTCAGGCTTATTATGTGAAGCTCGCCGCTCTTGAGAGTATTGCCTATAGCCTGAAGGAGGTGTGTCTTGCCGACCCCGGTATCGCCATAAATGAAAAGAGGGTTGTAGCTCTTTCCCGGCTGTTCCGCTACGCTCAGAGCTGCCGCGTAGGCCAGGCGGTTGCACTCGCCGGTGACGAAAGAGTCGAAGGTGTACTTTGTGCGGAGGTTAGGGGATTTGGGAGTTGCCCTCAGCCTGGTGCTTGTGCCTCCGTCGGCCAGCAAAGCTGGAGGCGCTGGCGTATCCAGCTGGCCCGGCCCCTGGACTACAAACTGAATATCAACCGCCCTGCCTGCTACGCTGACAAGGGTCCTCTGGATCAGGGAGTAAAGCCGGTTTCTAAGCCATTCGGCTACGAAGATATTCGGGACGCCGACTGTGAAGATGTCATCCTGACAGCTAATGCCTGTGGTATCCCCGAGCCAGGTATCGTAGTTAGGCTTATTGACTTGAAGTTGAAGCTGTCCAAGGACTGCTTCCCAAATCTCTTGTGCTAATCTCAATTCATCCCCACACGAACAAACTGACCCCGGCTACTATGCGAAAGCGGTCCGGGAGCCTGCAAAGAACACACACGTGCATACATCATAGAGCGAAATGGAATATACTTGAGGCTAAGCTATAACCCGGAAAAACAAACTGGGACGGTCGGTAGGCACTTTTTCAGGGTAGCACAGCCCTCTTTTGGGGTGTCAAGGGGGTTTTTGACATAACGGGAAAAATTGTTAAAATGTCATCGTGAGCCCGAAAATTGTATTTATGGGCACCCCCGGTTTTGCCGTTCCCAGCCTGGAAGCCTTATCAGGTGACGCATA
>ENA-OSEO01006569-OSEO01006569.1-sediment-metagenome-genome-assembly--contig:-NODE-6569-length-10349-cov-6.580705_pt1 | contig 10349 bp, 7 predicted proteins | sample MGYA00237883_ERZ534232 | MGnify/ENA metagenome assembly ERZ534232
ATTTTATGATAAAAATCAACATGTTAATTGCTATTTTCGACCAAAAATTACTGTTGTTTCGTCACGGATTAAGGAAATAGTCACAGGTGATCTGAGTTATGACAAATTCTATTTAAGGAGCTTTACTTATGCAGGTAGCCACAAAAATTGAGACGGTCTCGGTGAAGATGTACCCGGACGGCAGGATGGACACCCGGAACGCGGCCCTTTATCTGGGCCTCGAAGAAAAGACCTTGGCCATGAAAAGAAGTGACGGCACCGGTCCTCGTTTTATCAAGCGAGGCCGGATTTTTTATTTCAGAGAAGATTTGGACGCCTGGATCAACGAATGCAAGCGGGCAACCAGCACAGCACAATTACGAGCCATATAAATTTCTCTGCCATTTCTCTGTAGCTGCTTTTCAGCATGAATAAAAAGATATGGTTCGAGAAAGAACTTCTCCGCTCTTCTGCTTTCAGGTCTCTCAATAAATGGTCGATGCTCGTTTATTTTGATTTTCTCCGTAAACGGCAGATGGAGCCGGTGAAACGGGCAAAAAGGTCGGATGACTGGATCATTAAAAACAATGGTGAAATCGTCTATCCCTATTCTGAGGCGGAGCGTAAAGGGGTTGGCCGCCGAGAGTTCAGGAACGCCATTGATGAGTTGATGGAGAAAGGCTTTCTCGACATTGCCCATCAAGGCTCTGGTGGCCGGTCTGGTGACATGACAAGATATTCCCTCGATGACCGCTGGAAAGATTACGGCACGCCTGCATTTCGTTCAGCCAGAAAACCGCGCAGAAAGGACACCCGTCAAGGAAGAGGCTGGACAGCTTTTCACGCCAAGAAGAAAAAATCTTCGGTAACAAAATTGATACCTAAAAAGGCTGTTTCGAGTAACGAATCTGTCACTCCAAACGGAGAATCCCCAATACTTTCGAGTAACGGATTTGATACTCCAAAATCAAAAAGAAAAAAGGCAACCGCCGGTAATGCTAGAAGAAATTAGACAAAAGCACGTCAACCCCTTTGGAGTGACATATTTGTCACTATTCTATAGATACCACTCCACGGCAACCTTACTGCAAACCAGAGGGGCGGCCTGAGTAATGGCAAAACGTCATCCAAACCATCGCCGGGTGAAAACTCACCGGAGCTACACCGTGGAAGAGGTGGCCGGTTTGTTCGGCATGCACAAAAACACTGTACGCAACTGGGTCAAGAATGGCCTTGCCATTATTGACAGCAAACGGCCCACCCTGATTCAAGGCAGTGTCCTGGTTGAGTTTCTGCAAAAACGGCGGACAAAAAACAAGCAGACCTGCAAGCCGGGAGAACTCTACTGTGTCCGGTGCCGTGTCCCGAGACCTGCAGCTGGAGACATGGCGGATTATACACCGATCAACGAAAAGACCGGCAATCTGACGGCCATTTGTCCGGTCTGTGACACCCTCATGAACCGGCGGGTTAGTCTGGCTAGAATCAGGCAAATCAGAGGCAATCTTGACATCACGTTCCCGGAAGAGCTGCGACACATAGTTGATAGTGCAAAACTCTCCGTAAACTGTGATTTGAAATAAGTGGTAAAGAACATGAAAAAACACAACCCGGCCAATGAGAGAATCAAGCGCAAATATTTTGCCTTTCTGAAGGAAGCGAAACGGCACAGCGAGCCGACTATTGACGCGGCGGCAAAGGCCATGAACCGGTTCGAGGTCTATGCCAACTTCCGGGATTTTAAGACTTTTCACTTTGAGCAGGCTATTGCCTTTAAAAGACATCTTGCCGTGCAGAAGGGGCAGCGTTCCGGCGAGAAACTGAGCAAGGCAACCCTGCATGCCACCCTGAATCAACTGAAACGCTTTTTCAAATGGCTGTCCCGAGAGCCGGGCTATAAGTCCCGTATTCAGTATTCCGACGCGGAATATTTTAATCTGTCAGACAAGGACACCAGAATTGCCACCGCCAAGCGGCACCAGAAAGCCCCGACCATGGAGCAGATCAAGCATGTTATCAGAACCATGTCCGCCGATACCGAGATTGAAAGACGCAACCGAGCCCTGATCGCCTTCACCTTGCTGACCGGGGCAAGGGACAGCGCCATTGCCTCAATGAAGCTGAAGCACGTTGACCTTGTTGCCGGGTGTGTCAATCAGGATGCCCGCGAGGTGCAGACGAAATTCAGCAAGACATTCACCACCTATTTCTTCCCGGTGGGAAAAGAGGTTCATGAAATTGTTGCAGAGTGGGTGGCCTATCTCCGGGATGAAAAGCTGTGGGGCAATGATGATCCGCTCTTTCCGGCAACCCTCATGAAAGTTGGACCATCTTGTCATTTTGAAGCCGCCGGTCTGGATCGGAAACACTGGAACACTACCTCTCCTATCCGTAACATATTTAAAAATGCATTTACCGCTTCCGGGCTGGAGTATTTCAACCCGCACAGCTTCAGAAATACCCTTGTTAAATTCGGTCTGGAAAACTGCAAAAGCGCAGAGCATTTCAAGGCTTGTAGCCAAAATCTGGGCCATGATAAGGTACTGACAACCTTCATGAGCTACGGGGAAGTGGCCAGTGAGAGGCAGGGGGCAATCATCCGCGACCTGGCAAATCCACAAGAGGCAATACAAGTCGATGCCGACGGCATTGCCGAAGCGGTTCTGAAAAGATTAAGCAAGGCTGAGATGAAGGTCTGAAATGTTGCCACGGTGAAATCAGTTTCCGTCTATTTCCTTGTCCTGTCAGGCATTTCTTGACAATTACCCGCTGAATTAGTATCCAATTCCTGTTTGTTCTTATAATTTCCTGTAATTACATATTTCTTCCAGACAGGATTTGCCATGGCCAGGAAAAAAGCGACTCCCCAGACAGAGGTTAGGCAATATACCCATGACGACAAGGACCGGGTGAATAACCCGCCTGTCGGGTTGGTGACGCCAGATACCGACAAGGACGCTGGCAAAAAGACCTACCAGTATGACCCGCATCTTGACCCGCAACTGCAATGGGCGGGCAAGGCCGATCATACCTCCTTTGAGGTTGATACGGTTTCGCTCCATGTCCATGAGCGGATTGACCCAAAGACCATCATTGACTTTGTGAAAAAGGAAGACGACGGGCCGAGGCAGCAGTCCCTTTTTGAGACCCTGAAAAGGCCGCTCCGGGAGGAGATCGAGTTCTACAAGCACCGGGATGGCTGGACCAACCGCCTGGTGGCCGGCGACTCATTGCTGGTCATGAACTCTCTGCTCGAAAAGGAGGGCATGGGCGGCAAGGTGCAGATGGTTTATTTTGATCCGCCTTACGGCATCAAATACGGCTCTAACTTCCAGCCTTTTGTCAACAAGCGGGATGTGAAGGACGGCAATGACCAGGACCTGACCGCTGAACCGGAGATGATCAAGGCCTTCCGCGACACTTGGGAGCTGGGCATCCACTCCTACCTCACCTATCTAAGGGACCGGCTGCTGATGGCCAAGGCACTGCTGCATGAATCAGGTTCCATCTTTGTGCAGATCAGTGATGAAAATCTTCATTTTACAAGAAATATATTAGGTGAGGTGTTTGAAGAACAAAATTTTATTTCAGTAATTCCTTTTAGGAAAAAAACAATGCCATTTGGGACAAAACTTTTGGAGCAGATGGCTGACTATCTCTTGTGGTTCGCAAAGGATAAATCAAAAATTAAATATAGACAGCTTTTTCTCTATCAAAATTGTGAGGGTGATAATAATTACCGATGGTATATGGACAAAGATGGAAAGGTCCATGAAATGGATAAATTGGCAATAAAAAACCACGATATTTTACCAAAAGGAGCTAAAGTCCTCCACTTAAAATCTCTTGAACCTTCTGGAGTAATGGATTCTGGAAAATTTGACTTTGAGTTTTCTGGGAAGTTATATCCACACCCTAACAATGGGTGGGCAACTGGCCCAGATGGAATGGAACATTTACGTCGAGCAAATAGGCTCGCGCCTTTAGGCGAAGATTTGCGATATATATTGTTCCATGAGGACTACCCAGTATCTCAACTAACTAACCCCTGGAATGATACATCTTGGAGTGGGTTTGCTGAAAAAAAGATTTATGCCGTTCAAACAAATACACAAATTATTCGCCGTTGCATGCTCATGACTACCGACCCCGGTGATCTGGTCTTTGATCCCACCTGCGGCAGTGGCACCACTGCCTTTGTGGCCGAGCAGTGGGGACGCCGCTGGATCACTTGCGATACCTCAAGGGTGGCCACCACCCTCGCCAAACAACGATTGATGACCGCCTACTTCGATTATTACAAGCTGGCCCATCCCTCGGAAGGGGTCGGCTCCGGCTTTCAGTATAAGAAAGTGCCCCATATCACCCTGAAATCCATAGCCAATAACGAACCACCTGCCGAGGAAACACTCTATGACCAGCCATTAGTCGACCGCAAGAAGAACCGAATCACTGGACCATTTACCGTGGAGGCGGTGCCAGCGCCGGTGGTGAAATCCATCGAGGAGATTGAAAATGAGGCCCCGGCTTCGGACACCTCGGTTGCCCGTTCCGGAGAGACCCTACGCCAGAGCGAATGGCGTGACGAACTGTTTAAGTCCGGCATCCGGGCCAAGGGCGGCCAGAAGATCGAATTTACCCGCATTGAGCCACTGTCCGGCACCCGCTATCTCCAGGCCGAAGGCGAAACCAAAGAGAACGAGCCGAAACGGGTCTTCATCTCCTTCGGCCCGGAACATGCCCCGCTTGAGCAACGGCAGGTTGAACTGGCCATTGAAGAGGCCATGTCCATCAAGCCGAAGCCAGATATTCTCCTCTTTGCCGCTTTCCAGTTCGACGCCGAGGCGGCCAAGGACATTGACGAGACCAACTGGCCGGGGGTTACCCTGCTGCGGGTGCAGATGAACGCCGATATGTTCACCGAGGATCTGAAAAAGAAGAAGGCCGGGAATGAATCCTTCTGGCTCATGGGCCAGCCGGATGTACGGATCAAACAAATCACCAATGGCGAGGACAAGGGCAAAATCCAGGTGGAAGTAGCCGGGTTCGACTATTACGACCCCAAGTCCGGCAATGTAGAGTCCGGTAACAAGGGCGATATTGCCATGTGGATGCTCGACACCGACTATGACGGCAGAAGCCTCTTTCCTCGCCAGGTTTTTTTCCCCCTGGCCGGGAAAGACGAAGGCTGGAACCGGTTGGCCAAAAACCTGAAAGCGGAGATCGACGAAGAGAAGATCGAGTCCTTCCGAGGCACGGTGTCCCTGCCATTCAAACCCGGCAGGCAGATCGCGGTCAAGATCATCGACGCCCGAGGAGTGGAAAGCCTGAAGATCGAGAAGATGTGATTGGGGAAGATACCGGTGAATACGACCTATAACATATACTGTGATGAATCCTGCCATCTGGAACATGATCACCTGAAAGTGATGGTGCTTGGGGCCGTATGGTGCCCGTTGCACAAGGTACGGGAGATATCACTTCGGTTGCGGGAAATAAAAAGTAAACACAGGCGTAAACCGACCTTTGAAACCAAGTGGACCAAGGTTTCGCCCGGTGGCAAGGACCTGTATCTCGACCTCATGGATTATTTTTTTGATGATGATGATCTGCATTTTCGGGCATTGATCGTGCCGGATAAATCCAAACTGCGGCACGAGGATTTCGGCCAGGATCATGACACCTGGTATTACAAGATGTATTTCGACATGCTGAAGGTTATCTTCAATCCAGAATCAAAGTACCGGATTTATCTGGACATCAAGGATACCAGGAGCGCGGACAAAAGAGACAAACTCCATGATGTTCTTTGCAACAATATTCTGGATTTCAACCGGGAGATCATTGAGCGAGTGCAAGCGGTCCGCTCTGAAGAAGTTGAAATTTTACAGCTTGCTGATCTGATGATTGGCGCAGTGTCGTATCGTAACCGCGATCAGGCCGGGAATGCCGGGAAAGTTGCCCTTGTGCATCGAATGCAGCAGCGCTCGGGTTTGAGTCTTACCCGGACTACATTGCCTCTTGCCGCCAAGGTGAATCTTTTCAAATGGCACGCATCCGTGAGGGCGGCAGGATGACGCCTCCTGATTGGCTGCCGGAGATGGTCTCGGTTGATGGGGGATGGGATGAGGTTTGCGCCCGCCTTTATGCCATCTTTCAGCAAAAGATAGTCAAGGGGCATCTGTCATTCGAGAATAGGCCGCTCTGGTGGGACAGGCGGGTGTTGGAAGAAAATTACGAGGAAGGATTCTGGCATCTTATTTCAAAGGACGATGATGAAACAAAAGAACGCCTTTTTGATCCACGACGAGCTGAACGGCTTCCATGGTGTAATCCGGTAATCTCAAACAATTCAGACCCGGTTGTTACGGTCTGGGATCACAAGGAAGGCAGGAAAAAGATCAGAACCTACCTGTGGCTTGAGTCGTTTGATTATTTGATCATATTGGAGAAGCAGAAAAGAGGTGGGCGGAAGATAGCTTTTCTAATTACCGCCTACCATGTAAGCGGGGATTCAACCAAGCGGGGCTTGCGGGCAAAATATCAGAAGAGATTGCCCTGAAATGCAAGAACCGCCCCGAGGGACGGTTCAAGATCTCTTTCTACACATTGGCAGATGAGGCTATTATTAATATCTGACATTTTAAATTGGATGTCAAATGATTTCTGGAATGAGGCATGAGCAACCGCCAGATTGAAAAACTGATCATCAATTCTCCTTACGAGGAACCGACCCGGTTCTGGCAGTATGTGCGGGACACCAGGGAGTTTCGTCTTGAATCGGGCAGGCGTCCGGCTGGTTATGTCATTGCCACCCCGCAATCAAAGGGGTTCGATGATCCCGGCATCTTTGTGCCCATCGAGCTGGTGAACGCCATCCGTCCGAGGATCGAGGCATGGCGGGAGCGGGGCTATCCGGGCGTGACCGGCATTACCAAAAGACTGCTTACCCACTGGCTGGACCCGGACGAAAGGCAGGACCGGCAGTTTTTCTTCTGCCAGCTTGAGGCCATTGAAACCCTTATCTGGCTGACCGAGGCCCCCGACGCGGAGAAGACCGGGATTGTCATTCCGTCGGACGGCGGCGAGTTTATCCGCTGGTGCTGTAAGATGGCCACCGGCAGCGGCAAGACCATTGTCATGGCCATGGCCATTGCCTGGCATATTTTGAACAAGGTAACGAACAAGCAGGATGCGCGGTTTTCCAAAAACGTGTTGATCGTGGCACCAGGGCTTACCGTCAAGAGCCGATTGAGTGTATTGAACCCCTTTGACGACAACAACTATTACGAATTGTTCAATGTCGTGCCTGTCGGCCTTTTGGATAAGCTGCGGCAAGGTAAGATCATCATTCAGAACTGGCATTGCCTGCAATGGGACACCGAAGAGAAGGTTGCCAAGAAAAAGACGGTGGACAAGCGGGGAGTTAAGAGCGATGAGGCTTACGCGCGGGATGTGCTGGGCGACATGGCAACCGCCAGAAATATCCTGGTGATCAATGACGAAGCCCATCATGCCTGGCGGGTGCCTGCCGAATCCAAAGTCAAAGGCGTAAAAAAAGAGGACATTGAAGAGTCCACCATCTGGATCGGTGGACTGGACCGCATTCATAAGGCCAGGGGGATTTTGAAATGTTTTGATTTTTCCGCTACGCCTTTTGCGCCGTCCGGCAAGCAGAGCAGTGAAGAGGCATTGTTCCCATGGATTATTTCAGACTTCGGGCTGAATGACGCCATCGAGGCTGGTCTTGTCAAAACGCCACGAGTGGTCATCCGGGATGACGGCAAGTTGGGGTCTGACTATAAATCCCGCCTGTACCATATCTATATGGACAAGGAGGTGAAGGACGACATCAACCGCAAAGCGGATGAAACCGAGCCTTTACCAGACCTGATCACCAATGCCTATTATCTTTTGGGCAAAGACTGGTTGGAAACCAGAAACAGGTGGCTGGGTAAGGGACATACTGTGCCGCCAGTAATGATCACCGTGGCGAACCGGACGGAAACATCATCCCGCATCAAGTTTGCCTTTGACCACAACCAGATATTGATTCCGGAACTGTGCGACAGCGATAGGACTTTGCAGATCGACAGTAAGGTGCTTGACCAGGCGGAAGCGGCAGATGAATCTGTTGCCGTTGATGAGGATGGGAGAAAGCTGACCAAGAAAGAGCAGGCGGAATTGCTGCGGCAGCAGGTTGATACGGTCGGCAAGGCGGGGCAACCGGGAGAGCGGATTCAGAACGTTATTTCCGTCGGTATGCTCTCCGAAGGGTGGGACGCCAGCACCGTGACACATATCATGGGGCTGCGAGCGTTTTCGAGCCAGCTCTTGTGTGAACAGGTGGTTGGACGGGGACTCAGGCGTACATCATATGACGTCGGCGAGGATGGTTTGTTTGCCCCGGAGTATGTCAACATCTTTGGGGTGCCCTTTACCTTTCTGCCCCATGAGGGGGGTGAAGGCCCACCACCACCGCCGCCACCGCCAAAGACCGTAATCGAGCCGGTAATAGAAAAAGAGGAACATGAAATTACCTGGCCCAATATCCTGCGGGTGGATCATATCTACCGGTCCCATTTGACGGTGGATATGGACAAGGTGGCAACAATCGAATTGGACCCCTATGAATCCATCACCGAAGCGAATCTTGCCGCGATTATTGCCGGAAAACCGAACCCTGCCGCATTGTCTGAAATTGACCTCAAGGAAATTGGTGAAAAGTTCCGTTTGCAGACCATCATCTTTGAAACGGCCAAGAGGATTTTTAACTACGAGAAGCCGAACTGGCAGGGGCGGCAGGAACTCTTTCTGGTGCAGTTAATCAGGATCGTGGAGCGATTTATTGCCTCGAACAAGATAAGCATCAAAAACGATCTCTTTCGGCAGGGAGAACTACGGCGACGGATATTGATCATGTTGAACCTCAACAAGATCATTCAGCATATCTGGGAAGCCATCCGGACGGAGAACACCGAAAAGTTGCTGCCGGTCTTTGACAATGAAAATCCGATCCGTTCAACGGGAAGCATGAGGTCCTGGCACACCAGCAAGCCTTGTGAATGGACACAGAAGTCTCATATCAATTTTTGTGTGTTCGATTCCACCTGGGAGGCATCGGAAGCCTATCTTCTGGATAAGCACGTAAATGTTCAGTCCTGGGTAAAGAATGACCATATCGGCTTTGTGGTGCTCTACAACTATCAGGGCGTGGTGCGTAAGTATTATCCCGATTTCATAATCAGGCTGACAAACGGTGAGCATCTGATTCTGGAAACCAAGGGCAAGGACACCCAACAGAACAAAACAAAACGGGCCTTTTTAGATGAGTGGGTGAAAGCTGTGAATAACCATGGCGGCTTTGGGAGATGGAAATGGGCCGTTTCTTTTTACCCGAGCGATTTGGAATGGATTTTGGATACCGCTGGATTCTGTCAAAATGACCCTTTTACTTCGCAATCTGACAGAGGCATTCAACCACATTTCATTGGTGACCAAGAAATATATTTTCACGATGAGATAGCAGAGGATACCAATGTCTTACCATTAGCGACTTTTATAATTCATACCGACGTTCCCTATATCCACGACCAATCAAGTATAAAGGACTTACCACCTCACCAAGGGCTTTTAGCCAGGGGGATTGTGAGCAAAGAAGTTCTCTCCAGTTACTTTAAGCTTGTTAGAAAATTTCAGGATGCGCTTAATAAGTATGGTCTGCAAAAATATAACTTCAAAACCAATAACCAGGGAGGATTAATTTGGGCGTTACTGCATGCAAAGAAAGGGACAACTTTATATGAGTTTGTTGTGAGTGCTTATGGCTATTCCGTTGGGGTTGGAGGCCCTTTAATGGCTTTTCTTATGATGTATCCAAAAGCTGCGGATGGTTTTGAGAGACTAAAAAAGGACATAAATGATCGGTTCCACCCGAAGGAGACAAAGGAAAGTAAGTCAGAAATAATTCTAAACAAAAATTTTGAAGAACAAGTAAATAGATGGCGTGAAAATAACAAGGAGCACTGAACTGTTATGCAACACAGGCCAGGTTTTCCGCGCCAGCCATTCCTACCCTACTTCCAGTCGCAACGAAATAGATCCCCACACGCCACCCTGAACGGCGGAATATTAATCGTATAAACAAGATGTTACGCGATAGCGATAGGAGGAAATATGCCTTGGGAGAATATAGGTAGTCGCCCCTGAAAAAAACATAATATATTGAAATTATTATTTAATATGTTAAATTCATATCACCATAAATTGCAGAAATACTGCACGTAACCTTCAATTTTCTGGTGATTTGAAATGCGGCCTTCGAGCAAAAAAGACGACAATCGGATGGAGCTTTTTCGGGAACGTCTGGA
>ENA-OSEO01006571-OSEO01006571.1-sediment-metagenome-genome-assembly--contig:-NODE-6571-length-10343-cov-6.047438_pt1 | contig 10343 bp, 11 predicted proteins | sample MGYA00237883_ERZ534232 | MGnify/ENA metagenome assembly ERZ534232
CTGGATGCGCCGGAGCGAATAAGAAACTGCCGTGAAGCGCTGCTCGGGCGCGATTTTGCGCGCTTTGCCGAAGTTGTCGAGCTCGACTCAAACTACATGCACGCCGTGATGCGCACCAGCAATCCGCCGCTGGTCTACTGGGAGCCAGCCACCGAAGTGCTGCTCTGGCAAGTCTGGCAGTGGCGAAAAGAGGGGCATGCCGTCTGCGCCACCGTCGATGCCGGACCAAACGTGCATGTGTTGGCCCTGAAAAGTGAACTGGAGTGGCTCCAAAAAGCTCTGTGGGAGCTGCCGGGAGTGAAAAATGTACTGACCGGAGAGCCGGCTGAGGGCGCCAGGCTGGCAGTCTGATCCCTAAAAGGGTTTCATGCTGTCGCGGGCATTTTCAGCAAAATCATCCAGCGTGTCCGATATTTTTTCAACCGCCTTTGTCAGATCAGTCAGGCTGCGCGTGTGGGTCTCAAGAATTCCATTGAAGACGTTGAGATCAAGGATGTATTCCGCCTCGCGTTTATTGGATTTAATCCCACCAGTAAAAGTAACTTTCACATGGTATTGCTTTGGTAAAGTTTCCGAGTTCAGGACGTTCTTCACTACATCCACAGAAGCACGGATCTCGTAATTTGGGGGTAGAGTCGGGATAACCTGGTGAATAAAAGCCAGCTGCTCAATATCGTAATTCTTGAGGGAGGTCTGCAGGGGCGGGTCAAAGGCAATCTCCACATTCCTTGCCGCTGTGCGGCCGGTGTTCTTGATGACCAGGTCAAAAATCGGTGAATCGGTCTGATTGTCAAAATAGACCACCACATACGGCGCGATCTGCTGGTCGCGATCCTCCACCATCTCCGCCACGCTGCGGTCCATCGCCTGGGCGGACTTCCTGGTGCCTTCGGCTACCTCAGCAGTTTTGATCACATACACCACCAATGCAATCAAACTAAGAAGTTGAATTACAAACATAATGACATCAAGTGTGTCTGCTTTCATCGCGTCCCTCCTAAGGAAACGTCAGGCAATCTTAGCTCCGCGCGGCTTTTTGGGTTTTGGTTCGGGCACATCCTCGTACAAAGCGTGAAACAGCAGCGCCATTTTTTCGTCATCTTCCAGGTCTTCGATCATGTAATAGGGTTTCGAACCCGGATATGCTTCGCCGGTGGGGGCATCCTCACCCAGCACACGCGTGCTGCCCGGCAGAATTTTGAGGAAAACCTGGTCGTCGCACACAAAACCCATCACGCGGTTGAACATGTAGAGCCCGTAATCGCCAAACATCTTCCGTGCATCGATGCCTTCGATATGGTCCAGGCACTCAAGCACATAGTCGATGTATTCTTTGGAGCTTGCCATGTCAATTCACTTCTCTATGTTTGCGTTATTCGTTTTTCTGGACCTATTCAACACCAGGTTGGCTATCCCGGCAACCAGCAGTGGGAGTAGAATGGCTGTCAGGAAGATCCAGACCACGTAAAAAGTCTCAGTCAGCTCGAGGAAAACCAGCACATTCAGGCTGACCAATGCCAGCAGGATGACCACCAGATAGGTAAGGGTCGTCACATCAAGCAATGATTTCCTGCGTTGATTGGTATTATCTTTCGGCAATTCAAGCGAGGGTTTGGATGCGGAAGAAAGCTGTTTTTCCTTCATTGCCGAGGAGTATGCCAGCCAGGTGAAAACCGCCCAGTTGATAAAGATGACAGCGGCGATCAGATACATCGTCCTGGCTGAGCTTTCAAGCGTCGGATGGATCAGGACCTGAATAGCCAGTGAAAGCCCCGTTGCGATGTTGATAAGGAATAGAAAAAACTTATTCAACGCTGAACCTCCTTCCCGGAAAGATGTGACGAAACGTGTCTATGTATTTTACATGAATTCCTGAACCGATGCGGCATCCATTCACAGCCAGGTCCATTTACAGCCAGGCTTATCCCATGAACTTTTATGTGAGACACAGCGAAAACAACAACCTTCCTAAAAAACGTATTTTTTATCAAAAAGTCGTCCTAAAAAATGTATTATTAAGCAAAAAGACGTCCGTAAAAATGATATATAATGCATAAATACAGACGCAATCAGGCTTAGTTTGCGAAAGAGGAGACGACATGAAAAGAAACGTAATGCAACAATTAATCGATTGGAAGCAGGATTCACAGCGAAAACCCATTCTGATCCAGGGAGCTCGCCAGGTTGGTAAAACCTGGCTTATGCGTTCCTTTGGCAAAGAACACTTTCAAAATGTCGCTTATCTGTCGATGGATCAGAATCCTCGTCTGCAAGCCATATTTACCCAGGATTTTGATATTGATCGTATTATTGAAGCCCTGCAAATTGAATCGCAATTGCCGATAGACGAAAATACCCTACTCATCTTTGATGAAATCCAGGAAATTCCTCTTGCGCTCCAATCGCTAAAGTATTTTCAGGAACAACGTCCCGAGTTGCCGATTCTTGCTGCTGGTTCGCTTTTGGACGTGGCTCTGCATAGTGGGATTTCCTTTCCTGTAGGAAAAATCCAACTGATGGACATGTATCCCTTGAGTTTTCTTGAGTTTCTGGATGCTGTCGGTAACGAAGAACTTGCACTTTTGATACGGAATGCTGATTTCCAAATGATGAAAGTATTCCGGGACAAGTTCATTTTACTTTTAAAGCAATACTTCTATCTTGGTGGAATGCCTGAAGTGGTTCAAGAGTATATAAAAAATCGAGATTACGAAAAAGCCCGGAAAATTCAAAAAGATCTGATTCGGCTATATGAGTATGACTTTTCCAAGCACACATCGGGAATTATCTCCGAACGTTTGAGATTGGTTTATAACAGCATTCCAGCACATCTCGGACAAGAAAATAAGAAGTTCATTTATGGACACTTACGCAGTGGTGCAAGGTCAAAAGACTATGAAGATGCTATCCTATGGCTGGTGGACTGCGGCTTGGCGATTCGTGTTCCCCGTGTCAGTAAGCCCGGTTTACCCTTATCAGGATACGCTGAGCCTACTGCGTTCAAACTTTTTTTGAATGATGTTGGACTTCTCTCCGCCATGTGTGATCTTGATGCCAGGACTCTGTTAGAAGGATCAAAGATATTTGAGGAGTACAAAGGTAGCCTGACTGAACAATATATCCTGTCACAATTGGTATCTGAATTGGGACTCAACCCGTTTTACTATTCAGAAGAGCGTTCGACCGGAGAAATCGATTTTTTGGTTCAATTGGCGGGAAGTGTGATTCCTATTGAGGTGAAAGCAACTGAAAACCTCCAGGCAAAAAGCCTTAAGGCTTATGCAGAAAAGTATAAGCCAAACAATGTGATCCGAACTTCACTTTCTGATTACCGTAAAGAAGATTGGCTGATCAACCTTCCTCTGTATGCTATTAGCAGCCTCAGAAGGATCCTTCAATAACTTTATCGCGCGTGGTTAAGAACCGTATAAAAAAACCGGGAGGCGATTGCTTCCCGGTGATGGTAAATTTGGCAGAGCCTAATTCATGGTCAGAGCCATGACGGCTTTTTGCGCGTGCAGGCGGTTCTCAGCTTCATCGTAAACCACGGAATTAGGTCCGTCGAGGACCTCATCGGTGACTTCAATATTGCGGTCAGCGGGCAGGGGGTGCATGTAAATGGCATCGCTCTTGGCGAGTTCCAGCCGGCGCTGATCCATGATCCAATCCATATGGGAATCCTGTAGTTGTTTTCCCTTTACCGGGTCATCTGTAGTCAGTAGTGGTCCCCAGCTCTTGGCATAAATAATGTCGGCATCCTTCATGCCTTCGTCCATGTCGTGCACGATCTCAAAGGAGGTGCCCCATTTTTTGGCTTCATCCGCAGCTTGCTGTTCGATTTCGGGCATGAGCATGAATTCCTTGGGATAGGCAAGCGTGACATCCATGCCAAAACGCGGCATCTGGATGATGAGCGATTGCGGCACGGAGATGGGTTTAAGGTAAGAGGCGGCATAAGCCCAGGAGACCACGATCTTCTTGCGCTTCAGATCGCGGCCTTTTTTCTCCATGATGGTCATCAGGTCAGCCAGGCACTGGAAGGGATGATAGACATCACACTGCATGTTCAGGACAGGCACGCGGCAGTTCCTGGCAACCTCATTGAGGTAGGCATTACCAATGCCCCAGTCGCAGTGGCGGATGGCGATGCCGTCAAAATAGCGGCCGTAGATCTCGCCGATTTCTTTGGCGGTATCGCCGTGGGAAATCTGGGTGGTCTTGCTTTCGATGAAAGCGCCGTGCCCACCGAGCTGAGCCATGCCAGCTTCGAAAGAGCCGCGGGTGCGCGTGCTGCTGAAGAAGAACAGCATTGCCAGCACTTTATCGCGCAGATAGGGGTGGGGTTCATTGAGCGCGCGCTTGCGCTTGAGGTCCCAGGCGACGTCCAGAACGGTTTCGACTTCCTCTTTTGAGAAGTCCAGATCGCCAATCAGGTCACGACCATGTAGAAAGGTTTGCATTGTTACTCTCCTTGAGAATTCTTTTCTTGATTATACCTAGCAAGCCTTACTTTGACCATAAGAAATGTTGACGGTATTTTGTTTGAGCTGAAAGAGCAGCTTTCCTGTCTCCCAAACAAATCGTCAAAATCATGCCAAACTCTAAAACAAAATCATGCCAAACTCTAAAACAAAATCATGCCAAACTCTAAAACAAAATCACGCCAAACTCTAAAAAGGATGTATAATAAACACTCTGGAGACAATTATGGATAAATATTTTCCTAGAATTGCTGATAAGATGCTGGCTGAGAAGTTGGCAGCCAAAGGTGCTGTGTTGCTGAAAGGCGCTAAGTGGTGTGGGAAGACAACAACAGCTCTACAGCTTGCGAAGAGCGTATTGTTTATGCAGAATCCAGCCACAAAAACTCAAAATCTCCAACTTGCCGAGATAAACCCCCAACTTCTTTTGCAGGGTGATACCCCGAGGCTAATTGATGAATGGCAGCTAGCGCCTAATCTTTGGGATGCTATTCGTTTTGAAGTTGATCGGAGAGGTGAGTTTAATCAGTTCATACTAACCGGGTCTTCACTCCCAAGCAAAAATCTTACCTCTCATAGTGGAACTGGGAGAATTGCTCACCTCACAATGCGTCCCATGTCCAGTTTAGAATCGATGGACTCAACAGGAGACATATCACTGCAAGACCTGTTTAATGGTCTTTCTGAAGTAGCAGCCACGTCAAACCACGATTTTGAATATGTAGCATTTTTGATATGTCGTGGTGGATGGCCTGTTGCAATAAATAAGGACGAAAAAATTGCTCTGGCACAGGCATACGACTACTTGGATTCAGTAATCGCTTCTGACATCTCACTTGTAGACGGAGTGTCTAGGGATCCACAACGTGTTGCTAGATTATTACGATCATATTCCAGGAATGTTGCCTCCGATGCAAAAATTGAGAATCTACGTGAAGATATTGTGGCAAATGATGTTGATAGTCTTACTGCTCCAACAATACAGTCTTATATTAATGCGCTGAAAAGCATCTTTGTGATCGAAGATCTCCCAGCGTGGAATCCAAACCTTCGATCCAGAACCGCAGTTCGAACCTCTGATACCCGCCATTTTGTAGACCCTTCCATTGCAGTAGCCGCTTTAGGTTTAGGACCAAATGACCTGATTTATGACTTAAACACCATGGGTTTGTTCTTTGAATCCTTATGTGTTCGAGATTTACGGGTTTATGCGGATGCATTGGATGGTAATGTTTATAAATTCAGACAAAAAGATGGACTGGAATGTGATGCTGTTCTTCACCTTCGTAATGGTTCATATGGTCTGATGGAAGTGAAACTTGGCGGTTCTGATATTGATTTGGCAGCCGCAAATCTGTTAAAGTTAAAGAGTCGGATTGATACCACACGCATGAAAGAACCCTCATTCATGATGGTGATCACTGCAACTGGATACGCGTATACTCGTCCGGATGGGGTTCATGTAGTACCAGTAGGCTGCTTAAAGCCATAGTGGAGGCGCAAGCCTCCACTATGAAAAACTTGACAACTACTTACTTAATCAAACTCGCAACCAAAGCATAAAACTCAGCCGCCTTGACCACATCATCCAAGATCACGCTGTCATTGACCGTATGCGCGGTCACTTCGTCTCCAGGTCCGAATCCAATCGAGGGAATGCCGGCTTTGCCTGCCCAGTAAATCCCGTTGGTGCTGAAGGACCATTTGCCAGCCGGGGCATCTTCCAGCCCGATCAGGCGGCGGGTTTCGAGCCCTGCCTGCACCAGCTCATGCTCTTCCGGGATAGCCCAGGCGGGGAAATACTTGTCCACCGGGAAAACGAAACCTGTATAAGAAGGCACATCATAGAACAGGGCTTCCACCTTCACCCGGTCCTTACTCTCTTCCGGGATCAGCGCTTCCACCTGGGCAATCGCCTCTTCCTTCGTCTCTCCAAAGGTCATCCGCCGGTCGATGTAAATGACAGCCTCGTCAGGCACCGCGTTAATGCTGGGAGTTTTGACAACCATGTCCGAGACCGTGATTTTGCCATGCCCAAGGAAGGGATCATCCCCAAGTTCAGGCTCCAGGTCGCGAATGCCCGCGATGACTGGCAGCAGCAGGTAGATGGCGTTGATGCCCACGTGATTGCTGGCAGCATGCGCCGAAACGCCCTTGGCGGTTACTTTTAGCTCGATGCGACCTTTGTGACCGCGATAAACGTTCATTTTGGTCGGTTCGCCTATTACCACAAAATCAGGTCTGACCATCGGGTCAACTTCCACAAAGGTATTCGGGGCAATCCCATCGCACCACTCTTCCATGTTGCCGAAGTACCAAGCAGTCCAACCCTCGAGCAAGCCCAAATCGCGGGCGGCTGCCAGCCCATAGACCATGCCGGGGGTGGAGTTCTTCTCGTCACAGGCACCGCGGGCATAGAGCACACCATCTTCCACTTTGCCTTCAAAGGGATCCCACTTCCATTCGTGTGGATCGCCGATGCCGACCGTGTCGATGTGTGAGTCAAAAACAATCACTTTTTCGCCGCTGCCAATGCGCCCCATGATGTTGCCCATTTTGTCGAAGCGGACTTCGTCGAATTGCAGCGCATTCATTTCTGCCGCAATGCGTTTGCCAACGGCTTCAATGTTGGAGTCCATGCTGGGGATCGCGCAAATCTCACGCATAAAGCGGATGATCTGATCGTGTTGGGATTGGATTTTTTCCTGCAATTTTTCAATTAATTCTGGCGAGGGCATAATTCTCCTTTTATAAAAAATCATTCCTTTGGGTCAAAAAATGCACGATTACGGTATATAATGTTTCTAAACATGATCGCGCAGTTAAAGGATTGAGGTCTTATGGATATCTTATCATCAAAGCCTATAGGGGGCAACATTTTTCGCAAGCCGGAACTAAACTGGGGAATTCTCGGAACAGCCAGGATCGCGGAAAAAGCTGTTATCCCAGCTCTGTTGAGCATGAAACATATGCCGGTTATTGCAGTTGCCAGCCGCGATCTTACCCGCGCGCAGGAATTCGCCGCGCCCTTCGAGATCCCTCGCGCGTATGGTAATTACGATGACCTGCTTTCCGACAGCAGTGTCCAGGCTGTGTATATCCCGCTTCCAAACAGCGAGCACGCTCCCTGGGCGATCAAGGCGATGCAAGCCGGCAAACATGTCTTGGTGGAAAAACCGTTTGCCCTCACAGCAGATGAAGCCCAGCTGATGGTCAGCACCGCCCTTGAGAATTCCGTTGTGCTGATGGAAGGCTTTATGTATCGCTACAGCGAGCGCTTTGAGAAGATCCATGAGATTGTACGATCCGGCAAGATTGGCAAAATTCGCCTTGTACAGGCAGCTTTCACCTTTACGCTCAGCAACCCGGATGACATTCGCCTTGCGCCGGACCTTGGCGGCGGAGCCTTGTATGATTTGGGCTGTTACTGTATCAATTTCCAGCGGCTTTTGGTTGGGCGGGAACCAAACAAAGTGCAAGCAATCTCCCAGATGAGCAAATCGGATGTGGATCTTCAGACGGTGGCCACACTCGATTTTGGAGACCAGGTGTACGGGCAGTTCATGGTTTCATTCAATGCTGACGCCTCACAGTTCCTGCGCGTAGTCGGGTCTGCCGGCACAATCCACATCGAATACCCCTTCAATCCCCATAGTGAGGATACCAGTGCCTGGCTGAACGTTACTGGAAAAGAAAGCAAGCGCATTAATTTCCGCTCGGAAAATAGCTACAAACACATGGTGGAGCATTTCTACAACGTGGCTGTCAGCAAGGATGTGCCAAAATTCCCGCTTTCTGACGCCATCAACAACATGGTAGTTATTGACGCCTTATTCCAGTCTGCCGTAGATAATGGGCGGTTGGTAAATATTAAGTAAAAAAAACGGAGAAGAAAACTATGACAGAAAGCGACCATAATTCCAGCGGGGTCACTGGAACCTCCGCCACGACTTTGAGCAGGATTGTCCTGCCGGCAATCTTAATAGTTGCTGTTATCATCGTTCTTTACATCGCCAAGGATTCAACTTATTCGGCTCCAGTATCGGACCATCGCTCGGTGATCGAAACAGTAGTCGACTATGCTAAATTGGGCTGTGAGGCAGCTTCGGTCATTGTGATTGTCACTTCCGCGATCCATGGGCTGATCTCTTATATTAAACGCTTATTTAGTCGTGATTTTCTGGATCAAATCCGATCTTCTGAGAGCATTCGTCTACGCATGGGTCACCGCTTGAGTCTTGCATTGGAATTCGCGATGGCTTCCGACATCTTAAGTTTAACGATTTCCCCCCGTTTCAATGAGCTCTTGTCCCTTTTTATCATCATCCTGCTGCGTGTTTTGATCACGATATTCCTTGAATATGATATCGAGGTTTCTGAGCACTTCCGGATGGTTCCCGTAAAAGACGGGGTCATCATGCATCCCGACTGTAATCCCCAGAAAGAAGATAAGGAATAATTCTTGAAAGTAAATTAAAAAAACGGATGCGGTTGCCGCATCCGTTTTTGATTCCTGTGTGGGATCAGGGTGTGGGGGAAGGGGTCATTGTCCGTGTGGGAGTCGCTGAAGGCACTGGAGTGGCAATGTTGACCGGCACCTTGAGCAGTTCCCCGATGAACAGCGGTGTCGTGTCACTCAACAGTGGAGTGATACCATTAGCTGTGCGATAGCGGTTGGTTTCAGCAATGATCCGTTCAGGAGTCGAGCGGAAGAATAGGGCAACCGAATCGAGCGTGGCACCTGCTTCGACTAAGTAGTCAACAACTGTGCCCGGGCTAATATCGGTTGGAACCGCTGTGGAGGTGGGCATGCGCTGCCAGGGGGCAGGTACCTTGACGATATCACCAGCTTTAATGTAACAATTCCCGCCAGTAACATAATCCGGGTTGATCGACAAAAATACTTCCAGGTCCGCCCCAAATTTTTCGGCGATCTGCGCGCAGTAATAATCGTCTTCCTGAACCACGTAGTCGAAAGGTCCGTCCAGGGTAGGGGTAAGCGAAGGGGTCGGCGTTTCGGTAATAGTCGGGGTGATAGTGGCAGTATTGGTTGGGGTCACCGGAGTGGGGGTCAGGGTCAAGGTGGGGGTGGGGGTGTCGGTTGCGAAGAGCTGCAGTCCACCACCGCCAAGATTACCAGTTGCCCATAAAGCCAGCATCACCAGTCCGGCGATGATCAGAACAGCGACAAGGACCAGCAGCAATGCTTTGCCGGTGTTTTTGCGCGATTTCTTTCGATAAGAAGAGAGCAAACTCTGAGATTTTTTCTTTGCCATGTTTTGTAATTCCTTCCTTTGTTGAGTAACAAAGTTCGATTAATAGCATATTAAACGGTTTGATCCGCTTTTGTCAAGTATACCATTTCGTGAAAAATTCATAAATTGCTTTGGTGTAGAATGCGTTTCAAAAGTCCGTGATCAAGGAAAAAAAGAGGAAGTTCCAATACAATTAGTTTTTACTGAAAAACAAAAGAAAGGACCTTCCAATGACTATAACAGTCACAGTTAGTATAAACGTCAAAGTAGAAAATGGGGAGGGCAAAAACCTTCAATCAAGTATCAGTACCGACCGATTAGAGGAAGACCTGAAAGGGCTCAGCCAACAGATAACCGAAGTAATGGGAGCAATGGTTTTGGCTGGAGTTGAGGCAAAACTGAAAGCGGGGGAATATCGGGCAGGGGTGAGTATCCGTACAGAAGCACGCAAGTATCAATTTCAGGGGTTCAGCATCGAGTATCGAAGGCGGAGCTATCGCATGCCAGATGGCTCGGTAAGGAGCCCATTGGACGAGTTACTGGGTTTTGAGAAGTATCAACGCCGCAGTTATAAAGCGAAAGAACAGCTGTGCGCCTTGGCTTCCAG
>ENA-OSEO01006574-OSEO01006574.1-sediment-metagenome-genome-assembly--contig:-NODE-6574-length-10341-cov-5.759743_pt1 | contig 10341 bp, 9 predicted proteins | sample MGYA00237883_ERZ534232 | MGnify/ENA metagenome assembly ERZ534232
TCGTCCGCTTGCTGCAACACGTCAAAACGGGCGATCCCCGATTCTTTGACGCTATTGCGGGCGTTTTCAATGGTGGCTTGTTTGAATGCCTCCACAAACTCAGGTTTGAGATGAACGAAAACATGGACAATGAACATAATGCACCTCCTGTTGGAAACCAGAATTGATAACACCATCAGCCCGGCCCCCCTCCTTGGTGTTGATATCGCTTCATGCCGGTTTGCTCATTCCCGTACCGAAAAAGCCGCTCCCCGAAAAAGCAAACCGCATCTAACGATCTTCAACTCCAACTCGCACAGGTTATATGATCCCCCCATACCTCGCCTCCCCCTGAAAAACCTCCCAGACATGCCAGGCCACGAATGCGGGCTCGGGATAATAGGGTGCGCGCTGTGCGGGTCGCAGTGGTTTTCCATGGTAGGCACCCAGCCATTCGGTGAAGCCGTGGGTGCCGTGCCCGGTCCGATGACTGGATGCGGAGGTCGGGGGAGACGGTGAAGGCGCCCCTGTCAAAGAGTTGGTGATTCTCCGCACTATTCCGAGTCGTCCTTATCTTATCAGAGAAGATCTGCCAGGTTATTTACTCTTGGGGCTATCCACTTCACTCAAGTTAATGGGGGTGCTCCATAAATTTTACCGAGCTTTTGGTCGCCACATTGTGCCTCGCATATCGCGACGCCTTGGTTTGATCCGAATTTGTCGACATACATCAGGCATTTCGATAGTGAATCAATGTCTATGGAGGGGAGGCAAAGTATATTGGGCACGCTTAGCACGGCATAAGACGCCGTGTGTGTTCGCATTCTTAGGTGGATCTGCTTTTGAAAATAGTGGTTCGATGGTGATATCCGGTGCTAACCACCTCCTTAGAATTACTTGAGCGAAGTGGATAGCCCCATTTACTCTTATGGACGTCAGCCAGAAACGCGCCGAACGTTTGAAGCTAATTATGCCCACTAAATTAAAATGTTAAGATAGTTATTTGATTAATTAAGGATGTCCCCCATCCCTGAAAACATCAACATGATACTGATCCGCCATCTCAGCAATCATGTCCGGAAATGTCAGGCGATCCCGGTCGTCATGAAAAATGTCCCTTCGTTCATTTCCATGGGACAAGACGTGATACAGCCCACCCTCATATTGTATGCGCCATGCTCTGCCCATACAGAAACGTCTATATCAGATGCAGTTTCAGGTCAAGCGTTTTATTCACTATGCAAGATGTGACACCGGCGACACCCGGCCACCGGGCCTTATACATCTTCCGGAAGTCAACGAAAATGCCAGCTGTCAGGGCTCAGTGGATAGTGAATGGGAAGATCGAATCCCCCATTATAACGGGTAATTTTGTAACATCTGGCCAGGTTTGCCCCGTCATCGCTATTCATACATGATAACAATATGTTAATGGCCAATGGCCTGACGCGGTGTTACAAAATGCCCCAAAGACGGGCCTCTTTATAGATATACCCTAAATCTCTTTATCTATATGATCTTGAAGGATAAACCCCTGTTTTGCCCTTCAGGCATGAAGTTTGCTAAAGGGCTATGGAATAAGCAGTGAATTGGAGAGAGGCCTGAAAAGGAACGTAGAGGATATGAACGCTCAGAAGACCATCCTTATTGCCGAGCCGGCCGAGGCGCTTTCTTCAAACCTTGAGGCGTTCGCAAAGGACAAAGGATTCGCTCTCCTGAAGACCGGCAACCTTAAAGAAACCCTTCTCACGCTGCAGGGACAACGAGTGGACGGGCTCGTGCTCCATGCCGTCCTCTTAGATAAAGACTGCGAATTCATATCTGTTATCAAAGGGATGGAAAGAGATCTCCCCGTTATCATCTGCGCCGACGCCAATACGGCCGAACTGGAAAGCAGCATCCGTAAACAGGGGATTTTCTATTATCATATCCAGTCATTCGGCATCGAAGATCTGGAGATGGCCATCTCCAATGCCGTCAACGGATTGCCCCATTAGCCCGGAGGACCAGAACATGACGTTACAGGAAAAGATCGCTGCCAAGAAATTCGTTGTTTTAGGAGAGTTTGAACCCCCCAAGGGGGCCGATTTCACCTCCTTTCTCAAGAATGTCAATCTGGCAAGGGGCCGCGTAGACGCCTTTGTGGTCCCGGAAATGGCGAACGCCGTCTTAAAGGCCAGCTCCCTGGGGGGATGTGCGTTTCTTGAGAAGGAGGGGATCGAGGCAGTGTTTCAGGTCTGCTGCCGGGACAGAAACCGTCTGGCGCTCCAGGCGGATATTCTGTCCGCAGGGGCGCTGGGCATCCGGAATATTATGGCGGTCCTGGGTGTGGATATCAGTCTCGGAGACCACCCCCATGCCAGGAGCGTCAATGACCTCAATCTCCTGGAACTTCTTGATGCCATCTCGAGGCTCCAGAGCGGGAAGGACCTGGCCGGCATCGAATTGAGAGACACCCCGCAATTCTGCGTGGGATCCACGGTGAATATCGCAGCGAGCGGCGGCGTCATGGAGATAGAGCTGGGAACCGTGGAAAAGAAAATTGACTTGGGAGTCACATATCTCATTACCAATCCTGTATTTGACCTCCACCGGTTCGGGCAGTTCATCAAACGGATGGATGATAAAGAGGTGGCCATCATTCCCACCGTGCTTCTGCTCAAGTCGGCCGGGATGGCCCGCTATATCGATCGGAATGTCAAGGGAATCTCCATCCCGCCGGAGATGATCCGACGCATCCAAAAGGCCTCGGATAAGCCAAGGGAATGCATCCGGATTGCCGGCGAAACCATCGCTCACCTGAAGGAAATGGGCATGGCAGGGGTCCTGATATCCACGGTGGGCTGGGAGGAGAGGTTGCCCCAGATCCTGAATGAGGCGAAACTCTAGATGGAAAGGAAACATATAATGTCAGACCGTCATTCCAAGAATGTGTCAGGCTCGGTCATGGTGGTAGGGGGCGGCATCGCCGGGATGCAGTGCGCCCTCGATCTCGCCAATTCAGGTTACTATGTCTATCTTGTGGAGGCCTCGTCCTCCATCGGCGGGGTCATGTCTCAACTGGACAAGACCTTTCCCACCAATGATTGTGCCATGTGAATCCTCTCTCCGAAACTGGTCGAGGTCGGCCGGCATCTGAATATCGAGCTTCTGACCCTCTCCGAAGTGGCAGGGATCAAGGGAGAGGCCGGGGATTTCCAGGTTGATGTCCTGAGGCATCCCCGCTACGTGGATATGGAGAAATGCATTGCCTGCGGGACCTGTGCTGAAAAATGCCCTAAAAAGGTGGATGACCCGTATAATGAAGATCTTGTCAAGAGGAAGGCCGCGTATGTGAATTACGCACAGGCCGTTCCCCTGAAATTCGCCATTGACAAGGAAAACTGCATCTATTTTCAGAAGGGGAAATGCCGGGCCTGTGAAAAGTTCTGTCCCACGAATGCCATCAATTTTGATGACAAGGAAGAGGCCCTTACTCTCAGGGTGGGTTCTGTGATCCTTGCCCCGGGTTTTGACGCCTTTGACCCTACCCGATTTGATACGTACAACTATGCCGGATATCCCAATGTGGTGACCTCTCTGGAATTCGAGCGGATACTGTCGGCCTCCGGACCCACCATGGGTCACCTGGAGCGGCCGTCAGACCACGTTGCGCCGAAGAGAATCGCATGGCTTCAGTGTGTCGGGTCAAGGGATATCAACCGTTGCGACCATGGGTATTGCTCCTCTGTATGCTGCATGTATGCGGTGAAAGAGGCCGTTATTGCCAAGGAACACGCCGGAGAAGATCTGGAATGTTCTGTCTTTTTTATGGATATGCGGACATACGGCAAAGACTTTGAGCGGTATTACAACACTGCCCAGGAAAAGCACGGGATCCGCTTTATCCGCTCCCGGGTGCATACCATCGATCCCATAGAGGGGAGCGACGACCTGCGGTTGAGTTTCGCTGCCGAAGACGGGGAGATCAGGGAAGAACGATTTGATCTGGTCGTCCTCTCCGTGGGCATGGAGATTCCGCCCGAGGTTGCGGAAATGGCAGAACGCCTGGAAATAGAAAGGGACCCAAGCGGATTCTGTCAGACCGACACCTTCTACCCGGTCAACACTTCCCGGCATGGCATCTACGTGTGCGGCGCCTTCCAGGGGCCGAAAGACATCCCGGAGTCCGTTATGGAGGCCAGCGCCGCATCCTGTGCGGCAAGTGTGGATCTCTCCGATGCACGGGGAACCGACACCCTGAGCGTAACGATCCCGGAGGAGAGGGACGTCTCCGATGAACCGCCCAGGATCGGCGTATTTGTCTGTAACTGCGGCACCAATATCGGCGGCATCGTGGACGTACCGGCCGTGGCCGAATACGCATCCACCCTCCCCTTTGTCACCCATGTGGACCAGAATCTCTTCACCTGTTCCCAGGACACACAGGACAGAATGCGGGATGTAATCAAGGAGACGGGTGTCAACCGGGTGGTGGTGGCCGCGTGTTCTCCAATGACGCACGAGCCCCTGTTCCAGGAGACACTTCAGGCGTGCGGACTTAATAAGCAGCTCTTTGAGATGGCCAACATCCGGAATCAGAACTCGTGGGTCCACAGTTCCGACCCTGCCTCTGCAACGGATAAGGCAAAGGACCTGATTCGCATGGCGGTCGCGCGAGCCGCGCTCCTCAAGCCCCTCAGGGCCAAACGGATCCCGGTCAACAAGCGGGCCCTGGTGATCGGAGGCGGTGTGGCCGGAATGACGGCCGCACTTGGACTGGGAGACCAGGGGTTTGACGTGGTCTTGGTGGAAAAGGAGCCCCAACTGGGCGGCTTCTCAAGGGAGCTGACCCACACCATTGACGGGTCCAATATCCAGGATCACCTCCTCGATCTTATCGACAGGGTGACCCGAAGTGAGAGGATACAGGTGCTGACCGAATCCCTGATCGTCGGATTCAGCGGGTTCAAGGGCAACTTTACCACAGAGGTCCTGGTGGGCCCCGGCATGTACGAGCGAAAGATCGATCATGGTGTGGTTGTACTGGCAACAGGGGCCAAGGAATATGTCCCCCAGGAGTTCCTTTACGGTGAGGATGAAAGGGTCCTGACCCAGGTGGACCTCTCCAAGCGACTGGATCTGAAAGGCGCCTCGGATCTGAATGACGTGGCGATGATCCAGTGCGTGGGTTCCAGAAACGATGCCTTTCCCAACTGCTCCCGCATCTGCTGCCAGAGCGCCGTCAAAAATGCCCTGCACATCAAAGAACTCAACCCCGATGCCAATGTCTATATCTTATACCGGGACATCCGGACCTACGGTCTCCTGGAAGACTATTACCGGGAGGCCAGACGGCAGGGGGTGATCTTTGTACGGTTTCAGGCCGATGCCCCCCCGTCAGTGGAATCCACCGATGAGGGGATTCGGGTTACCGTCAAGGACCACGTGCTTCAACGGGACATCCATATCCATGCGGACCTCCTGGCCCTCAGTGCGGGAATGCGGCCCGAGGATACCGAGGAACTGGCCTCCATCATTAAGCTGGCACGGAACCCGGACGGGTACTTCATGGAAGCGCACGTGAAACTGCGGCCGGTCGATATGGCCAGTGAGGGCATCTTTGTGTGCGGTACGGCCCACAGCCCCAAACTGATCTCCGAGGCCATTTCCCAGGCCATGGCAGCGGCCTCCCGTGCGGCCACCTTCCTTTCCCAGGAGGAGATCACCCTTTCCGTGGTCACCGCATCCGTTGATCAGGAGCACTGCGCCGCATGCCTGGTGTGCGTCCGGTCCTGCCCTTATGGCGTACCCAAAATCAATCGCGACGGGGTGAGTGAGATCGACCCGGCCCTCTGCCGGGGGTGCGGTATCTGCGCCGCGGAATGCCCGGCAAAGATCATTCAACTCAACTGGTATGAGGATAGCCAGGTGATGAGCAAAGTGGAAGCCCTGTTGGAAGGAGTACTGTGATGGCGGATTTTGAACCGATCATAATTGCGTTCTGTTGTCAGGCTTGAGGTTATACGGCAGGGGACCTGGCAGGTTCCATGCGACTCCAATACCCCAGTAACGTGAAAGTCGTCCGTGTCCCCTGCACCGGCAAGGTGGATCTGATCCATCTGCTCAGGTCCTTTGAGAAGGGGGCCGACGGGGTCTACGTCCTCGGTTGTATGGAGGGGGAGTGCCGCTTCGAGACCGGAAACCTGAGAGCACGGAAACGGGTGACGCAGGCCCAGAAGATCCTGGACAGTATCGGCATCGGGGGTGAGCGGGTGCAGATGTACAACCTCTCATCCAGTGAAGGTCCCCGGTTTGCCGAGTTCGCAACAGAGATGACCCAAAAAATACGGGAGATGGGGCCGAATCCGATCAAGATAGCCCTTAAAAAGAAGGCGGCATGAGAGGGAAGGAGGGACTTTTAAAATGATTGTGGCGAAGCAGAAGCCCATAGAAGAGATCATCGAGACCGTTGATCCGTACAACCGGATACTGGTGGTCGGCTGCAATGAGTGCGTGACCGTGTGCGAGGCCGGCGGCAAAAAGGAGGTGGCGGTGCTGGCCGCTTCCCTGAGGATGTACTTCATGAATCAGGGAAGGGATATCCAGATCGACGAGGTAACCCTGGAGCGGCAGTGCGACCGCGAATATCTGGAAGAGATCCGAAACCGGATGGACCAGTATGATGCGGTTATATCCCTGGCATGTGGTGTGGGCGTCCAGTTCATGGCCGAAACCTACATGCGGACACCGGTCCTCCCCGGGGTGGACACCTGCTTTCTCGGCGTTACTGAGGAGAGGGGCGTCTGGACCGAACGGTGCCAGGGGTGCGGCCAATGTATTCTGGCCAGTACGGGCGGTATCTGTCCGGTTTCCCGGTGCGCCAAGCGCCTCTTTAACGGTCCGTGCGGAGGCTCCACCAAGGGCCATTGTGAAATCAACAAGGACCTGGTCTGCGGCTGGCAGCTCATTATCGACCGGCTGACCGAACTGGGCCGTCTGGACGACTATGAGAAGATCGCACCCATCAAGGACTGGTCAACAGAGCGGGCTGGCGGCCCCAGAAAAGTGGTGAGGGAGGATGTAATATAATGAGCTTAAAGACCCCCAGCAGACTGGAAAAGATACTGGCTTCCGGACAACTTGCGGTCACGTCCGAATGCGGACCCCCGAGGGGGAGTGACCCCGAGGCCATCACCCGAAAGGCCGAGATGATCCGGAACCACGTGGATGCCATCAATATTACCGACAATCAGACCAGTGTCACCCGTCTCTGCAGCCTGGCCGCATGCATCCATCTCAAGCTCATGGGGATCGAGCCGACGCTTCAGATGGTGGTGCGCGACCGCAATCGGATCGCCCTCCAGAGCGATATCCTGGGTGCTGCATCCTTCGACATTCACAATATCCTGTGCCTGTCCGGCGACCATCAACAATTCGGAGATTGTCCCCAGGGTCAGAACGTCTTTGACATCGACTCCATGCAGTTGATCCAGACCGTGCGGCACATGCGGGATGAGGGCAAGTTCCTGGGGGGAGACGAGATCACCCGCCCCCCTCAGATGTTTGTGGGCGCAGCCGCCAACCCCTTTGCGGACCCGTTTGAAATTCGGGTCCCCCGCCTGGCCAAAAAGGTGGCGGCCGGCGTCGAATTCATCCAGACCCAGTGCATCTACAATCTGGACAAATTCGAACTCTGGATGAAGCAGGCACGCGACCGGGGGCTCCATGAAAAGGTTTATATCCTGGCAGGCGTAACCCCCTTCAAAACCGTCGGCATGGCCAAATACATGAAGAACCGCGTCCCGGGAATGGATGTGCCGGATGAGGTGGTCAAGCGGATGGCCGGCGTTCCCAAAGAGAAACAGCCCGAGGAGGGGCTCAATATCTGCGTGGAGACGATCCAGCGGTTAAAGGAATGCGAGGGGGTTCGGGGCTTCCATATCATGGCCATCGAATGGGAGGAAAAGGTGCCGGAGATCGTGGAGCGGAGCGGGCTCTATCCGAGACCAAGGGATTGACGATTGACGATTTACGATTTAAGATGTCTGACGCCTGAACACTGAAGCCTGGAACCCCTTGGAATTGACAATTGGCCCCATTTGCCCAAGGTCCATAGGCAGTGACAATCGAGTGACAATTGAATGACCATCGAATCACGGCGAAGCCAAATGACGAGCAAAGGAGGTTTGGATATGGATAAGAAATATATTCTGGTGGTGGATGATGATCCGGATCTGGTGGAAACGGTTTCCATGATGCTGGAGAGCAAGGGATGCGAGGTGGGGCAGGCCTATGACGGCATCGAGGGAGAGGAATCGATCAAGGAGAGGCGACCCGACCTGGTGATCCTGGATGTGATGATGCCGCGCAAAGACGGGTATGTCCTCTGCGCCGAACTGAAGGCGAATGAGGCCACGCGCGATATCCCCATTGTGCTCCTCACCGCGGTCGGCGAGGCGGTCCCCACCACCACCTACACCCACGCCGACGGCATGTCCACAGAGGCGGACGACTACATTGCCAAGCCGATCGATACCGAGGGCCTCTGGAAGGTCGTGACCGCCCTCCTGTAGGGGGTAGAGGAAAAAACAGATGCGACCCCCCTCGCCACCCTCTTCTGGAAACTGATCAGGGTCGGGAGGGTGTCGGCATTGGCGGTAACACTCAAGAGGATCGACGGCCTGATGGCGGGCAGGTCATCGGACCGGGGTCTGAGGCGCGGCAAAGGGGCGCAGGTTTTTCCATGCCGATCCCTGAAAAACTCGGCGGATTCAAGGTCCTGAAAGATGTGACGAGGATCGTGGCGGGCTTCCCCAGGGAGGCCGACGACCTTCCCTTGCGGGTTTTCCGTGCCCTTGCCGACCGGAAGATCAATCTCCCCTATGCAACCTGCGTCTCCGGCGACCATTCCTGGGGCCTCACCATCATGGTCGAGGCCGGTAACGCAACCGGGACAGCGGCCGCAATCGAGGCCGTCCTCGCCGAGCGCCCGGCCCTTCACCACGGGGGCGCCATCCTCTCCATCTTCCCCCATCGGAAAAACCCGGAGATCACCCGCGCCCTCTTCGAGGCCTTCGGCCGGGAGGGCGTCTCCCCCGACGCCCTGGCCAGTTCGCCCTCCGCCATCTCTGTCGTCCTCGATGAAGGGATCCTTAACAGGGCCAGCAGCGCCCTGTTCGGTCCCTTCACCTTCAGCGCCTACCGCACCCCGGCCGACTGGAAACTGGCCCAGAAGGGAAAGGAGCAGCTCTACAAGGAGGTGGTGGCCTCCTATCAGGAGAAGCGGCCAAAGGTCTACGGGCTCGAGTATCAGGATGCCCAGGCGTTGCTTCAGGTGAAACTGGACAGGGGACGGATTGCCTCCCTGGGACCTCCCTTCGGCCGATGGGCCCGTTCCGGTCTCTCTCTCACCTTTCTGGCTACCAGCCCATGCCGGGAATCGAACCGGGAGCAGATCGCTTTCTGCCTCCCCCTGCCGGAGGATGGTCCTTTCCAAGACGCCTTCCGCGAAGCGATGCCGCGTGTGGTCCTCAGGAGCATGGCGCCGGTCGTCGCCTTCTCCATGAACGGCCCCCATTTCGGGGATCGCTACGGCATTGTCAGCGAACTTCTGACAGCTTTTGCGGACAACCAGGTGGACCTGCTGGGCCTGAGCTGTACCATCGCGTCCATCACCGGCGTTGTCCCCTCCTCGCAGATGATGTTAGCCATCGAGGCCATCCAGGATCGCTTCGATATCCCCTCGGTGATCGAGCGGACTTAACGCGTGGGGAAAAATGCTGGCTCATTCAACACGCCTGACCTCGGCCATCGACTCAACCCCCGGCCCGCCGATGACAACCACCTCCCGCTGATGACCCCAATTCCCATTTGACTTTTTGCCCGATCTGGGTTTAAGAAACTGAGCTCAGAGGCGTCATTTTCTGACAGGAGGTCTTCGCATGGGCCAGGAACCGGCAGAGCCATATGATGATGTGGTGGTCAGAGCCCTTCGCCCCTACGGCACGTCCATTTTTACGGAGATGACCGTACTCGCCAATACCCATGGGGCGGTCAATCTTTCCCAGGGATTTCCGGACACCGACGGCCCCGAGGAGATCCGCCGTCGGGCCGCAGAGGCTATTTTGAGGGGCCCCAACCAGTACGCGTTGTCTTTTGGCATTCCAGCACTTCGGGAGGCCGTGGCCCGAAAGATGAAACGGTTCTATGGAATTGCCGTTGACCCCGATACCGAGGTCACGGTGACTGCCGGGGCTACCGAGGGGCTGTGTGCGACCCTGATGGCAATTCTGGAGCCGGGGGATGAGGTTATCCTGATAGAGCCCGCCTATGACACCTATGCACCTATTTCCGCCCTGGCGCACGCGCGCATAAATTATG
>ENA-OSEO01006576-OSEO01006576.1-sediment-metagenome-genome-assembly--contig:-NODE-6576-length-10340-cov-2.487090_pt1 | contig 10340 bp, 7 predicted proteins | sample MGYA00237883_ERZ534232 | MGnify/ENA metagenome assembly ERZ534232
CTGTCAGGGATGCAGTGGGCGGACACGCTGTTAAAGAGTGCGGCATTGATAGACAGCATCACGGGCGGGCGTGAGGTCAGGGAGGCAATAAGCAACAAGACCTTACTGCTGTCATTTCATGCCACTTCGCATAACACGGTAATGCCCCTGGCGGTAATGAACGCCGGTCACTACATTACCCCGAGACGCCTCGGGCACCTGTGCAGGGAATCAGGTGGAAATTTTAGCGGTACCGGGGAAGATGGCGGTTCACGCATCTTCACGATAGCATACGGTCATGACGGTGACCGGAAAATATTCATTGCGCTCACTTCAGGAATTGTAATTGTTTCGCCTTCTGAGGCGCTTGTCACCGCGGCCCTTGACAGCAAGAGCTCAACTGCTGACATAAGGCATCAGCAGGGGGTGGGGCCGGTGGTGAAGGCATCGGGGAAGGATACCGACAATATTTTTGTGCTTTTCAGGAACCTGCCAGGTTTCCTGCGTTCATTTGTTTCGTCTGACCATCTTGCATCGCTGACTTCCGTTGCCGTTGCCGCCGGGGGTGATCTCACCGTCTCGGAGGAAGGTATCTTCATCAGCGGGTTCCTGAGTACCGCCGGTGCCGGCACCGCAACTGACAGGATTATGAAGGTGACACCTGCAGAATGTGCTGTTCAGGAACTGCTGCCTGCAGGTACACTGAGTTACACAACAGTAATGCGCCGGGCATCGCTCAGTGGTGAGACGGCATCAGACCCGGCATCTATCAATGCCAGCGACCTTGCACTGATACTTAGTCCTTTCACAGGTAATGAGGTTACCGATGCCGTCGTTAAGGCAGGTGACAGCAGCGAGAGGGTGAGGATATTCAGAATGACGGACACACAGTCGGCAGAGCAGGTTCTCAGGAAGAGGCTGAAGGAAAAATACCTTGTCATGGGTCTGGTTGAGAGCCATTTCGTGGCATCGTCAGGCTTTTCGGGAGAAGAGGAGAGAGTGATGTACAGGATGCCCTTCACGGGTGTGGCTGCCATACTCGCAGGCAGTGGGAGCGGAAGGGCGGACGACGGATGGGTGATGTTCATACGTTCATACATGGTCTTTTCCGATTCGCCCGAAGCCCTTACAAAGATCAGGATGGAGTCAGACAGGGAGAGAACAATGATAAATGACCCTGAGTTCAGGCTGATGGAAAAGACCCTGCCCACCAGGAGTTCTTACCTGTTCTACTCGACGGGGGAAGAGCTCAGATCACTGATAAGCGGGGTGCTGACCGGTGAGGCGGCAGCAAAACCTGATAAATCCTCGCTTGCCGGCATAGGAGGAACAGGGCTCAGCCTTACACCAAGCAACGACATGTTATATACCAGCCTGTCAGTGAGGTACAGTGATGCCGGTGAACAGCACACGCAAACGGCTTCCCTGGCACCAGCAGATCAGGCAGCGAATACTCCCGGACTGAACCTCCTCTGGAGGGTGAAACTCGACGCCGCACCCGCAACTGACCCCTTCCTCTTCGTCAATCACAACACAGGGGCAACCGAGATATTCATACAGGATCAGCAGAACAACCTGTACCTTATCAGTTCTTCAGGCAAGATCCTATGGAAGGCGCCGATAAGGGAGAGAATAACCGGAGAGGTTCATATGATTGATTATTACAAGAACAACAAGAACCAGTTACTTTTCTCCGGAAAGAACTACCTGTATCTTATTGACCGCAACGGACATTACGTTGACAAGTACCCGGTAAAACTGCGCTCACCGGCATCAAATCCGCTTGCCGTGTTTGACTACGAAAGGAACAAGGATTATCGTCTCGTCATTGCAGGTGACGACCGGAAAATATACGTGTATGACCGTTCAGGCGCCCTTGTGAGAGGATGGAACATCTTCACAACCCGTGGCCAGGTGAAAGACCCGGTCGAATTCTTCCGCGTCAGGGGAAAAGACTATATTGTTGCGGCTGATGACCAGGATGTGTATGTACTTGACCGTACCGGCAATATAAGGGTAGCCCACCAGGAACCCCTGCCCAAGGCGGCAAACTCAGCCATCAGGCTTGGCGCCGAAGACAACCAGTCAATAATATTCTCAACTTCCGGCGGTGAAATAGTGAGGCTGTACTTTGACGGAACAGTAAAGAAACAGGCACCCGGCGATCTCAGCGCATTACACTCGTCTGATTTTGCAGACATAAACGGTGACGGGCTGACAGACTACATAATTGCAGACAAGGGGATTCTTCATGCATATAACAGCGACGGGAGCGAGATATTTTCGCATAAATTTGATAACGCGGAACTTAACGGTCCTGTGCTCTTCGATGTGGGTGCTTCCGACAGATGGACTGCAGTTTACGACAAGGGTAATGGCATGATAAACCTCTTTCGGAACACAGGGAACAGCATACCGGGCTTTCCGCTCAATGCCGGTCAGTATTACACAATCGGGAGGGTCACAAATAAAAGTACATGGAATCTCCTGAACAACGAAAATGATTTTTACGTTTACAACTATGAACTAACCTCGGTGTCGAGATAATAACCCAAAGCCATGAAAACGAGAATGACGCTTATGCTCCTGCTGCTTGCAGTTACTGTCGCCAGCCTGAGCGCACAGACAAGCCAGGTTCTTTACTATATGAACCTCCCCCAGAGGACAAACCTGAACCCTGCCCTTCAGCCTTCGGGCAGGGTATATGTGGGACTGCCTGTCATCTCTGATTTTTCAATACGTGTTGACAATAATTTCATTGGTCTGTCGGATCTTTTCAGCGGGGGTGTCATTTCCGACTCCACCTTCACATTCCTTCAGCCGGGAGAAGACCTCGACCGTTTCATAGCCGGTCTGGGAGACAAGAACTCAATTGAGCCGCATGTGGGCATTCAGTTGTTCGGGCTTGCCTTTACCGTAGGACGGGATCTCAGGATCAGCTTTGACATTACCGAACGGGCTGATGCCAATATTGTGTTTCCGGGTGATCTGCTGAGACTGGGTTTTGAAGGGGGAGATGCCTTTATCGGAAGAGATATTGACCTGTCTTCGTTGCGTGCGGACGCAACTTACTACCATGAGATAGGGTTTGGTGCCTCAAAAAACATTACAGACAGGCTAAGAATAGGCGCACGGGTAAAATTGCTGTCAGGAGTTGCGGCAGCATATTTTAAAAACAATAATCTTACCCTGACCGTCAACGATGACATGACGCAAACCATCAATGCAGATTTTGCCTTTAAGCTTAGTGCCCCTGTCTCTTTCAGGACTGATGAAGATGGCATCATTCACGGATTGGATGTAGATGATGAACAACTTAACAGCGCGCACAATGTAATGTCATACCTTCTCGGGTTCAGTAACCCCGGACTCGGCATTGACCTGGGAGCAGAATACAGGTTCAACGATATGTTTGCTGTTTCCGCCTCCCTTAACGACCTGGGCTTTATAAAATGGAAAAGAGACATATCGGAAGCAACTGCAAATACATCAATAGAGATGAACGGGCTGACGCTTCAGGATGTCTATGATGAGGATGTAACATTTGAAGAGCTGATCAACTGGGCCGGAGATTCGCTTCAAAACTCTATAGACGTCGTGGATGACCCGATGGCTTTCACTACCTGTCTTTCGCCAAGCCTGACGGCAGGCGCCAGCTTCACGCCCGTTAAGTTCTTCACTGCAGGCGTTCTATCACAGACAAGGTTTGTGGGCAAGCAGGTTCATGAGGCATTCACCCTTTCAGGAAATATCAATTTCGGCAATACATTCTCTGCCACCATTGCCTATACTCTTGCCAACAGGCGTTATGACAATCTTGGCTTCGGACTGGCAGTAAGGGGAGGTTTCTTCCAGTTCTTTGCCCTTGTTGACAACATACCCCTGAGGTATACTGAGGTTACCAGTGGTGAAGACAGTTTCCGGATGCCTGAGAACCTGTATACAATTCATGCCAGGTTAGGCGTAAACATGGTCTTTGGCAACAGGGCTGATGAAAAGATACTCCCACCGATGTGATCGTCAGCGGGAAGAATCCTTTAACTGTTTGGCAAGGGCGTTTGCAAAGACGAAATCATTGAGTATGCGGCAATCGGATTTGAGTATCTCATTCTTATTGCCTTCCCAGCATTTCTCTCCTTCCTCTATGAAGATTATCTTTTCGCCGTTCTCCATCACGGAGTTCATGTCATGAGTATTGACGATGGTGGTCATGTTCAGCTCGACGGTGATCTCATGGATGAGTTCATCAATAACTATTGACGTTTTGGGGTCTAGTCCGGAGTTGGGCTCATCACAGAAGAGATAACGAGGGTTGAGGGCAATGGCCCTGGCAATAGCCACACGCTTTTTCATCCCGCCTGAGAGCTCTGACGGAAAAAGGCGATTGGAGTTTATTATATCTACCCTGTTCAGGCAGAAGTTCACCCTGTCTAGTTTTTCCTCATCAGACATCTTTGTAAACATATCGAGCGGGAACCTGACATTCTCCTCAACTGTCATTGAGTCAAACAGTGCGCTGCCCTGGAAGAGCATACCCATTTCCTTCCTGATATCCTTTCTTGCGCTGAAGTCGAGTTTGTTGAACTGAACGTCGTCATACCAGATAGATCCCTCATCTATATCGACCAGTCCCACAATGCATTTCAGGAAAACGGTCTTGCCCGAACCGCTCTTGCCTATTACAAGGTTTGTCTTTCCGGGTTCAAACACTGCGGAAATGTCCTTCAGTACCTCACGGCCGCCGAAGGTCTTGGTAATATGTTCGGCCCTGATCATGAGAGAAGCAATTGGGTAAGGATGACATTGAAAAGCAGGATCATCACGCTGCTGTAGACCACGGCCCTGGTACTGGCACGTCCAACCTCGAGCGAACCTCCTTCGACATTGTATCCCTGGTAAGCCGAGATGCTTGAGATTATAAATGCAAAGACAACGGTCTTTATGATTGCGTAGGTAATATAATAAGGTATGAAGGCGTATTGGATCCCATAGACATAATCCTGAGAGGTAATGACCCCTGCGGAAGTACCGACTATCCACCCGCCAAGGATCCCGGTGATAATGCTTATAAGTGTCAGAAAGGGGTTGAAAATAACTGTTGCCACCACCTTCGGAAGTATCAGGTACGAAGCGGAGTTGACTCCCATAATCTCAAGGGCATCAATTTGTTCCGTGACTCTCATTGTGCCTATCTCTGATGCAATACTTGAACCTACCTTGCCTGCAAGAATGAGAGCCACTATTGTTGATGAGAATTCCAGTATGATTGAGTCTCTTGCTCCAAGACCTATCAGGTAGGTTGGATAGATGGGGTTCTCGGTATTGTATGCCGTCTGAAGGGTTATGACCGCACCCATGAAGAACGAGATGATTGTAACAATACCTATTGACCTTAATCCCAGGCTGATAAATTCCTTCATTGTCAGCCTGTAGTAGACGGAAGGCTTTTCGGGTCTGGAAAATACTCTTCCAAGTAAAATCCAGTATGAGCCAAAACCTGATAAAAATCTGAACATATAAGAAATTATTTTGTCAAATTTAGCAATAATTCACTGCACCCGGAACCAGACATGTTTCAGGAGGCAGGAATTTATATATTTGTAATAGTGCTTATTTAATATTTCAAGACCATGAAAAACCGTTATTTGCTCATCATGGCCGGTGGTGTCGGAAGCCGGTTCTGGCCCCTGAGCCGGAAGGAGACACCAAAGCAGTTCCTTGATATCCTCGGTACGGGAGAGACCCTTATACAGATGACATACCGCCGTTTCAGGAATATCTGTCCGGCCGATCATATCTATGTCGTAACCAATGAAGACAGCCGGGAGACGGTGATAAGTCAGCTTGGCATTGATGATAACCATATACTTGCCGAGCCCTTAAGGCGCAACACTGCACCATGCATTGCCTATGGCGTTTTCAGAATAATGTCTGAAAATCCCGATGCGGTCATTGCTGCCACTCCTGCGGATCATCTGATCACCAGGGAAGAGGAGTTCCGGAAGGTAATGAATGAGGCGTTCAGGTTCACAACTGAAAACAATGCCCTGCTTACCCTGGGCATCAAGCCTGACAGGCCGGAGACAGGCTACGGCTATATACAGGCTAACTTTGAACAGCCTGTGAAAGGTTATCCGAACCTGAACAAGGTGAAGGCCTTCACGGAGAAGCCTGAGCTTCCGATGGCAAAGCTTTTCATCGAGAGCGGTGACTTTTACTGGAACAGCGGTATCTTCATCTGGAAGGCCAGCACGATCATGGAATCATTTGACAGGCATCTGCCTGATATGTACCACATCTTCCTCGAAGGCAAGAGCTTGTTTGGAACTGAGTCTGAGGGCTCGTTCATAAAGAAAGCCTATGCCCAGTGCAGCAGCATATCGGTTGACTACGGCATTATGGAAAAGGCTGATAATGTGTATGTCATATGCACTGACCTGGGCTGGTCTGACCTTGGCACATGGAGTTCGCTCTACATGCATTCGGAACATGACAGGAATGATAATACCGTGCTCAACTCAAAGGCCCTGACATACAACTCGGAAGGCAATATCATCAGCCTCCCGCCGGGAAAGGTGGCGGTGGTACAGGGACTTGATGATTACATCATCGTTGACAGTGACAACGCACTGCTGATAGTATCGCGCGAGCAGGAGCAGAATATCAAGCTTTATCTTGAGGATGTGGCCCGTTCGATGGGCGACAAGTACCTGTAATCGCCGGAATAAATATCTGTATTAAACGCGTAAAGCCATCCGTCGTCTGGCGGATGGCTTTACATCATTCATTACGCGTAGTATCGGACGTCCCTAGTATTCCCAGAGATCCTGTTCAAAATTGAATATCTCATTCTTGATCCTTTCAGCCTCATAGATCTGTGCAGGACCCATCTTGTACTGGTTTATATACCTGTCATCGTAGACATTTGATTCTGCGACGATGTATCCGTTGAACCTTCGTTGCAGCAGCAGGTCCTCGAAGGAGATCCTCTGAGCGTCATTATATTCATTGAAAGCTTCAGAGCGTGCCAGAGCCTGTCTCACATCCTCATAACTTATCCAGAAAAGGCGTCTCTTGACCAGCCTTGCGGTAATCTGGTCATATCCCATATAGATGGGGCAGATGCCAATTATGCGTACGTCAAGGCGTGAATGCTTCTTGTCAAAGTACCATTCCTCAAGCAGCATGATCTGTTTAATATCTGCAGGGTTCTCCATGTTGGTGACGGTAGAGTCGCGCTCCAAGCCATTGGCATCGACGATGGCAATGGTCATTGTATCGCGGTTCATCTTGGCAGCGATATCATTGTAGGTTGTGGGAACGGTCATGGCGTCTCCGTCAGTGGCAGTTATCCTGCCAGCCAGGATCTCATTGAGGAGGATACCCGAAAAGTTCATCCTTCCGTCTGACATCTCCGAGACGAAACGGTTCTTGTCAGCGTCATATCTCAGCGAAGGATAATAGAGGTTCAGGTTCATCTTCTCCCTGAGGTCTATTATGCGGTAGAGTCTTTTTGACCACACGACGTCAGATTCGCCCAGGTAAGTATAACTTATCTTCTCGTTCTGCGGTATCTGTTTTTCGTAGATGTCTCCGAACGACTGTGCCATTGAGGCTGCGCTAAAGATCAGGAGGCCTGCAAGGCCTGCCAGCATTCTCCTGTTCATAATGGTTTGTATCTTCATGTTTTAGTTAATCTTAAGAATTATCGGGTTGAGATCCCTTGATCTTCCGTCGGGTCCGACTGCCTTTATCTTTTCTATAATAAGCTTCTGTCCGGCGCGGAGATTGCCAATAAGTTCCTTCTGCTTTGCAGTGATGCGGTTGTTGTTTGACTCAGCTGTTACTTCAAAGCCCTTGTCATTTATAGATACTGAAAAGCCGGTTACTGTATATGTAAGGTCAAACTCAAAGTTCTCAAGTGTGGCAGTTACCACCTGCTGGGCGGCAGCTACGCTCCTGAGGACATTGCCTTCCTTCATGTTGGCGAATCTTGCCTCGGGGTCAGGAAGCCTTCTGACCCTGAATTCCACGGGTGGAAAGGTCTGCACCTTGCCGTCAATGTTTGCTGAAACTATTATCTGGGCCTCCTGGCCAACCGTTCTCGGTTCAGCGACGTATTCTCCGCGGTAGTCCTTGTACTTACCCCTGCTGACAGAACCATTTGTCATCCTTACAGTCAGTTTGTCGGAACCAACACCCGGTACGGATATATCGAGGGGGTTCTTGATACCCTGGTAGAGTACGTTCATGGCTGTAGGAGAGACCACAACGTTGGGCATGCCAACTGAATACTTCTGGTCAAATTTAAAGGTACGCTGGGTGCCGTCAGGAGCCTTCATGCGGATGACTCCTCCCCATGATTTTTCACCTACCGAACCGGCCTTCACGCTGTATATCCCCCTGCCCGATTCATCGATGCTAAGCTTCTGGGCGTTGGCTGAGGGCTCATATGTCTTTGTTCCGTCAGCATTGTCCCTTGTTGTATATGGTCCGACAAAGATCTCAAGATCCTGGGTGGTGTCGGTAGCGGCAACGAAAACGCGCGCATCATACGTATTGCCCTGCATCACGTAAGAGGTATTGGTTGTGACTGTAGGAACGATATAGTTGAATCTGAATGACCCGGCATCGATCTGGGTATAAAGAAAGTTGAGCACGTCAGTCTCGGCGTTCCTTGTGTCAATCTGCATCTTTGACAGGATGGTAATGACAGCAACGAGAGGAAGAGTCTGGAACTGTGCGGTAACCCAGTCTTCGGTACCTGTCTTCTCGAGGTTCTCGGGGTCATCGGTATTGAGTATGTCAAGTATTGACTGCTCGGCACCGATATCCTTGCCTTCAAGTGTCTCAACGAGAAATCCGCGATAGTCTTCAATAAGGGCCTTGAGGTCATTGCCCTTGCCTGCCTGGTCTGCACCGACCAGCACTTCTGACGGTATATTGTTCTCGTCTATCTTTTTAACTTTCGTGATGTCAATCTGACCATTGGGAAGAAGAGCTTCTGATTCCGGACCTTCAGCCTTGGTGATGATTTCTACCTTGAGGTCCTGTATGTAGTTGTACAGCTCGTCGGCACGATCCTTGACCTCATAGGCCTTTGTTTTCCATGGTCCCGCTTTCTCAGGGTTATCCAGCGCTGCAGCATCAAATGCATCATAGGTTACTTCATTCTTCTTGATGTAGTTGGCGGTGGTCTTCGTCAAGCTCATATCGACTTTTTTAAAAGCTTCGACGGCCTCCTTTGAAACGTTAAGAGCAAGCATGGCTGTCAGGATGAGGTACATCATACCGATCATCTTTTGCCGTGGTGTCTCTTTTCCCTTAGACATTTGCGGATAGTTTAGGTGTTACTATATAAAATTTTAATGAGCCTGACATTATTTAACGTTCATGGCGGCGAGCATGTTACCGTACACGCTGTTCAGCGAGTTGAGGTTCTCATTCAGCCTGGCAACCTGATCACGGTATTTTTTGGTGTCATCGGCAGAGCCTGAAAGGTCATTCATCAGGCCCTCAATGCCCTTGTAGATTACTTCTGTATTCTTAACATGATCATTGGCTCCGCGCAGCTGCAGTTCGTAAGCAGCGTTGAGCGCTGAGAGGTTCTTGTTGAGTGCCTCAAGCTTATCGTTATAGACCTTTCCGCCTGTATCGATGATCTTCGATGAGTCTCCAATAGACTGGTATATATTGGTAGCGTCAGACATTGTCTTTGCCGTCTGGGAGACTGAGGCAGAGAGGTTCGTCAGTGACTCATTGGCTTTCCTGATAGTGCTGGCGTACTCATTTGTTGTAGCCGCAAGGTCACCCATGGCATTGAAGTTGTTTGTCGTTTCAGTCAGTTTTTTCAGTCCCTGGCTGAGTCTGTCAAACACCTCTGGTGTGATTCCGGCATCTGCAAGCATCCTGTCAAACTGTGACAGACCTGCTCCGCCGCCACCGCCGCCGCTGCCGACAGCTGCAAAGCCTATATCCTCACCTGAGTAGTTAGGATCAAGCTGCGGGTAGACAAGTTTCCAGTCGGGTTCTTCCTTCAGAGGCTCAAAAGCAGAGAAGAAGAATATGACTGCCTCTGTTATCAGACCAACAGAGAGAAAGAGCCCTGCAAAATGATAGTGCTGTATCTTGAAAAGCGCACCAATGATCACGACCGAGGCTCCCCAGCCGTAAAGTTTCGACATAAATGCTTTCCACTTACTTGTGTGAACAATTTCCGAAAGGCCCATTATATTAATGTTTTAGGTTAAACGATATTAGTTATTGACTCCAATGAATGTTCTTACGTTACGGAAACCAACAAATGATTTTGTTGAGTCCTGGTATTCATAATCCCTTGTTGATGTCTGAAGGAAATATGA
>ENA-OSEO01006577-OSEO01006577.1-sediment-metagenome-genome-assembly--contig:-NODE-6577-length-10337-cov-3.061111_pt1 | contig 10337 bp, 13 predicted proteins | sample MGYA00237883_ERZ534232 | MGnify/ENA metagenome assembly ERZ534232
GGGGAATATCTGCTTCGTCTTGGCATGACCCCATCCTCTCAAGTTGTGGAGTCTCCGGCAACCCCGGGGCGGTTCAGCCGTTTGGGCACAGTTCTTTTATCCCAAATACCCCAGTGGGGAATTTCCTTGCGGGGTAATGTACGATCCCGCCAGAAGTGCCCGGTTTGCGGCCGAGTGGGCGAATATACCCTTCACGGCTCGTCAGATGATAACTCATGCTTGCTTTGCGCCTGTAGTAAGTTTGCCTCAAACAAACCCCAGATAACCATCAAATGGCAAAACCGGGTTTATGACCTATACTGTGATCAATCCGGCAACCGCTTTGAATCGTATCCCCATGCCAAGCGCACCTTGGGGCTGATCCGTACCCAAATTGAGCAAAAGACTTTTGATCCGGGGCTGTGGGTTTCAAAACAGGCCAATAAGCTCATATGGGAAAATTACCTTAGTGACTACCTGGCCCACGAGGAAAAGCGCCTCACGGGCCAAGGGCGGGCCTCCTTGCATAAAAAAAAGGCCATGGCCAAGCATCTTGCATGGTTCAACGGCAAAAACATACGCGACATCAAAACCGGGCACGTCCAAGATTTCGTGGAGTTGCCTTGTTTGGCGCTCGCACTAGCGCCTAAGTCCTTGGCAGATTTAATGAACGAACTTCGGCACATTTTCCGCAGGGCCGAAGCCAGGGAAGACATAGAAAAGGCCCCCCAGGTGCCCTCAATCTCCGTACCCCAAAAAAAAATCATTTGGATTAACCCGGATCAACAAGCAAGGGTCTTGGAAAAGATTCCCGAACCCCACCGGCCCATTTTTATTTTCTTGATGATTTATGGTTGCCGGGTAGCGGAGGCTTGCGCCCTTTGTTGGGATATGATGGACTTGCCCAATGGAGTCTTTTCCTTGGCCCGCACATTCAGCCGACGCCGCCTGGTTGAAAAGACCAAAACCAACCGGGTAAACACCTTGCCGATAGTTCAAAACTTCGCCGCCTACCTTGATACCATCCCGCCCGGGATCGCCGTTACTCCGGTTTTCAAGAACCCGGAAGCCGATCATGGCCGCAACCCCGCAGGCTTCTACATGCCGGATTTTCTAAACGCCGTATGGGCCCCGGCCGTGGCCGCAACTGGCCTGCCTCCCATTCCCCTTAAAAATGGTACTAGGCACTCCAGAGGCATGCAGGCAGTAAACCTGCAAGGCTGGAATCTGGAAGCCGTGCGCCGGCTATTCGGGCATACCTCCCAAGTTCATACCAGGAAATATGCCGAAGCCGAAACCGGCCTGCTTAAAGACTTGCTCGAAGCAAAGCCCGAAGGTAAGTCCAAAGTTAAGCCGATTTTGGGGCAAGAAAAAAACAAAGGAAAGTGATCCGCTCCCCCCCGCTAAAAGCCCGTTGCCAAATCCCGTCCTATACGGCCAAAACAAAAGACAAAAACGGCGGGTAAATATGGCAAAAACACTAACCGCCAGCAAGACATTCAGCTTTAACAAACCTTTAACTGTTTAGGAAAAATCACAAGCACATCCCCTCTGAGGGTTATAACCTCGCGCGCTACCTCGAAAACCGCCTTTAGGCCCCAAACTACATGCATTAGGTTAGTTTTTTAAGAAAATCTGTACCGTTATTAAAAACATCAGAAACGGCTGAAGTCCCTTAAAGCCTGGCGCCAAGGCCTAATCCAGCTTCCATCGTTGCGTGGCTCGTCAAAAAATATTTCGTCGTCTTCGAGACCCCGCCAATTTTGTTCTGCGGTCCTTAACCATTCTCTGACGATAGGTTGCCCATCAGTCGACAAATCCAATTCCGTTTTTCCGAACCAACTCAAATATTGTCGCCAACTCTTGCCTAACCAAGCTACGCCGGCATTACGGTCGAGAAATTCCAGGACATTACGCCCTGAAGCACTGGCCGAGTGAAGGCCTCCAATAATGTGGCCATACCCATCTCTTTGAAGCCGCCGAATATCCGCCTCGCGAATGAATGCTAACAGGTTATGTTCAAACCAGTAAGGAAGTTGCCCCCCGCCACCGGTAGGCGGCTCCTCAAACCGAGACATAGTAAATCTTCTGAGATTAAAGAATTTACTAGTGCCACAATTTGTGGCCCCAGCCGCCTTAAACAATATCATATCAGAAGATGAGTATGCGACCGTAACCGGAGCGTATTGATTAAGCAAAGAGATGAGTATCATGAAGGTAGTTAAACCATCAGAATCCGCCAGCTCCCGCCGTGGTTCAACTTCGCAATCTAAAACAACATAGTATCCATCTGTATCGTGTCTTGATAATATGCTAGCAATCTGTCTTGCCCTGTCTCCATTGATCAAATCGGAGAGCGCCACCAGACAAGTAGTTAAGGCATTAGTTCCCCTACCAATGGCTTGTGATAGCATACGGCTCGTCTCAACACATATATCATAGAATTCATCCGTCCATCGCCGAGGCATACTAACAGGAGATGCCACAGAATCGACTCCTAATTCTTCCGCAAAAGAAGCTAAATTATTGACGACGGTGGCCCAACCTTCAGGCGTACTAAAATCCAATGTATCAAATGAGTCTGGAAAATAAGGCTGTTGGATTAGGTTTTCACGCTCTCCTCTTGGAACATACAATTGAGGATCAAGAATGATATCGTAGTCTCCACGTGCTCTGAATAATGGGACGTTCTCTCGTAGCCTGTCGGGATTTCGGTTAACTGGACTGAGAATTATCCCTTGGAATTCATCCAAATCGTTTTCACCAACCAAATTTTCTGTATCGTGCCCCATCTGAAGATAAGCGCTCATATTGAGATCTCCCTTTTCAAGTTGCCAAGCTCTCTGAGGATCAAATCCGGGTGAGCAAAACGATTAATAGGCCAAGGGGAAACCATCTTAGTTAGAAAGTGGCAACCGGATTTGTTAGCCTTTTCAGAGAACCAACTACTGCATGTTGTGCGGGCTGCAACTTGCTCCACCGTTTGTGCGGCGGTCTGATTAGGCTGTTGGTATGGGTGACATCCAGTTAGGCAAATACCTAAGACAACACCGATGCAAAACTGATCAGAGCGCCAATCAATTAGATGCTTGTCGTTATTCAATTGCTCGGGAGAAGCAAAAAGGGGTGTGCCGGGGCCTTGCTGTAGGTAAGTATTCGTGAGGGAGGTAGCACTCAAATCCCGCACCAACCCAAAATCAACCAAAACAGGCAAATCATCGGTTGAACGAAACATTATATTATCTGGCTTAATATCTCTGTGAACGAGTAAATTATCTTTTAAGATCAAGAGTGCGTTCAGGAGAGGGATGCCATAATTGCATACGTGAATAGCGCCATAGATCATCGAGTTCAATCGATCAGTCAGTGTGCCCCCGGCAAAGTATTCCTCTATTACGAACAGAAAAGGGACTCCAGAGCTATTTTTAAATATTCCCCAATCAAAAATTTTACCTATAAAAGGAGATTCGCATCTTTGAACAGATAGAATTTCTCTTTCAGCCCTGCATAAATTACATTTGTTAGGATCAAAAATTTTTAACGCTACGGGAAGACCTTCGGAAGTCTTTGCGCAATAAACTTCCTTGAATGCGCCGGATTTATCAAAAGAAGGGTTTTTAAAGGACCTACTTTCACAAATGCCTATTGCAACTTCTTTAAATCGTGCCTCCCCGGACATGATTCCCCCCCCCAAATATAATCAATGGCTGATTCTGTTAGCCACGGGCGCAGAGGCTCGGTCCGTTTGGCATCAATTTCTATCCGGATTCGAGTCCCTTCTACTGAACATAACCCAACACCGCGCCTAAGAAATTCATGCTCATGCCTTGCCGCTCGCCGTGCCGTCGGGTATGGAAGAACAACATATGAATAATGGGCGAAGCTGGAATTCCGATATGCTTGATACAGTGCCTGCTTCCAATTTTCTAGTTTCATCTCGAAAGCGAGCAGATCTCCCCATTTATCAGATACGATTAGATCAGTACGCCCTTCTCTATAGTCGAACTCAGTTGCAATGCATTCTGGAAAGAACGGTGAATGCTCTCCCGACAATGCCACATCAAAAATCTGAGTAAGAGTTTCTTCACTATCAAACATGATATCGCTCCGTTCAGATGGAAGGGGTTACCATCTCGTGAATCCGCGCATATTACCCCTTCTGGATTCAAACCGAATCTTTTTAAACCAATTTAAGTGAAGGTTCTCGTCGTCAAGATTATTTTGCCCATAGCAAGTGTATTTAAAATTACTTTAAAAGTCAAGGTAAGGGCAAGTCCCCCAGGGCGGCCCCTCCCGAGAGAGGCCTAGCCAGGGCCTCGCGCAACTTACCGGTGAGGCGCTCCGCGCTTGGCCCCTTCATATCGGACTCCTCGGCCAAATCGCTTGTCCCTGTGTCTTAAAAGTTTGGACCGCCTTCCCGGTCAAAGTGTATCTTGGCCAGGAAGGCGGTCCGGTCGGATGCTGGTACCGTCCGTTTTTCCCTTGTTCTTTTCCAGCCGCCTTAAGTTGTCGGCACGCCGTCCATGTAGGCAAAGCGGCTTTCGCTGCTCACGTTGAAGCCCAGGCGCGCCTCTGCCAAGAAAGTGGTCTGGTTATGGCTGAATCCGGGGTCAGTCCAAGGATTCGCCTTGATAACGACTCCCATGCGCGCGCCCACAAAGGCGGCATTGGCGAAGTCGCCAGCGTAAAGGCGGGTATTGGAACCCCCGCCCAAGTTGGTCAGAACGTTGCCGTCCCGGTGGAAAGGCTCTCCCCAAATCCGGGGCGTGTCGCCGCTTTCGCGGGGCGTTTTGTAAATATATTGCCCCTGATCGTCCTTGATCTTAAGCATGGTCTTTTCGGCTTTGGGGTGCCCCACAATGGGAATCTCCCTGGCCTTGGGAGCGTTCTGGCGCACCCCGAAAATCAGGTCCACAATATCGTCATAATTGAAGTCAGCCCCTGCGCTCAGAGCATTGGTGCTGATCTTTCCGTCAAGGCCGGTTATGGGGTCAAGGGCGGTACCGGCGCCGCGCAGGCAGGCGGTGTCAAAGGCGTCGCCTATGGTTTCGGCGAAAATGCTTCTCAAAATGGTGTCCACGCCGGGATCGGAGTCGTCAAGAAGCTGATTGCTCACCACCACCTTGACCGCGCATACATAGGCGGTGATGGTCAACTGCCCGAGAGTGAGCTTGCTGGCCGGCTTAAAGCCGGTGGACTGGTCGAAAGTGGTAGGGTCGGTAGTGTCCTTCACGTCCTCGGTTTCAGGCACCCAATAGGCCGTCAATCCGCCGGTGACGGTGGGGAAAGTGATCTGGCGGGCGCTCATGGGTACTTCCCGGCAAAGCGCGCGCACCACGGAATAATTGTTGAGCAGATTGATGATCTCCCGGCTTTGCTGAATGGGCACCAAATAACCGCCGGACGCGTCGTCGCCTTCATACATGGCGGCCTTGGTTTCAACCGAGATAAGGGATTCCTTGGGGATGAATTTCAGGGCCAGGCCCTTGCTGACCCGGCGAAAATCGCCCAAAAGCTGGCTGAAGGTTGCCTTGTTGGGAATTTCCAAATCCCCCGGCTCGCCGCTGCCGATTATGACCCGTTTCGGATCGGCCGCCTTGAGATAGGGCGCCAGCTTTTTGCTTATCAAGCCGCCCAGACGCTCCTCATTAAGGGCCTCTTGCGTGGCCTTTTCCATTATGGCGATAAGTTGCTTTTCGTTCATTTCAACCCTTCCTAGTCAACCTTCCCGAGAAGGTATTTAATCTTTTTTTCTATGGCCGTTTCCACTTTTTCAGTGACGAATTGATTCATCAGCCTGGCTAGGGTTTGCGGGGAAATCGCAGGATCGGGTTGATCTTTTAAAAGCCCAAGCTGATCGCCTTCAAAAAGGGCGGCCAGCCTATCGGGGTCAAGGGTTTTGACGCCGGCAAGGCCTGGTTCCAGGGCCTTGAAAATTTCCTCCAGGCGGTTGATGATCTTTTCCATGTTCACAAGGCGGGTTTCCAGGGATTTCAAATCCTGCCCCATAGCCTTTTTCACGTGGCCGTTCCAGATATCCGCCTCTTGCTCGCTGATGATCGCCCGGCTCACCGCGTTGGGATTGGCGGGCACCGGGACCAAGGAAAGCTCAAAAAGAACCTGTTTGGTGTATATGAATCCCGGACAGATTTTGGGGTCCGTCTCCTTGGCGATCGGCTCAAAGCCGACTGACATGCTGTTCAAAAAGCCGCCCTTGGCCAGCTTGTAGGCAATTTCCGCCTCGGGCGATTCCTGGCGGGCGAACCGCACCGGGGCGACAAGCTGCTTGCCCCTGACGCCTATCTCCTGGGCCTTGCCGACGGGAAAGCTGTTATAGTCGTGAAAGAGGAGAACGACCGGGTTTTTCAGGTATTCATCCAAAACCCAGCCGGCGGCCCGGATGATATCGCCTTGCCGGTCAACGGTTTCATCCGAGGCCACGAACTCTATGGTGTCTTCGCCGGCTTCCTTGATCCGGGATTGAAAGTCTTTTCTTAAAAGCTCATTCATGGAAATTCCTTATTCTTCCGGTTTGGGGACGTGCTTCACGATCCGCAAAACCTGGGAGATACTGAGCTTGTATTTCCAGGCCAGTTTGCCGGCGTTGTAGCCGTCATAATCGGCGATAATGGACTTGTTGCGTTGCCAGCGTTCGATAGTGGACCGCCGGGGAAAGGATTTGACCTTGCCCGCGAACGCTCGGCCGATGTTCAAGGCTTGTTCCTCTCCCACCACGGCGGTGAGTTCTTGTAAGAATCCGGGCAGGACAAGCATATTAAGCTCCTAGTAGCCTTGGCCGGCGCGCGCCGTGCCAAAGGCGTCTTTAAGCTCCGGGGCGATATCGGGCAAGTAAATCACGGTCCGTCTCAGGCCGCGCATGATTTCAGGATTGATGCCCAAATCCTGCCAGGCCGACTTTTTGGCTTCCCGCCATGACTCGGCGATATGCCAAACGGTGAGAAGATCGTCCCTCAGGCGCCTTTCCAGGCCTTCTTGATGTTTTCCTATGGCCTCGGCCACGGCCACCGCCACGGCCCTTTTAGCGTCTTCCAGGGCCTTTATCGCGCCGGGAACATCCTCGGCCGCCAGCCGGGCGCACCAGCTATCCACCTTGTTTAGCCGGCCCTGGGCTTCCATGATTTCGGCCTCAACGGCCTTTACGTCCTTGCCGGTGCCCAAAAGCTTGATCCGCTTGGCCTCAAGCTCGCTCATTTCAAGCGCCTGGCCCTCGCGTTGTTTTTGGAGTTCCTCTTGCCGGGCCTGCAACTGGCTTAATCTTTCCTCGGCCGACGCCTGGCCCTTGCGCGCGGCGGCAAGCCCCTTGTCGGAGCCTAGGGCCTCGCGCAGGCCGGCGAGCACAAAGTCTGAATCTTGCTTTTCGGGCATCTGTTACCCCTCAGGCTTTGACCGGGGCCGCCCGGAACCCGAAAACCAGGCGGCCTCCAATCGGCTCGGGTTAATGCCATAAACGGATCAACAAACGACCAACCTCCTGGGCGGTGGAGCTCAGCCTCAATTGTAACTAAGATAAGAATCGGGCGGGCCGCCCTATGTCATCTTGTGTCGCGGAAAATGCAGCCTCGGCAAAAAACCGGCTAGGAAAAGTCATGGGTCATGTGACGGTCAAGGTAGTTCAGCAGGCCTTGCCTGGTGATCCGGCGAACCCTACCCCGGACAAAAAGCTCGCCGAACTCGCCGGCGGACATATGCCTTTGAATGGTGCGCAGGTTGAAGCTGGTGAGCCTGGCAACCTCATCCGGCCGGAAAAGCATTTTCTCGGGCACGGCTATCTGATTGTTCATCAATTCGCCTCCCGGCGGGACGGCACGTAACCGGGCTTTTCCAGCATGGTGAGCAGTTGGGCCATTTCCGCCCTGGTCAATGCCGCCGTGCTGGGGACAAGGTTTCCGCCTTTGTCCTTTTTCACGGCATGGGGAAAATACTTGGCGAGCAGGATATCAACCACGGTGCGGTCGCCTTCCAGGGTACTATTTATGATCGCGTGCAGCTTTCGGTTTTGCGCGGGCGTCCTTTGATTCTTTCCCCGCCATTGCTTCATCAGTTCTTCCCGGTAGAGCCTTGCCGCGCCGCAGATTTTTTGCCATAACTTTTGATCGTCCGGCGGCCATTTCCCGCCGCAGGCCTTGGTTATGAAACCCTTAAGCCAAAGGTCCGGGTCTTCTATTTTTCCCTTGCCGAGATTGCGAAAAAGGGTGGCGATTTTCCAAACGTTGTCCGATATGTAATCCTCTTGCTCGGGCGTGGGCAGGTTTATCAGTTCCGGCCAGCATGCCTGCCATAGCATCTGGCTGGGCTTCCTACGTCTTTCGACCGGGAATCTGATAACCTTGCCCACGGTCCGAGCCTCCCGCGATTACATGCCCACGGCTTTCAACCGGGGTTGGCGCGCCCGGCAAAGCTCCAAAAGGCCGCCCATATGAATGTCAACCCTATCGGTCAGCCGGGCCAGGCGCCGCAAGATTTCCAGGTCGAATCCCGCTTGCTCCAACATGGCCTCCACCTTTGCGCGATTCGATGAACTCTCCAGGCAAGGATACCGTTCGGAATTACAATAAGAGCTATACAAGGCATCGATTATGTATTCCAAGGGCCAAAGCTGAATGGCCGGAGCTTCAACCATGCGCTCAAAATCAACCGCCGCCAAGTCCAGGTCTAAATGCCTGAATGGGCCAGAAGCGGCTTTGCTATTGTTCTTTTTCAAGGCGGCGCATACTCTCCGCAGCGCCCCGCCCAATAAGACGACCGGCTTAGATAAAATCAAATCCAGGTAGGCGCCTTCCGGGTCCACTTCGGCAAGGCCGTGAAGGATCGCCCCGGCTGCATCGCCGATTTCAACCCCAAAAAGCGTCCAATCGGGTTTTTTCTCTACGAGGCTTTCAAAGCAGTGGTCAAAACGCAAAGCGAAGTTTTTCACCTCGGGAGAGGCATCTTCCTTGCTCTCAATCGGCCCCAAAAGGGTTAGATAAATCTCCCTGGCCGGCCGCGATGCCGCCGCCTCGCTTGAACATTCCTTTACGGATAAAGCTTTGTTCATATTGCACCTCCCCAAATTGGTCTTAATGGTTCCTCCCGTGAAAACGTTTTTTCTTCGCCTGAATCCCCGGCGGACGTATCCGCCTCAGGCGCATTTTCTTGCTTACCCCAAAGCCGTTCCAGGCAGCGCCGCCCCTGGCACTCCCGGCAAAATGGCAGAACGCGGCCCTCCCAAGTGACTTCACGCTCCCTTATCCCGCAATCCGGGCAAAGGCGCTGGGCCGGCTCCCTGGCTATCAGCTTGGCGGCCCCTTTCACCTGGGGCAGGGCCTCGGGGCAATCCCAACAGGCCGCCGCGAAAGGATCATCGGCATGAGTGAGGCTCCAGTATTGACGCTTTAGGCATCCCGCCTTGGTAAGACGCGCCCGCATGCGTCGGCAATCTATTTCCCGGCTGTAATCAATCACGATCGCGCTTCCCTTTGGGGTTTTGAATCAACCGGCTTATGCCACTTGAAAGCCGGCGGGTTGTCCCTGTGCGGCGCGTCCTTGCTCACCAGGTAGCGGAATTGCCCGGTGGGCAGGATCAGGGCGCGTCTTTTCATTTCGGTAAGCCAGCGCCGGGTTTCGCGCGGGCTTACCATTGAAACCTGGGAAAGATCGGCGGTGCCCCAAGGACCGCGCTTGCTAAGCTGGTGCGCGCCGCGCCAAAGCCGGGCCGCCGCCTGGCCCTTGCGGCCGCGCGGCTCGGCCGGAAAGAGATAAACCACTTCCGGGCCTTCAAAGCGCAGATCGCCCTTTTCGGCCAGGCGCTCAAGAATGGCCGAGGTCTCCCGGATCGCCCGGCCCGCCACGGCCTCATACACTTCGCCGATAAGGGCTCGCCCGCCTTTTTGATGTAAAAATTCCCGGATTCTAAGGGTGGGGAATTTCTCCGGCTCGCTCACTTAATTCTCCTGAGGCCCGAACCCCTGGCCGCCTTTGCCTTGGCCCGGCTTACGTCGCCTTCAACCGCGAGCACCATTTCCCGGCTTACCGTATCGGTCCCCTTGGCCTTGGCCGCGCGCGCAAGGCGCACCAGGTAAAGAATCACCTGTCGAAACGTGCCGGCGGTGCATCGCGTGATATCCTCACAAACCGGCGTGGGTATTTTCAGGCCGACAAGTTCCTTGCCGATTTTTTCGACTTCTGACGCCTTTACCGCCTCGAATTCCACGGCGACTAAAAGCCGGTCCCAAAATTGCGGAAAAAAAGATAACGTTTTGGCCAGACCGGACATGCCCGCTAACAGAATCGGCGCACCGCTTGCGTCGTGAAGATCGCGCAGGCAATCCAGCAAAGGTGGCGTCGCCGGCGGCTGGCAT
>ENA-OSEO01006578-OSEO01006578.1-sediment-metagenome-genome-assembly--contig:-NODE-6578-length-10337-cov-2.905750_pt1 | contig 10337 bp, 8 predicted proteins | sample MGYA00237883_ERZ534232 | MGnify/ENA metagenome assembly ERZ534232
CAATATCAAATAGATCTCCGATAGGACCATGGAGATGATGGCTCCCTCCTTGGTGGCCTTTTTCCAGAAGAGCCCTCCGGCCAAAACCACCAGCACCTGCATCATGATGGGGCCGGAAGCCTGGATCAAAAGGCCCACCAGGGTCTTGGGCCCCCAAAAGACGAATGCCAGCGCCCCGGCCACCACCATGACCACCATGAAGCGGCTGACCTTGTTCACCTTGGCCTCGGTGGCGGCCTCCGGATCAAAGAACCGAACCCAGACATCGCGCACCAGGATGGAGGTGATGCTTAAAACCATGCCCGAGACGGTGGACATAATGGCGGAAAGGATGGCCAAGAGGATGATGATGCCAAAGACCGGTGGCAGAAGGTCATTCATCATCATGGGGAACACCAAATCCGCATTTTTCAGATTGGGATACTGGATGCGCCCGGCCAGGCCCAAAAATATGGGAGGCAGGTTGACGAACAGGGCGGCCAGGGGAAAGATTAAGGCCAGAGTCTTGATCGTCTTGAGCCTTTTGGTGGCGTACATGCGCTGGGAGATCTGGGGCCAGGAGAAGCCGCCCAGGCCGATGACCATGGCCGTGGTCAAGACCATCATAGGTGTCCAGATCCCCGCCGGCCCGGGGAATTGGGTAAGCGCCGGGTTGATGGCCGCGGCCTTGGTTATCACCCCGCCCAGTCCGCCGGCCACCTTGTAAGCGATGATGAACATGGCGCCCAGCATGCCGATGAGCATGATGCAGGCCTGGATCACGTCATTGTAGATGACCGAGCGGAAACCGCCCATCACTACGTAGACCAGAACCACCACGGTTATGTAGATGAGGCCCATTTCGAAGCTGATGTCGCCTTTGGTGGCGCCCTGCAGGGTTAGGCCCGCGCCCCTGATCTGCAAGCCCAGATAAGGCAGCAAGGAGGCCACGCTTATGAGCATGGCGATGACGCATACCCAATTGGAGCGGTAACGTTCGGCGAAAAGGTCGGTGGCGTTTATGAAGCCGAACTTGTGGCCCACGGCCCACATACGCCCGCCAATCACATACATGCACAAGGCGTTGAAAAGTATGTTGCCGGCGATGCCGAAAAACGAGATTCCCTGACGGTAATAGGCGCCCGGCAGGCCTATATAGGAAAAAGCGGAAAACAAAGTAGACCAGGTGGCGGCCAGCACGAAGAAAAGCCCCAAGGTCCTGCCGCCCAGAAAGAAGTCCTCCATGGTGGGCCGCGCCTTTTTGAATCCCCACATGCCCACGGCAAAAACGGCTACGGTGTAGAGGGCCACGCTGGTTAGAATCATTACCGGGCTCATTTGGACACCTCCTGGCTGTTTTTGGCGGCCCTGATCTCGGCCAGGAACTTCTCGTCATCCTCCACCTTGCCATGCAGCCGGCAAGAGAACGCCAAATATCCGATGTAGCAGACAAAAATGATGTGCACTATTATCAGATAAAATATAGGGGCCGGCAGAAAGCCCAGAAAGGTGGGTTCGGAAACCTTTTGCCATGGCGCCGATAGGCCAATGGACAAAACAATGAGGATTGCCAAATGCAGTATTAATTTGCCAGCAGACATGATCCCCTTCCTCCATTTTTCAGTTAACCAAAAAAATGCCTATGCCTATTTGAACGGATCGCGGCAACACCATAAAAACAAACGTCCAAGGTTAATTAAACTTGCCTGCACCTCCTTGCTGGTAAATTTCGGCTTTATCAATAATTATTAGCAAATACCTTTATAAAACCCCTCCTCCTTTGGCCGGTGCGCTGCCCGTCCCGCCTAAGGCCTAACACTGAGGGTCGCGGCCCGTTGCCTTAAGCCAGGTATAAACCGGCGGCAGTTCGCTCACCTCCGGCTCGGTGACCACATCCAAGAAAAACGGCCCCGCCGCGGCAAAAGCCTGGTCAAGGGCCTGATCCAATTCTCCGGGCGTCTCCACCCGGCGGGCGGGTATGCTAAACGCCTCGGCCAATTTGCTCATATCTCCGGTGTTAAAATCAACCGATAAAAATTTGCCGCCGCAATGAATGGATTGCAGGGCCTTGATCCAGCCGAAACAGCCGTTATTGAAATGTATGAGCACGGCCGGCACGCGCAGCCGGACCAGCGTCTCCAGTTCGCCGGCGCTCATGCCCAGGCTGCCATCGCCGAAAAGTCCCACCGGCCTGGCGTCGGGCCGGGCCAACCAGGCCCCCACCACCGCCGGGATGGCATACCCCAGTCCCCCGTAGGCTCGCGGAATCAAGAAGCGGGAGCCCTTACCGCCGAGCCTTAAAAACCGGGTTATATAGGGCGTGGGGGTGCCGGCGTCGGCGATCACCACCGCCGGCGAGGGCAGCCGTTGGTTTAAGGCATTCACGATTCTTTGCGGCTTTAAGGGCATTGACTCGGACTCAAGCGAGGTCGCGGCCTCGCGCCAGAATCGGGCCCTTGCCCGGTTGAGTTCCTCCACCCACGGGCGCGGTCCGCTTGGCGGAGCATGCTCCTGTAGGAGTTTTCGCAGATCCTGCAAGACAAGCCTGGCGTCGCCATCCACGCTTAAGGCGTTCGCGAAGTTGTTTCCCAAGATGGAGGGGTCAATGTCGATTTGGATGATCTTACGGTCCTGCTTGGGCGAGGGAAGAGTCCATTTTATGGTGGAAACCGAGCCCATCTTGCACCCCACATAAAGCAGGACATCCGCTTCTTCCACCGCCCGGTTGGCATGAGGGTGGAAGCCATTGTCGCCCACCACGCCCAAGGCCAGGGGATGATCATCGGGCATGACGCCTTGGCCCGAGATGGTGGTAACCACCGGAGCGCCCAAACGCTGCGCCAAGGCGATCACCTCTTCCCCGGCCTGGGAGTGATTGGCGCCCCCGCCGGTCACGATGATGGGACGCTTGGCCGCCATCAACTCCTGCGCCACCTGGGCCAGGACTTCCGAACCGCCCCGGCTGCGGTAAGCCGGATAGGACGTACACTCGCCTTCCACCCAAAGCTCATCCTCTCGGCCGGGGAAATCGTTTTTCATGATCTCGGTGGGCAGCACCAGATGAACCGCGCCCGGCCGGCCCGAGGTGGCGATACGGAAGGCCCGGCGGATGTTTTCGGGCAGCTTGCTGGAGAGCTTTATGAAGCTGGACCATTTGGTTATGGACTCGAAAAGCACGTGATGGTCAAGCTCGGTTATAGTCCCCTTGCCTTCGCCAGCCAAGGAGATCCCGGAAGTAAAAATGATCACGGGGATGGAAGAGGCGTTGGCCTCGGCCACGCCGGGCACCGAATAGAGGGCCCCTGCCCCGCTGGGGCATTCCGCCACCCCGGGTTTATGCGCAAGCCGGGCGTAGGCGTCGGCCATGAACCCGGCCGAACGCTCGTCCCGGGCCATTATATGCTTTATTTGGGGGTGTGCGTCGTAGAGGGCCTCATAAAGGGAAAGGCTGGTGTCCCCGGGCACGCCGAAGACATACTCCACCCCGTAATCCATCAGCATCTTTACCAAGACCTGCGCACCTTTCATTCCGGCACCTCCGATGGAAAACGGCTTTAACTATCTGATTTTATGATCTCGTAGATTCGCCTTTCGGCCTCGCTTAACGGCTTTTTCTGCTCATAGATCTTGTACAAAAAGTAGTGATAAAAATCGTGGCGCAAGCTGTCCCGGCTGGAAACCACGAACCAGCGGTTGCGGGTCCAGTTGATGGCCGAGTTGTCTTCGTCGCTGGCCTCGAACATTCCCGCCAGGGCCTCCCTTTTGTCCACCACCAGGTCAATGGGGCGGCCGCCAAGCTGCACATAGAGCTTCTCTGCCTCCGGATGCACGACCTGCAAAGGAAAAGATGAGGGCGCAGGGCCTAGCGATACATATTTCACCGAGATTCCCCGGGAAAATGCCAGCCGGAGATCGGTGTCCATGAGGCGGCCTTCTACGGGGTGCAAACGGATGTATATCTCCTCACGGGCCGAGGCCACCATCTGGCTGGCCTTGGCCATCACCTCATGGTAGCCGCGGATGGTCCACACATAGTCGTAGGAACTCTTGGCGGTCGAGTTTTTAAGATGACGGGCAAAGACGCTCATGCTGGTCTCAAAGCGTCCCCTTAAGCGCTTCATCAGCTCTTCCGGCGGAAGCGGGGCAAAAAGGCCTCCTTCCAATTCAGCCACCAAGCCTTTTTGGCTCATGTTGCGCAGAACATCGTAGATTTTAGAGCGGGAAACTCCCGAAGCACGGCTTAGCTGTGAGCCGTTTACCGGATGATGGTTCACCAGGGCAAGATAGCAGTCGATTTCGTATTGGGTGAAGCCCAGCTCTTTTAAGTGTTCGTGAATACTCATATTATTTTTTTGTTGCCACTTATGTGGCAACATATTAAGTCCCCCATGGTGTTGTTGTCAACGCTTTTTTGGGCCCGGGGTTGAGCGCTTCACGGGGCCTGCATCTCTTGTTCCTGGCCGGATAACATGGGGGGTAGGTCACCTTAAAATGAATAAAGAGATCCACGCGCCCCCATGATAGTGTCGCCTCAGCCTGGCCGTGCTGCTTTTCAGGACACCGGCCTGGATGGAGACTGGCCCAGGCGATGGCAGGCTCGGCTTGCGCCTTTGGCGGCATAGAAAAAAGGCCGAAAATTGTATATATTTAACAAGCCTTTTGCGGTAATTTGAGGCGTGCGATAAGTTTTATTTTTCGGTGGGTTAAAACCAATTTTGTCTTAAAGACAACCACGGTGAAAAACTTGCGTAAAATCGTGATTAGCGTGCTTTTGGTGGCTGCCGCCGGCGCTGCGGGATTGATTTATTTTTTTAGCGGCGATGAGGGCAAGGCCGTGACCTTCCAAATGGGACGGGTGGAGACCGGACGCCTGGTAAGCGCGGTTTCCTCCACTGGCACCCTCAGCGCCGTGATCACCGTGCTGGTGGGCTCCCAGGTGTCCGGGCAGATAAAGGAGCTTCTGGCCGACTTCAACTCCGAGGTACGCCAGGGCCAGGTCATCGCCCGCATAGACCCGGAGAACTTCGAGGCCAAGGCGCGTCAAGCCGAGGCCGATCTGGCCGTGGCCCGGGCCAACGTGCTGATCCAGCAGGCGGCCTTGGAGAAGGCCAAGGCCGATTTGGAAAGCGCCTTGGCCGCCCCGGTGGAGGCCAGGGCCCAGGTGGAGAAGGCGCAGGTGATCCTAGACGACGCCAGGCGTGACCTGCTCCGCAAAAAGGCCCTGTTTGAGCGGACCGCCATCTCCCGCAGCCAATTGGATCAGGCCCAGGCCGTCCACGATCAGGCCCTGGCCCAACTCCAGGCGGCCCGGGCCCAGTTGACCAACCAGACCGCCTCCGTGGATTCCCGCCGGGCCCAGCTTTCCATGGCCGGTGCCCAGATAAAACAGGCCCAGTCACAGGTTCTGCGTGCCGAGGCCGCATTGAATCAGTCCAAGGTGGACTTTGACCACACCATCATCCGTTCGCCGGTGGATGGAGTGGTCATCGAGCGCGCCGTGGACATAGGCCAGACCGTGGCCGCCAGCCTCCAGGCGCCCAAACTCTTCTCCATCGCCCAGGACCTGCGCAAGATGCAGGTGGAGACCAACGTGGACGAAGCGGACATCGGGCGCATCAAGGCTGGTCATACGGCCAATTTCACGGTGGACGCCTTTCCCGGGCAGGAATTCATCGGCCAGGTGGTACAAATACGCAAAGCCGCCCAGACCGTGCAAAACGTCGTCACCTATACGGTGGTGGTATCGGCGGACAATCCGGATCTGCGCCTTTTGCCGGGCATGACCGCCAATGTACAGATAGTGGTGAGTGAACGCGGCCATGTGCTTAAGTTACCCAACGCCGCCCTCAGGTTCGCCCCCAATGGCCAGGGGGCGGCGTCTGGCTCCGCCTCCAGCGCCAACAATCAGGCCGGTCAAGAGGTGGCGCGCAGATCCGCCGAAGAGCAGATCAAACGCCTGATCGGCGCCTTGAAATTGACCAAGGATCAAATCTCGCAGGTCAAGGCCATTTTCGCGGAAGGTGGCCAACGAATCGCCCGCCTGCGCCAACAGGGAGCCTCGCGCGATGATATTCAGGCGGAGGTCCAAAAGATGCGCGAACGCAACCGCAGCACCATAGCATCCCTTTTGACGCCCGAACAGCGGGAGAAATATCAAAAAATGCTGATGGCGCGCCAGGACAACCCCGTGAGCCGGGGACGGGTGTGGACCTTGGATGCCAAGGGCAAGCCCCGGCCCATAGACATCCTGACCGGAATCAGCGACGGCACCTTCACCGAGGTGGTGCGCGGGGATCTCAAAGCGGGCCAGCAAGTGATCGTGGGCGCCACCCAGGCCTCGCCCAAAACCGGCAGCGGTGGCGGACTGGGCCGTTTCGGATTTTAGTGTCAATCCGATTTCAAATACATGGCTTGCATGAAATGGGCACCTCTCTCATAAAAACCGAAGAGCTGACCAAGAATTACGCGGTGGGTCCGCAAGTGGTGCACGCCCTGCGAAGCGTCTCGGTGGAGATCTTACGCGGCGAGTTCGTGGCGGTTATGGGCCCCTCGGGTTCCGGCAAATCCACCTTCATGAATCTTTTGGGGTGCCTGGACACCCCCAACGCCGGCCGCTATATCCTGGACGGGGCCGATATCTCGCGCCTTGGCCGGGACCAGTTGGCCGGCACGCGCAACAACAAGATCGGCTTCGTCTTTCAGGGCTTCAACCTTCTTGCGCGCACCACGGCCCTGGATAACGTGATCCTGCCGCTGACCTATGGGCCCACCTCGCGCCGCGAGAGAAAATTCAAGGCCGAGGAGGTGCTCGCCGCCGTGGGTCTAAAAGAGCGCACCCACCATCTGCCCTCCCAACTATCCGGGGGCCAGCAGCAGCGGGTGGCCATCGCCCGGGCCCTGGTGAACGACCCGGTTCTTATTTTGGCCGACGAGCCGACCGGCGCCCTGGACACGCGCACCGGCGTGGAGATCATGTCCCTTTTTCAGAAGCTCAATCAAAAGGGCATAACCCTGGTGGTGGTTACGCATGAGCCGGATATCGCCCGCTTTGCCAAACGCATCTTGCGATTTCTGGACGGCCGGCTAATCACCGACATGCCGGTGGACTGCCCGTCCAACGCCGAGGCCATACTCGCCGAAATGCCCATGGAGAAAGAGGAGCCGTAAAGCCAATGCTGCTCGATTCCTTCCTGGCCGCCCTCAAGGCGCTTAAGGCCAATGTTTTGCGCAGCGTGCTCACCACCCTGGGCATCATTATTGGAGTGGGCGCGGTCATAATAATGGTTTCCGTGGGTTCGGGGGCGGAAAGCCGGGTGCAGGAGCTTATACGCAGCCTGGGCTCCAACCTTATAATCATTCTTTCGGGCACCACCACCTCGGGCGGCGTGCGCCTGGGTCACGGCAGCCTGCCCACCATCACCGAGGATGACGCCGCCACCATCCAGCGCGAGATACCCAGTGTGCAGTATGCCGCCTGCCACGTGCGGGGCGGGGGTCAGGTGGTATTCGGCAACCTGAACTGGTCCACCCTGATTTATGGCATAACCCCTGATTTTTTACCCACCCGCGAATGGGAGGTGGAAACAGGCCGCATGTTCACCCCGGAGGAGTCCAAGGGCGCGGCCAAGGTGGCGCTTCTGGGCCAGACGGTGGTCAAGAATCTTTTCCCCGGCGGCAACCCGGTGGGCCAGATCATACGCATCAAACGGGTGCCCTTCGAGGTGATCGGCCTGTTGAAGGGCAAGGGCCAATCTCCTTCCGGCACGGACCAGGACGACGTGATCTTCATGCCCCTGACCACCGCCAAAAAAAGAGTCTTGGGCGGAAGGTATCTGGGCGGCAAGACCGTGGGCGCCATAACGGTGAAAGTGCGCCAGGCGGATTTGGTCTCCGAAGCGGAAAGGCAGATCCGGGAACTATTGCGCCAACGTCACCGTATGCGTCCGGGACAGAACGACGACTTTTTCATCCGCAATCTTTCCCAGATCCTGGAGACCCGGGCGGAATCCTCCCGGGCCATGGCCTTGCTTTTGGCCGCGGTGGCTTCGGTGTCCTTGGTGGTGGGCGGCATCGGCATCATGAACATCATGCTGGTCTCGGTCACCGAGCGGACCCGGGAGATCGGCCTGCGCATGGCCATCGGGGCCCACAGCCGCAACATCCTGGCCCAGTTCCTCATCGAGGCCGTAACCCTCTCTTTGATCGGCGGAACCATAGGCATCATCTTAGGCGTGATTGGATCGGTGGCCATAGCCACTCTCGGGGAATGGCCCATCGTCATCGAGCCCAACGCGGTGATATTGGCGTTTGGCTTCTCCGCCGCGGTGGGGGTGTTTTTCGGCTTTTATCCGGCCCGCAAGGCCTCTCTCTTGGACCCCATCGAGGCCCTGCGCTTCGAGTAGGTCACCAGGCCCCCAACTCAGATGTATATCCGTCCGGCAAGTTTTATTTGCCGTGGGTCTAATACCAATTTAATAACAACCCCGCCCAGGGCTTTGATATTTTCTCGGCCGGGCCAAAGCGTGGTTTGGCCCGGCCTTGCGAACGCTTTTATTTATACCAAAAGCCCGTCTATGCCCTGCACGGTCAAAAGCGGGGATATGGCCGCCTGGCGATAGAGGTCCAGGCAGTTTTGGTGCATTTCGTCCGTGGGGGCGGTGCTGGCATCCTCCACCATCACGGCATAAAAGTCGTGGCAGACCGCGTCCAGGGCGGTGGTGAGCACGCAAAACGGCGTCATGATCCCGCATACCGCCACCCGCTCCACCTGCCACAAACGAAGCGTCTGGTCCAGGTCGGTCTTGAAAAAGGCGCTCATGCGCCTTTTGGGAAGCCAGGTGTCCCCCGCTTCCATGTTTAGAAGGCCGCTCACCTCGGCGCCTGGGGTGCCGCGCAGGGAATGCTCCTTCATGCGCCCGCGAAAGAGCGCATCGCCGGGCAAAAACGAGTCGGTGGCAAAGATCACGGGCCAGCCGCGCTGCCTGGCCCCGGCGGTGAGGCGGTTGATCGCGGGTACGATGGCCTTGAGGCGGCCGGCCATTTTTTCATGCCGGCTGAACTCTAAATTGTCCTTTACCATGTCTATCACCGCCACCGCCGTCTTCATGCCGGCCCTCCTTCCTGCTTTTGGCCTGCCTGCCGCGCCGCCTGGCTGAAAAGCCCGGCCAGCATCCCGGCCGCCTGTTTTATTTCCTCCGGTCCGGGTCCGGGGTGTATCTCCATGACCTTGATGGGCACCGCCCAAAGGGCTTTGCTCAGCTCCGTCCAATCCAGCCCCCCCGCGCCCGGCGGCAGGTGATCGCCGATTCCTATGGCGTCCTGCAGATGGCAGCCCAAAAGCCTCTCGCCGAAGCGGGCCAGCCAGTCCTCGACGGAGGCCAGCCCGGCCAGCCCCTGCACATGGGCGTGGCCCACATCGAACCAAGGCCCCACCGGCGCGCCGGCAAAGCGTTCGAGCAACAGTGCGCACTCGCCGATATCCGGCACCTGGCAGGCGTGGAAGCGGTTCTCCAGGCCCAGGCACACCCCCAGGGACTGGGCCCGGGGTAGGAGCCGGTCCAGGGAGAAGCTCACCGCGTCCAGGGATCGGGGGGCCTTCTCCCGCCTGGCCTTAAGATGGGCGGCGAGCTTTGGGGTGAGTTCCTTTTGCCGGGCAGCCTCTTTGGTGACCTCAAGGTCCTTGATCCCCTCCACCCAGCCCAGGTGCAAAATGACCGCCTTGGCCTCCAGGTCGGAGGCCAGCTCCAGGCTGCGCATGGTGTGACTGACGGCCAAGAGGCGTTCCTCTTTGTCCCCGGCGGCCAGATTGAAAAGATCGCCGCTGGCCTTTTCCGGGGGGAATTCGGGGGGCAGGGGGCAGTAGTTGTGCACGCTGGTCACTGAAAAACCACGCGGCCTGAGCTCCGGCCGCAGTTGATTGAGGACCGGCGTGGCGAGGCGATACTCCAGTTCCAGGGATGAAAGTCCGGTGGCAGCCAAACGCTCGAGCAGCCAATCCGCGCTCTGTGCCCCCTCAGAGGCCCAGCAGGTGGAAAGGGCCAAGTCCCGGTGCGTGAACCCCGCGGCCGGCTGAATGTTTTGGTCCTGAGCCATGGAGCGCTGCACCGGCCCTGGCCTCAGGCCTGGCGGGCCCTTTTCCAAAAGGGCGATATTTCCCGCAAACGGCCTATGATGGCCGGCAGATGAGCCAGGACGTAGTCTATCTCCTCTTCGGTGTTATACACCGAGAGGGAAAAGCGGATGCTGCCGTGGGCGCAGGTGAAGGGCACGCCCATGGCCCTGAGCACGTGGCTGGGCTCCAGGGAGCCGGAGGTGCAGGCGCTGCCGCTGCTGGCGCAGATGCCCTGGGAGGACAGGTG
>ENA-OSEO01006579-OSEO01006579.1-sediment-metagenome-genome-assembly--contig:-NODE-6579-length-10331-cov-4.974742_pt1 | contig 10331 bp, 4 predicted proteins | sample MGYA00237883_ERZ534232 | MGnify/ENA metagenome assembly ERZ534232
AAGACCTCGCGCGAGAAGTACGACGCGATCGTGGAGGAGATCAATCGGATCAGCACCGAGGGCCGTCCCGTCCTCGTCGGTACGATCAGCATCGAGAAGAGCGAGCTTCTGTCCAACGCCTTGACCAAGCGGCACGGGCTCGACCACGAGGTGCTCAACGCCAAGCAGCACGCGCGGGAAGCGGTGATCGTCGCCAAGGCCGGCCAGCAGCACCAGGGCCGGGATGGCAAGACGCGCGGGAACGTGACGATCGCCACGAACATGGCCGGCCGGGGCACCGACATCAAGCTCGGTCCGGGCGTCGCCGAGATCGGCGGTTTGCACATCCTGGGTACCGAACGGCATGAGGCCCGCCGCATCGACAACCAGTTGCGCGGTCGGGCCGGCCGGCAGGGCGACATGGGCTCGAGCCAGTTCTTCCTCTGCTTCGACGACGATCTCATGCGGATCTTCGCGGGCGAGTGGACGGTCAAGGCCCTCTCCTGGATCGGCTGGGAAGAAGGGCAGCCGATCTACCACAAGCGGATCAGCAAGGGCATCGAGAAGGCCCAGAAGAAGGTCGAAGAACGCAACTTCGAGATCCGCAAGAGCCTGCTTGAATACGACGAGGTGATGGACTACCAGCGGAAGATCTTCTACTCCCGCCGGCGCGATCTCTTGGCCGGCAACAACGTCAAACGCCTGATTGAGGAGATGATCGACTCGGTTGTCACGAAACAAGCGCAGACGATGTTCGACAAGGAGTATCCGCTGCGAAGCATCATCGAATGGGCCCGCGCCAACTTCGACGTCGAGTTGAAGGTTTCCGAGATCACAGGCGCCGAGCCGAAGGATATCGAGGAATTGATTAAGGATCGCGCCCGGGACAGCGTCAAGAATGACATTTCCCTGTCGCTCGGGGAGTATCTGGAGGATTATCAGGACCCCGGCACGTGGGATGCCGCCGGGTTGTCGAAGTGGGCGATGAGCGCGTTTCGGGTGAATCTGAGCGTCAGCAGGATCAAGAGCCTCTCGCCGGAGGAGATCGAGGCGCAACTGACCGAGGCAGCCGCCGAGCAGGTGGATAAGAAAGACTGCACGCCGATCCAGGAGTTCCTGCGTGAGGATTTCGCGGTGCGCCGGTTTTCCGAGTGGGCGCGGGCGAAATTTGACCTGGCGATCGACATCGAGCAGTTGAAAGGCCGCAACGCCGAGCAGGCGCGCCAGTTGGTTCAGGAACAGACGGAGGCAAAGTACCGGCGTCGGGAGATCGAGTACCCGGTCGAGTTCGCGATGAGCATGGTCTTCAGTCCGCAGGGGGCCAACGTCTACGGGTTTGAAGACCTCGCCAACTGGGCGAATCGCAAGTACAACGCCGGGTTTTCCGTCGAGCACCTGCAGAACGCCAAGCCCCGCGAGGTCCATGCGGAACTGCTTTCCCTGAGCGAGGGCTACAACGATGGCAGGCTCGACGAGGAATTGAACCGGCAGATGGCCCGTCTGAGCCGGGCCGAACTCGTCCAATGGGCCAACCAGCGGTTCAACGCCTCCCTGCGGGAGGAGGATTTGGCCGAAGGCGACGGCGCCCGTCAGCGTCTGGAAGAGGTCGGGCGGGAGTTCCTGCGGGCCGAGCTGGCGCACCTCGAACGCTATGTCCTCCTGCAGGTCTACGACAGTGCCTGGAAAGACCATCTCTATGCGATGGACCACCTCAAAGACAGCATCTGGACCCGGTCCTTCGCGGAAAAGGACCCCAAGACCGAGTACAAGCGCGAGGGGTTCCGCATGTTCAACGACATGTTGGAATCCATTGAAGATCGCGTAACCGACATCATCCTCCGCGTGCACCTGGAGGCGGGGGCCCGCGCCCGGAGCGTGTGGCGGGTGAGCCAGACTTCGCACGATCAAGTGGGGCAGTTTGCGGGCGGCGCATCAGAAGCGCAAGAGGCCGCGCAGGCGCCTCAGGGCGAGGTGCAAGTCAAGCAGATTCGCTTGGATCAGCCGAAGGTCGGTCGTAACGATCCCTGCCCGTGCGGCAGCGGCAAGAAGTACAAGAAGTGCTGTGGGCAGAACACCTGACAAACAGGGGCGCAAAAAAAAGAAAACATCGAGTAACATGGCGCTACCCGATGTTTTCCGGAGGGGAGAAAAATCTTTACTTGGGCTATTGCCGTTATCGGCAATCGTGGTTAACCACTTGAGTCCAAGGCTGTTTTTTTGCCAAGTCCTATAAGGGATACGGCCCGTGGCAGAGGAGGTTCGGCGGTTGGCACGGAATTTGGCGGCGTCAGGGAGATTTTTGTATCGGGCAATCACTGAATTGCGTGCCGAAAATCCCTGGAGACATCAGGTCATTCGACCATAGGATACTCCAGTACAAGACCGGGAGTTCACGCACGGATGGCGACGGATCACCAGGACCCGGAGAGAGGGCTTCCCCCTGCCCTCGAGCAGCGCTTGGCCTATCAGGCGATTGTGGATCACTCCCTGCAGGGGCTGATCATCGTTCAGGATAGAAGGGTCGTCTTCGCCAATGGCGCCATGGCGAGAATCAGCGGCTACAGCATCGAGGAGATGCTGGCTCTGTCCCCCGAGCGGTTGCGCGACTTCGTTCATCCCCTGGATCGCGAGCGGATCTGGGAGCAACATGAGGCTCGTCTTCAAGGCGCATCATTGCTCGCGCCGCAGGAATTCCGCGTGATCCGCCAGGACGGCGCGATTCGCTGGCTGCAAATCCAGGCCAGCCGGGTGGAGTACGACGGCCGGGCGGCGATCCAGGCGGCCTGCATCGACACGACCGAACGCCGCCAAATGGAGGAGGCCCTGCAGCAGGCAGAGCAGGAGAAGGCCATCATCCTGAACACGATGCCCCAGATCGTGGCTTACCACGATCCTTCGCACCGGATTCTGTGGGCCAACCGCACAGCTCTCGAGGCCTTGGGCAGGCCGGCGGAGGAGATCGTCGGACGACCCTGTTATGAACTGTGGGAGGGTACGAGCGAGCCCTGCGAAGGCTGCCCGGTGGATCGGGCCCTGCGGACCGGCTGTTCGCAGGAGACGGAAATCGTGGGCTACAACGGCGGTTTCTGGCTGGTCCGCGGCGAGCCGGTGCGGGATGCGGCCGGCGCGGTGATCGGAGTGGTCGAGATGGCTCTCGACATCAGCCGGCGCAAACGCGATGAAGAGGAATTGAGACGGCGCCTGCAATTTGAGGAGACAATCGCCGGCATATCGACGGACTTCACAAACCTGCGCCCAGACGAGATCGAGGCAGGCATCGGCCGTGCCCTGGCGGTCGTGGGACGACTCCTGCTGGCGGATCGCAGCTACCTCTGCCTGGTGCAGGACCGGGAAACGAGGATCAGCAGGATACACGCTTGGCTGGCTGATGAGACCGACACCCGGGACGACCGGATGCTGCATGTGGGCGCGCGAGTTTGTTCTTGGGTCATTGAGCAGTTCTCGCAGGTGGAGGTTCTGAACATTCCGCGCGTCGCGGATCTTGTCGGCCAGGCGACCCCAGTCAGGGTCGCCCTTGAGTCGATCCCGGTCAAATCGCTCCTGGCGGTTCCGGTCATGATCGGCAGGCAGCTTCTGGGTCTCCTGGGGGTATCCACGATACGAGAAGATCGCACGTGGCCGGAGGACGCCGCCTCTTTGCTCAAGACCGTCGCGGAGATCACGGCGAACGCCCTCGAACGAAAACGGACCGCCGACGCCATGAACGAGAGACTGGCGTTCGAGACGCTCCTGTCGGACCTCTCCGCCACTTTCGTCAGCCTGCCCGTCGACAGCATCGACCGGGAGATCGAACGGTCGTTAGCCCGGATGGGCGAGTTCCTGGGTCTCGACCACTGCATGGTTTTGCAGTTCGCCAGCGTCAAGGCGATCGTCACGCACTCGTGGGCGGCTCCGGGACTGGAGCAAAGCCTGCCCGGCGGGCACGAGGAAGTCTCCGAATGGAGCATCGAGCAATTGCGTGAGGGTCGCATTTTGGCCTATCCGCGCGTCGAGGACATGCCCGCGGAGGCTCAGCAGGAGAGGGCATCCTGTCTGGGCGCGGGAGTCAAGTCCATCCTGGCCATGCCGTTGGAAGCAGCCAGCTCGATGCTGGGCGCGGTGGCGTTCTCGTCCATGCGGGTCCAGCGCGATTGGCCCCCGGAGCTGGTTCAGCGCCTACGCCTGGTAGGGCAGATCTTCGCCAACGCCCTGCTCCGGCGGCGGGCGGAGACGGCCCTGCAGGCCAGCGAAGAGCAGTTCCGGAGTCTTTTTCAGAACGCCGTGCTGGGCATCTATCGCACGACGCCCGACGGACACATCCTGATGGCCAATCCGTCGCTCGTCCGCATATTGGGGTACGCCTCCTTCGAGGAATTCGCCGAGCGGAACCTGGAGGAACAGGGACTCCATCCGGGGCATTCCTGGGCCGCCTTCCGAGAGACCATCGAATCGCAGGACCAGGTGGTCGGACTGGAATCGACCTGGGTCCGGCGCGATGGTACTCCCGTGTTCGTGCGCGAGAACGCCCGCGCCGTTCGCGGTCGCGAGGGAAACGTCGTCTGTTACGAGGGGACCGTCGAGGATATCACGGAACTCAAACGGGCGGAGAACGCGCTGCGGGCTTCCGAGCAGAACTACCGTGAGATCTTCAACGCCACGAACGAAGGGATCTTCATTCACGATCCGGTCACCGGCCGCATTCTCGACGTGAACAGCGCCGTGCTGCGGAGATCCGGGTACTCCTATGACCAGGCCCTGGAACTCACGATCAGGGATCTCAGTCTCGGCGAGTCCCCGTATTCGGAGCGGGAGGCCCTCGCGTGGCTCCACAAAGCCGCTCACGAGGGTCCGCAACTCTTCGAGTGGCATGCCAGGGATCGTCACAACGAGTTGTACTGGGAAGAAGTGAATCTCAAGAGCGTGACCATCGGCGGCAGGCAGCGCGTCCTGGCCGTGGTGCGCGATATCACGGAGCGCAAGAAGGCCGAGGCCCAGGCCCGTCAGCATGTGGCCGAGCTGGCGCGGGCCTGGCACGCCAACATGCTGGGTGAGATGGCCTCAGGGCTCGCTCACGAGTTGAACCAGCCGCTGTGTGCCATCGTCAACTATTCGAACGGCTGCCTGAGACTGACCCGCCGCAAAGAGTATTCCATCGAAGTCCTGCAGAACTCGATCGAGCAGATCGCCGCCCAGGCGCAGCGTGCCGCGGACATCCTCAAACGCATCCGCGGTCTGATCGCCCGGCGGGAGCCGCAATGGACCGAACTGGACCTGGACGGAATTCTGGCCGACGCGGCACAAATGCTCAAGACCGAGGTCGTCGAGCACAACGTGACGCTGATCTCCCGATGCCAGTCGGATCTGCCGAAGGTCAAAGGGGACAACGTCGAAATCGCGCAGGTCGTGCTCAACCTCATGAAGAATGCCATCGAGTCCATGAATGACGCCCGAATCACGCGTCGGACCTTGACAATCTCCGCCCGGCGCTCCCATAATCGGGAGGTGGAAGTCGCGGTGGAGGATACAGGCCGTGGGGTCTCCTCGGAGTTGTCCGAGAAGATCTTCGAATCGTTCTTCACCACCAAGCCCCAGGGGCTTGGGATCGGCCTGTCACTGAGCCGGCGGATCATCGAGACCCACGGCGGACGGCTCTGGGTCGAACCCACCGGTCGATCCGGCGCCGCGTTCCGATTCACATTGCCCGTCGAAGGAGGCGTGCATGGATAACGACAAACCCGTAGTATTCGTTGTGGATGACGATGAAGCCATCTGTGAATCGCTGCGTCTGCTGATCGGCGACATCGGTCTGGAGGTTCGAACGTTCACCGATGCCCGCCAGTTCCTGGAGGCATACGAGGCTTCCCATGCGGGTTGTCTCGTTCTGGACGTGCGGATGTCGGGCATGAGCGGCCTGGAGCTACAGTCCCGGCTTTCCGAACTGCACATCCGCATCCCGATCATCATCATCACCGGTCACGCGGACGTCCCGATGGCCGTGGAGGCGATGAAGGCCGGGGCGGTGGATTTCATCGAGAAACCCTTCCGGGACCAGGTACTGCTCGACAGCATCCAACGGGCCGTCGACATGGACCTGCGGACCCGCCAGCGTCAGCGGGAGCAGCAGGATGTCCAGGCGCGCATCCAACTCCTTACCTCCCGGGAACGCGAGGTGATGGATCGCCTGATCGCCGGCAACAGCAACAAGAGCATCGCATTCGAACTGGGTATCAGCCAGAAGACCGTCGATTTCCACCGGGCCAACATTCTCGAGAAGATCGGGGTCAACAGCGTCGTCGAACTCGTCCGCATCACTCAAAAGCTGGGATAATCCTGGGGGGACCTGGGGTTTGACGGGCAACTCTTCTCAAGCCACCAATCGATGACCGTTCGCAACAAGGAGAGTCCCCGTTAATTTTCTACGCGACTTGCTCGATGATAACTATGTATGCCGGGCGATGGAGTCGAGAACGGATTCGTCCTGGCGGTCGAGAACCCGTTGCCCAATGATAGAGGATGGGGCCGGGTGTACCAGGATGCCGGTTGTGATGTTATTGGTCCTCCATAGCGAAAGCGACCGTGGCGAACTGGTTCTCTCGACCCCTGTGGAATGATGCTGTTGTCTGGGTAGTCGTGCGAGTGCAGCAGGGCTCGTGGACGGTCCTGGGCAGCAGCGTCATTCCCGTTTCCTCCTCCGGTGCTGCCGGGAGGGCGGGGAGCGGGGGAACCCCAGCAGAGACGATGCTGATGAACTGATCGATGATCGGGAGAAGACCATGCAGCCCAAGAGGCCCATACTGCTCGTGGAAGACCCCGCCGCGGAGGCGCCGGCCGCAAAACGCGCCCTGGACGATCTTGGCATCGGCGATCACGTGATCTGCTCGGCCACGATGCCGGAGGCGCTGGTTCACCTGAAAGCCGAGCCGGAGCGGCGACCGGCGGTCGTGCTCCTGTCGTTGGACGACTCGTGCCGCGCGGGGCTGACGACACTCAGGACGATCAAATCCGATGAACAGCTCAAGGCGATCCCGGTCGTCATCCTCGGGCCCGCCGGCGACGGCCGGGCGATCGATGAGAGCTTCGGACTCGGGGCCGCCGGGTATATGGTCAAGTCATCCGATCACCACGAATTCTCGCAGACGCTGCGCACATTCTGCGAGTATTGGAGCCTCAGCGAGCTGCCGAAGTAGGGCACCCCATCTCTTCTCGCGTGTGTCAAGATCCGGATCTTGTTCTTCTGATCCAGCGGAACCGGAATGCGTCCCGGATCCGTTCGGCAAAACGGACGCCGATTCGCTGTGTGCTTACGGGATAATCGTGCCTCTTGAGATCGCGGCTGCGGACCGGCGGTAACCGCCCGGGCATGAGTTGTGACAGCAAACCGCCCACGAGGCCGAGCCGCACGGCCTTTCCGCCCCCTCGTCTCCCCGAAGTCCCGCGCCGTCGCAATGTCGAGTGTTGCATGGGACTTTGCCTCTACCTTTGAACCGCAAGAGCCACGGACCCAAGCAGCTCTTCACCGGTGCGGCTGGTGTATGCACCTTCGCCGAGGAGCTGACGGCGGTCGAGAATCTCCGGTGCATCCCGGTAGTATCGCTCGATGGCCCCGACGCCGCCTTCGGCCGGCCCGCGCGTCCGGTAATTACCTTCCAGGAGCCAGAAGCTGATCTGGTCGTCGTACTCCGCCGGATAGATCAGCGCCACCGTGTATCGGTCCTCGGCGTACCGGGCCAGATGCACCTTTGCCCGGCAAGGCGGCGCCGACCGGTTCGCGCGGTCCGTCAGTCGCGCGAAATCAGCGCGTGCCGTCGCCTCATCATCGGCGTAGAACAGCATCCCGGCTTCGAGTTGAAACCGCGCCGCCGGCACCCCCTGGAGCTCCATACGACCGTCGGGATGGGCCCGATGGATCCTGTACACCTTGCCCTCCCGGTACCGCTCGCTGTCCAGCAACTCAGCCACTTCATCCGCCGTGAAGCCCACCCCGGCGTGGTCGCCGAAGTCGAACACATACAGCCCCTCATAGCGATCGGGCTTTTCCAATTTCGGTAGTTTCATGCGACCATTATACGTCGTCCGGGCGCGCGTTGCATAGAGTTTTTCCCGCGTTCCAGGGCCGATCCTGCCCGCCGGGCCGGCGTTGCCCGCGAAACGGATTGTCTCCTGCGGCCACCTATGCTACCATGCCGCAATGTGAGGTTCAGTCAGACAGGGTTCGGAATGCACGGTTCACGATTGGGTCGCTGGTTTCTTCTTGTTTCCGTAGGTATGATCGGTGCGTCGGGGTGTCGGCCGACGACCTTTTTGGCCGCCGCGGCGATCAGCCAGGGCGCGCAGTGGCGTACGCACCGTGAGCCGTCGGGCTGCTGGACTTTCAACGGGCTGGATCCGCGCGTGCCCCCGCGCATCCGGCCGGGCTCCTATGCTACCGCAACACGCAGCGTGCATTTCGTGGATGCCGCGAATCTCGGGCCACACAGCTATCGTTTCCTCTGGTCGGAGTGCAATGGGATCGCGTACACCTGCCGGGGCGGGCACATTGACATCGCCCACTTGCGCAAAGCGGCGGACTGGACGGGACATCTGGCGGCGGTCACGCTTGGACACATCGAGCGGAACGAGACGCATTTCCGGTTCAAGCTGCGCGAGCCCACCGTCTACTTCGTCACGCTGACGTTTCCCCCCGACTGGGACCGCCTGGACGAGCCGGAGCGAGAGCGGATCGCGCGCAAGGTCTCCCGACAATTCGGGCAGTACGGTGCTTACACCGCGCTGACATGGCACGAGATCATCACCTGGTTTGGCTACCGGCCCCGGTTGAATGTATCGGAGTTCCCGTCGGCGTTCTCGTGGGAAGACATCTATTCGAACCTGCTCGGCGTGCACATCGCCGGGGCCGCCCTGGAGCAAGAGGACTGTCCCTTCAGTGAGGCGGTAGCCGCGATCATGGACCAGCAACTCGAAGGGCTGGGCTGGCAGTCGGCGGAAGTGGCAAGAGAGGCCGCCGAGGCCTTGAGAGGGCAATGGTATTCCCAGGGATGGTTCATGACCGAGGTTCGCAAGCGGAACTTCGATGTGGGCCTGGACGACGGCTATGTCACGCCCTGTCTCGTCCCTTCGGCATTGGTGTGCCCGTCGCCGGAGCCCCATCCGCTGCCGGTGCCCACGCTCGATGCACTCGCCGACGTCGGATTCTCCGCCCGGGTAGAAATCGAGGCGCGGGTGTGGGAGGAAAAGCGGATTCTCAAGGCCCTGGGCTCCGATGCCCGCCGGCGGATCGATCCTGGCGTCGATTTTGCCCCGCTCATGAGCTACATCGAACAGGATGCCTCCCGTCTGGAAAAATGACGTTCCGGCCAGCGTCCCGGAGAGCAAGGCCATAAACGCGCGCTTGCCCGTGATGGTTCCCTGGAGTCCGATACTGGTGCAGACAAGGTAGGCAAGAACGAGGAAAATGCCGGCCGCGATGAAGGTGGAGTAGCGCAGGGCCGCCTGGGGGCTCATTTTTTCGAGAATCTTTATGGAAAAGACTCCTATCAGGGAACTGATAAGGCCCACCATGATGATAATCACGGGCAGCGATATGAACTCCATCCTGGAAGGAGCACATGCCGCGGCCGTGGCCCCGATGGCGATGGTGGCCACCACCGATCCGACATAGGACTCAAAGATATCGGCTCCCATGCCGGCCACGTCGCCAACGTTGTCCCCCACATTGTCGGCGATAACGCCGGGATTGCGGGGATCGTCCTCGGGGATGCCGGCCTCCACTTTTCCCACCAGATCGGACCCCACGTCCGCGGACTTAGTGAAAATTCCTCCCCCTACGCGGGCAAACAGCGCGATGGAGGAAGCGCCCATGGCATAGCCATTGATGTACGAGGGCTGGATGATGCCCAGCTTGTAAATCAGCAGCAGGATTCCCAGGCCGAGAAGACCAAGGCTGGCAACCGAGAGCCCCATCACCGAGCCGCCGAAGAAGGATATGGCAAGCGCTTTAGCTTGCCCGTGCTTATACGCCGCCCAGGCGGTACGAACGTTGGCCTTGGTGGCGGCGGTCATCCCGAAAAAACCCGCCAGCGCCGAAGAGAAAGCACCTCCAAGAAACGCCAGCCCGGTCTGGTAATTTATCCAGATGGACAGGAGGATAAATACCGTGAGGATGAAAAATACGAGAATGGAATATTCTCGCCTCAGAAACACCATGGCACCATCGTGGATCTGGCGTGCGAGGTCCTGGAGAGTTTCATTTCCCGCGGGCTGGTTCTTGATGTACAGGTAGATCAGCAGCGCGCACAGCAGGCCGAAGATGCCTGCAACCGGTGTCAATCCGCTCAGCGTTTCCATGTTCGTTT
>ENA-OSEO01006580-OSEO01006580.1-sediment-metagenome-genome-assembly--contig:-NODE-6580-length-10330-cov-3.096947_pt1 | contig 10330 bp, 4 predicted proteins | sample MGYA00237883_ERZ534232 | MGnify/ENA metagenome assembly ERZ534232
GGTGGCGTCGCCGCCAACAGCGCCATAGTCAAGGCGCTCAACGACATGCTCTCAACCAGGAATAGCCGTGCGGTGAAGGCGGTTGTCCCGGAGAACTACCTGCACCTCCAGGCCCTGGGCGCCGCCCTGCTTTCTGTAGGTAAGAGGGCCAGTGCTATTGTTCTGCCGGATTCGGACGGGCGCCAGCGCTATTTCCAGACGCCCAAACTCGAACCGGTGCCTTCGCACTATACTGACACAGATTACAGGATAGAAAGCCCGTGTGCAGGCTACCTGGGGGTGGATGTCGGCTCTACCAGCACCAAGGCGGTCATACTGGATGAATCGGGCAGGAAGGTTCTGGCAAAGCATTACCTGATGACCGCCGGCAGGCCTGTTGAGGCCGTCAAAGAGGTATTCCGGGAACTGGTTCTCCAGGGCGCCCTCAATGTGAAAATAGCCGGCGTCGGCGTTACCGGTTCAGGGAGATACCTCATCGGCAGCCTTATCGGGGCAGACCTGATCAAGAACGAGATTACAGCTCAAACTAGAGCTGCTGCCGATATTGATCCCGAAGCTGATATCATCGAGATTGGCGGCCAGGACTCGAAACTGGTTATCAAGAGAAACGGGGTCGTAGTTGATTACCAGATGAACAAGGCCTGCGCCGCCGGCACGGGCAGCTTCATAGACGAGCTGGCTGAGATGCTCGACGTTTCGGTGAAGAACGGCCAGTTTGCCGATTTGGCTTTCGAGGCCCCTTACACCGTGGACCTGGGCACCAGGTGCGCCGCCTTCATGGGTCAGGCTGTGGCTTCAACGCAGCAAGAGGGCGTGCCGCTGGAGATAATCACCGCCAGCCTGGCCAACTCCATCGCCAAGAACTACCTGTCCAAGGTGGTGGGCAACAGGAAACTGGGCAACAAGGTGATACTGACCGGGGCGGTGTTCTACAACCGGGCAGTCGTCTCCGCGTTTCGCAAGCAGCTTGAGGGGAGAACCCTGACCGTGGCCCAGCATAACGAAGTCAGCGGGGCCATGGGGGCAGCACTGCTGGCCAAAGAAGGCATTTGCGGCCAGGCGTCCAGGTTCAGAGGTTTCCGGGAGGTGGTAGATACTCAGTGCGCCCTTTCAACGTTCGTCTGCAAGGGGTGTGACAACAACTGTACCATTACTCGAATGCAGATGCCAGACGAGAAACCGACTTTCTATGGCAGCAGGTGCGACCGCTACGACAGCACCATCAGTCAGGCAAAGCGAGAGACCTTCTTCGACGAGCGGGAGAAGCTGCTCTTCCGTGAGTACAGAAAGGATGCCGGCACAGGGCCTTCCGTGGGCATCCCCAGGGCGCTGCTGGTATATGACTATGCCCCGATGCTCATCGGTTTTCTCAATGCTCTGGAGGCGAAGGTAGTCCTCTCCAGCCAGACTACCAAGGAGATAACCGAAAAGTCGGTTGAGCTGAGCTATACCGACAGCTGTTTCCCCCTGAAGCTCCTTCACGGGCATATTGCCAGCCTGAAGGATGTTGACTATATTCTTTACCCGTGCCCTGTACGGCTGGGCGAGAAAGAGGGAGACGAGAACCAGAAATACGCCTGCCCCCTTGTCCAGGCCTCGCCCTTTATCGTACGCCAGGTGCTGGACCTTGGCGAACGGCTGCTGACGCCGATAATTGACTTGAGCCACGGAGACGCCGAGGTGACAAGAAACCTGGCAGACTCTGCCGTGAAGATGGGGTTCAGCCGGGCAAAGGGCAGGAAGGCGGCCCTGGCCGGGCTCAGGGCGCAGCAGCAGTTCGAGGCCGACAAAGTGGCGCTCGGAGAAAAAGTGCTCAAGCAGATACACGATAGCGGTCATCTGGGCGTAGTCATTTTCGCCCGGTCTTATATGTCGCAGGACGCCGGGGCAAACCTGGGCATAGCAGAGAAGCTGGCTCAGCTCGGTGTCGTCCCCGTGCCGCTCGATTTTCTGCCTCTTAGCTCCGTCTCTGTCAAGGACTACACGGACCGCCCGTACTGGTACTACGAAAGCAGGCAGATTGCCGGGGCTGCCATAACTGCGGCCGACCCGCAGCTCTACGGCCTGGCGCTGACGAACTTCGGCTGCGGCCCGAACTCGTTCATTCTGAGGATACTGGAAGATATCATGGGTAACAAGCCCCTGGGAGAGCTGGAGATTGACGAGCATGCCGCTGAAGCCGGCATCGTTACCCGGCTTGAGGCCTTCGTTGATACCATCACGGGCTTCGCCCGGGCCTCCAGGCGACCTGAAGCGCCTCGGAAGGACATCTACAGGGGTACGTCCACGTTTGTCAGGTCGAAAAAGACCATCCTCATACCGAGGATGGCGGAACATGCCGAGATGATAGCTGCCGCCATGGAAGCATACGGGGCCAGAGTCGTGGTGCTGCCCGAGCCTGACGAGCGCAACCTGCTGTACAGCAACCAGGTCACGTCGGGCACTGAATGTTTACCCTACCGCGTGACCCTGGGAGATTTCATGAGGTTCTACTACGACAACGGCGCCCGGATAAATGACTACGAGGCGCTTACCGCCGGGTCATACGGGCCATGCCGCCTCGGCAAATATTCCATCGAACAGATCAGGTTGCTTAAAGAAATCGGTTTCAACGTTCCTATACGCACCACCGTGTCAAACAACGCTTACCGTGACCTGAATCTCGGGCCTGGTTTCGAGCGCCTTGCCTGGAAAGGAGTCGTCGCCGTTGACTACCTGGAGAAGCTTGTCTGGCGCACCCGGCCCTATGAGAAGCAGGCTGGAGAAGCCGACAGGCTATTCAGTACATATATGAAAGACTTTGCTGACCGGATCCGTAGAAAGGAAAACTTTGATGACCTGATGCGGCGGGCGACGTCCGAGTTCAGGTCTGCCATCGGCCCCGACCTGCCGAGAAGGCCGCTGGTGGGCATCAACGGCGAGATATATCTCCGCTCCAACAGGTTCAGCAACAGCGACCTGGTAAGAGTATGCGAGTCCGCAGGCCTGGAAGTCGTCGTGGCGCCGATGGGAGAGTGGATCAAGTATATCTCGCGCCGGAACCTGGAAGACGCCACAAGAGACCGAAAGCTCAAGAAGATGCTGGTCAGCTACATAAAAAAGAGCATCCAGGAGCGCGACGAACACTCGGTAGCCGCCAGCTGCAACGGCTTTCTCGATATACGGGAACCGTCTACGGCGGAAATACTGAACCTGACCAGCCATTACCTTTCTCCAAGATGCGGCAGCGAGGCGGTCCTCAGCATCGGGTCCGGCATACACTGGCTGGAGAGTCCGAGGTTTTCCGGTGTGATATCGGTGATGCCGCACGGCTGCATGCCCGGCGGTATCGTTGCCGCCATGGCGGAAGAGTTCAGCGTCCGCTACCAGAAACCGTGGATCAGCCTCACGTACGATGGCTTCTCGGAGACCAATAACCTGTCCAGGATTTACACCTTCGCCGAAGTCATCAAATTCTGCAGCCAGGAAACCGAGAAGGCGCTGGCCTAGCTGGAAAAACCGCTTTTGTGCCCGGGGTGGAATTTGTCTCTGCCGAACATCATACAGGTCGAAGTAACCACTGTCTGTCAGCTTCGGTGCGCCTTCTGCCCCCGTACCGCCTTGAGTGAGCAGTGGATATCAGCCCACATGGATTGGGAACCCTTCTCCTCCCTGCTGCCTTTCGTGCGGCGCGCCGGGCTGGTCCACCTGCAAGGATGGGGCGAGCCGCTGCTCCACCCGCGGTTATTAGATATGGGCCGCGCCGTGAAGGAAAAGAGGGGTCGGGCCAGTCTGACTACAAACGCCGTGCTCCTGGATGAGCCTGTAAGCCGGGACATTTGCCGGGCTGGCTTCGAGCTTGTGGCCGTCTCCATAGCCGGCGCCAGGCCGTCAACCAATGACTCCCTGCGGGCGGGTTCCAGTCTCGACCTGGTCTGCCGGAATATTTCATACCTGTGCAGCTTGAAGCCACGTCCGAGGGTGCATCTGGTGATGCAGATGATGAAGCCTAATCTCGATGAATTGCCGGAGCTGGTGAGCCTGGCCTCCAGGCTGGGGGTGGATAAAGTGATAGCGCCCAGCCTGGATTACATTCCGACCGCCGAGGTGGATGCGCTCAGGGCGTTCCTCCCCTCTCCGGACCCGCACTCGGCAGAGATAGTGGAAGAGGCCAAACACAGGGGCAAGGCGCTCGGCATAGAGGTACATATATACACGCTTGAACCGCAGCACAACATCGCCATGTGCGACGCAGACCCGGCGCATAATGTCTGGATATCGGTTCACGGCGAAGTAGCCCCCTGACCCTACGTCGTCCTGCCCTGCAAGGGCGACATCCCGCGCCTCTTCTGGCAGAAGTCCGAGCCTTTCCCCCGCTTCAGCTTTGGCAATGTACGCGACGGCCTCGACCGCGTGCTGAAAGGCAGGACTGCCAGCTCTTTCCGGGACGCCTTCTCACGTCGCCTTCTGGCCGGCCGGTTGGATACGACAAGCTCAATAGCGCTGCTGGCTATGCCCAGGGTATGCAGCTCCTCGGGCGCCTTCCTGGAGCCAGCGGCCCGTATAAAGACTCCAACGGCAGCCTCGCTGCCGCCGTGTCCTGAAATCTGCCGCAACTGCTACAAGATGTATGGCATCTAGACAAAGAGGGGGTGCTACCGGTAGCACCCCCTCTTACTCCAGTACCACTTCAACTTAGTCCGGAAGGATGGGTGGGATGAAGAACCTCCCTGACCACAGGAACCATACGATAAGCAAAGTCCAGAGCACATTGAATAGCTGGGCAATCCAGTAGACTGCAGCCGGCTTGCCGCCGCCAACCGTAAGCAGGTCCTTGAATTTGGTCTCCAGGCCGATGCAGACAAAGCACAGGGCAAAGAACCAGGTGCGGTAGGCAGTCATGAGTTTGGATACGGCTGATGCCGCTTTTGAGCCCATAACCGGCTCAATATAAAAGGAGACAACCAGCGAGGCCACCACGAACCCGACGATGAACTTCGGGAAACGGTACCAGATTTCCATATAGGAAGGCCTTTCCGCTCCCGGCTTTCTCTCCAGGCTCAGCGTGGCCCATATAGCCAGGAAGAAGGCGGCAAATCCGATCAGTATGTTCTGGGCCATTTTGACCAGAGCGGCCGTATCCAGCGCCGCCTTGGTGCCTATTATCTCGCCGGCAGCTACCACGGCGCCTGTATTGTCAATGGTGCCGCCGATCCAGGCTCCGGCCATGTTTGTGGGAAGGCCCATGGCTCTGGCAATAGGCGGCATGACTACGATCATTATCACCGCGCCGACCAGCAGCCAGGCGATAATGTAGCTGGTTTCCTTGGGGTCACCTTTCACCGCCCCGCCGGCGGCGATAGACGCGGAAACGCCGCAGATGGAGACGCCGGTAGCCATGGTGCCGGCAAACCGCTCCGACATGCCGAACTTTCTGCCCAACCAGTAGGCAAAGAACCAGACAGCCCCCACCACCAGAAGGGCCTGGCCCATACCTACACCGCCGGCCTTGACTATCACCGAGAACAGGATTGTTGCCCCCATGCAGACAAGGCCGATTTTGATGAAGTACTCGGTCATAATGGCAGGCTTGAGCCAACCTGGGACTTTGAAGAAGTTGCTTATGATCAGGCCGAATATCAGCGCCCAGATTACGTACTCCAGGCCCCAGGCGTTGATGGTGGCCTGCTTGCTCACGAATATGGCCAGAAAAGACAGGACATAGAGCAGCAGAAAGCCAGGGATGTACCGGCCGAGCGGCTTCTTCATAAAGACCAGTCCGATTATCGTGAGCACGGTCAGCACTATGAAGAGAACGATTGCCGACCACAGCGTCCCGATGCCGTCGGGGAACGCCTTGCCCAGACCGGCCGTCCAGCTGCCTATATTAGGAACGGCAGGCATTATGCCGACCATCGCCACCAGCAGAATGAACCAGCCGATCCAGCATGCCCACCAGTCTTCCTTTTTCCACAGAGATGACCAGTCGATTTTCAACTGCTACCCTCCTTTCCTCGAAATATGATCGAGAACGAGCTAGAGCGTGTCATGATTCGCCCATCTCAGGCTCTTATAGCTCACCACCCCCTTGCTCTGCGGACCGTGCGCCGGGTTCCTTGAACCGGACTGCCACCATCTTCGGCCCCAGTTTCATCCAGTTGTCTCTATACGACTATTAAACCACTGCCGCTCGGCTAAGTCAATGCTTTATACTTTTGCCGCTCAGCAAAATCAAGGCTATATACTTTTTATTAACAACAAATTTGAAATTTGACAGATATGGCTCCGTCTGATATTTTTTCGGAAGCCAGCCGTTTTGACGTATGCCCATTGACGCCCATGAAATCTAGATGCTAGAATGCCCAATGTCTTTATTTACCGCTAGATGGAGGGGGCCAGATGATTCTAATCGGCGAGAGCATCCATATTATTTCCAAACAGGTCAGCGAGTCCACGGCAAACCGCAACCCCGTGGTCATCCAGGACCTGGCCAGAAGGCAGGCTCAGTCCGGTGCGGACTATGTTGACGTGAACCTCGGCCCGGCCAGAAAGAATCCGGAGGAGGTAGCCGGGTGGCTGGTGAAGACAATTCAGGAGGTCGTCGACCTGCCGTTGTCCATAGACACCATGAATCCCATAGCTATGGAAGCCGGGCTCAAAGGCTGCAAGAAAAGGCCATTGCTCAACTCCTCTTCAGGCAGGACTGACAGCAAGCAAAACATGCTGCCTCTGGCCAAGAAATACAATACTGATGTAGTGATTTCGGTGCTTACTGACAGGGGCTGCCCTCCCGACCTTGACTCGCGGACGGAAAGCATCATGGAGACCGTTGCCCATGCCAACGAGCTTGGCATCCCCAACGAAGACATCTGGGTAGACCCCATAATCCTGCCCATAAGCGCCGACCAGAAACAGGTCAGAGAATCCCTGGAGTTCATCAAGATACTTCCTGACCTCCTTCCGGGGGTTAAGTCCACAATAGGGCTGTCGAACGTGTCCAACGGCACTCCCGAAGAGCTGAGGCCGATCCTTAACCGGACTCTCATGGTGATGCTCGGGAGATACGGCCTCTATTCGGCCATCGTAGACGTGCTTGACCCTGAGCTTGTAAGGCTGAACAGAGGGGAAATGCCTAATATCGTTGACCTTATTTACAGGCAGATGGATGGCGGGGCCATTGACATGGCCTCCTTGACTCAGGAAGAGCGCAACTACGTGAAGACGGTCAAGGTAATGATGGGCGACATACTCTATTCTCATGCCTGGCTGGAAAGCTAGCATTCTTGCTGAAGGAGCGAACGATGGAATACAAGACGCCTCTGGAAACCTACACCGGCAGAGTCAGTGGAGTTGTTATTAGCAAAGGGGAGAAGGCTGCAAAGGTCGGGGGGGAAAGCGTTCTGCCTTTTCATTTCTTTGAAGGAAAAATCGAGAACCGCCCGCTCTTAGCGCTTGAGGTCTACGACATCGAGCCGCAGGGCTGGTCAGAGTCAGTCCTGCAACCCTACAAAGACGTGGTTGCCGACCCGATAGCCTGGGCGAACAAATGCCTGAGCTATGGCGCAGACCTTATCTGTCTCCGCCTGATGAGCACCGACCCTGCAGGGGCAAATGCCCCCGCAGATAAAGCTGCGGCTACGGTCAAACGGGTGGTCTCCGCTATAAAGGCGCCAGTCATTGTCTACGGGTCCGGGGACGAGACAAAGGACATAGAGGTACTGGTAAAAGTGGCCGAAGTCTGCGATGGCGAGCAGCTTCTCCTGGGCCCGCTGGTAAAGGAGAACTACGAGCCTATAAGCAAAGCAGCCTCAGCACACGGACATTCTGTGATAGCGCAGACGCCTATAGATATAAACCTGGAAAAAGAGCTGAACGTCAAGCTGCTCAAGTCATTCCCGCCCGACAAGATAGTCATCGACCCGCTGAGCTCCGCCCTCGGCTACGGCATGGAGTATAGCTTTACCATCATGGAGAGGACCAAGCACATCGGCGTCATGTTCGGAGACAGCACCATGCAGATGCCTATTATAGCCGACCTGGCAGCCGAGTCCTGGAAGACCAAGCAGGCCAGGGAAAACAAAAAACAGGGGATTCTCTGGGAAAGCGTTGCCGCTCTGAGCCTCCTTCTCGCCGGAGCCAACATCCTCGTGCTGAGACATCCCGAAAGCTGCAAGCTGATGAAAGAGGTCATCGAAGGCAAGATTTAATATTGATAATTATTCCTGATATGGCTATACTTATACAGAGTTTATCTAATTGCTTCCGGCAAGGAGGAACCAGATGGCAGTAGTTGAGAAGAAGAAGACGCGTCTTAGGGATGATGAAGTCAAGGAAACGATAAGAGCCAAGGACAAGTGGGAACCCGTCGGGCATACGCCGATGCCCCAGATTCCGGACCTGAGAAACTGGGACCGGAGGCTGCTTGAGACTTACAAGCCTTTCTATGCGCCCATGTGCGACCTGTGTTGCTTCTGCACTTATGGAAAATGTGACCTTACCGGTGATAAGAGGGGCGCCTGTGGCATTGATATCTCAGGGCAGCAGGCAAGGATTGTTCTTCTGGCCTGCTGCATGGGTATGTCGGCCCACGGCGGGCATGCCCGGCACGTGCTTGAGTATTTGATAGAGAAGCACGGCAGGGACTACAGGATAAACCTGGGAGACCAGATACTAGTGGAAGCGCCACACATAAGGACGGTGCTCGGCCTCAAGCCGGAGACGCTGGGCGACCTCGAGAAAGCCATCGAGTATGTTGAAAGCCAGCTTATTCACCTGATTTCGTCTCTTCACACGGGGCAGGAGGGCTCATCGTTCGACTACGAGTCCAAGGCCCTGCATGCCTCCATGCTGGACCATGTAGCCATGGAAGTGGCCGATATCGCCGAGATAGTGGGCTTTGGCTATCCGACTTCAAAAGCAGACACTCCCCTGGTTGACATGGGGTGGGGATGCATTGACAAGACCAAGCCGACGATACTCCTGGTGGGCCACAACCCCGTTACCGCCATTCCTATCGTTGACTACTTGAACGAGCACGGCCTCCAGGATAAAGTAGAAGTTGGCGGCATCTGCTGCACCGCCCTGGAGGTAACGAGGTACAGCAGCAAGGCCAAGATAGTTGGCCCGCTTTCGCGACAGCTTTACTTTGTCAAGACCGGCATAGCTGACGTAATCGTCACCGATGAGCAGTGTATCAGGACGGATATGCCGATAGAAGCGGCCAAGGCAGGCACAGCCCTGATAGCCACCTCGGACAAGGCTTCCTACGGACTCGAAAACATGACCAAGAAGGATACGGACGAGATTGTCGGCGATATGGTCAAGGGGAAACAGGCGCTGATTTTCGACCCGGACAAAGCCGCTGAGGTGGCGGTTAAAATAGCCCTGGAGCTGGCGCCGAAGAGAAACAAAGAGCTGATAAAGCCGGAGCAGGTGGCGGAGCTGGCCAAAGAGCACAGGCTGTGCAACCTGTGCAGCCAGGTCTGCCCCAACCTGCTGCCCGTCGGCGATGCAATAGAAGCGGCCAAGAACGGCAACTTGCAGCCGTTGTCCGAGCTGTTTGAAAGCTGCATCGGCTGCGGCAAATGCGAGCAGGAGTGCCCCCGCCATATTCCAATCCTCAAGATGATGCAGGGGGTGGCCGACAATGAGACCTGGAAGGTTAGGGTGGGCCGCGGGCCGATTATGGATACTGAAATCAGAAAGGTCGGGGCGCCTCTTGTCCTGGGCACCATACCCGGCATTATCGCCATAGTCGGCTGCTCTAATTTTCCCAAGGAAATCAACGAGCTAGCCGATATAGCTGAGGAGTTCGCCAAGAGGAAGTACATCGTGGTTCTCACCGGTTGCTCGGCCATGGCGGCCGGCATGAAGAAGGACAAGGACGGCAAGACCATATACGAGAAATATCCGCCTGCTTTTGAGGCCGGCGGCGTCCTCAACATAGGCTCCTGCGTGTCCAATGCCCACATAACCGGCGCTGCCATGAAAGTGGCCAACATATTCGCCACCCTGCCGCTGAGAGGCAACTACGAGGTCATAGCCGATTACATCCTGAACCGGGTCGGCGCCTGCGGCCTGGCCTGGGGCGCTATGTCTCAGAAAGCAGCATCAATTGCCACTGGCTGCAACCGCCTGGGGATCCCTGTGGTGCTGGGCCCGCATTCCGCCAAGTACAGAAGGCTGTTCATGAGCCGGAAGGAAGAGGGCGACTGGACGGTAATGGACGGCAGGGAGAAGAAGCTTGTTGATACCGGCGAACCTTCTCCCGAGCACCTGATTACCGTGGTTGAGTCCAAGGAAAGAGCGATTGTCACCATGGCCAAGCTTTGCATCAGGAAGAATGACACTC
>ENA-OSEO01006582-OSEO01006582.1-sediment-metagenome-genome-assembly--contig:-NODE-6582-length-10326-cov-5.812177_pt1 | contig 10326 bp, 9 predicted proteins | sample MGYA00237883_ERZ534232 | MGnify/ENA metagenome assembly ERZ534232
GGCGGAACTGGCAGACGCGCTGGACTTAGGATCCAGTCGGGAAACCGGTAGGGGTTCGAGTCCCCTCTCTCGCACCACCAGTAAAATCAAGGGCTTACGACGTAAAATCGTAGGTTCTTTTTTTTGGATCAGGGGTTTCGAAAAAAAGCACGCAAATAGTAAGCTGGAAAAATAAATCCCCGTATGGCGGAATGCACGCAAGCAGCGTCAAGACGGCACCATGATCCGAAGGGGGCCTCTGGAATGGTAGGAGTCTTCGATCCGGCCTGCCTAGCGAGGTTTTCCGGGGGCGGTGGGATATCGAGCGAAATTACATCAACCGCATTATCGCTTCTGCTGATATCGTAAAAAACTTGGTGCCCACGGGCACCATCCCACCTCCGAACGTCAAGCCCACCCCCTGAGCCGCCTGGAACCGGACCAGCAAGCCAAACGCGCCCGTTCTCGTTTTGCCCCATGCAATTTATATGAGTCAAGGGTAGATCGTCGATCTGCGGCCATTCCGCTGCGTTCCTTGCAGGTGCTGAGAACAAAAGAGCCGGGGTTTTGCCCCGGCCCTCGATATCCTCACAGTTTCGCCCGTGCCTCCTTCATCCCTGAATGGATCTGATCAGCCCGCCCCTGATCCCCAGTCATACAGCGGCCAGAAAATCATCCAACCTGAATGGCGGCAAACCCCCGATGCTGTACGGCCGTACCGTCACCGTGACAGGAAGGTCAGCCTCCCTGATCATATTTGATTTTGAGAAAGACCGAATTACCGGCATTTCCTGCGACTTTGACGAGAACAAAAACCGAAGCAAGACATAAATGTAGTAAGCGATAGAAAATTATACAATTTTGTTGTTTATTTTACGGGCATTACGTTCAATTTACTTTCCCATACAAACCGATCTTACCCATTCTTGATCGCTTTTCCCATACATCAACGATACTTTCGGCATAGTACTTGCTTCGCCTTTCACAGTCATACAATAACATCGCATACAGAGAAAAAACCATGTATCTGCCAAAGTTTTTGATTGAAAGACCTGAATCATCCGAAGAAGCGGCCACGTTGCTGAAGGTCTGTGGGGATAGTTGCCTGGTGGCAGGCGGGGCTGAGCTTTTTCCCCGAATGAAATACGGGCTGTGTTCTCCGGAGATCATCGTCAGCCTTAAGGGTGTAAAAGTTTCCAAACCCGAGATTACACGGGAAGGCACGCTGATTCTGGATACAAGAATGTCGCTCACAGCCGTCGCCGCATCTCCGGAAGTTCAGGAAAAAGCCCCGCTTCTGGCCATGGCGGCCGGCAGGGTGGCCACCCGGGAAAGCAGGAACATGGGAACCCTGGGAGGGAATCTCTGCCAGGAAACCCGGTGTCTCTATTTCAACCAGAAACATACCTTTCAGTTCAGGGACCCCTGTTTCAAACGGGGGGGGGATTTGTGCTATTTCATTCCCAAAGGAAATAAATGCTGGGCGGTCTTCATGTCGTATCTGGCACCGGCCCTTTTCTGTCTCGACGCCGGCATCCTAATTTCGGGAAGCGACGGGGCACGACAACAGGATCTGACCACCTGCAAACGGGCAAGGATCACCGTGGGTGCGGTTTCCGGTGGACCCCAGCGGGCAGTGATGGATATCTGGAGCCGCAGGCCACCGTCGCCAGCTTTAACTCGGACGGAAAACTATGCCTTTGACGCCCAGACCGCCGAGGTGGAGGTGGACACGGAGAAGGGAAAGGTCCGTCTGCTAAAGGCCGTAACGGCCCATGACTGCGGATTTCCCATCAATCCCCTTCTGGTGGAGGGGCAGATCGACGGACAGGTATCCATGGCGTTGGTCCATGCTTTCTTTGAAGAGATCATGATGGAAAAAGGGCGGACCCTAAACCCCAGTTGGCTCGATTATCGTATGCCCTCCATTCGTGAGATTGCCGAATCCGAGCATCTGGATGTCATTACGGAGCAATACCGGGTCGTAAACCGTATCGGACCAAGGAAGTGGGCGAAGGGTATGTGTCGGCCATACTGGCCACCGTTGCCAACGCCATCTACGACGCCGTGGGCGTGCGGCTTTTTTCAACATATTTCACACCAAAGAAGATATTGAAAGGTTTGGGTAAATTAAGGAGATGAAAATGAAGCAGGTGCAATATTGGAATAAAGAACTGGAAACCATGCCTCGGGAAAAACGTGAAGCCATGCAGCTTGAACGGTTCAGAGAACGCATGGCTTATGTGTATGCCAAAAGCCCCATGTACAAACGGAAATATGATGAGGTCGGCGTTAAACCGTCGGACATCAAGACCCTCTCCGATATTTCGAGAGTCCCTTTTACGGTGAAGGAAGAGTTGCGTGAAAACCAGAAAGGGAAGCCGCCATGGGGGGATTTCATGTGCGTTCCCCCCGAAGAAGGGGTTCGGGTCTTTCAGACCACGGGGACCACAGGCATTCCGGTAAAGGTCATGCTCAATAAACAAGACTGGACCGTCCACTTCTATGAACAATTCATGCACTTCATGAACGCGTACGGTATAACCACATCCGACATCCTTTATGTGCCTTTCGGATACGGACTCTATATCGCCTGGTGGGGCTTTCAGGCAGCCCTTGAGCGGGCAGGCGTCATGATTGTTCCGGGCGGCGCCCAGTCCTCAAAGGACCGTGTGAGAAATGTTTTTGAGTGGGGTGCCACCGTGGTCTGCGGGACGCCCACCTATCTCCTCCATCTTGGCGAAGTGGCCAAAAAAATGGGTGTATCCCTGGCGGAGTCTCAGGTTTCGGTCATCGTGGCTGCGGGAGAACCGGGTGCCAACGTAAAATCCACCAAACAGGCCCTGGAGGAGATCTGGGGCGGCAAATGCTATGATGATATCGGCTCAAGCGAAATCAGCAACTTCGGATTCGAGTGTATTTTCCAGAATGGGACCCACGTTAATGAAAATATGTTTTATGCGGAATGCCTAGACCCGGATACGCTGGAACCGGTGGAAGAGGGGCAGGTGGGAGAACTGGTCCTCTCCAACCTGTGTACTGAAACCATGCCGCTTATCCGTTACCGCATCAAGGATCTGGTGAAATTCAACCGTGAACCGTGCGAGTGCGGTCGAACGTTTCTGCGGTTGGATGGGGGCATCCTGGGTCGCTCCGACGATATGTTTCAGTTTGCCGGTGTGAATGTATTTCCTTCGGCCATTGAAAACGTCATTCGCAAAGTGGACTGTTTCTCCAATGAATATCAGATTATCGTCCCCAAAATGGGGACCGGAAAACGCCTCAAAATCCGTATTGAACCGGCATCGAACCAGGTATTGGGGGGAGAGATGAAACAGGCCCTCGATCGGTTCATAGAAGAATTCAAATACAGAATTACCTTCACGCCGGAAGTGGAAGTGGCTGGAGCGGGAACGCTTCCCAGGTTCGAGCTGAAGGCCAAACGCGTCATTCGTGACGCTTGAATCAGGAATTAAGGCATTAACCCATAGACTTTAAGGAGGAAATTATGAAAATGAGAACCCTGTTTGTTTGTCTATTTGCAGCCGTGCTGATTGGACTTCCCTTTGCCGCCGTGGGCGCACCCGATGCCATCCACGTTGGGGCCACGGTTTCTCAGTCAGGCCATTTTTCATCGGAAATAGGTCCTTTCAAGCGGCTCATGAACACCTGGGCCGACATCGTGAATGAAAAGGGCGGGATTATGGTCAAGGAATACGGCAAGAAGCTGCCGGTGAAATTTACCGTTTACGATGACAAGAGCGATCAGGCGACGGTGAAAAAGTATTACGAGCGTCTGGCCACCGTTGACAAGGTGAATATCATGCTGGGGCCCTACAGCAGCCCGCTCACCTTTGCGGCCAGTACGGCGGCCGAAAACCATCAAATTCCCTTTATTGCCGTTTGCGCCAATTCACCCAAGATCTACTCCCGTGGTTTTGAATGGATGGTGGGTGTCATCGACCTGGGGCCCCGCTACACCTACCGCTACTGGGAAATGATTGAGAAAGAAGGGAAGGCCAAGACGGTCTCCTTCGTTGTGGAGGACACCATTCATCCTCTGGGCGTCTTCAAGGGTTCCAAGGCCCTGGCGGAAAAGGCAGGCCTCAAGGTCCTGTCCAGCGATGTGGTTCCCGTTGAGACAAGGGATTTCACGCCCTTCATCACCAAGCTCAAGAAAGAAGACCCGGACATCATTTACGTGTCTTCCAACATCCCCTTTGCCATTAATTTCATGAAACAGGCCAAAGAGATGAAGCTGAACCCCAGGGAATACCACTGCATTCATCACAGCGGAATTTTCAGGGATGCTTTGGGGGCCGCCGCGGAAGATGTTATCGGCCAGTCCTACTGGGTCGAGGGGATGAAACTCGGGGATACCCAACTGATCATCGATACCCTCAAAAAAGCTGACATCAGCGAGCCCATGTACCCATGGGCCCCGTCCTGGGTGGCGGCTTTTCAGATTCTTCGGAAGGCCATCGAAGATGCGGGAACCTTGGACAATAAAAAGGTGATGGCGAGCCTTAAGAACTTGAAAATGGAGACGGTGCTGGGTGAGGAGTCCTTTGCCGAAACAGGCTACGGGTCCATCAACACCTATCCGTCCCAGATTCAAGGCGGCAGCTACAAAGTGATTTATCCGCCTGATGTGGCAACGGGAAAACATATCTATCCCCGTTCCCCCTGGAAATAGAAGTACCGGAAAGGACAAGTGACGTGTCTACGGATTTTATCCAGCTCGTGGTAGGAGGGATTCTGCTGGGTGGTATTTACGGCCTGGCTGCATTCGGGCTTTCCATCACCTTTGGGGTTCTAAACGTTCTCAACCTGGCCCATGGGGAGTTCCTGATGCTGGGGTCGCTTTTGAGCTACGGGCTTTTTGTGGGGCTGAGTATCAATCCGTTCATTTCGGCCATCCTGGTGATACCGGTTTTCATGGTGCTGGGGGTCGGCTTCTATCTGCTTCTGCTCAAACCCATCATGGACAAGCCGCCCCACCAACTCCTGGTGGCATCCATTCTGGTGACGTTGGGCGCATCCCTTTTCATTGAAGATGTGACCTCGTTTTTCTGGGAGCGTCCGGTCACCGGGATTTCCTATTCACTGCCGCCCATCGAACTGGCCTGCGTGGTCATTTCATCCACACGCCTGTTGATCCTCTTGTTTATTTTTGCCCTTGCCTGCGCCATGCAGCTCTACCTGAAAAATACCTTCGTGGGAAAGAGCATCCGGGCTATTGTTCAGGGGAGAGAGGGTGCCAAGGTGGTGGGAATCCCCATATCCCGGGTATCGGCCCTTGCTTTCAGTATCGGCATGGCCCTTGCCGCGTCGGCCGGCGCCTTTTACGTGACCCTCTTTACGGTCACGCCGGTCATGGGGATACCACTCACTATCAAGTACCTTTGCGTGGTGGTCCTGGGGGGTTTAGGAAGTATTGTGGGATCGGTCTTCGGCGGACTCATTTTGGGGGTGGCGGAGACGCTGACCGCTTACTATTGCGGCGCCGAATGGTCTCCCACCATTGCATTTATCCTCTTGATTCTCATACTGATTATCAAACCTGAAGGTCTGTTCGGGGCAAAAAAATGAACCATGGCGGAAAAAAAATCTTTTATTCGATTGTCCTTCTTTTGTGGGCCTTTTTAGCAGCGCTTCCATTCTTAGGCTTTTCCTACGGTGTCGTCTGGGTTTTTCTTCTGGTGGTCTATTTCACCCTGGCCTTGAGCTACGATATTGTGGGCGGGTACTTGGGGTACATGAATCTGGGTCATTCCACGTTCTTCGGCCTGGGGGCCTATACCACGGCCATCTTGCTCAACCAGGGATTCAACCTCTTTTCCGCTCTTCTGGGGGCCCTGTTGCTGGCCGCTGCCTTTGCCACCGTGATCAGCTATCCCTTATTCAGGCTGCGGGGGGCGTATTTTGCCCTGGCCACCTTCGGGCTGATCAGCCTGATTGAAGTCCTAACCACCAACCTGAGAGATCTCACCGGGGGGTCCGGCGGCATTTCCACGCCGCCCGGTGATCATACCCTCGCCTCATACTACCTGGTGCTGGCGGTGGCAGGCGTGACCATGGTGCTGAGTCGAGTGGTTGCCCGCAGCAAATTCGGGCTCGCCCTCTTCAGCATTCGGGAAGACGAAGAAGTGGCCAAAGCCTTTGGGGTCCCCACAACCCTGTATAAGGGCTTGGCCCTGATCATCAGTTCGGTCCCCGCCAGTGTGGTGGGGGGGATCTATGTGTGGAACATGACCTACATCAGCCCGGAGTCCGTGTTCGGCCTTGAAATTGCCCTGAGCCCCATTATCATGGCCATGCTGGGGGGAACCGGGATCATGATAGGCCCTCTGGTGGGTGCCGTCTTTATTACGCTGGTGCAGGAGTTTCTGTGGACGGAGGTCCCCTACTTTCATCTGGCCATGTACGGAACCGTCCTGGTTCTGCTGGGACTCTTTATGCCGGGAGGGCTCGTACGGACACGCTGGCTGAAGCCGGTTGTTCAATGGCTTGGGTTGGGGGAAGCGGTCGATTATTTCGAGAACGCAGATGCAGAAAGGATTTCGTAGATGGCTATGAACAGTCTACTTGAGTGTCGGGAGATATCCAAGATTTTTGGGGGAATTGAAGCCCTGACGGATGTGAATTTCAAAGTTGAATCCAACAGCATCACTGGGGTCATCGGTCCCAACGGCGCCGGCAAGACAACCCTCTTCAATATCATATCGGGTGCATTGCATCCCACGGATGGGGCCGTGTTTTTTAGAGGTAAAAAGATCTCGAAAATAGGGCCGTCCCGGGTGTGCCGCTTAGGCGTTGCCCGGACTTACCAATTGGTTCGTCCTTTCAGTTCCCTGAGTGCCATCGAAAATGTTCTCATCGGCCTCGGGTTCGGAAGGGCCGCACCCATGGCCAAGAAGGATCGTGTGGACGAGGCCGTTAGGATCCTTCGGATGGTGGGGCTGGAGGAGAAGATGAACCACGTGGCGGAAAGCCTTACCCTGGTGGAAAAGAAGCACCTGGAGATCGCCCGTGCGTTGGCCACCGCACCGGAAGTTCTGCTGCTGGACGAGGTGGTCTCCGGTCTCAACCCCACCGAAGTGACCCGGACCATGGGGACCATACAACAGATCCGGGAAAGCGGTATCACCATCATCATGATCGAACATATCCTAAAAGTGGTCATGACCTTGTGCGAACGGGTGATGGTGCTCAATTACGGGGTCCAAATCGCGGAGGGGCCACCCAAGGAAGTGGTCGCCGATGAGGCGGTCATCGAGGCTTACATCGGCAGATTCGAAGATGCTCAGGAGGGATTCCATGCTTGAGATGTCCGACACCAACGCATTTTACGGCTCCATTCAGGCCCTGTGGGACGTGTCATTTCGGGTCGAGGCGGGTGAAATCGTCACACTTCTGGGTTCAAACGGCGCCGGCAAGACCACCTCCATCCATGTGGCCCAGGGGCTCATTCGGCCCACCTCGGGAGAAGCCCGTTTTCATGGAGAGGTCATCGGTCGCCTGAGCCCGCACCAGGTGGTGGAGCGGGGGCTTTGCCTGGTGCCTGAGGAGCGTCATCTTTTCCCCCACATGACCGTGCTGGAAAACCTGGAGCTGGGCGCTTACCCGCGTAAAGCCCGGGCCGCTCGCCAAGAGACCCTCCAATGGATTCTTGATCTGTTCCCCAACCTTCAGAAACGAAAGAAACAAAGAACCCATACCCTTTCCGGTGGTGAGCAGCAGATGGTGGCCATCGGACGGGGCCTCATGGCCAAGCCTTCGCTGTTGATGATGGATGAACCTTCACTGGGCCTGGCGCCCCTCATCGTGGCCGAACTTTTCAGAACCATCGCCGAAATCAATCGGCACGGTCTCTCCATCCTCCTGGTTGAGCAGAACGCCACCCACGCACTAAACCTGGCAAACCGTGCCTATGTCATGGAAACCGGCCGTATCACACGCGAAGGCTCCGGGAAAGAATTGATGTCAGATGCCGCCATTCGGGAAGCCTATCTGGGGATGTGATTTACTCGGTTATCAATAGCAAAACATGGCATTTTTTTGCAGCAGCTACATCGTGACACTCGAAGGTTTCGTTCCGTTCCTCGTCATGCCATAGGATCCTGCGGAGATATTCAGGACAGGCTTCCTCAGCCTTCTTGCTGAGAAGGTGAATGATGTCATCGGCTAGGACACGGGTATCTTTCGGACAGGGTCTACGCTCGCAAACCTCGAACTGGGCGTTTTTCTTGGCCCTGGTAACGAAGAAAACCCCTTGCTGGCACCACTTGCCCCACAACCGATAGTCGTTGTAGCCCCGGTCGTCCACAACGATAGTCCCCGGATCAAACCGGATTTGATGCGCTATCTTCACATCGGAGACGTTTCCATTGGTAATCACCCCAAATGAAGGGAGATATCCGTCGTGATCCAAAACCAGGTGCAGTTTCACCGCTCCCTTCGTCCGCCGAAACTTGGCCCAATCAAAAACCTTTACGCACAGGTCGATGGTCGTGGAATCAAGGCTCATCAGCTTATTTTTGAACCGAAATTTTCGCTTGAATCCGGCTGCCTGGACCCGGCACCTCTCCAACAGGTTGAAAAAGACTGTCTGATAAAGCTCCCAAGGACGATGCTCATTGGCATAAGCCAGGCTGGAGCGACTCGGCGCGCGAATTCCCAGATGGACCAGCTTTCCTTCGCAGGTTGCAAGACCGCCGCAGATTTCGCGCAGGCTATGGGCGCGCCCAAACTGGCAGAAAAGCATCGCGACAAATTGTCCCCAGCACGTAAATCCCCTGGCATGCCGTTCCGCCCGAGTCTCTTTCACCGCCGCCTCAAATTCCGCCCGCGGAAAAAGTTGCAGCAACTGGCTAAATATGCTACCGAACCTGTTCATGGGTATCAGCCTCCTCTTGGTGTGTTTGTTTTTCCCAAAATCCTTATACACCAAAGAGGCTATACCCAGAAACCTCGATCACCTTCCCGACTCCACCTTGCGCTTCACCTCCGCCCTAAACGCCCGCAATTCCTAATTTGGACAAGAGTGAATAGGAATGGCAAAATGAAAAAATGTAATAGAGTTCTTCTATGGACATATTTTTTGTTTTTTATAGCGTTCATTTCTGGTTGTGGGCCGAAAGTTAAAAGAGGAATTTATGAAAGTTATATAATCCCATTTCATGAAAAAATAGAAATCGTATTTATAGGTGAGGCACACATTCAAGGATTGGGCTATGAAGTTTGGCTTGATACTGATAAAATTGCTGGTTTGCATAACTGGAAAACTGAATATGTAATTTTATATGTTTCTGAAGGCCAGCATACCATATCAGTCAAAGAATATGGACCTAGCCGTCGAGCAGAAACGATAACATTAAATTTTATATTGAATAATAAATATTATTTATATGCTATTATTTATACATAAAAATTTAACTTGATTTTTTTGATTATTTTTAGTATAATAGTATTTATTCATAGTAATTTCATATATTGTTATCAAATTGTAATTATCTTTATAACCATTTATTACAACATTCATAAAAGTATTATAAAGGTTATTTATGAGAACTTTTAAACAACATTGTTTGCCGGCTTTGTTGATCTGCTCGTTGGTGTTGTTGCTGATTTGCCTGGTTTCATCGTGTGAAAGGAGCAGAACTATAAGGGACGGTCCCCATGCCGACTCGGTCAATGCCGCGTCCCGCTCTCCTTTAATTCAGGAAAGCATGGAAAGTAAGGAATTCATAAGTCCCCGGGATGGAGCGGAATTGGTATTCATCCCCCGGGGTATTTTTTATATGGGGGCAGTTCCCGGAGATAAACTGGCGGATATAAAGGAAAAACCCCTGAGGAAAGTGTTTCTTGAAGATTATTACATATACAAGTATGAAGTAACCCGGGAGCAATTCAAAAAATTCGCCGACGCTACCGGCTATATTACCAGCGCCGAGAAAAACAAAAAAAGTCATACATGGCGCACTTACCTGAAAGAAGACCGGATGAACCTGCCGGTTCTGTTCATGTCCTGGGCCGACGCTGATGCTTACTGCCGCTGGGCGGGGTTGAGGTTGCCGAGCGAGCCCGAATGGGAAAAAGGTGCTCGGGGTACCGACGGCCGCGAGTACCCCTGGGGGAACGATTGGCGGGCGGACCTGTGCCGAAACAGCGTGGAATCGGAAGATGAGGTCGGCACGGCCCCGGTTTCCGATTATCCCGAGGGGGGAAGCCCGTATGGTCTCTTTCAGATGGCGGGTAATGTCTGGGAATGGTGCCGTAACGATTACCGGGAAGACCTTTATCGGGAATTCGCCCGCGGGGAATACGTTATGACAATCGGTGAGA
>ENA-OSEO01006583-OSEO01006583.1-sediment-metagenome-genome-assembly--contig:-NODE-6583-length-10326-cov-4.267636_pt1 | contig 10326 bp, 6 predicted proteins | sample MGYA00237883_ERZ534232 | MGnify/ENA metagenome assembly ERZ534232
ATCCGTCTCGTTGCTTCCAGGGCATTCTTATTCCGCTCAAAATCCTTGCCCATCTTGATTCGGACATGGTTGATCCCAATCTTCTTTATCCATTTGCAGATCTCAATGTTCCGTTCCATGTCGCCAAGGGTAACCGGTGCACCATAGTGAATCTTGTCGGCACGGTAACTCTTGGGAAAATAGTCAATGACAGCCGTGTGCTGATGTTTGCCCAAAAAGTCCAGGAGGGCCAGTTCAATGGCGCAGATGGCTGCATTGTTCTTTTTGCCGCTGGGAAAGGCGTCCACAAAGTCCCATACCTGTGAGATATCATTTAGGTCCCAGGGGAAACGGTTTTCATTTATGAACCTGCGGATGCTGTCAATCGTGCTCTCAGGGGTTTCTCCGGTGGCGGTTTCTATCGGTATGCCTTCGCCATATCCCGATATTTCATCCTTGTTCCCGATCAGTTCCACTACAATAATTCTGGGGTTGAGCGTTTTTCTCATAGCAATGGAAAAGTCGCCCTTGAGGGACAATACTATTTTAAAAATATTAATCTTATTAATTCGCATGATCTTCCCTTGGCGCCAAAGTCGAAGGCCTGTGGAAAGGCTCGGAAGGCAATGTCAAATAAAACGTGGTTCCCTCATTGATCTTGCTTTTTGCCTCAATGGAGCCCCCATGATCCAACATATTTTTGTGAGCTATAAAAAGACCGAGACCGGTGCCTTTATGAATGCTACTTTTATGCTTGGTGGTGAAATAGGGATCAAATATTGTTTCCATCATGGATTCGGGAATTCCATCCCCATTATCCGTGATCTCGATACAGATATTCTTCGATATTTCCTTTTCCTTGCAGATTCTTGTTGTAATTTCTATCTTTCCCCCCTCTAAAGTAAACTCTAATGCATTTGAGAGGAGGTTTAAAATTACCTCTTTCATCTTTTCGGGATCCAACCACACCTGGCCGATGTCGGGGCTGAATCTGCGGACCACCTTTATCTTTTTGGCATTGCTCTGGGGAGAGACCAGAAGGATCATCTTGTCAATGAGGTCGTGGAGGTCATTGAACTGAAAATGGGTTTCCCTTTTCTTGACCAAATCCAGGAGTTCCGTGATCAGGCCATTTACTCTTTTTGTCTCCTCCAGGGCAATCTTATGGAAATCTTTTCTGAATTCTTCGTCGTCGTATTTTTGAGGCAGCATCTGCAGAAAGGTTTCTATGGCGGTCATGGGGTTTTTGATCTCATGTGCCAGTCTTGCCGACAGATTGCCCAGAAAAGAGAATTTCTCAGCCCGGCTCAACAGGGCATGGGAACTTCTCAGCTCGGCCATCTGTTCTTGCAGTTTGCTGTAAAGCCGTGCGTTTTCTATGGCGATAGCGATCTGGGGCGCAAAGACTTCCATTGTATTACGGGTCTCTTCGGGAATTTCCTCTCCCTCGACACCATCCGTGGCAATGATCCCGATCACCTTGGATCTGGTGATTAACGGGATGATAAATACTGCTCTGGGATTGCCATGTGTGAGAATTATGTTCCCTTTGCTCAGACTGGAACTGTCAACCCTGGGCACATATTCTGGCTGGCCGGTACTGGCGACCCTTGCCAGGATGTTGCTGACACGGGAGAGCGGAACCGTATAATTTTTGACCTGCTCAGGAACGTCGCCTTCAAAGCCAAGGGCGTATAGATATTCGAGGCAGCCTAACTCAGTATTTATGAGCATGATCATGGCGCGGTTGATTTGACAGACATTGGACAGAATGTTCATGATGACGGTGAGAAGATGATCCAAATCCAGCACGGAGAGGATGGCTTTCCCTGTCTCCTGGATGGCCACGAGCTGTTCTATCCTTCGCTTAAGCTCCACATTCAATCGGTCGACCTCTTCATATTTCCGCTCAATAATCTCCTTGTCTTTCTCCATCTCCCTTATTGTCTCCATCAAAACCGACTTTGATGTGAAAAACCGTGAGTAAAATTCGTAAAATCGATTTCTAAAGGGCCATCTTAAATGATATTCGCAGTAGGGGCTTCCTTCAAAGTAGCAACAATTCTCTTCTACGATGATAGGTTTGCCGCCCCAGATGAGGGGTATAAAGGTGTACGCGCCTCTATTGTACAGACATATGTCTTTTGATGAATGCATTTGGGCGTTCCAGTGCAAGCGAACAATGGCATCATTCCGCCTGATTTCCACAAGCTCCACCTTCTTGCTTCTGTTCCATTTGTCATTTATTTTTTGAAGGTTCTTGAGACACATTTCTATCGACCAAAATGTCTTGACTATTATACCTTGCGCATACCCAAGCGCCGCATTCTCGGTCGCATATTTGGCTATTTTAAAGGCGATCATCTCATCATCAAAAGCCATCCTGGCTCTCTCGAATAATTTGCAAACGACAGCACAGGAAACCCAGTTATTGGGATCCCTCAAAAAACCTTCTGGGTCATGGAGAGAGTTAATTTCAGGATCAAGCCTGTCCAGAACCTGCGAACAATCACCCTTATTGTGGGCCTTTACGTAGTCGATGATTGCTCTCGTGTTTATGCAGCAGGTTTCTTTTTCCATTTTTTAAGCTAAAGGGGAAGACTGCGGATACTTCTTTGGCTTGAAAGCCATTTCTTGTATTTCACAGTAAGCCTTGGGACCAATTTCCTGAAAGCAAGGAGGCTTTCGCCATGAACGTTGAATATCGTTCTTTCTCCATCTTTGAAGCATACAGAGGGAATCATTTCATCGCTTAACGCGATGGCAGGGAGTCTGAAATATGGCATTATATTTATCATCCTTTCCTGGAGCTTGGGGGCGTAGTTCGATAGGTCAAAAATCTTCCCTATGTAATCGGAAACAGTCGAAAAATCTAAGTTTTTCGACGGTTGTCTAACAATGTTCTGCCCGAAAACACCATCGTCATCAAAAACCACTTCGGGCAGGGACAAGGCGAGTTTATGAATTTTGGTTTTAGGGTAAACATGACACTCGCCGATCTTAAAGACATGCCCTCCAGGCCCACTCGTTTCTGATAGTTCCCCAGCAAAAGCAAGACTCTTTTTGAGATCCTCCTCTGTGTCACCCGGATATCCTGCAATCATGAAGACCATGACGGGAATTTCATTTCGGACAGCCTCCCTAAATATGGCCTTGGTATTGGACAGATATTTCCTATAATGGGCCTCATCCTTGACCTTATTCATTCGTCGCAGGGTGTCATAACTCGCCGATTCGAATCCGATCGCGAAAATCCCACACACATCTGCAATTTCAGGGATTATGGATGGGTCTAAAATGTCTGCACGGGTTTCAAAGTTGACTTTCATGCCTAAAGAACGGAGAAAAGGAAATAGATGAAAAGATCTAAAGAGGGCATCACCTATCAAGAGAGTATTAGCTTTGCCCTTTCCTGAAAGATTAGTCAGATCTTTGGTAATGATCTCATCCGGGACTTCCTTCCTATTTGGCCGCAGAAACTCCTCCATGCAGAAATTGCAGTGATATGGGCACCCTCGGCTGAAGGCATAAGGCAGAATGTCGTATGCCCCTGGGTATTTTAGCAATCCGAGATTTAGGGTGGCCTTCTTTGCGAGATCAAATCGGATGCCGGTCTTGGTTAAATGAATTTGGCCGTCTTTATTCCATGCCAGGCCCGGCACACCCTCATCAAACGGGTTTTTTCCCGCTTCTAAGCGTTCGATTATGTTAACGGCAGGCAATTCACCTTCACCCAGAACGATCATGTCTATCGCCGATGTTCGCGAGAATAAATCTTCATAATAGATGGTAGGGAAATAGCCTCCTAGGAAGATAAAAATATCGGGGTCTTCTTCCTTGATCAGCTCACAAAGATCAACGACCTCTTCAGCCTGGGCGATGGCCGTGCATGAAATGCCAATACCTCTAGGCTTCAGCTTGGCAAGATCTCTTAGGAACTGACTGTAAACATCGCGCTTCCCTTGGTGTGTAAGGGGTAGGCCGTAATCCATCGGCAGAGAGATAACTCTGATTTCGGATTTGTGGATCATGCCGCTTACAAAGCTTCCTATCTCCAGAATGGGCAAGGGATAGGCCGGAACGTACATGCCGAGGTTCTTGGAAATCGGTTCAATAAGTAGAATCAATTCATCTCCTTTCAAAGACCAAACAACAATTAAGAAGCGTTGAAAGAGTCACCGTGTCCCTTCTTTTCTGATCATTGAGCCATCACCAGGACAGGTTTCAGGCGCAAAGCGGATTCTGGGTTTTCAACCCTTCCGCTTTGGGCTGAAAGAGTTCCTATATCGAGAAATTTTTTCCATTGATACCACTGTTCCGGATTTGTATAGATAAACTGCTCCAGCAATCTTAAGACGGCTTCACCAGCGGAAATGCCTGGGTGTTGACCAAACCTCTGTGACATATGTTCGCAGTCACACATAACCAGCTTATATTCCTCCAGACTGTATCTGTGGATGACTCCAAAAACGACTTCGGCCCCTGTTCGTTTCTGGATGATGTTGATGGACCTGTCCAGTCCGGTTGTACGTCCTAAGAAAGACGTCTTTTCTCTTTTGGAAGGTTTCCACTCCTCTATTTCATCGCATTGGGTGATAAGGATTCGGTTGTTTTTCAATTCATGGAATGCCGTCATGATAACATTCCCTGTATTGTCTGCGTCAATAAGTTTTATGTCATATATTTTGGCCTGGGAATACACCTTTTTTTTTAATTGTTCGGTCTTGAACTTTGCGATCATGGAAACGGGAAAGCCGTTAATTGCCAGGAGGGTTGGGATATATTCGATGGCGCCGTAGTGACCCGTTACCACAATCACACCATTTCCCTTTGACCAACTCCTCCGTAATATCTCCAAATCCTTGCTGTCGATGTTTTGACTAAGGAATTCCGCCGCCTTTTGAGGCCTCTCAAAAGCAATAAATAGTTTCTCATAGTAATGAGATAGGATGCCGGCGAACACCTTCTTTGTCACCGCTTTCAGATCAGTTCGTTGATTGCCGCTTCCAATCCCTTCTGACACGGCATTTTTAATGCATTCCTTTTCCTGTCTGTTGAAGAAAAAATAGAATCTTCCAAGAATGAAAACGAATGCTTTGGCGATACTCCAGCCGAAGGTCAGGTACAGATAGATATTGAATCGCAACTGCAAAAACGAACTCAGGTTGATCCGCATAACAAAGTCCTCCGTCTCGCTTGATTAGCTCGAATTCAAACTCAGTATGTTTAATCAACATTTATGCCAAGTCTACGGCGTTCCTCCTGAGGTGACAAGATAACCGCACATATCATGCAAGGAGGCCACTGGTAAATAACTTTATCGGACCGAGGATGTTGCGCAGGCCTCTTTTTTCCATTGGGCAAAACTGATTAGAAATGCATAATAATGGGAGATGGTGTCCAAAAAGGCAGAGGATTATAGGCCTTGGCATTTGGTTACGAAACATGTGAGCCGCTTCGACAGGGAGGTCCAATTATCCTTTGCATCCATGTTCCTCAATAAGTTCAAATGATTAAACGCATCTGAGATCCCCTCGACCCTTTGAGAGGAGAGAATTGAAAGCCTTGGATGGGTCTCCATTAGGGTGGCGCTCTGTGTCCGTGGATCCTGTGATAAACGAATGATTCAAATGAGATATCAATACCGGAAGACGCCACGGGGACAAGGGGTTCGACTGATGAAAAACGGAGAAAGAGAGCGGAAATCCACGACCCGGAAGCCTGACAATGATCTTCCTGTGTCCTGACGTCCATCTGAAAATGCGCTCTCGTTCGGAAAGGCTCAGGCAACAAGGGGCTTGAATCTCCATAAAACTCGCTTCAATGCACAATTTTTTGTGCATTTTTAACAAAAAACTGGTAATGTCGAATAGATAGGACCATAAGGAATCCCGATCCCTCAAGGCGGTTTTACTGAAGAGGCGGATCGACAAGTGGATTCTTACGACGTATTGAGGAACAATTGCTCTGGGCACAAGAAGTGTCGGGAATCACATCTTAACTTAATGGCATTCGCTCGAAATGTTAATTCGCGGTACCTATTCACCCATCTCCGCACCCCGACGTTTGAAGGAAGGATCATTTCCGAGGAAGGGGCGGGCGATGGGTGAACTGACCGGGAATTATCGCAGAAACGCTCGATAATCGTGCGATGGCATGGCGAGGTGCCAATCTAAACGCGGTCATATGAAGGGAAAGATATGAACAAGAGGCCTACCATATTGGTTGTTGATGATGAAAATGGCGTGCGCCAGTCATTTAAGATGGTGCTAAAGGATGGATACGACGTGCTTCTTGCCGCCACCGGGGAGGAAGCAATCGGCATTCTAACGGCCACAACCGCGGATTTGATACTTCTGGACATTCGCTTGCCCGATATTGATGGGTTGGATCTTCTAGGGAAGCTCAAGGAGCTGGACCCCAATACGGAGATCATTATGGTGACCGCTGTTAAGGAGATCCAATCCGCGGTTAAAGCGATAAAGCTGGGTGCCTACGAGTATGTGGTCAAACCCTTTTCTGTGGATGAGGTACTGACCATAATCGAAAGGGCATTGGAAAAGGGCCGTCTTGTTAAAGAGGTTACCTATCTAAGGACCGAACTGGAAAGGTATAAGCCCTTTGAAAGGATGGTCGGCAAGGACAGGAAAATGAGAGATATCTTTGATCTCATATCAACCATTTCCGAGAGCGACGGTACGGTGCTCATTCAGGGGGAGAGCGGGACCGGGAAGGAACTGGTCGCCCGGGCCATACATAATCGAAGTCCTCGGAAGAACCTCCCCTTTGTGGTAATCAATTGCGCCGCTATCCCTTCAAGCCTGATGGAAAGCGAGCTGTTCGGGTATTATAAAGGTGCCTTTACGGGCGCCAGCCGCACCACCATGGGTAAGCTTGAGATTGCGGATGGGGGCACTGTTTTTCTGGATGATGTCAATACGCTTGATTTTAAGATGCAGGCCAAGCTTCTTCGGGCTATCCAGGAAAAGGAACTGGAAAGGCTGGGTGGCACCAAGGTCATCAAGGTAGATGTCCGGTTCTTGGCTGCCTCAAATAAGGACCTGAATAAACTGGTATCAGAGGAGCAATTTCGGGAAGACCTTTACTATCGGTTGAATGTTTTTCCCGTGAACCTGCCCCCTCTGAGAGATAGAAGGGGCGATATCCCCCTCCTGCTGAACCACTTCCTGGAACGACATTCCAAAAAAACAGGGAGGCCAACCAAGACTTTTTCCGAAAAGGCAATGAATAGCCTAATGCGATACGACTGGCCGGGAAATGTCAGGGAAATCGAAAACCTGGTTGAGCGAATGGCCACCATCACAAAGAAAATGGTGATTGATGTCGAGGATATGTCTTCACCCAAGGCTGGTCTCGGGGAATTCAAAGGAATCGAGCTGAAAGACGCCGTGAAAGCCTTTGAGAAAAAATATATCAGCGAGGTGCTTCACGAAGCTGACGGGAGCAGGAAAAGGGCAGCTGAGGCGCTCGGCATCCATCGCAACACTCTTTTGATGAAAATGAGTGATCTGGGGATCCAGACAAAGTGATTTTAACGCGTGTTGCCTTTAGAACTCGTTTGATTATCGGGGAGGATTCATCTCTGAACGGAATGCCCAAAGAATAGTGCGCCGTCACAATTTCTTGGGCATTTCAGCTGGTGTTATTTTCTATAGAATTCCTGACCGGGGGCCAAAAAATGCCAGCGCCTTGCAGGCATCCAAAAACTCCCCTTTTTCACGCCTGAATCCGCATAAAAATATTTTCGTCTTCGGAATTATGTAAACATGCACAAAAAAATGTGCATCCGGACATTTAGCTATGCGGCAAAAAGCCTTTCAAATTCCTAAAAAAACTTAGAAATCAATTAGTTATGAAATGGCATGATAGATGAATAGAAAATCCGGCAGTCCTTGAAGTATGTATGATCTCGTGAACCCCCAATTTTTTGAAAGGAAGCAAGACGGCCATTAAAGCATAACTTATGCTTATCGAAGCCAGTTAGAATTTTAACAGACAGTAAGTGAAATCATTCATACAAGAATCGGCCTGAGCCGAAAGGGAATCTTTATATGAATAAAGTCCTGGTGGTAGATAATGACCTACTCATCTTGAGATTCGTCAGTGACGTTCTTTCAAAGGAGGGATACCAGGTCATCACCGCAAAAGATGGGCTCTCTGCTCTGGACATTTTGAGGGAAATTACGCCCCAGGCCATCATCGTGGATCTCGTCATGCCGAATATTGATGGAAAGAGGTTGTGCAGGCTCATCCGGGGGATTGAGAGGCTGAAGGAGAGCCGTCTCATCATTCTTTCAGCCACTCTTGCCGAGGAGCAGATAGACATTGCCGAACTGGGGGCGGACGCATGCATTGCCAAGGGGCCGTTTCGCGAAATGGCCCGACACCTGGTTGACGTCCTTAAACATTCTGGGGGTGAACGTTCCAGGTTTGGATCAAGGGAGACAATTGGGGTCAGAGATGTTTACAAGAGGACGATTACCACTGAGTTGCTGTTTGCCAAGAGACATCTTGAGGCCATGTTGGAGGGTATGGCTGAAGGGATTCTGGAGATAAATTCTGCGGGTAGGCTGATTTATGCAAATTCTGCGGCATGCTCCTTTTTGAATATGCAGGTGACGGACGTACTGGGCGCCCATTTCACAGAGGTGCTCCCCGATCCCGGCCTTAAACGAGTGGAAGATCTTCTGAAGAGGCTGGGGGAACACCCAAAAAAGGTACTCGAGGAATCTGCGATTGAGTTGAATGGGTATCGATTGAGGCTTGATATTTTACCGATTCAAGATGGGCAAGAATCAACGGCCATTATCATTTTCAGCGATGTGACCGAACAGAAGCGGATGGAAGAGATACTGGATCAGGCCCAGAAGATGGAGGCGTTGGGTACCATTGCAGGAGGCATCGCCCACGATTTTAACAACTTGCTCATGGGCATACAGGGAAATGTTTCGCTTATTTTGGCAGAGCTGGAACCAGATCATATCCATTTTGATAGACTGAAGGCAATTGAGAACTATGTCCAAAGCGGAGCAGATCTTGCGAATCAACTCCTGGGTCTCGGAAGGAGCCGGAGCCGCAACTTTGTTCCGACCAGTCTTAATGACCTGATCAACAAGAGTTCCTCCATGTTTGGCCGTACCAATAAGGAAATCGTCATCCACAGAAGATTGGAGGAGAATCTCTGGATTACCGCAACGGACCCGGTTCAGATAGAACAGGTGTTGATAAATCTATATGTTAATGCATGGCAGGCTATGACAGCGGGCGGCACGCTTTGTCTTGAAACCGAAAATGTCACCCTTAGTGAGCAATTTGTGAACCCGTACGGTGTCCAGAGCGGAAGATATGTAAAAATGTCTATTTCCGACAATGGAATCGGCATGAGCAGAGAGACGATGAAGCGGATATTTGAACCGTTTTTCACAACAAAGGAAAGGGGGAAAGGAACGGGCCTGGGGCTTGCCTCCACCTATAGAATCGTCCGGAGTCATGGGGGCTTTATCACTGTTTCCAGTGAAGTAGGGGCAGGAACCACCTTTGATATCTTCCTGCCGGCATCAGGAGACAAGGCGCTTGACGCCACGAGGTCTTCCCCAAAACCGGTGATGGGGAAGGGGACCATTCAATTTATAGATGATGAAGAATGGGTATTGGATGTTACCGAGCAGATGCTGGAAAATATGGGCTACCGGTCCTTGACCGCCAAAAGCGGGAGAGAGGCCATAGAGGTTTACAAAGAGCATTGGTCCGAGATTGACATGGTTATCCTTGACATGACCATGCCGGACATGGGAGGCGGCGAAACATTCGAGAAATTATGCAATATTAATCCCGGGATAAAGGTGCTTTTATCCAGCGGATATGACTTAAATGAAGAAGTCTCTGAGATTTTGGCGCGTGGATTCAAGGGTTTTATTCAGAAACCGTTCACGATGAGGGAATTGTCCGAAAAATTAAGAGAGACGCTGGAAAACGAGTAATCGGGCGTTATCTCAGGCCTTCTTCTGAATTTCACGGAGTTCCCAAGCCTTTTCCATATCCAGAAGGATCGACAGGTCGCCGTTTTCCATAACGCCGACGCCTGCAAAGGATCTGGTTCGGGCCAGGAGTTCCCCTGAGGGCATGACCATCAGGGGCATATTGCCGATGATCCCGTCCACGCTGAATCGATTTGGGATTCCACCGGAAGGTGCATGGTTCGTTGAGGAGGGGTGCCTGAGTTTCAGGATATGGGTCGGATTTCTCGTGTTGGGATGGATTCCGAGCCTGTCTCCCAGATCATAAAGCGCCCCCCCTTGTTCCGGGGCTGCCGTTTTCAGCCTTTCA
>ENA-OSEO01006584-OSEO01006584.1-sediment-metagenome-genome-assembly--contig:-NODE-6584-length-10324-cov-3.028887_pt1 | contig 10324 bp, 10 predicted proteins | sample MGYA00237883_ERZ534232 | MGnify/ENA metagenome assembly ERZ534232
GAGCCACCATGTTCAATCCTAAAGGGCTTGTGGTTGTCACGGGATGACGAGTTACTATGAGATCCTGGAGGTCTCGCAAGAGGCCACACTGGAAGAGATCAAGACCGCGTATCGCCGGTTGGCCCTGACGTATCACCCGGACAAGAATCCCGGGGATAAGGTGGCGGAAGAACAATTCAAAAGGATCTCAGAAGCTTACCAGGTCCTGGCCGACATGGAAAAGCGCCAGCTTTACGACCTCTACGGCGCCGCCGGACTGGCCGGGATGGACGTGGGCGGCTTCAGCGGCTTTGAGGATATCTTCAGTTCCTTCGGGGAGGCCTTCGAGGATTTTTTTGGCTTCGGGCGTTCCCAGGGCCGTCCGGATGAGCCCCAGCCCGGGGCTGACCTGCGCCAGAGAGTGGTAGTGACCCTGGAAGAAGTCGCGCGGGGTTTGCGCACCAGCCTGAGCGTAGAACGCCGGGTCCAATGTCCTCGCTGCCAGGGCAACGGCGCCGAGCCGGGCAGTGAGCGCCAGAGCTGTCCCCACTGCCAGGGCAAAGGCCAGGTGAGCCAGTCCAAGGGGCTCCTGAAAATCCTGACCACCTGCCCGGAGTGCCAGGGCGCCGGCACCCTCATCAACTCCTGCTGCACCGCCTGCCAGGGGGCCGGGGTCGTCAAAGAAAAGAAGCAGATCCAGGTGCGCATTCCCCAGGGGGTGGATACGGGCACCCGCCTGCGCCTCCGGGGGGAAGGGGAGGCGGGTCTGCACGGCGCGCCGGCGGGCGACCTCTATCTGGAAATATACGTCGCCCCGCACGCAGTCTTTACCCGCAAAGAAAAGGATCTCTATTACCGGGCCCAAATCTCCTTCGTGGAGGCCGCCCTCGGGACCGAAGTGGAGGTCCCCACCCTGACCTCCCAAACCCGCCTCCTCATTCCGCCGGGCACCCAGCCCGGGGCCACCTTTCGCATCCCGGGCCTGGGATTGCCCGGCCTGCGCGGCAAGGCCCCGGGGGACCTGGTGGTGGTCGTGGACCTCCAAACCCCCACCCGTCTCTCCGATCTGCAAAAACAGCTTCTGAGGCAATTCCTCCAGTTGGCCGCGGACTCAGACCCTGATGGCGTGAAGGGCGCGGAGATGCGAGGCTAGGGGAGGCGGCCCGACCAACCGGCGCACTCCTGCGGTTGACTTACCGCAAAAGATGCGCGAGCCTTTCAGCCAAGGCCCTGCCAATCCACGCTACGGGACCGGTGCCCCCGGTACCCGCCATAATCTCGGATGCTCATGAAAATCTTGCTGATTCAATCCTCCGGCTACCGGGAAAACGGCCGCCTGGATCGTCGAAAGAGCCGCTGGCTGTTAGGTATGACCCTGCCGTACGTGGCGGCCTTGACCCCGAGCGATATCCGGGTGGAAATCAAGGATGACATGCTGGAGGAGATCACCTTCCGGGAAGACTGCGACCTGGTGGGCCTCACCTGCATGTCTCACCAGGCCCCCCGGGCCTTTCAACTGGCCGAGGGCTTTCGCCGGCGCTCCATCCCCGTGGTGATGGGCGGTTTCCACGCCACCCTGGCCCCCGAAGAATGCCGGGAACACGCCGACGCTCTGGTGCTGGGAGAGGCCGAAGAGGCCTGGCCCCGCCTCCTCCAGGACTTCCAGGCCGGCCGCCTGCAGCCGCTCTATAAGGCCGAAAAGCTCTCGGACCTGAAAAATCTGCCGGTGCCCCGCTACGACCTCCTGGATCTCAAGCGCTACAAGGTCTGGAACATCCCCTCCCAGACCACCCGGGGCTGTCCCTACAACTGCAGCTACTGCGAGGTCACCCAGGTGTACGGCGGCAAGTTCCGGCATCGCCCCGTGGACGAGGTGATCCACGAAATCCAGGAGATTCGCCGCCTCACCGACAGCGGCTTCATCTACTTCGTGGACGATAACTTCGTGGCCAACCGCCGCCATGCCTTGGAGGTCATGGAGCGCCTCATTCCCCTCAAGCTGATTTACGCCTGCCTGGCTACGGCCAACGTGGGGGACGACCCCGAGGTTCTGGACCTCCTGGCCCGCAGCGGCTGCCGCCACGTGAATATCGGCATGGAGTCCATCAGCCCGGAAAGCCTCAAGGCCATCAATAAAAAGCAGAATAAAATCAAGGACTACGAACGGCAGTTCAAGGCCCTGCGGGACCGGGGCATCGGCTATTCGGTGAACGTCATGTTCGGGTTGGACGGCGATACCCCGGAGATTTTTGAGAGCACCGTGGATTTTCTCATTAAGGCCAAGGTGCCGGTCTCCTTCATGTTCATCCTGGCCCCCCGCCCCGGCACCAAGGTGCGGGACCAGCTGCTGGCGGAAGAGCGCATCTTCGGCCACGACTGGACGGATTATTGCGGCTTCAAGGTGGTCTACCACCCCAAATATATGACCGCCCGGCAACTGGAAGAAGGTTACTGGCGGGCCAACCGCCGGTTTTATTCACCCCTGGCCATCCTCAAACGCCAGAGCCTGCACCTATTTTCCCTGCACATGCTGCCGTTCAACCTCTTTTTCGCCTGGGCCGTGCGCCGGCGCTACCAGCCTTTGGACCATTACTTTTAAAAAGCCTTATTCTCACGCCAAGACGCCAAGACGCAAAGGCGCAAAGACGCAAATAATTATATGCCTTGCGTCTTGGCGTCTTTGCGTGAGATATTTTTCAATTATTCTCTTGACATTATGATAAAATATTTTATATAAATAAAAGATTCACTATTTTACCCAGGCAGGGGGATTACGGCCATGCACTGTGCAAGCGTAAAACCGGGCGTCGATTGTGCCTTCATGAGCAAGAAAGGCTGTTCGTTTAACGGCGGCAAATGCCACACCATCGTGGAATCCTGTGAGGGTTGCGATCGCATCCTTCAGTGGGAAGATGGCAGCTACTGCGGCTCCTTTCCCGATCCCAAAGTCAAGTGGCGGCAGGGACTCTGCAATCTGGCCACCCACGTGAAGAAGGAAAAGAAGGACAACGGCAACGGCAAGATCAACCCGCTCAAGGCTTCCAAACGCAAAGCCGCGGGCCGCTAAGCAGCGGCTCTGAACGGACAGCGCGGCCCCCAACCAGGCAGGCCGCGCTTTTTTTTTTGTTTTTTTCATCGGCGTGTATCGGCGTGTATCGGCGGTTTAATTTTACCACCGATGTACGCCGATGTACGCCGATTCCTTATTTCTCCAACTTCTCCAAGGCCTCTTTGATCCTGGTCACTCCGGTGGCGATGCGCTCCCGGGAGGTGGCATAGGAAAACCTGAGGCAGTTGTCCTCTCCGAATTCGTTGCCCGGCACCGCCGCCACCCGGGCTTCCTCCAGCAAATATTCCGCCAGGGCCTGGGAGGGCGTCTGTCCTTCTTTGACCTTAAGTTTGCCGTAGTAAGCGGAAAAATTGGGAAAAAGGTAAAAGGCTCCACCCGGTTTGGGACAAGTGACTCCGGGTATCTCCAGGGTACGGCGGAGAATATCGTCCCGCCGCCAGGCGAATTCCGCCACCATGGACTTGACCGCGTCCTGGGACCCGTTCAGCGCCTCCACCCCGGCCTTCTGGGAAATGGAGGAAGGGTTGGAGGTGGACTGGCTCTGGAGATTGGTGGCCGCCTTGATGGCCGCCTCCGGTCCCAGGAGGTAGCCGATGCGCCAGCCGGTCATGGCGTAGGTTTTGGACAGACCGTTCAAGATAAAGATCCTGGCCTTCAGCTCCGGAGAGAGCATGGCCAGGTTGACGAACTTCTCGCCATCAAAGAGGATCTTGTCGTAGATGTCGTCGGAGACCACGTAGATCCCCTTTTCCAGCACCACTTGCCCCAGGGCCTCCAGTTCTTTGCGGCTGTAGACCATGCCCGTGGGATTGGAGGGGCTGTTGAGGATCAGGGCCTTGGTCTTGGGGGTGATCCTTTCTTTAAGTTCCTGGGCGGTGAGCTTGAAGCCGTTTTCCTGGCGGGTGGGAACCACCACCGGCGTGGCGTCCGCCAGCATCACCATGGGGGGGTAAGAGACCCAGAAAGGCGCGGGGATCAGCACCTCGTCCCCTTCTTCAAAAAGCACCTGGAAGAGATTGTAGAGGCCGTGCTTACCGCCGCAAGAGACCAGGATCTCCGTGGGTTTATAGGTCAGGCCGTAGTCTTCCTGGAAGCGGCGGCTGATGGCTTCCTTAAACTCCGGGGTGCCCCCCACCGGGGTGTAGCGGGTGTGACCCTCATGGATGGCCCGGATGGCGGCTTCTCTGATGTTCTCCGGGGTATCGAAATCCGGCTCCCCCACGCCGAAATTGACGATATCCACCCCCTGGGCCTTCAAATGATTGGCCTTGGCGTTCAGGGCCAGGGTGGCGGAAGGGGGAATCTGCAGAATACGTTGAGCTAGTTGCACTGTCGGCGTGCTCCTTCACTAGGGAATTTTAGGCGGGGGGAAAAGGAAAAGTATTCTTTACCAAGACCCAAAGGCACTGAGATACTTAATTTTTCTCTTGCCAGCCTAGTAAGAGAAATGAAAAATTACTGGGTGAATCTTGGAGCCTTGGTGGCGAATCTTTCTCCTCCTGCCCTCCCCCCAAACCTTTTGATAATTACCCAAGATTATGATAATTGTCAACTGCGGGAGGAGCAGGTTTGAAGTCCCTGGCCATAATCACTAAAAAGCACCAGCCCGATGCCTGGGAAGCCGGCCAGGTCCTGGAGGCCTGGTCCCATGACCGGTGCCTGGAGGCCGTCCTGCTGGTGAACGAACCAGACACCCAGGCGCTGCCTCTGCCCCCGGAAGTGGAGTTCATCGTGGTCATGGGCGGCGACGGCACCTTGCTCAGCGTGGCCCGGCGCTACGGCCAGAAAGGCCTCCCCATCCTGGGGGTCAACGTGGGGGGGCTGGGGTTCTTAACTGAAGTCTCTCTGGAGGAGCTTTACCCGGTCCTGGAGCATTTCCTGGACGGCAAATGCGAAGTGGAAGAGCGCATGATGCTCTCCGCCACCCTGTTCCGGAATGGCCTGCCCTTCTGGGAAGAGACCGTGCTCAACGACGCGGTGATCAACAAGGGCGCCCTGGCCCGCATCGTGGAGCTCACCGCCTGGATCGACGGGGAATATCTCACCACCTACCGGGCCGACGGCCTGATCATCGCCACCCCCACCGGTTCCACCGCCTACACCTTGTCTGCGGGGGGCCCCATTGTCTATCCCACCCTGCGCCACGTGCTGCTGCTGCCCATCTGTCCTCACACCCTGAGCAACCGGCCCATCATCCTGCCGGAGACGGTGACCGTGGCCGTCACCCTGGACCCCAAGGCCGAAGACGTCTATCTCACGGTGGACGGCCAGGTGGGCCAGGCCCTGCAGCCCGGCGACCGGGTGGAGGTCCGTCGCGCCCCCCATCACCTGAAGCTGATCAAGTCCCCCCGGCGCAGCCATTTCGAGATTTTGAGGGCCAAACTGGGTTGGGGGGAGGTGCGGGGCCCTAATACCCAGGCTTGTAAAGAACTGTCGTAAACTAAATATCAAGACAAGTTTAGTTAACTACATTATTATATAATACTATTAGAGTGAGAATATCATTATGAATAGATATCTTTTGTACGTCATTGCAATTTTTGTAACAATTGGTCTTTCCTCCAAAATATGCAGTTGTGATGATTTTAATTTTCGTAAAACCACGTGGGGAATGTCTGTGCAACAAGTATTGAAAAGTGAACCATTAGAGACAGCTCATTCTGAGAAAAATGTATTGGGATATAAGGTTAAAGTATTAGACAAGGATGTTTATCTTGGATATATTTTTATAGATAATAAATTGGTTAGGGCTAGATATATTTTAGCTGAAGAACATTCAAACAAGAATGATTTTATTAACGATTATGACACCTTTAAGAAAATTCTTATAAAGAAATATGGCAAGCCAATTAAAGATGATGTAATTTGGAGGAATAGATTATTTAAGAAAAATTCCTCTGATTGGGGTATGGCTATTTCCATTGGACATTTAGCATATTTTTCCAAATGGGATACTGAACACACTGAAATTCTTTGTTTTTTATATGGAGATAATCATAAAATCAAATGCGGAGTAGAATATGTTAGTAAAAAATTAAAACAATTAGAGAAGAATTATAAAGAGAAGAAAGGATTAGAAAATTTTTAGTAAGAGGGAGATAATCCGATGAAATATTTAGCGAAAATAATATTGATCCTGTCTCTTATCACTTTCTTGGGAAGTTGCGGCAATGTTCCTTCAACGGACGATTTAGATAAAAATATAGCAGAATTAAGCAAGGAAATAAAATCGGCTGAGAATGATGCAAATATGTATTCTGGCGGACTTTTAAAAATATTAATTGAAGTTAGGAAGGAAATTCTGACGAACACAAAATTGATGCTTGAACAAAAAAGAAGTGGTTTAAAGCGATTTATTCATATTAATTATAATATTGATGGTAAAAAGTATTCAGCTCCTGACAACAAGAATAATTTACTAAAGAATATTCAAAATGAGATGATAAGTATACGTAACAATATTTTGAAAGCCAAAAAAGAAAGTAATAGATATTCTGGTGGGGTCATAAAGGTGTTGATCGATGTTAAAGCTGCCACGTTGGAAAACTCATTAGCATTCTTAAAACAGAGGGAATTATTACTAAAGTATGATATTCCTTTTTATGCAGCAATTCCAGAATCTGGTGCCGGTGGCAAAGGCTCAGAATTTAAGCCTACTCCCGGTAAAGATGTGGAAAAGTTCTAAATTGAAGTCAGTATTTCACATCTCATGATATTTTCAATTCATTTAATATTTCCTTCTAACTAATATCTGGTAATTAATTATTATGACTGAACCTACCCAGGAATTCCCCGTGCGCCGCTACCGGCTGGAGGGGATGGAGGAAGTCACCGACCCGGTGGCCGTGGAAGAGCCCCTGGAGATTCGCCTGGCAGGGGAGCCTTTCCAGGTGCTGATGCGCCTGCCGGGGCTGGAAAAGGAACTGGCCGTGGGCTTCCTCTATACCGAAGGGATTATTAAAAGTTTAGGGGATATTACCACCCTGCATTTTTGCGGCACGGCCACTGATCCCTTGCTGCCCCCCAATGTGGTGGACATCGTCTTGAGCGACGCGGCCCGGGCCCGCACCGGCAGGCGCCATCTGGAGGTGGCCTATTCCAGTTGCAGCCTCTGCGCCAAGGAAGCGGTGGAGGAAATCTGCCGGAAAATGGACCCGGTGATCAGCGATCTCACTGTGGATCGTGTCACCGTCACGGCCCTGATGGCCCGCATGGCTGCGTCCCAGGAAGTCTTCAAAAAAACCGGGGGCACCCACGGGGTAGCCCTGGCAACGCCTGACGGCCAGGTTTTCATTCTGGCCGAAGACATCGGCCGCCATAACGCCATGGATAAAGTCATCGGCCGTGCGGTAATACAGCGCCTGGACATGACCCGGATGGTGGCCTTGCTCAGCGGCCGCATCAGCTTTGAAATGGCTCTAAAATGCGCGCGAGCGGGCATCCCCATCCTGGCCGCGGTCTCCGCACCCACCTCCATGGCCCTGACCCTGGCCCAGGAGACGGGCCTCACCCTGGCGGGCTTCGTCCGGGGCCAACGCCTGAATGTCTATACCCATCCCCAGAGGATTGTTTGAATCCGGCTTCCGTTTCTGTTTTCCGTTTTCCGCGAAGCCTGCCCCTGTCATTCTGAGGGAGCGGAGCGAAGGAAGAATTTTGGAAATATACCGGTTGCCGAAATTTTTTCCGCCTCCCCCCACCCTGCCCCTCTCCCCCCGCCGTGGGGCTTATCATTCTCCACAAATGGAGGGATGGAGTAAACCGGACATTAAAGCAATTTCAAGTTGCTGACAGATGAATATCTAATCATGATCCACATACGGTCTTGACTGCTTTTCCCCTCCCCCTGCGAGGGGGGAGGGCCGAGGTGGGGGTGGCGTCTTTTGTCCCCTTGGCCACTTACCATCAGGATGGACATTTACTTTACGCCCCCCTCACCCTACCCTCCCCCGAGGGGAGAGGAAAATATTTGTAATATCCACAAGATAAAAACTTGTAGGTAATGATGAGCCGGGGGGGAGAGGGAATAAGGGAAAGAACTTATGGCGAATGCTATAAAATTCCTTTGCTTCCTGCCTTAAAAAGAAAGGGCGACCCATCTGGCCGCCCTTCCTGCGCTTTCTTTTACTGAAAACAGAAAACAGAAAACCGTCTTTTACGGGGCCTGCTGAATCGACGACAATTGCCAGGGATTATTGCCCACCGGCCGGGTGAAGGTCCAGTATTCTTCGAACTTCACCGGTTCGGTTTTGCTGCCGGAGACGACTTCGCCGCTCTTGTCGTCCACGTTGTAGTCCAGCAGGTTGGCGTAAACCCTGACGGTGATATAATCCTGTCCCGATTCCTGCCAGGCTTCGGTGATGTCCACGGAGCGGACCGCGATATTTTCCAGGCGGTTGATCTGGCCCTGGGCCTTGAGATTGGCGGCGTCCTCCTGGAGGAGCCGGTACATCTCCTCGGTGAGCATATTCTTGACCGGGGTCATGTCCCGGTTGGCCCAACTCCCTTGAATCTGGAAAAACGCGTCCATACACCAGTCCTGGAACCGGGTCTCATCAAAATAAGAGTCCATCTGCTGAATATGACTCAGGCCTTGTTGCAGGTCCCAGCCTTGCTGGCCTTCGAGCTGCGGTTGGGGCGTGTCATAAACCGGCGGATAATTGGCCTGGGGCATCTGCACCGTCTCATAGCTGGTCTGGTAACCGCCCTGGGCCATGGCCGCTTCCTGTCTCTTTTTCTTGATATACCAGTAGATCAGGTAACCGATGCCTGCCAGCAACAGGATATCAAAGAGGCCGATGCCACCGCCGCCGCCGCCGCCCATGCCCGCAGAAGCCCCGCGACCGCCGAACAGGCTGCCGAAGAGGAGTCCGCCGGCCAGGCCGCCTAACATGCCGCCCCCGAAACTCCGCCAGAAGGAACTGGGCTGGGATGATGGCGGAGCCGTGGGCCGGGTAGGCGCCACCCCGGGTCGGGGTTGGGTCGGCCGGGTGGGTGAAGTGTAAGTCCGGGGGGGCGCCGCGGAGCGGGAGCCCCGGCTGCCAAAGGAAGAGCGGCCCCTTCCCACCCGGGCCCAGGCGTCGTCGACGTGGTAGGCCCAGGCGCACATAAATACCAGGCTTAGCATAATTAGCAAGCCTTTTAACCACTTATGGGAATACATGCGTTCCTCCGATTGATTTCATGGAAAATGTTGTCAAATTATACTAACAGCCGCAAGCCGTAGCTAATAAAATTTTGCTCCCCCAATTTAAGGAGTAGACCGGCCTGGCAAATTACTTTTTTACCGGCGCGATTCCCAATTTATCCAATTCCCGGCAACACAGGGAATGCCCCATCTGGCAGCCCTTCTGAAAATCAGCCACGGCCTTGTCCTTCTGATCCAGGTGGAAGAGGTAAATCTGTCCTCGAAAGAAATAAAAGAGAGGACTTTCCGGATTCAACTTGATGGCCGTAGTGAAATCCGCCACGGCTTCCTGGTACTTACCCATGCAGAACTTGGCCATGCCCCGCTTCTGGAAAAGCCAGGGGTCCTGAGGCGCCAGGGCCGCGGCCCGGTCATAATCCTTTAAGGCTGCTTCAAATTTCCCTTCCTGGGCCAGGTTGTCCCCCCGCTCTTTCAGGGCCTCCACGTTTTTGGGGTCCTGGGCCAGGACTTTGCCAAAGACCGTGATGGCCTCGCCCCGGCGTTCCATGCCCGCCAGAATCTTCCCTTGAGCCAGGAGGAGACCAAGGTCCCGGGGATGGGCCGCCAGACCCCGATTCACTTCCTCCAGGGCCTCGGTCTTACGGTCCAGGGCCGCCAGGGCCAGGGCCCGGGTCTTAATAGCCGCCACCGCCCGGGGATGGTCTTTGAGATACTTACCCAGAAGTTCCACGGCCTGTTCATTCTTTCCGGCTTTTTGGGCTTCCAGGCCCTGGGACAGAAAATCAGCACTTGGGGAAATAGAAGTCAGTAGTATTAAGCATAGAAGAATTATCAGGATCATGAAGCTGCTTTTCGTGGCCGTTTTTCTCAAGTCAGACCTCCTGGGAGTAGGGGGCGGGGCCAGGGGTCAGAAAAAACTGACCTTTGATCCCTAAAACTTATGCGAGATGGGAACGGGGTGGGGAGGGATACTGTAGGGACGGTTTAAAACCCGCCCCAACGAACCCCAGCCCCTGACCCCTGATCCCTTCTTCCTTATTAATTCTCTTCTAAATCCTTTAAAATCATGTTAATCTTGTCAAAAAAATCTTCTTTAATTGCAAAGATATGTATAACTATTTCTTACAAGA
>ENA-OSEO01006585-OSEO01006585.1-sediment-metagenome-genome-assembly--contig:-NODE-6585-length-10322-cov-3.790630_pt1 | contig 10322 bp, 10 predicted proteins | sample MGYA00237883_ERZ534232 | MGnify/ENA metagenome assembly ERZ534232
GCTGTGGATGGACACCATTCGCGGGGTTCAAGGTGCGTGGCAAAGTCCGGCGGGTCTCGCTGCGCGGGGTAACCGTCTTCAACAACGATGAGGTTCTTGCCACACCAGGCAGTGGGCGAATTGTCAAGCAGGAATGTCCACCCGAAGAGAAATCGATCAGCCAGCGTTTTGCGGACAGACTTGATCCTGAAATACAGTAACATCCAAGGAGGTAAAATACCGATGGAAATGACACAGAGTAATAACCGGCCAAAAGGAATCGAACAGGCTCTGCCGGCGGATTACACGGACAACGGGTTGTTTGGGCAGGACATTCTTTCCGTGCGGCAATTCAACCGCGATTTGCTGCAATACGTCTGCGACGTCTCAGACGAAATGCGCAGCATGGTGCAACGTTTCGGAAAAGTCAACCTGTTGGACGGCAAGATCCTGGGGAATCTGTTCTACGAACCCAGTACACGAACCAGCTCATCCTTCCAGGCAGCGATGCTGCGGCTGGGTGGCCGCGTGATCCCAATCAACGAAGTCACCTACTCATCGGTCACCAAGGGGGAGTCCCTACCCGATACGGTGCGCACGCTCGAGTGCTACTGCGATGTGATCGTATTGCGTCACCCGCAGGTCGGTTCGGCAGCCACCGCAGCTCACTACGCCCGCAAACCCATCATCAACGCCGGTGACGGGCATGGTGAACATCCGACGCAGGCCCTGTTGGATTTCTTGACTATCCGTCGCGAGCTGGGACAACTCGACGGTCTCAAGGTCGCAATGGTCGGCGACCTGAAATACGGGCGGACTGTCCATTCTTTGACCCGGCTGATGAGTATGTACGATACCGATTTCTACTTCGTCTCGCCGGAGAACCTGCGCCTGCCGGCAGAGCTGCTCAGCGAGATCGAGGAGCACAAACGTCCCCACCACGAACTGATCGACGTCAACGACGTGATTTCCACAGTCGATGTCCTGTATGTCACGCGGGTGCAACGCGAACGGTTCGACGATCAGTCCGAATATGAAGCCGTGAAAGATTTCTACGTGATCGATCCCGAGCTGATGTCTAAAGCAAAACAGAAAATGGTGGTCATGCACCCGATGCCCCGCGTCCACGAGATCAGCTATCAGGTTGATGAAGACCCGCGGGCAGCGTACTTCCGCCAGATGGAAAATGGCTTGCATATGCGCATGGCATTGCTCGCCGCCGTGCTGGGCAAAGCATAACGCATGCAGGACGCGAGGCGAATGACGCACCGGATACGGACAATTCGCCTGTTTACCATTTTCTTGCTAGAATAGGTCATTCAGACGTGGACGGGTAGTGCGTGTATAGCCAAATCCACACAGCGTATTTCGTCATTAGCACGACAATGCCCAACGGAACGCACTTGTCCACCAGGCACCGGCTCGCGCAAAACTCAGAACGACTATGACGAACGGGGGGAATCAGAGGATGTCTTTTTTCGACAGGTTGGCCGCAACGGCCTGCCGCAACAACAGCCTGGTCTGTGTTGGTCTGGACCCGACCGAGGCCTGGTTTCCGGCAGACTTCGGTTTCGTGACCAATCCGATCCTGCAACTCAACAGACAGCTCGTCGATGCGACGAACGATCTGGTGTGCGCCTACAAGCTCAACTTCGCTTTCTACGAAGCCGAAGGGTTGGGCGGGCTGGACTCATTACGTCTCACTATCGACTATATCAAGGCCCGCGATATCCCGGTCATCCTCGATGTCAAACGCGGTGATATCGGTTCCACTTCGGAGGCCTACGCACGCGCAGCTTTCGAAGTCTGGAACGCCGATGCGGTGACAGTCAACCCGTACTTGGGTGGTGATTCGATAGCGGCATTCACTTCGTGGGATGATCGCGGTGTATTCGTGTTGTGCCACACGTCCAACCCAGGTGCCCAGGATTTCCAGACACTGACTTGCGGGAACGAACCGTTATACGTGCAGGTGGCCCGCCAGGCGACGAACTGGAGCAAAAATGCCAATGTCGGGTTGGTCATGGGTGCGACCTACCCGGAGGCACTGACGATCGTACGGCGCACTGCTCCCGAGCTGTGGTTGCTCGTGCCCGGCGTAGGCAGCCAGGGCGGCGATCTGGAAGCGTCCCTGGCAGCAGGGTTGTGGCCCAACGGTCTGGGTATGATCTTCAATTCCTCGCGAGGCATCTGCCTCGCCAGCAATCCACGTGAAGCCGCCCGAGAGCTGCGGGACCGCATCAACGCAGTCCGAGACCAGTTGCAGGACGAGAACCGGCGGCCCGGACCCGCTATCAGCGGGCTCGATGTCACCATCGAGATGTTGGTATTGAAGCTGGCGGACATCGGTGCCGTGTGCTTCGGTGAATTCAAGCTGAAATCGGGACAGATATCGCCAGTATACATCGACCTGCGTCTTCTGGCCTCCTACCCCGATGTTCTGGCACTGGTCGCTACGACTTATGCCCATCTGTTGTCCGGGCTGAACTTCGAGCGTATCGCAGCCATTCCCTACGCAGCACTACCGATCGGTACGGCAGTCGCCATGCGGACCAATCAACCGCTAATATATCCGCGCAAAGAGGTCAAATCCTATGGGACACGGCGCCCCATCGAAGGTGCTTACGTGGCCGGTGAACGCGTCGTCGTCCTCGATGACCTGATCACCACCGGCGCCAGCAAACTCGAGACCATCAAACCGCTGGAAGACGCTGGTCTCAAGGTAGAGGACATCGTCGTACTGATCGACCGGCAGGGAGGTGGGGAGGAAGAGTTGGCCCGTGCAGGCTACCGCCTGCACAGCGTATTGACCCTGACCGAAATCCTCGACATTCTGTTGGCTTACGGACGAATCGACACGACGCAACGACAGGCCGTCATCAGTTGGCTCAACCAGGGGAGTGCAGCGTGACGGCGGATCTGCATGTGAACCTGTGTGGAGTGGCCCTGCCTGGCCCGTTGGTATTGGCGTCAGGTATCCTCGGTACGAGCGCACTCTTGATGGAACGGGTCGCGCGCTGTGGTGCGGGAGCTGTTACATCCAAGTCGTGCGGTCCTGAACCGCGTGCCGGTCACCGTAACCCATCCGTGTTGGACTGGGGCCCAGGGCTCATCAACGCGATAGGACTGGCGAATCCCGGCGTTCAGGAGGAAATACCCATCCTGAAGGAAACGGCGGAGCGGGTACATCCGTTAGGTGTATCACTGATCGCCAGTATCTTCGCCCATGCGCCGGACGATTTCGGCCGAATGGCTGAGCTTGTGGCCCAGGCAGATCCCGACATCATCGAAGTCAACGTATCGTGTCCGAACATCACGGCCGAAAAAGGGCGTCCCTTTGCACTCGATCCGAACGATACGGCGACCGTCACCCGCGCGGTACGTGACGCAACTACGCTGCCGGTGTTCATCAAATTGTCTCCCAACGTCACTGACATCGTCACCATCGCGCGTGCAGCGGTGGACGCGGGTGCCGATGGGCTGACCTTGATCAACAGCGCCGGTCCCGGCATGGTTATCGATGTGGAGAGCGGATGCCCCGTGCTCAGCAATCGGGTCGGCGGCGTCAGTGGACCAGCGATTCGCCCGATCGCCGTGCGCTGTGTCTACGATGTGACCGGTGCCGTGAATGTACCCGTCATCGGAACCGGCGGTGTGACCACCGGACGTGACGCAATCGAGATGATTATGGCTGGAGCAACAGCCGTGGGCGTCGGGTCAGCCGTGTACTGGCGCGGGCCGGAAGTCTTTACCCGTATCACCGAGGAAATCAACACGTATATGGCTGAACACGGCTACCAGACACTGGATGAAATTCGGGGGATCGTTCATGAACGGTGACGGCCTGCCGCGCGCATACCGTATTGCCGACGTGGTCGAGGAGAACGAGAGTACGCGCACTTATTTGCTCGATGGGCGTATCGACGCCAACGCGGGCCAGTTTGTCATGGCATGGCTGCCTGGCGTGGACGAAAAGCCGTTCAGCCTGGCGGATGCCGATCCGATTGCCCTGATGGTGGCACGGGTAGGTCCATTCACCGAGACACTGCACCGGCTCAGTGCAGGAGAGCGCATCTGGTTGCGGGGACCGTTCGGGGTTGGCTTCGTGCCGGACAGAGGTCCCGCCCTACTCGTGGCCGGCGGATACGGAAGTGCGCCGCTATCATTCCTGGCACGAACATTACGCGTTGCGGGACAGCAGGTTTATGTCGCGTTGGGAGCGCGAACGAAGGACGATCTGCTCCTGCAACATCGCTTCCGGAATCTGGGCTGCGTGGTACACGAGGCAACAGAGGACGGTTCAGCGGGACGCCGTGGGTTGGTGACCGAGTTGGTCACAGCCCTGTTGGACCGGCTCCCCATCAACGCACTGTACGCCTGCGGACCCAACGCGATGCTCGACGCTCTGGTGCCCATCGCGCACGAATGGAACCTGCCCTGCCAGCTCAGTTACGAGGCGTACATGCGCTGCGGAATTGGTGTCTGTGGCTCCTGCACGCACGACGACCAGCTCGTATGTCGCGACGGCCCGGTGTTCTCGGTCTGAGCGCCAGGATAACCCTCTAGTTCACCAACAATCCCGATCTCAGCCGCAACAGGGCGATCTCGGCGGGACAATTGTAGCGGAGTGGCGGGCGCGCGACGCCCAGACCACGATTGACATACATCCACGCCTTTCCCTCACGAAACCATCCGGAGAGGTATCGCCAGGCACCGATGCCATCACGGTTACCGGCGTGCACGAGTCCTTCGATAGCCTCGAACGCCACAGCAAGGCGGGAGTACCAACCGTTTGGGGGAATTCCCTGGGGCGACAGCCGGAATTGGCCTCCGTGGGTATGTCCTGCGAGGGCAATGACCGGACGGTCCGCCACATACGGCAGGACGTTGGGATTGTGCGACATCAGGAGCACGGCCCCATCGCCAGGAATCCCGCGTAACGTGCGTGCCAAGTCAGGCTGTCCGGCCAGCATGTCGTCCAGAGCGGCCAGCCACAGACCGGAGAGCAATTGCCGGTTCTCGTTGCACAACACCGGGATGCCGGCGGCATCCAATGCATCACGGACCAGGTCCACCCCATCCCAGTGATCGTGGTTGCCAGGCGAGGCATACCGTCCCAAACGGGCTGGAATGTCGCCCAGCGGGGCCAGTGCCTCTTTCAGATCTGTGGATGAAACGGGCCTATGCGCGAAGTCTCCGGTTAGCAGCACGAGGTCGGGCTGGAGCGCACTGGCTTGTTCCACCATCCGCAATACATCCGCGCGCCGCACGCTGTGCCCCACATGCAGATCACTCAATTGCAAAACGCGCAGACCATCCACATCTCTCGGCAATGCCGGAACATGAACGTCATGCACGGTGATCTCGATCCGGTAAGCGCAACCTGCAAACAGGCCATCGACACAGCCGTGACCATTGCTGCCGAACGGCAGCCAGCGGCACAACAAAGGGATGCCTTCCGGCGGTGTAGTTTGGGGCCGGAGTACGACGAAGTGTCCACCGTTCTGCCGGATTTGGATCGGACTGCGCATACCCGTAGAGGGGTGGGCGCTTGCGGGGCGGGAGCGCACGCCAAACCGTCCCATTCCCAATCGGGCTACAGACTGCAATCCTTCGCTGAGAAGCTGAAGCCGGGCGTAATTGCCTGATGCCAGGTGTGTTGTTGCCGATTTCATGGTCGATAGCTCCTTGCACTCGTGAAAGGTCAGGCACATAGAGTGCTAATCGGCACCCGGTCATTCAGTTCGCAACAAAAAGACCAGCCTCGAAGACTGGTCCAGCTCACTGCATGTGCTGTTCTGCCTCGTGACACCTGCTCCTGACAACCGTGGAGCAGCAAGGATGTATCATATCCGTTTTCCAGCAATTGTCAAATGGTAAACGCGTTTATTGCCTTCCCGTCCTCTTCAGGCAGCAAAAACGGACCAGCTTGTCGGGCCGGTCCGTTTCGACATTCGTTGGCCTGTCTATCCGTTACTGCTTCTCCAGCGTCAGCCCGGTGGCGCCCCACTTGGCCTTATCGAAGTCGACCGCCGTCAGCTCTGTGCCGACGAGCTTGAACGAGAGCGTCTCGGGCTGCTCGTAGGCGCTGCCATCCTGCGTGCCGGTGAGGGTGGCGACGATCGTCGCGTTCGGGCCGGAGGCCCAGGTGCCGACTTCGACGACGGGCGTCTTGACCCCCGCGGTCGTGGTCGTCAGCTCGAGGGTACCATCGTCCTGCAGGCGCAGCGTCAGCTCGCCGCCCGCAGCCGGTTTGCCGCTGTACTCGCCACCATACGCCAACACCAACGCAGCCGCTGGAAGCTGGGCAGCGGGCATGGTTTTGCTCTTCGCCGCAACAGTGGGCACAGCGGCCTGCGCTGCTGCCATCTCTGGCCCATACCACACCTTGGCAATGTCCATAGCACGCGAGTCCTTCACCTCGACCTTGCCATTTGCGTCCATATCACCAGTCAGGACTTCAGTCGCCTTCCAGACAGTCCCCTGCTGGATATTGTCGAGAATACCGTACTCATCCGAGCAGTAGTATTGCACGATATTGTCACCGACAGGGATCAACGTGCCGGTAGCGAAGTTACAGGCCGCACCGTTCGCCAGGTCGAGCTGAAACGGCATTTCCTCCGCTCCTTCGGGGATGTCCAGGTCCGGCAAAGCTTCGGTCAATTTCAACGCGAACGGCTGCTCGTTGGGCGCGTCGAAGCCACACACGACTGTCTTGCCATCAGTTGCGATCAGGCACGGATCGTAGATGGAGTTGCCGACCGTACAGCGATAGCCCAGCGGCGTCGAGAACGAACCTGTCCAACACGAGCCTTCCAGCGTCGTTTTCGGTACATCAGGCACATAGTGAACGACTTCGGTCTTGCTTACCTTAGCAGGCACTTCAGTCGGCGCGACCGTCGGAACCCTGGTCGGAGCAACCGTGGCGGGTGCCGTCGTAGGAGCAACCGCCGGAGCCTTGGTCGGAATAGCGGTTGGAACAGCCGTTGGAGCTTTCGTGGGTTCCGGAGTTGGCTCAGGTCCCATGAACCACACCTTGCTCAAGGGTACGATCTGCGTACGGGTAGGCTTGAAACCATCGTCGGTCATCTCGCCGACAGTCCGCTCGCCCGTCCACACAGTCCCTTCCCGGAGATCGCCGAAGATGCCGGATGAATCCGCGTCATCGCAGCCCCAGTTCAGACGTTTGTCATCGTAACCCGTTGTGGCACCGGTCATGAACCCACAGGTGGTCCCGTCCGCCAACTCGATCTTGTACGGCACCTCCTGCATATCCGCCGGAGCATCAGGTGCCGGCAGCGGCTCGGTCAACTTCAGCGCAAACTCGGCTTCATCCGGCGTGTCAATCCCACACACGACCGTCTTTCCATCCGTCGCGATCAGGCACGGGTCGTATATACTGTTGCCCACCATGCAACGCCACCCTGCAGGTGTGGAAACGGAACTCGTCCAGCACGAGCCTTCTTGTGTCGTCGGCGGCACTTCAGGCACATAGTAGATCACCTCGGTTTCGGTCACCGTGGCGGCGGGTTTCGCTTCGGTCGTGGGAGATGCGATGGGCTCTGTCAGCGGTTCCGTCGTTGTCCCAGCTGAGACCGGAATCCACAGCTTCTGCCCAACCTCGATCACGTCCGGATTGCCAATCGGGGCATAGCTGATATCCTCCTCGGTCTTGAGATTGGTCGCATCAACGATTTCGTGGTAGGCTTTGGGATCGCCCAGGTATTCGGCAGCGATCTTGTTCAGCTCATCGCCTGCTTTGACGATGTACTCCTGGCCCTCTGGTACCTGCGCCCAGACAGCAGAGGAGGGAAGGATCAATGTCAACACGACGATCACGATCATCCATCTTTTCACGATACAACACTCCTTTCATATTGACGCCAGTCAAGTCTATCATCCGAACGCGCAAGTGAGCAATCCCCACACCCACGCGAGCCCGGCAGGGCACTGCAATATCCAGCGGTATACAGCACAACCATTATAACATGCTATGCTGTGAGGTCCAATGGGAGATTGGGGCTACCTGCCCGCATGGCACATCAGTGCCACAGCAGGTAACAAGGGACACGTGTGTTGTCTCTGGCAGAAGTGGGAAGGCGGGGTAACACCTGAATGGCAGGCGTGACATACCAGTCATCCGCTAGTGCCATCAGTTACGCGTGACATTTCCTGTACAATCTGGCACGCCCGTTGCGTGACGCGTCGGGCGTGCCGGAATCAGTACCGGTCATGGCACGGCAGATACACGATAACACCAAGCACAAGGCCGTTCACGATGGGAGCCGGCCTTGCACTGATTAGGTCAAGGCTTGACGGCCTCGATCGTGGCAGAGACAATGTATTCGTCCACGCTGCAGCCAGGTACCCACTCGCGGATGAAAGCACGGCTCTCTTCTTTAGGGCGAATACGAATGTCTCTGAAGCCTGCTTCCTGCAGGGCAGTCTCCAGGACATCCACGGTTTCCGCGCCCGCCACACATTCGCAATGCAGATCGAGATCACCGCGAATCTCGTCAGGCAACTGCACCGTGGCAACGGTATCGGAAATAGCCAGACGGCCACCCGGCTTGAGAACCCGATACGCCTCGCGAAAGACAGCTGGCTTGTCGGGCGACAGATTGACGACACAGTTGGATAGAATGACATCCACACTGCTGTCAGCGACGGGTAGATGCTCGATTTCGCCCAAACGGAATTCGACCTGGGTATAACCGGCTTTTCGTGCATTCGCCCGGGCCAGTTCGACCATGTCCGGTGTCATATCCACACCGATGACATGCCCCGCCCTTCCGACCTGATTCGCCGCGAGAAACACATCGAACCCTCCACCGCTGCCCAGGTCAAGCACGACCTCACCGGGCTTCAAGGCCGCAACGGCGTGGGGATTGCCACAGCTCAGCGCCAGGTTAGCGCCCTGCGGAATGGATGCCAGGTCTTCCCGTGAATAGCCCATCTGCACAGCCAGGTCATCCACGGCCGACGTTTGTCCACCGCAGCAACACGCCGTTCCCGACGCACTACCACAACAGCCGGACACATCGTGTCTGGCTACATCACCGTACTTTCGCCGCACAGCCTCTCTGATCGCGACATTTTTTTCGCTCATTCTTATCTCTCCTTTTTGGGGTCCGGACTGCTCATGGACGCGTGAACTCCCAGCGCAAGGCTCAGCAGTGATAGTGGGAGAAGAAATCCGCCAGATACTGCAGAGTCTCCGGCTCGATCCAACATCGGATCTGCTGCCCCGCCCGCTCAGTACGAATCAGACCCGAGTGGCGCAGCTCTTTGACGTGATGGGACACCGTGGAAGGAGAGATCTCGAGATCTTGAGCTACCTCCCCAATACACGAACAGCCGAACACGTCTTCGTCCCAGCGGGTCCCATCCTGGCAGCACATCGCCAGACGTACGAAAATGTGCAGCCGGTGCGGGTTAGACAGCGCCTTGAACATCTCGGCCAGTTTTTCCAGCTCGTCATTTCGATAATTCGACATATTTCGAATTATACATCGATTGTCTGAAGCCGTCAAATCTGCTGCTGAAAGCGTCAGGATTGACAACAGTTATCGATCATGGTAAGATTTCGCCGACAACAAATCGTTCACATCTCCCATCCGGTTTGGAATTGCCGTATTCCAGGAGAGAAACGCATGCTCGACCGCATCCCCTATCACTCAGAAGGCTTTCGGATGGCCGAAAATGAATCACTGGATGGTGAAATGGTGCTGTTCGACCCAACTACCCAGCAGGTTCTTTTCAGTAATACCACTGGCTCCCTGATCTGGGGGCTGTGCGACGGGACGCGCTCGATCGCTGAGATCGTCCGGTTGCTCAGCGACACGTATCCCGATGCGGCAGCGACGATCGAGTACGACGTCATCGAAACCTTGACGACGTTCCACGTACACGGCGCCATCGAATGGTCGTAAGTGAAACTGAGCCACTCTACCTCCACTTCGGCCCCCACTCGGTGCGCATCTGCTGCACGGACACGGAGGCACGCGCCTATGTGCACCGCCATTTCCGCCATTGCGCCGGTGCAAGATCTTCCGTTGTAGCGGTCTACAGATTGGATGTGGATGCTGACCGGTTGGTCAGCGTGCAGAGGGACGCTGAGCAAGCATACTTCGGTTCATTGTCGCCCTACTTGATTGAATGGCTGATGCAAGACCTGACGCGTGTCCTAACCACGCCATGTAGCGAGGACCTGATCGTTCACGCTGCCGGTCTCGCGTGGGGTATGGCCGGTATCGTCCTGTGTGGTGCGTCCGGCAGCGGCAAATCCACACTGGCAGCCTGGTTGGTAAGCAGTGGTTTCGACTTCCTTTCCGACGAACTCA
>ENA-OSEO01006589-OSEO01006589.1-sediment-metagenome-genome-assembly--contig:-NODE-6589-length-10319-cov-3.675356_pt1 | contig 10319 bp, 8 predicted proteins | sample MGYA00237883_ERZ534232 | MGnify/ENA metagenome assembly ERZ534232
AGAGGAATCCCCACTTACCCTCCAGAACCGCCCGGGGCCCCTTGAACCCTTCGGCGGCCAGATAGGCGGCCTGAATCCCCCGCTGGGCCGACAGCCCGGGATGGATCCGTTTGGTCCACGAACCGTCCTGCATAAAGGCCATCAGCCCCGCGGCCATGCTCCCCGCAATCCCCAGGGCGCTGGCGGTGGCATCCGCATCCAGCCCGAGAATCCGGCAGGCCGCTGCCGTGGCCCCGAAGGTGCCGCAGGTTGCCGTGGGATGGTATCCGAATGCATAATGGGATTTGGAGTCCACCGCATCGGCAACCCTCAGGGTGGTTTCGTACCCGGCCACCGCGCCCGCGATAAAATTCTTTCCGTCGGCCCCCGAAGCCTCTGCAGCGGCCAGAGCGGCGGCGAAGATGGCCGATCCCGGATGGATCGACGCCGGGGTATAAATGTCGTCCAGGCTCATCGAGTGCGAAGCCGCCGCATTGGCCAGCGCGGCGTACTGGGGCAGCGGCTTCAACCCCGTGCCGATCACCGTCCCGGCCCCGGCCCCCCCGATCTTTCGGATCATGCCATGGACCCCGCGGGTGGATTCCATGGACACGCCCTTTGCCGCAAGCCCCAGAAAATCCAGCAACAGGTACCGTGCATGGGAAACGATCCCTGCGGGCAAGTCCTCTGCCCGGATGCCTGAACAATACCGGGCCAGCGTTACGGTCTGTTCTGCGCTTTCCATTGTTCTTTCCTTAACGCTTTCCGGGACCACCCCCCTTGTGCACCTGCAATCCAAGGGGATGCGCCCAGAGTTTGTCAGATTCCCGTTGTCCGACTTCGGATTTCCGGATTCAGCAGGTTGAGCATCCGAATGCCGCCATTTCCCTATATCGCGCCCGCCGCTTTTAGCCGTTCGATCTCTTCCTCGGAATATTCCAGAAGGTCGCGGAAGATGGCCCCATTGGCCGACCCGTGGGGAAGGCCGGCAAACCGGATCTTTCCGGGGGTCGCCTGCATACGGAAGGCGACATTGGGCATCTTCAGGGGAATGCCGGTAACCGGATCGGTCGTTTCGATGAGCGACTGGCGCTGGTTGTAATGGGGATCCTGATCGATGTCTTTCATGGTGACAATGGGCCCCACGGTAATCCCCAGCCGCTCACCGGTTTCCAGCACCTCTTCCAGGTCCCGCTGGCCGATCCACTCCCCGAGCACCGCGTTGAGCACCTTTCGGTGTTCCGGTTTGCTCCGAATGTCGTTGCTCAAGAATCTGGGGTCCGTGATCAGCTCCGGATGCCCCACGCATTCCATCAACCGCTCAAAGGGTTTCTGGGCCGAGCAGGACAGTGCCGCCCATTGGCCGTCTTTGGTCCGGTATGTGTTGCGGGGGGCCACATAGCTGAGTTCGTTGCCCTTGGGCTGGGGGATCTCTCCGGTCAAAGCATAGCAGAGAAAATCGGGCCCCAGAAGGCCGAACAGCGGTTCGTAGAGGGACACGTCGATGATCTGGCCGCCGCGCTCCCCCCGCTTCTGATCTCTCAAGGCCACCATGACCGCAAATGCCAGATGCAGACCGGCGAGGTAATCGGCCAGGGCGATGGGCGGATTGGTGGGAACACCGCCGGGCTGGGCGTTCAGGTAGGTAAACCCGCTGAACCCTTCGGCCAGGGTCCCGAACCCCGGTCGAGGGGCATACGGCCCGGTTTGGCCGTATCCGGAGATTTTCCCGATGATCAGCCCCGGATTTTTTTGTTTCAGCGTGTCGAAGTCAAACCCGAGCTTGTCCAGGGTGCCGGGGCGCATGTTTTCGATGAGCACATCGGTTTTTTCGATGAGTTCCGAAAAGATCTGTTTGCCTTCCGGGGTCTTCAGGTTGATGGTGACGGGGTACTTGTTTCGCCCGATCACCGACCAGAACGGATGGATCCCCTGGTCTTCGATCACCCCCCAGGCGCGCAACGCGTCGGGCATGGTCGGGTTCTCGATCTTGATGACCTCCGCCCCCATATCCCCCAAAAGGGTGGCGGCAAAGGGGGCTGCGACCACCGTTGAAAGGTCGATGACCCGGATATCCTTTAAGGGAAGCCCTTCCACCGAGTCCCCCGAACGTTGGGCGCGGATAAGGTCCGTCAGCATTTGGTTGTTTGATGGTTTCATGTTCGCATCTCTCTTTTGATTGGGGCGGAAGCCCGTTTCCTCCGGCGAATCGATCTCGACTTCAAGCTCCAAAAGGCCGAAAGACAGGGCCTTTCCATGAATGTCGGAATCGAGGGCCGCCGAAACCCCCCCTTTTCGAACCCCCTGAAGCACGAAATTAAAGCCCCCAAGGCTCGGAACCTCGTATCGAACCACATCCCCGGAAACGATCCCCTGAAAATGTCTCTTGACCACTTCGGCGGTCACCTTGGAGCGGAGCAGCGCATAGTCCTTTTCTTCATAAGGAAAAAGGCTGACGTTGTTGTTCTCCCCTTTGTCCCCTGCCCGGGCGTGCGCCAGCCTGCGGAGTTTGACCATTTTGCCCATTTAGCCGACCTCCTGGAGGGTAACCGAGCTTCGGATCTGGTCCCGGGAAAGCGTCGTGGAGCAAACGGCGATCACCGGCCGCACGGACTTGCGGACACCCGCCGGGCCCGCCGGGCCGTTCAGATAGAGCGCTTCCACCTCGTCGCCCACCATCCTGGCCTCCTTTTCGGAGTCGACCTTGGCCGCAATCCGAAGCCGGACCTCAAAGGGCGTACCGGCATAACGCTCGGCCATGGGGCCCAGAATCGAATTGTAGCCGATACACTCGGTTTTAAACTGCCGGCTGCTCAACGATCTTTTTTTCAGCCGCTCGGCGATGATCCCCTCGGCCAACCGCGCCCGCTGCAGGGCGCCGGACCCGCCGTAGGAAACCTCCCCTTCGCCGATGAATCCGTCCCGGATCCCGAGGGCCACTTTCAACTTTTCGGGTCTCGGCCTTCCGGTGGCGTTTTGGACCCTGACCCGGTCCGGTCCGTGCTGCGCAAGGACGACGGTTGAAAAATCCGCGGTCACGTCGGGGGTCAAATAGGCGGCCGGATCTTGGATCTCGTAGAGCAACTGCTCTTTGCAGGTCCGAATCGACACCTCGCCGCCCGAGCCGGGGGTTTTGGTGATGACGCAGTTGCCGTCTTCTCCCACCTCTGCAAGGGGAAACCCGACATTGACCAGATCCGGAACGTCCTTGAATCCCGGATCCGCGAAAAACCCCCCCGTGACCTGCGCGGCGCACTCCAGAAGATGCCCGACCGCGGTGCCGGCTCCCAGGTGATGCCAGTCCGAAAGGCTCCAGCCGAATTCATGGGCCAGGGGCGCAAGAAACAGCGAAGGGTCCGCCACACGACCGGTCAGCACCACCTGTGCACCGGTTTGGAGCGCGGGAAGAATCGCCTCGATCCCCAGATACGCGTTGGCCGAAAGGATCCGGTCCCGCAGTTCGGATACGGGCCGCCCGGTTTCCCAGACCGTTTCCTGGGAGGATGCGATCCGATCCAGAACATCGTCTCCGGTGACGGCCGCCACCTTGAGCGGTTTGGCACCGATGGCGTGCGCAATTCCCAGGGTCCGCTCAAAGGCGGCTTCCGGATTGGCCGCACCCAGATCCGAGACCATCACCATTCCGGTTTCCGCACAGATCGGAAGCATGGCCTCCATCCGTTCTTGGAAAAGCGCACCGTAGCCGAGGGATGGATCGCGGTTTTTTTCGAGCTGGGCCAGCGCAATGGTCCGTTCGGCAAGGCATTCAAAGACGATGTAGTCCAGGTGGCCCTTTTGGGCAAGGTCTACGGCCGGATCGATCCGGTCGTAGGAAAACCCCGCGCCCGCTCCGATTCGAATCCGTTTCATCCAATCCCCCTAAGCCTCTTTTCCAAAAATGCGGGTCACTGCGCCAATGTCCGGGGCTTTTTCAAGGCTGCGGATTTCCTCGACGATGCGATTGCGCCGGGCGTCGGAAAAGACCGGGGCGGACAGCCCCTTGAACTTTTCGATCAGCTCCTCCCAGCTCAGGGGGTTTTCCGGATCTCCCTTGGGAAACTCGATCCGAACCGAAAAGGTGTCCCCCTTTTGGGTTCGAATGGTTACCGTCGCCGGCCATTTCCGGGGAAACTCGCCTTCGATGCTGGGATCCTCCACGCAGGTGATCCGGCGCATCATGGCGCTGACCTCCGCCGAACGGATGGTCTCCGGAACGTATTCATCCAGGGTGGCCTTTCCATAGAGGATGGCCACCGCAGCCCCAAAGGGCATGCTGAACTGGGCGTCGACCACCGACTGCGGATGGTATTTTGCTTCCTTGGGAACGACCACCAGCGCATGTCCTGTTTTGAGCACGCCCAGGGTCGCCGCCTCGACGTCCTCCGGGTGCAGGCCGTTTTCTTTCATGATCTTCAACACCCCGTCGATGGGTCCCTGCTTGTATCTGCAGCAGGAATGGGGCTTGATGCTGGTCCGCATGACCTGGTAGGGATCTGCCCAGTTTTCAAGGATTTTCACCGGATCCGACTTGGGCGAGTAGGCATGCAGAAACCCGAATTTGCCTTCAAGAATCGTTGCCGGACCGGTAAACCCCTCCCGGGCCAGCAGCGCCGCCAGAAGACCGGCGTGGGCCGCCCAGCCCGGATGGAACCGCTTGGTAAAGGAGCCGTCGGACAAAAACTCCATCGAGGCCGCGGCCTGGCTTCCCGCAATGCCCATGGACCGAACCGTCTGCTCGCGGCTGAGCTGGAGAATCTTTGCAACCGTAACGGCTGCAGCCAGGGTCCCGCAGGTGCCGGTGGGATGAAACCCCTGGGCGTAGTGTGCCGACGGGTTCAGCGCAATGCCCAGCCGGGCGGTCACCTCATAGCCCGTGACCACGGCTTCGATGAACTGCTTTCCCGTGCAGGGGACCATGTGCGCAGCGGCAAGGGCCGCGGGCATCACGGCAACGGCCGGATGCAGGGAAGCGGCGTTGATCACATCGTCCAGTTCGATGGAATGCGCCGCGGTGCCGTTTGCGATGGCGGCATACGGCGGATCCAGGTTCAAATCCGTTCCGATCACCACCGCCCCGCCGTCCCGTCGCCCCACCATGCCGAACAGCCTGTGGACCGGCACGCTGGAGTCGCTCAATGCACCCCGTGCCGCGACCCCGACAAAGTCCAGAAAAAGATACTTGGTCCGGTCGACGACCTCCGAAGGCAGCCGGTCATACGCAATGTCATGGCAGTGTTGTATAAGCTTTTTGGTCTCTTCCATACCCCCCCTCTTTCCGGATGAATGCATCCCCGCAACAGCGGTGGATTATTTTATGCGCACGGCTCCTCGATTCGATACGTTTTGGCACCGGTCTCATACAGGTCCCCGCCGTAACTGTCGTTGGCAACGATCAGGGGAAAATCCCTGACCTGCATTTTTCGGACCGCCTCGGTGCCCAGTTCCGGGTAGGCCACGATTTCGGCCAAAACGATGCTTCGGGAGATCAGCGCACCCGCCCCGCCGATGGCCGCGAAATAGACCGCCCGGTATTTTTCCATGGCCTGCCGGACCGCGGGGTTGCGCGCACCCTTGCCGATCATCCCCTTGAGCCCTTTTTCCATCAACAGCGGTGCATAGGCATCCATCCGGTAGCTCGAGGTGGGGCCGGCGGCACCCATGGCCTGACCGGGTTTGGCGGGGGTCGGCCCGACATAGTAAATAACCTGACCGGCAAGGTCAATGGGCAGCGGCGCGCCGGCCTCCAGCAGCGCCACCATCCGCTTATGGGCGGCATCCCTGGCCGAATAGACGACCCCGGACAGCAGCACCCGGTCCCCGATCCGGAGCCGTTTGACATCACCGGAAGTCAACGGTGTCTCCAGGCAAATGGCATCGCTCATCTCCACAGGCTCCTTCCTTTATAATTCCGCCGCTTTGTGCCGGGAGGAATGACACTGAAGGTTGACGGCTACCGGTATGCTCGCGATATGGCAGGGCATGGTGTTGATATGAACGGCAAGGGAGGTGGTTCGCCCCCCCAGGCCTTGGGGACCGATTCCCAACCGGTTGATCTCGTCCAGCCAGGCTTTTTCCAGCCGGTCCACCCCGGGATCCGGATGGGGGCTTCCCACCGGCCGGAGCAGCGCTTTTTTGGCCAGCAGGGCAGCCTTTTCCAGCGTGCCCCCGATGCCCACCCCCACGATGGTGGGCGGGCAGGGCTTTCCGCCCGAGGTCTTGACCCGCTGGATGACCACGTTTTTCACCCCCTCGATCCCCTCGGAAGGGGAAAGCATCACCACCTGGCTCATGTTCTCGGCGCCGCCGCCTTTGGGGGCCACGATCAGCTTGAATCCCTCACCGGCAACCAGCTCGGTGTGGATCATGGCCGGGGTATTGTCCCCGGTGTTTTCCCGGGTGATGGGATCACACAGGCTTTTCCTCAGATACCCGTCCCGGTAGCCCCGGCGGACCCCCTCGTTGACCGCATCCTCCAGGGCGCCCCCGGTGATGTGAACCTCCTGGCCGATCTCGAGATAAACCACCGCCATGCCGGTGTCCTGACACATCGCCATCCGCTCCTTGCGGGCGATGTCCGCATTTTCGATCAGCCGGGTGAGGATCTCCTTTCCGATCGGGGAGTCCTCGGTTTTCAACGCCCGCTCAAACGCGGCGGTGACATCTTCCCCCAGCTCGGTATTTGCGCGGATACACAGGTCCCGCACCGCCCTTGCAATGTCCTCGACATGAATTTCCCGCATCGTTTCCTCCTGCATCCGGATGAAGCGATAAAAACCGAACCGTGGCTACTTTTCCGCCCCCCCCTTGTACCGACCCTCTTTTGCCAGGGCGATGAAATGCGCCACATCGATCTCTTTGGGGCAGACAAAGGAGCAGGCGTGGGACGAGTGGCACCGGGCAACCCCCTGGTCCCCGAAGAGAATCTCTTCCCGCTGTTTTTTTTCCAGCTCCCGAGCATCCATCATCCGGACAATGCAGGCCAGCATGGCATTGGGGCCGAGAAATCCCTTGTGGCTGCTGATGCAGGCCGCGGCGCAGCAAAAACAGTTGATGCAGCGGGTGGCATTGACGTACTGGTCCAGTTCGTTTGCGGTGATCGGATATTCCTGCCCTTGCTTGGGGGCCGGGGCCGGTCGAATGATGTAGGGTTTCGCCGTATCGACCCGATGGTAGGCTTTTTCGAAATCCACCACCAGATCCCGAACCACCGGTGCCACCGGCAGCGGTTTGATTTCAAATGTGGCGGTTCCGAATTGGGCCACCGCGTTTTCAACGAGCAGCTCGCAGGCCAGCATCGGTTTTCCGTTGACCAGGACCGAACAGGTTCCGCACTGGCCGTGTTCGCAGGAAGAGTTCCAGGCCAGCGTGGGGTCCTGCTCGTCATTGATTTTTCGGAACAGATCCACAAAGCGGAGAATTCGACCCGCTTCCAGCGTGTAGGTCTGCATCCAGGACCGTTTGAGCTCAGGATCGTATCGATGAATTTTCAGCGTGATGTTGAATACCTTTTCCATGGTGTTCCTTTATCCCTGTTGGCTGGTTAGTATTTTCTTGCGATCCATCCAAACTGTTCGGAATGATCCCCCCCCGCTCGAAACAGGCACATCTCCACAGGTCGGCTGCGGGCTTCGATCCGATCAAAGGAGGGCATCATCATCAGGGTATGGTCGTTGAATTCGTTTCGCCGCTCCGGATAGTCCTCTCTGAAGTGCGCCCCCCGGGATTCCTTTCTGTCGAGCGCAGCCCGGGCGATCACCATGGACACGTCCAGCAGGTTGTCCAGCTCCCATCGGTGAATCAGCTCCGGGTTCATCACGGGATTTTTCCCCGAGAGCGCGGTTTGCTCGGCTCGAGCCTTTAACTCTCGAAGGGTTTCGATGGCCGCCATGATCCCCGCTTCCGTTCTGAAGACCCCCACGTTCTGGGTCATCACCGCTCGAAGCGCATCACGAATCTTCCCCAGATTGTCTCTTCCCCGGGCCTCGGCATAGCCGGAAAAGATCGCCTCGGTGCGCACCGGTTTGGCCTCCGGGTAGCTCCCTTCCGAATCGGAAATGAAGGACAACACCCGCTGACCGACGAACTTTCCCATGGTGATCAACTCCAAAATGGAGTTGGTTCCCAACCGGTTAAAGCCGTGAAAACTTGCCGCAGCGCATTCCCCGACGGCAAAGAGGCCGGCAATGACCTCCTGGGCGGCGTTCTGCACCTCGCCGAACTCGTTGGTCGGGATTCCGCCCATGTGATAGTGGTTGCTGGGTCGAACCGGGCACAGATCGGTTTTGGGGTTCAGGTTCAAATATTTCTTGAAGAAACCGGAAACCTCGGGAATCTGCTCGTCATGGATGTGCTGGGGGAGATGTCGAAGGTCGATCCAGACGTGCTCGATCCGGTGGTCCGGGTTCAGGATTCCCCGGCCCTCCCGGATTTCGGTTTCGATGGCCCGGGCGACCAGGTCCCGGGGGGCCAGCTCCTTCATCTTGGGTGCGTACCGTTCCATAAAGGGCTCAAGGTCCCGGTTTCTTAGAATTCCCCCCACCGACCGGAGGGTTTCGCTGGCCAGGATTCCCGGTCCGACGATGCCGGTGGGGTGAAACTGCACCGCTTCGGGATCCATCACCGGCAGCCCGGCCTGCAGGACCAACGCAAGCCCGTCGCCGGTATTCTGCCGGCAGTTGGTGGTCACCTTGAACACCTGGCCGCTGCCCCCCGAGGCGAATACCGTTGCCTTGGACAGTATCCGGACAAAGTGGCCCTCCTTCATCCGGAAGACCATGCACCCGATGCACCGGCCCGCTTTAAAGAGCAGTTCGGTGGCGATGGCCTGATTCATAAAGGAGATGCCCCGTTTCATGGTTTCTCCCCAGCCGGTATCCATGATGCCCTTTCCGGTTCGGTCCGCTTCAAACACCGCCCGGTAGGCCGAGGCTTCGCCGAAGTTGACCGTGTGCCCGCCAAAGGTCCGTTTGCTCAGCCGCCCCTGGTCGTCCCGGCTGAAATGCATGCCCCTGTTCTCCAGCCAGATGATCTGTTCCCAGCTCGCCTCGCTGATCTTTTTGACGACATTCTGATCGGCCATGCAGTCCGACCCCTTCCAGGTGTCGAACATGTGAAAGATGGTCCGGTCTGCGGGATCCTTGGGGTCCACCGCCGCGAGCCCGCCCTGGGCGGTGGCGGTGTGCGATTTTTGCGGATGGGCCACCTTGGTCACGGCGATGACCTGTGTCTGGGGCCGCTGCTCCAGGATTTCCGCGGCACAGCGCAGCCCGGCTCCCCCGGCACCGATGATCAGAACCTCACACCGGAGGGTCGACATGTTTTTAAGCGCAATTTTCATGGATTCCTTCTCATGCTCTATATTGCGATGGTTAACTTGACCCCCGCCCAGCCGAAGACCACCATCACGAGGATGATGATCAGCGAGACGAGTTTCTGCAGTGCCCGGGAATCGATGTAGTCTTTTGAAATGGAGATCAACCCGTATCCGCCGTGAAAAACGGCACCGATCACCAAGGCCAGATCCACAAATTTGATAAATGCATTCTGCATCCTGGCGATGACCACGGCGGCCTCGTGTCCGGTGCTCGTATTGAGGTGCATAAACAGCATGTGCGCCGGAACCATGAGGAGCTGCCGAAGGGAGCAGACCCCCACAAGACGGCTGTTCCCGTCAACGACATAAACGTAGAACACCATTTCGGTAGATTCTTCGCCCTTGCTCTGAAGCGCTTCTATGGCTTGGGAAACCGTCATTTCCTGATGGAGGGTGAAGCAGTTGGTGTTCATGATGCGCCCGGCGGAATCCTCCGGGTACTGGAACTGCTCCTCGATGCTTTCGGCCTCCGTATCCGAAAGGTGGACCAGGATCTCCTCCTTGATCTCCGGATCCACCTCCTTCAGCAGATTGACCTCGTCGTCAGGATCCATCTCCTGGAGGATCTCGGCGGCCTTTTTCCGGTCCAGCTGGGTGAGGATCCTCGCGCCGGTGGGGGTGTCCACATGGCTGATGATCTCCGAAGCCATGTCCGAATTTTCCAGGAGACGGAAGATCTTTAACTGCTCCACTTCGTTGAGGTAGCGGAAAAGGTAGGCGATGTCCGCGGCGTGCATTCTCTGGAGGATGTTGCGGACGTTCCGATGCGCCCCCCGCCGAAGCAGCTTCCGGAGATTTTCGAGCAGCGTGTCCACTTTACTGATGTACATAGCCCACTCCTGACGAATTCAAATCCAGACCGAAAATGTGCACAGATGACTCCCCATCAGCGGTAAAGGGCGGCCGTCAGCTGTAGCCTATCAGCCTCAGCAGAGGTTCCCGATCGGGCCAATCCTTCTTGACCTTG
>ENA-OSEO01006590-OSEO01006590.1-sediment-metagenome-genome-assembly--contig:-NODE-6590-length-10319-cov-3.443663_pt1 | contig 10319 bp, 9 predicted proteins | sample MGYA00237883_ERZ534232 | MGnify/ENA metagenome assembly ERZ534232
CCTGTATTTACCTGTTTGGTAAATTTTGAGATTCTCTTGTGTCATGAGGAAACCAGCAACAATAGGGCTCGCAAGCTTTTACAGTATTTTTCGCGCGATTTCGCGCAAAATTCAGGTATTATGCAGGAAATTCCTATGCAATTATTAAAAATTCACAAAACCTGCTTTCTGTCCTTCTATTTCTTCTTTTCATACTCGTAAAAACCCTTGCCTGTTTTGCGTCCGAGCCACCCTGCTGCCACCATCTTTTGCATCAGAACAGGAGGAAAAAACATGGGATCTTTTGTCGCCTCATATGTAGCGAGAGCGCCGGCGTAGGTGACATCTAGCCCTACCAGGTCTTGCAGGGCCAAGGGCCCCATTGGATGCCCCAATCCCAATGTCGCCGCGGCATCTATGTCTTCCCTAGTTGCAACGCCAGACTCCAGCATCCGAATGGCATGCAGACGGAAAGGATACTGCAAGAAATTTACAATAAATCCCGGCCTGTCTTTTGCAACAATAATTGTTTTACCCAGAGATTCGCCAAATACCTTACAGGTTTGGAACGTTTCTTCACTGGTGGCGATGGACCGTACGATCTCCAGCAGCTTCATCAGAGGCACAGGGTTCATGAAATGGAGTCCCAGTAATTTGTCTGGCCTATTGGTTACACAGGCCATATCAATAACCGACAGGCTGGAGGTATTGGTTGCCAAAATCGTATGCGCTGAACAGACTTGATCCAAGGTCTTAAATATATGTTTCTTTAGACTCATATCTTCATTGACCGCCTCAATGATCAAATCACAATCCTTAAGATTGTTGTATTCGGTCGTCCCTTTGATCCGAGTTAATATAGCAGCCTTTTCTGCCTCTGCAAGCTTTCCTTTTTCCACGCCTTTTCGTAAAAAAAAGTCTATTGAGGATAGGCCCTTTTTAAGCCGCTCTTCTTCCACTTCCAATACGATCACCTCATACCCTGACTGGGCAAAAACCTGGGTTATACCTGCGCCCATTGTTCCACAGCCCACGACTCCGGTTTTCCTAATTTGCATTTTCCTGCTCCTCATCTCTATCAGTTGCTATTGGCCCTTAAAATTAGGCATTCTCTTTTCTTTGAACGCGGCTCTTCCCTCTTCATAATCCTCCGTTTCATATAGTGGCAATGCCAACATATTTTCGATCCATAAAGCGTCTTCAATAGACAATCCTCTATTTTTAATTAGTGCTTCCTTAATTCTTCTTGAAGATAAAGGCGATACCTTACACAGTTTTTTTGCCCACTCCTTGGCTACACTCATCAACTGATCCGCTGATACAACCCTGTTCACCAATCCAATTCTGTAGGCCTCTTGGGAATCAATTGGATCTCCTGTTAGCATCATCTCAAATGCCTTGGATAAGCCAACTATCTCAGGCAATCTCACGGTACCACCCAACCTCGACATAATTCCCAATTTTACCTCCGGCGAGGCAAACTTCGCGCTTTCCGAGGCTATCCTTATGTCACATGCCAAGGCCAACTCCAACCCACCTCCCATTGCTATCCCATTGATGGCAGCGATGAGAGGCTTCCATAATTCCATACCGCGCATGGTGGTTGTCGGAAAAAGCCATGGCTTAGCTTTCGTCTCTTTCACAAATGATAGCCACGATTTAATGTCAGCTCCCGCACAGAAAGCCTTCTGCCCGTTTCCTGTAATAATGCCCACCCAACAATCAGAATCTGCCTCAAAATCTTCCAAGGCCTCATGCAATTCGTGCATTAGCTCCGGACTCAAGGCATTTAGCGCTTCCGGCCGGTTAAGAGTAAAAATAGCAATCTTGCCTTCCTTTGTATAATCCAGCGTCATAAATCAGGTCCCTCCAAAAAAAAGCAGTTATTCCTTTACTACTGAATAAACTGACAGTTTGGGTTATCTTCTCTCCACTATAGCACAAATCCCCTGCCCGCCACCGCCGCAAATCGTCTCCAATCCGTAGCGAACATTCTGACGTCGCATCTCGTGTAGCAGTGTTACCAGTCTCATTGCGCCTGTAGCGCCAATGGGGTGACCTAAAGAAATGCCGGAACCGTTCACATTTATCTTCCTATCAAAATCCTTTTCACTAATCTTCATAAGCCTTGCATCTGCCAATGCCTGTACTGCAAATGCCTCCTGTATCTCTATAAGATCAATCTGATCAATATCAATGCCAATCTGATTCAATGCTTTTTGAACAGAAGCTGGAACCGCTGGATATGTTAATGTAGGATCAGTGCTGGCAACACAACATGCGCGAAAGTACGCCAACGGCTCCAATCCATTTTCCTTAGCCTTTGCCTCGCTCATAAGAAGCACAGCGGCAGCACCATCATTCTCAGTTGATGAATTCCCAGCTGTACAAACCCCATCTGGATAAACGGGTTTTAGCTTGCTAAGCTTCTCAATGGTTGTATCCCGCCTCGGGGTTTCGTCCGTATCAAATAATGTTGGCTCCCCTTTTCTCTGCGAAATCGGAATGTTAACAATCTCTTCGTTGAATTTTTCCTGGTCCATTGCAGCGATTGCCCTTTGATGGCTTCTAAGCGCCCAATTGTCAGCCTCTTCCCGGGTAATCCCTTCCTTCTTAGCTGCTGTTTCAGCCCAAGTCATCATAGAATTCAGTTCACCGTATCTATCCAGTGGTTGAGACATAACTCTTGCGCGCTGAATTCGATCATAGAGCGGAATACCCCACATCGAAAGGGCGCCGTGTCCCCTTGGCATGAAACCCCATTTCTCTGCTTTTTTTCCACCCAAACCCCACCTGATCTCTCCTGGTATATACAGCTCGGCCTGGCTCATGCTGTCCAAGCCGCCCGCAACAACAACATCCGCGTTCCGTGTTTCAATCTTCATGGCCCCAAAAAAAATGGCATCAAGACCTGAGCAGCACCGACGGTCTATAGTGACCCCGGGAACTTCCTCTGGCCATCCAGCATCAAGGAGAGCCATTCGAGCACTATTTGCGCACTCACCATTTTGATAAGACTGCCCCATGATCACATCATCAACCTGGAGAGGCTCTATATTTGCCCGTTTCACAATCTCATTAAAAACTATGCTCCCAAGCCTAAAAACTGGCACGTCTTTTAATGTACCTCCATAACTGCCGATTGGCGTACGTACACCACTGACGATAACTACCTTTTCCATGTTAACTCTCCTTATCATCCCCAATCACTTTAATTTCCATATTGGTTTTCGCTTCTCGCTGAATGCCTGCTTGGCCTCAATCGAATCTTCAGAGTTCCAGACCGGCGTGGCAATATGCTCAACCAGTGCTAGTGCACTTTGAAAATCCATATACCGGGCTCTAACACCCATTTCTTTTGATGCCCATACGGCTAGTGGGCCACATTCACATATTGCCCTCGCCATATCCGCCGCCTCTGAAAGAAGTTTCTCTTCCGACACAATCTTATTGACCAAACCGACTTCATAAGCTCTCCGGGAACCGATTGGCTTCGCAGCATACATCATTTCAGCAACAAGGCTTCGAGGCAAATAATCACAGAGAAATGGCGCAACCAATGCAGGTACATTTGCCTTCGTTTCCCCTGTTCCAAATATTGCACTTTCCGTACAGATACGAAGGTCAGATTCAAGCGCGAGCCATAGACCGGCACCATTCACGTGTCCCTGCGTGGCCGCGATGATAGGTTTCCAAACCTTATAATAAGATGGCCCTATTGGATTATCACCAAAAAGAAGAGACTTTCGGAACTCCCATTGCCCCCTCTCCATTTCTTTCAAGTCCGCTCCAGCGCAAAAGGATTTACCCTCCCCACTCAAAACAGCAACCCAGAGGTTCTTATCGTCCCTGAAATCAAGCCACACCTTAATTAGCGAATCAGCCAAGGCGCGATTGATAGCATTCAGACTCTTAGGACGGTTGAGTGTAATAAAGGCCACATGTTGTTTTTTGGCATAAATTACTTCCGACATAAGTCTTTGGCTCCTGATACATTGTTGCCACTTAAATTACCCATTAAAATCATTTAAAACACGTATTTACCTTGAAGGTGTCGTTATATCCAGTATTTAAAGTTATCCCAGAACTCCTTATCTTCCTTCTGCCACCCCTCTCCAAATTTGTTATCATAATAAGAGGAAAAGCGCTCCAGCCACTTGTTCATCACGCTTTTACCCTTTTCGCGGGCCTCTAAAATATCATTCAGGAAAATAGTAATTCTCGCCATTTCTTCCTTCGGGATATAAGAAGCCGCACCTTTCTTGAACGATTTAAGCGTGTCCTTCATGCTGAAGGCATGAGCAGTCAGCATGACCGGGATCACATTTTTCTTGTCTGCAATTTCAAGCAATTTGTAGCCGTCCACGCCCATGATGTCCAGAATGGCGATGTCGAAGCACTCATTTTCAAGAAGCCTCTTGGCCTCTGCAAAGCTCTGCGCTTTGGTTATCTTACACATGGGAAGGAGGTCCTCAAGACTCTCCAGCACATCGGCTTCATCGTCGACAATGAGGATCCTCTTCCCTTTAAGGAGTTCCTTTTTCACAACAAATATATCCTCCGTCTAACATATTAGAAAACCGTCACGTTATTGCCCGATAAACCGCTGAACTTACCATGGTCACCTTTTCACCTGTTTTTAACGGGCATCATCTCATTTGAAAAGCTGAACTGGAAGCTACAAAGCAATCTGGGGAACCACCTAATACTGCCGGTTTCTGTTGGTGGAACCGCTTATATATATCTCTGGTGAAAATTAAACGGCTTTTTTAAATAACCATTTTTCTCGGCTCAATAGACGAAAAGTTCTGGTGTACAAACTGTTATTAAGACATAGAATTAAACAGCTCATCGACCTCAGAATAAGGGACGTCAAAAGTTGTGTTCGCTGGGGCCAATGGTTCTGTTTCCAAAAATGCAGGCAGCCGATCACACTGCTTACTGATCCCTGCCTTCTCGTTAAACTCCCTCTCTGCCAATAAGGCACTATTCGCCAATTTGATCAGATCCTCTTCCCTGAAATCAATTCCGTAAAAATTTGTTATTAACGATGAAATTAGCTTGTTTTTCCCAGTGAGAAACGCCCAGTAACAAATTCCAGCACTATCAATAATCATCGCATTAATTTGCGCTACCTTGGAGCTCTCTACCTGCCCGTCTGTAGTAAGCGGATCCGGCACAAAACCGGCCGTGTGATCGGCCCCTTGCGGGCTTGTAGCGAATGTTACTCCTAACCCCTTAAGATATCTTACAGAATGCGCTGGCATCGCCTGCCCTTTTACAGCTGGTACGCGATCAATACCAAAAACCTTAGATGTAACAACTACACCCTGTCCCAAGACTCTTCCCAATAAACTCCCTGTTCCGATTTGATCAACGAGCTCAATCGCCTTTTTATTGTTTCCAAAATCAAAGTAATTTATCGAGCTTAATAAACCTATTGAGGAACCTATTTCAATTGTGTCTATCCCATAATCATCGCATTTTCGATCCAACATTGCGATTGTATCAATATCGCAAATGCCAAGATTAGCCCCCATCATTCCTATCGTCTCATATTCAAATCCCGATGTTAGATATTCCTTGTCAGCACTATAGAAAACGGAGGAACACTTCACTAAACACCCAGGCATGCAGGCATGACCCATGCTACCCCCTCTCTCTTTAGCAAGCTCCTTCAACCTTTCACCCGATATATTTTCAAATTTGTCAAATGAGCCCATGGTATAATTTCTAGTAGGAAGGCTTCCCCTGATGCTCGCAATAGCTATCATTCCTGCTGAACTAAGCGACCTTACCCAAGCAACTCGAGGATTAGAATTAATTTCAGCAACAACGGCTTTCACATCATCTTTAAAATCATCAGACCTAATTGCCTTGCATGGCACCGCACCCCTGTCATCAACAATCAACGCTTTCAAATGCTTGGCGCCCATCAAGGCTCCAATCCCACCTCTACCGCAATGTCTACTTGGTCTTCCACTCATATCCGTGATAGCTACAGTCGCAGCTCCCATACACATTTCCCCACAAGGTCCTATTGATGCTACTCCTGCTTTAGGATACTTTTGGCGAAGTTTGCTGGCCAATTCATAGTTGCCAAGCCCTCTAAGCTCCTTCGCGCTCTCAAGCCTGATGCCATCCCTATTAACAATCATACTAAACAATCCATTGTTGCTTGGCTTTCCATCAATTATGATAGCCTTAATCCCCAGCCTCGCCAGTTTCTGACCCAGTATTCCACCGACATTTGATTCCTTTATACCCCCTGTTAGCGGGCTTTTCCCTCCAATAGATAGCCTTCCTGAATTAGGCACAGCAGTTCCCGATAGAAATCCTGCCGCGAAAATGAGTTTCGCTTCGCTGGCTAAAGGATGAACATATGCTTTAATCTCTCGCAAAGCAATGTTGTCTATCAAAGCTCTTCCACCCAACGGAATCCAATCATTCGGAAATTCCTCTTCTTCAACCTTCAAACTAGTCATATTCACACGTATAATTTTTGTCATCGAAAATCCTCCGTAGAGGTTAACGCGGATGTTATCCCAACTGTCATTGCTGCTGTGCTTTTGAAATCGTTTTTGAAAAGGCCAGTCTTTTGATCAAATTCGCCGCAACTCCATAAGTGCGATCCTTTCCTAAAGGCGTACAGTTACCAGCTCTCCGCGGATTTATCTCCATAATGTCTAAACCGACCAGCTGAAGGCTATTAGATATTACCTCACTCAAAGAATCAACAATCCTTACTATCTGGGCAACTCCTAGTCCTTTCCAATCTCTAAATCGTACTCCTTCCACAGCGTTTCGCGAACCGATGTCCATATCGATAGAAACATACAAATAGGGAGTCTTTATTCTCCTGAGGGCCCTCTTTACCGCGAAGGGATCTGACGATATCTTCTTTTTTGTTAAAATGGTTGCGCCCTTTTCCTTCAAGCGCGTATATACTCTGACATAATTTTGAATTCTATTATCTTTAATTTCGAAAGCTTCCTTCGTTGGATAATCGGATATGCCGATAAGATACAAATCTGAAGCATCCAGTATTGATTCTCTCATAAGATGATAAAGAAAAGAGCTAGCATTATAAGAGTCTACCCGATTCAAAAGAAAGGGATCATTTGGATCGTGCACACTGTGTGGATTTGTTTCGATATCATATTGGACAGCCTGAGACAATATCGAAACTGGGATCGCATCTACATGGCTGTCCAAGACAACTAAGGAGATGCGGTCGGATCCATAAAGTTCCGCCAGCTTTGCGAACGCACCCCCTGTCAGCGAATGGTCTATTCCAATCATACAAGGTATATCCGGAAAGATTCGATTCGCTATAAAATCGCCGGCCAATCTGGAATAACTTCTACAACCGTCACTATCGATAAATTTGACAAATCTCTCAGTAGTAATGTCTTTAAGATCTGAGGATGAGGGTATGGGACAAAGCCACCCTGGCACATCAATTGACAACAACTCTGCCCAGAGATTACTGTCAATTTCTTCCCGAAGAATCTTTAGAATAGAAGAGGAAGGTTCTCCTTTATTTATTTGCTTTGATCCCGTCTTCAGTTTTTCCCTAATCGCCTCATCCCTTTCGTCTGGGTCAAAAGGGCAGCCAAAGAATGCGATTTTTTTAAAGGTTTTTCCCTCCAATTTCTCATTCCTGTTAAGAATTTGTAAGATATTATGCTTCATCGCGCGGAGCGTGAAGACAGCACACGCGCGACGGGCCTTCCCAGTAAAGGGAGTAAGAGTTCCATAGGAATCTTAAAGCGCATCAAAGGACGATGGGCTTGTCTATTCCTTGCTCAGCGATTCTATATTGAGCGCTGATTTTGATGCCATTTGCAATAAAACGCACAAACTGCCCCGCAAAACATTCGGGGAGGCGCTGCTGCGCATGTCGCCTGATCACGTCGGGTAAACTTTCCGTGAAACTTCAGGCGGTTAATGACACTGACTAAAATCTATATCAAACATTTCCCTAAGCTGACCAAGATGGCTCCTCATAAGAATTTGTGGCCCAATATTTGCTAAATGATCACCTAACAAATTGATATCAAATTTATTTTCGATTAGATCTGATGGTTTGTCTTTACGTTGAAGATAGACCAATCCGTATCGAAAGAGCCTTCTGAACTGAACCACATAGCAAGTACGCCTAAGGAAACACCATTGTCGGTCGTATATGTTGAATGAATGCTTCTAAGACTAATAAAGTCAATGCGTTAACCCGCTTTAGCAGAACAACAAAGCCGATTGTAAGGGGAAAAATCCTGTAGTCGCTTCCAATAAGATGCTGTGAGAGTGCCTGGTTTTCTTATTTACTACCCACAAATTCTTATGAGGAGCCACCAAAATACAAAAGCCCTTCTATCCTCTTTTATCTTCCATGAACCAACCTGTTTTTGCAGCCCGCTGTAAGTTTTCTGAAAGGCTTGGATGAAAATGAAGAAAGTACGCCATATCCTTGACAGTGAGCTCTTGATGAACTGCCAGTGACATCTCAGCAACAAGCTCGGAAGCATGGGGTCCCAAAATATGTCCACCGAGAATTTTCCCAGATCCCTTTTCAAATATGAGCCTAGTGAAGCCTACTGTTTCATCCATAATTTCAGCCATTGGAGTTGTTTTGAATGGATATTCTGATACCCCAAAATCCAGTCCTTCAATGCCCTTCGCTTCCTCCTCAGTCATACCAACGCCAGCAAGTTCTGGATAGGTAAAAACACATCGTGGTATCGCAGAGTAGTCTATACTATGTTTCTTTCCCAAGCAGTTGTCAGCCGCCACTTCTCCTTCTGTCGCAGCTGTAAAAGCTAGCATAACATTGTTCAATACATCTCCAACAGCATAGATGCCAGGGATGTTAGTTTGGAGATGGCGGTTAGTAGCAATACCTTCTCCATCCATACTTATTTTCAAATCAGCGTTAAAAAGATTTGCTGTAAAAGGAGATCGACCAGTAGCCATTAGAACAATCTCCCCCTCAGCAGATTTCCTTTGCCCGTCTTTTTCAAATACCACTCTATATAAGCCGTCGTTGCCTTCTTCGATTTCAAGAATTGTCAATCCGATATCTATACCGATACCTTGTTTATTAATCATTATATCGCGTACTTCCTTTGCGAGCTTTTGGTCTGAACTTTTAAGAAAGCTTTTTCTACCCAGCATGCTGACTTTTGTTCCCATACCTGCAAATATTGTCGCAAATTCAACACCTACATAACTGCACCCAATGACCACCATACTTTTAGGTGGCTTCTTGATTTGTAAGATTTCTCTGTTAGTTAGAACACCTGGTAAATCAGCCCCCGGGATTGATAGTCTATTAGGCATGGACCCTGTTCCGATTATTATATTTTCTGTCAAAAGATCAACTTCCTGATCCCGATCTTCTATTAGGCTATTTAACTTTACTCTAACCCTTCCCGGACTTATAATTGTACCGATCCCTCTGTAAAAATCAATGTTCATTGCCCGAAGTCCATTATGGACTCTCTCGACAATGCTTTTTACAACCGACTTCTGCCTACTCATAACAGATGAGAAATCAACTTCGATTCCGCCTTTGACATTGATTCCGTAAATCGAGGCCTTCTTTACAAGCCGATAAGTGTCAATACTTCGAACAATTGTCTTCGTTGGGATACAACCAAAGTTAAGACACTCCCCCCCAACCTCTAGTTTGTCGATGAGAGCACATTTTGCACCCCGCATCGCAGCTTGGATTGTAGCTTGAAGCCCTCCGAAGCCAGCACCAATTGCAACGATTTTGTAGTCATTCTTCATAATATATCCCTGTCTGTAGTATTAATAATCCGCCATCCAGCTAATTTAATTAACATTTTAAAAGGGGACCTGCAGTCGTTCATGGCTATATAGGCTGGCTGCTCGGCGTAAACATTCGCGTTACCGAAACGAATAGGTCAATGTTCAACTGCCTTTTGCTCACGCCTAACAGGATGTTATGTTGAATCCAGACCATGTAGTACCAAAATCGCATGCGATAGAACCGGATCGTGCTGTTGTCACCCTCTACCTCACGATCTTTTCCTTTTGTAATAAAAAAAGTTAAGCACGGCCGATGGTTTCCGTCTTATATGTGCCATACCCCTTTATTTCTTAATTCTAGCGGATCGTCTCTTTCACATCTCCATGGTCTTACGACCATCTTGCCAATAACAAACTCAACGCACAGAGCCAATCACCCACTTGCCAGTCCCTCTGCGTCAGTACCCAACAATTACTCTAACGAAAGGGTGTACGCCTGATACTACGTCAATTTTTACACTCAAAACTCAGCAAGTTAGAAACCCGTGTTTCATGTATATGACAAA
>ENA-OSEO01006591-OSEO01006591.1-sediment-metagenome-genome-assembly--contig:-NODE-6591-length-10318-cov-8.498194_pt1 | contig 10318 bp, 12 predicted proteins | sample MGYA00237883_ERZ534232 | MGnify/ENA metagenome assembly ERZ534232
AGTTGACTACGTCCCCCATTACGCATTTACAAATAGGCTTGACAGCAAATCGCAAAATTGCTATAAAATGATCATGGAAACGGGCTGGAAAGTTGAGTTTCTGAATGACACGGCTGAGGCTGAATTCGATGGTCTTCCTACAGAGATCAAAGCGAAGATCATTCGAATTTCACAGCTCATTGAACAAGTTGGGGTTTTTTCCGTTAAAGAACCTTATGTTTACCCCGTTAAATTGACGCAGTCACAGCGGAGCGAATTTGACTGGGGTGCGACATCTGCAAGGGAAAATTTGGGAGATACGTGCGTCAGGCAAAGAGAAGGTTGCCCGATCGCTATACACGACGGCAACTGGAAAACGCGTTCTCATCGTAAGAACGTTTGTCAAGAAAACACGCAAAACCCCAAAGCGGGAAATTGAAATCGCACTTCAGCGAATAATGGAGTTCAATCATGGGGAAAAGACTGGAAGACAAGCATAAAGAATTGCTCAATGATCCGGAATACAAAAAGGCCTATACCGAACTCGAAGAAGAGTTCCTGGTCGCCAAGGCGCTTATTGAGGCGAGAAAGAGCGCAAACCTGACACAGACGCAGGTGGCTGAGCGGATGGGTACGACACAATCCGTTGTTGCCAGAATGGAGTCAGGAAATCCGCTCCCCAGTCTCAAAAGTGTTGTGAGATATGCAGCGGCCGTAAACAGCAGAATTGAATTAAAGCTCGTGCAGGCAATTAAGTAACATCTCGCCTCAGACCTCGGACCTCGGATATGTGACATCTATCCCAAGACCTCTGACATCTGTCTTTCCCTTCCGACTTCAGACCTCCGACATCCGACATCTGTCTTTACCTTCTGACCCCCGATCCCTGATCCCTGACCCCTGTCTTTCCGTCCTCTGACCTCCGACCTCTGTCTTTACCCTCCGACCCCCGACCTCCGACCCCCGTCTTTTACCGGGGTGTAAATCAGAGCAGTTCATGAAAAGAGTCAGTCCCCAGATACCTTATATATTCTTTCGCAAGATTCTCCAACGAATCCGGGCCGGCGATGAATCTCCATTCCTCATCTGTGCCTCCTTGAAAGATGAAACGGTTCAGGACGAAGGTGCGATCTCCCGCGTCTTCAAGTGTAAATCGAAGGGTAGGTGCAAAGGAGACTGTAAAATTAATGGCTTCTTCAATGCTGAATCCTTTGGGAGTCCCGGTGCGGTATACCGCTTTTAAGACCTCGATATCCTCGTTTGACTCGAACAGGGTGATATCCTTTTTCCAGATATCGGCAATGTAACGCCTGGCCGCGGTCAGTTTATTTAAATATTTTTCAACAGCTTGTGTTTCATTTTCGGTAATGACCCGGGGCTCTGTCCTGCGCAACAAAACATGAGAATTGGGATTTTCATATATCTCATAACCTCTGGGCAGGGTATCAACCAGGTTACCTTCATCCTTGGTAGAAAAGAAGTACCGGAGATCTCCCGTCTTTGTATGATCCTCATGGAGGTAGTACGTTACACGTTTTCTATTTGTATATTGCACCGTCACTGAGAGTCTCTTTTCGTGCCTTCAGCTTTCAGCTTTGAGCTTCTACCTCTGCGTCAATCTGCGTAATCTGATCCACAGATTTCCGAGGCTATCGGCTTGTCACGATCTGGTCCGATCCCGGGGGAGGGTAGGCCGGCAGCGGTTCTCTCCTGCTTGCCACCTCTCTCAATTGCGCATCTGCCCCCAGTCGCCTCAGTACCCCCTGCAAGCCCTCCAATGCCCGTTCCCTGGAAAGGATGGCCACCACGGTCAGCCAGATGAGCCGCAGATCGACAAAAAAGGTCCTCTTCTCAGCATAAAGCAGACCCAGCCGGCTCTTCCACGGGCGAATGATCTGATGGTATTTCAAGTCCGGATCGTCGCTCCCCGCAAGCACCTCCCCCTCATCCGAGAACACAATAGAGGAGAAATCGGTAATGCCGGGCTTCACCTGGAGGAGCCGTTTCTCTTGCATTGTATAGAGCGCGACTTCCCTCGGCACGTTCGGCCGCGGCCCCACCAGGCTCATATCACCCCTAAGCACATTCCAGAGCTGCGAAAGCTCGTCGAGCTTGTACTTTCTGATGATGCGACCCACCCAGGTGATCCGGCTGTCCTCTGCCGCGGTGGAGTCGACCCCGGTTCGGTCCGCGCCCACAATCATGGACCGCAGTTTAACCATGCGAAAAAGCCTTCCGTTTTTTCCCACCCGCTCCGCAATATAAAAGGGGAAACTCCGATCCTGGAGCCAGATCAGCCCCATGAACACCCAGAGGACCGGCGACAGGAACAGAAGACCGCCTGCCGAGGCCACAATATCGAGGAGCCTTTTCATCTGTTATTCACCACAGAGGCACAGAGAACCCAAAATTTGGACCTTTTTTCCCGCATTTTGGCCAGAAAATTCGAAATCCGAAGCACGAAATGCGAAACAATAGCCAAAACCTCAATTGTCTAATAATGAAACAGACAATGATCCTAATAGGTTGAGTTTAACTTTCTTGAAATTTTGAGATTAGAGTTTGTTTCGAATTTCGGATTTCGGTATTCGGATTTAGAGGGGTTTCAGCCCCTCAAGCCTTTTACATGCCTCATCCAGGACGGCATCCTCCTTGGCGAAACAAAACCGGGCCAGGCGCTCCCCTGCATCGTCGTGATAAAAGGCCTCCCCTGGCACACACGCCACCCCGGTCCGCTCCAGCAGGTGCATGGCCCGCTCCTTGCTGTTCGCCCCATTCAACCGCGTGATGTCCGCCAGTACGTAATAGGCCCCTTCCGGCACAAACGGCTCCAACCCGGCCCCTGCCAAGGCCCCGCAGATCTTTTCCCGCTTTTTCAGGTACTCCCTCCCAAGGCCGTCGTAATAATCCCTCTCCAGTTCCAGCAGCCCCTTTGCCACCCCCATCTGCAAAGGCGCAGGCGCGCACACATACACCAGATCGCTGAAAAACCCTATGGCCTGGGTCCACCTGGCGTCGCAGAAGCAATAGCCTACCCGCCATCCCGTGATGCTGAAGGTCTTGGAAAGCCCGGAGACCGTGATGGTCCGCTCCCACATGCCCGGCAACGTGGCAGGCGGAATATGTTTCCTGCCTTCATAAATGAAATGCTCATAGATCTCATCGGTGAATACAAAGAGATCGTGCCGTTCAGCAAACCCTGCAATGGTCTCCAGATCCTCCCTGCCAAACACCTTCCCCGATGGATTGGATGGTGTGCAAACGACAATTCCGCTGGTCTTTGCTGTCCTGACCCGCTCCAGATCCTCCAGGGTAAACGACCAGTCCGGCGGCAGGGTCCGCACATAGACCGGGACCGCTTCGGTGGCGGCCAAGGTCTGCAAATGATACCCATAGTAGGGCTCGAACAGAATCACCTCGTCACCCGGGTTCAGAAGCGCCAGGCAAGCGCAATACAGGGCCCCGGTGGCCCCTGCGCTTACAATGATCTCCTTTTCCGGGTCCACGTCCATGCCCGTAAAGACCTTCTGCTTTTTTGCAATGGCCTGCCGCAGTTCATCCAGCCCGTCATATCGGGTATAGGTGTTGATCCCTTTGTCCATGGCCTCCTGGGCCGCCCGTCTCACCACCAGGGGCACCTCCGTATCACACACCCCCTGAGACAGATTGATCCCGCCCATCTTGTCGCACTCGATGGACATGTTCCGAATCTCGGATTGCATCACCCATTCATGACGTTTACTCAATTGAAGTGACATCTTTTCCTCCCAAATATTTCACCACAGAGGCACAGAGTGCACAGAGGTACTTTTTTGTTTTGGCCCATCGGGAGACGACGATGGGCCAAAAAAACTCTGCCAGGCCAGTTCATTCCCACATTTGAGGCATACCCTCTGTGTCCTCTGTGCCTCTGTGGTGAATCCCCGGTTATAAGGCGAATCTTTTGATCCCGTCTTTTAGGACTGCCACGTTGAAATTGATCAGAAGTCCGATCTTCAGGCCTGTCAGTTTCAGGTAGGTCAGGATCTGTGCCTCGTGAATTGGTTCGAGTCTTTCGCCAGCCTTCAATTCCACAACTACCGTCTTTTCTACTAAGATATCCAGCCGATACCCGCAGTCGAGCTTGACCCCTTTATACTCTATCGGCAAATCCTTCTGCCGTTCAAATGAAATGCCTCGTAATATCAGTTCGTGGCACAGGCACTCCTCGTACGCAGACTCCAGAAGCCCCGGTCCCAAGGCCTTATGAACCTCAATGGCCGCCCCAATGATTTCGCCTGTGAGTTTATTGATATCCATTTGAGTTCACCACAGAGGCACGGAGGTCACAGAGATTCTTGTTGTTTCGGCCCATCGGGAGACGACCATGGGCCAAAAAAGGACTCTGCCAGGCCACTGCGTTCCCGCATTTGAGGCATCTTTTTGTCTGGCGTCGTCTCCCGCCAGACAAAAAAACCTTCTCCCTCTGTGTCCTCTGTGCCTCTGTGAGAGAATTCTTAAGAAAATTAATGGGAAAGCGCGTCGATTCAATAGGTTGTTTCTTATGGACGCAGCTCGCGCACAAGCCAAAGACGCCAAGGGTTTTTTTAACAACAAAAAGGTCTTCTCTGCGCCTTTGCGCCTCTGCGCGAGAGTTTCGCATTTTCTTATGGACGCTACGCTGAGCCAAAAATCCCCATCAGCGTCTTCTCGATCCTCTCCATGTCCGCCCCTGTCATGTTGGAACCCGAGGGAAGGCAGAGCCCCCTGTCGAAAAGAGCCTCGGATACCGCACCCCCAAAAACCCTACATGGACAAGTCCTTCTTGGCGCCTTTGCGTCTTTGCGCGAGAACCCAAAGACCGGCTGCATGTGCATGGGCTTCCACAAGGGTCTCGATTCGATGTTCTCCTCCAGAAGCCGCAGCCTCACCGCTTCCCGGTCCACCCCTGCCCGGGAGGGATCGATGGTGACGGCGGTCAGCCAGAAGTTGGAATAGAAATCAGCCCCTGGCTCGGACTGGAACGTTATTCCAGGCACATCTGCCAGGAGATTTCGGTATCGCTGGTTGATTTCCCGCCGTCTCTCAACCCTCATCGGGAGCACCTCCATCTGTCCGCGTCCGATGCCCGCCACGATATTGCTCATCCGGTAATTGTACCCGATGTGGGAATGCTCGTAATGGGGCGCGTCATCCCGGGCCTGGGTGGCAAGAAACCGGGCCTTTTCGATCAGTTCAGGATCTCCTGCAATCAGGGCCCCGCCGCCGGAAGTGGTGATGATCTTGTTGCCGTTGAACGACAGCACGCCCATCCTGCCAAACGTGCCCATTGCCTTCCCTTGATAGGAACTCCCCAGCGACTCTGCCGCGTCCTCGATGACGGGAATGTCATAGCGCGACGCAATGGCCATGATCTCCCCCATCTTTGCCGGCATCCCGTACAGATGCACCGGGATGATCGCCTTGATCCGTCTCCCCTCGTGAATAAGGGCCTTGGCCTCCCCTTCCAGGAGATCCGGGTCCATATTCCATGTGTCGGCTTCGGAATCCACAAACACAGGGGTAGCCCCCACATAGGCAATCGGATTGGCCGAGGCGGAAAAGGTCATGCTCTGACAGATCACGCAATCGCCGGGCTGAACCCCCAGGATAATCAGGGCCAGATGCAAGGCGGCCGTGCCGCTGCTCAACGCCGCCGCATGTCCCGCGCCGGTAAACGCCTGCAAGTCCTTTTCAAATCCATCCACATTGGCGCCCAGCGGGGCAACCCAGTTGGTATCAAAGGCTTCCTTAACATACCCCAGTTCCCCGCCGCCCATATGCGGGGAAGAAAGGTAAATTCTGCCGAGACTTGAATCCTTCATCTCATCTCTTCCACATTCCCTTCATAAAATTCAACCAATTCATCTGCGCCAATCTGCGTAATCTGCGGATTGACCTCTGGCCCTTGATGCCTGGTCCCTGACCCCTGTCTTTCCGTCCTCGGACATGGGACCTCGGACATCTGAACTCTCGCCCTTCTCCTACAAGGACTCTCCGGAAATTTCCGGGGTATCTCTCCTATCGAGCCAGGTGAATAAGGTCAGCATTTAGGGCAAGTTGGATCACAGAGGGTTAGGAGGGTCAGAAAAGCAGGAGGGGTTCAAGCCACAGCCTCGATTCCTTTTCTATCGACCAGGTTCAGAAGTTTAACCGCCGCAGGGCCGGGTTTTTTTACGCCCGACTCCCAGCCTGCCACGGATGTCTTGCTCACATTCAGATAAGCAGCAAAGACACCCTGGCTGACACGACAGCGCATCCGTATCTTTCTAATTTCCTCGGGATTATATGCTTTTACAGGAGTCAGGCAAAGCGCGTCAAACTCACGCATGGTCATCTCATTCATGATCCCGACATCATACAAGCCCTTTGCCGTCTCATGGACAACACGCAGAATACTGTCTTCTCTTTCACTCATCACAGGTCACCTCGCGCAGCTCGCCACAATCAAGAGCGGCCCGGATCTCACCGGGCTTCATTGCAAAATAAAATTTCGCCAGATGTTTCAATGCCTTTAATTCCCTATCCTGTATATTTGGCAACCTGTTTTTGGGAAACAGATATAGGAAGAAGGCTTTCTCCCCCTGCTGAAACCCAAGAAGCGTTCTCCAGCTTCCGCGTTTCCCGTGTCCAGGCATAGCGATCCGCTTCTTAAACAAACCCGTTCCGAGATTTGCATCAATCAACCCTTCGTTCATCTCAGCAACTGCACGACAAATCTGGCCATCCTCCAGTCCCTGGTGTGCAGCCAGCCGCATAAACGGCCTTGACAGGTAGACATTCAAGCCAAAAAGTTCCCTGACGTCATTTTGTATATAACCCAGTTATACACACAAAGTCAACCCTGTTCCGCAACCCCGTTTGAATTATCCCAAGTCCTCTCCCTAATCTGCGTCAATCTGCGTAATCTGCGGATCGTCCTCCGACCTCCGACCTCTGTCCCTTCCCTGCGCCTCTTGCGCCTTTTTGTGGCTAACGTTGTCTTCTGTCTTCAGCCCTCTGACCTCCGATCTTTCCCGCCGGTACGCCTCCGACTACGGCGCCATCCGCTACATCCCGGTTCACAAAGCTATGCGCCCCCACAACCGCATTCTCCCCCACGGTCACCCCCGGCATCACCGTGCTGTGCGTCCCGATCCGGCAACCCTTCTTGAGTACCACCGGCCCTTCTTTTCCGTCAATGGTCGAAACCGAATAAATGGAACAGTGGGACCCAATCTGCACCTCATCCTCAATCGTCACCCCAAACTTCGCATTGATATACGTAAACGCCCCGATATCCGTCTTGTATCCCAGCCGCAACCCATCCTTGTTCTGCACCACCCAGTTGTATTTGGTGGGCTTTCCTTCTTCGATCTTTGGGTATTGCCAGTTTTCAAATCTGTCTTTCACGCGATTCCCGTCTCAAACCATAATTGCCAGTAGAGTAGGGAGGGGGGTAATCCCCTCCCCCTCCTCAAACCGGACGTGCGGATTTCCCGCATCCGGCTTTCCTGAAGACTCTCGCCGTGGGCATGCACAGTTATGAACCGAGCAGTTTTACAAATAGATCAACCCCAAACGCGCAAATTGCGCATAAAAGGTCGTTCCTTTCGGCGGTCGCCATGGCCGCTGACTTCGACGAGAGAGATGACAATAGAGCCTTTGGCGGACATACGCGTTGATTTCCCGACAAGCCTGGCGAGGATATCCGCGCCCAAAATAGTTCGCCCAGCCGCGCAGATGTTCATTGAGTTCCTCAATCAAAACCGGGATCGGCTTAAAGCACATCCGAGGGCTGGTCAGCTCTCGAAGGTGAGCCCGCTCACGGGCCAACGCCTTCTTCGAGGGAAACATATTCAGATATCGAAAGCCTCGACCTTTCAGATCAAGATCGTACCGAAACGTGTACCCCAGAAAGACCAAGCTCTCCCCTGCCCTGCGCAGATTCAGCACCTGCGTCTTTTCCCGGTTCAGTTCCAAACCCAACCACGACTCGATCTTAGACTCAACCCAACCCACGATACGTCCATCCACATAGCGCGCCAACACCACAAAGTCGTCGGCATAGCGCACCAGCTTGGCTTTGGCCCACTGGGCAGGTCCGTCCGGTCGATGGAACACCTTGTCAAACCAATGCAAATACAGATTGGCAAGCAGAGGGGATATCACCCCTCCCTGGGGTGTTCCCTTCTTCCTGCGGGGGGCTGTGCCCCCTCTACCGGATTTTCCAACCACTGGGGCCTCCAGCCACATACGAATAAGCTTCAACACGTGGCGGTCCGTGATTCGCATGCGAAGGCATGCAACCAGTTTGTCATGGGGAATCGAGTCAAAATAACCTTTCAGATCTGCATCGTACACCGCACAATAACCAGACTTGATGCGTCCACGGATCTCCTCAAGTGCATCATGGGCCGATCGTCCAGGCCGGAATCCATAGGAGCAGTCTTCAAAATCTTCCTCGAAGATCGGCTCCAGAATCAACAGCGTCGCCGTCTGGACCACCCGGTCCCGCACCGTCGGAATACCCAGAGGTCTCATCTTTCCATTGGCTTTTGGTATAAGAACCTCCCGCACCGGGTGCGGTTTGTAGGTCTTTGTGCGCAGATCCTTCCTGATATCCTCCAGAAAGGCCGACACACCGTCCTCTTGGCTCTCTACCATCTCAATCGTTACACCATCAACGCCTGCCGCGCCCTTATTGGCACGCACCAGCCGCCACGCGGTTGCCAGCACGTCATCACGGCTAATATGCCCGTACAACGTGTAAAACCGAAACTTCGGTTCCTGCTTGGCCTTTTGGCCCAGTTTCTGTCTCAAGGAAGTGAGGCTTTGCGGCAAAATCCTGTCGGACTTTGTCACATCTTCCGTAGTAGGAACTTCCAATCGGAACACCTCCTGTCTTACACACACATGTCTTCAGTAGGGTCCCTTGGCTCCACGGTGGTTAGCCGCTTCCTCGCTACTATGGACCCCTCCGACTCCCAGCGGGGCCGAATCACAGTTATGTATTCCTGTTATCCGTTGGCAACATTTCTGCCACCCCGTTGGGTCTCCCAGGTTCCTCGACTGACCTATCCGCGCGCGCTGTCCCCAATCACCCCGGGAGGCCCAGTGGCTGCATCCGCTCGTTTCTTCACCACCGGCAGCAGGCTTCACCACTCTCTGGCGGGCTGGCCACTCTCCATATGTGTAACGAGGCCGAATCGGGTTCACTTGCGTTACAGCTCGCGCGTTCGCTCGGCGGGGCTTCGACCCTTTGGATTACTCCGCGGGCCGCCCGCTCCGCTACCTGCTGAACGAGCAATTAACAGGGTAACCTCCTTTCAGGTTACAAGATCAGCCAGACTTGGCCTGGCGCACCAAAGATGCACAAAATACTCATAAAAAAGATATTTAGGACAGGTTAAAAAGCCATGTGCAAGGTGTAAAGGTCGAGATGTTACTTTTGCGATCCTTGCGCTTTCTTGCGGCCAACGATTTTTGCCACAAAAAGGCGCAGAATACACAAAAGGGTCTATTTTGAGGCTTTTGTGCCTCTTCTCGGCCAATTAATCCGACAGTACGTATTTCTTGATCTCAAGCTTTGGTGCACCAAAGTTGATCAAAAGCCCATGTTCGATACGACATGCGCGCAAGTAGCCCAGTAATTGTGCAGTGTGTTCAGGAGCCAACGCCCTGCAAGCCTTCAATTCCACGATGAGCTTATTTTCCACAAACAGATCAGCAAAGTACTCCCCCCAGTACTGTCCCATCCTCATCATAAACCTTCAGAGGATATTGCTGCGCAACGTCCATCCCATTTTTTCGGAGCCTATTGGCCAACCCGTTCTCGTACACTTTTTCCAGATGCCCGTGCCGCAGATACCGATGCAACTCAAAACTCGTCTCTCTGATACTATCGCTGAGCCGGAATATGTCGTCCATATCTTTTTTAAACTCAACCAGTTTGCGCCTTTTGCGCCTCTTTGCGGCTGATATTTTACCCCAACATGGCGACCAGCTCGATTTTTGGTGCAACAGCCTCCACGAAAACCTCAGACCCATTTTCCTCAGCCGATGCCTTTTTTCGAGACAACAGGCCTTTTTGTTCCAAATATCGTATTTCTTTGGCAATGGTTGACCGATTTCGGCTCAGAATATTGGCCAGGTTTTGGACGGTTTGTGGTCTTTTCATTACCTCCAGCATGATCCGCCGCCGTCCGCCGGACAGCAACATCAGCATCTCATTAGGATCTTCGAAGGAAATTGTGACCTTCCCCTCAAACGGCTCCCCGCGATCTGCCCTTAAAGCCGCTTCTCTGGCCCGGGAAAAAAACTCATCCACTTTCCCTGTTCG
>ENA-OSEO01006592-OSEO01006592.1-sediment-metagenome-genome-assembly--contig:-NODE-6592-length-10318-cov-3.809101_pt1 | contig 10318 bp, 12 predicted proteins | sample MGYA00237883_ERZ534232 | MGnify/ENA metagenome assembly ERZ534232
ATTGACCTGGAAGAGAAAGAATACTTAGATAAAGAAATAGTTGAATTTACCCTTTACCAATGTATTCCAAAGGGAAGAAAACTGGATACAATTGTTCGCCAGGCAACGGAAACAGGAGTTAGAAGAATTATACCTGTTATAAGCAGATACTCGATACCACAAAATCAGGAAGATAAATTAGAACGCTATAGTAGAATAATCAAGGAAGCCCAGCAGCAAAGCGGTTCTTCAATCCAAACAGAAATTTTTCCTTCAATAAAATTCAGTCAGATATCCCCCATATCTAAGAAAGAAGAAATCGGCCTATTCCTTCATTCCGCTCCTCTTGAAAAGAAAACTCTTCATGAGTATCTTTCCTCTTATAAAAAAGCAGTATCTGTAGTTGTTGGGCCGGAAGGAGGGTTGTCCCAAGAGGAAACTGGCAATCTAATACAAAAGGGTTATTCACCCGTCTTTTTTCAACAAAACATTTTGCGTTCTGAAACCGCAGCTATCTATGGAATAGCGGCTATTCAAATAGTAATATCGGAGAAACATTCGTGGAGATTTCACGCTACACCAGAGTAAAACGCATTTTCTTTTTAGGAGTACCAATAGATATTTTGTCCCCTCAGAACCTGGAAGAGGTTGTCCGGGAGATGCTTTCTGAAGAATCAAGAAACCATATCATTCTTCTAGATCTTTGGGGTCTTATGAAAGCCAAGAGAAATGATCTTTTCTATAGAACCCTGCATGATGCTGCTCTGGTTCTCCCAATATCAAAAACAATCCTTTCTGGAATACGGTTTTTAAAAAAAGAGCCTCCAGAGAGGATTTTCCCCTTTGATTTTCTGATCTCTCTTCTGGGAATCCTGGAAAGATTGAATAAATCAGTTTATATCCTAGGATCCAGAGCTAGGGCTCTCAATGTAATTGCTGGAAATATTAGAACTTCCTTTCCCAGTCTAAAAGTTGTGGGTCGGCATACTGGTTATTATAAAAAGGAGCGAGAACAGGATATCAAGTTGGCAATAAAAAAGGCTTCTCCATCCCTTCTTCTCACTGGTTTTGGGATCAAAGGAAAGGATCGTTGGATCTTTGAAAACAAAAAGCATTTTTCTCCGGGCATTTTTCTCTGGGATGGACTCTGCCTTGATATCTTTTCTGGAAAAAAACAGAAGCCGTCTAAAAAATCCTGGGAAAATGGAACATATGTTTTCCGGATCCTCCTTCAACAACCCTGGAGAATTTTCAGAGGCTTTGTATATTTTTTTTATTATCTGCTTCTTTTAATATACAAACTGAAAAAGGAATAGTTTCTTGTATTGACCCTTTTTAAGTAAGCTAATCAAAGTTTTAAATATTCATACAACTCTTTTAATGGAAGATCCCTCTTTTTTATAAGACTTCGGCCTATTAAGCTTTGGGGCAGGGGAAAGAGAAATAAAAACCCAAATAAATCAGTAACAAAACCAGGTGTAATGATAAAAAGAGCAGCAAGAAAGAGTCCAGCCATTTTTTCAAAGTTGTTCTGAGGATAGTAACCTTCCGAGATTTCCTTTTTTATTTTTATAATAATGTTTTTAAGCTTCCTATAAGCCGTTAGGAATCCGATTAAACTGATTACAGCACTTATAGAGAGAATCAGATACAATCCAAGAAGATCTCCCAGATATAAAAACAGTGCCACTTCTCCTAGCGGGATAAGGGAGTACAGGAGTAAAAGAAATAACAGTTTACCGGAAAAGTAAATATCAAACAGGCGCATTAAAACACGAATATCAATCATGAATTAAAAATACCATAACTATTCTGTTTATCCAACTTCCCTAAGCCTCTTTTCCATCAATAATTTTTTCTTACTAGATTTAACGCATAAGAAGAAATTGAATCGGGGAACTCAATACTGCCTAGAGCCATATATACTAATATAATTAGCCATATTTGATTTAAAATATAATCTAGATTAAAAATATTTAAGAAATAGTTGATAAAAATTTAAACATCTTTTATTTTTATATTTACCTAGAGATAAATTAGTTTCGTTTATTTTATGGGCTTATCTAAAAATTGATTCCTGCGAGTTTTTCCTTAAGGTACGCCTACAAACGAACCTATATAAAAAAAGCAAATCATAAAAAAGGAAAAATATATGTTTAATCTTTTATTACTGGGTGATAAAAAGGAATCCCTTGTCTCTCTAGCTGCTCACCTTCTATCAGACTACAACATTTTTCTTCAGGATTTTACCGATAAAGAAGATTCCTCCAACCAAAAGGAAATTCCAGATTTTGTACTATTAGACTGTACAAAAAGTCTTCCCTGGGATTCTGTTAAGAAGCACCTCCAAAAATATTTTTATAATATTCCAATAATCTCCTTGGAGGATTCCAATAATTTTCTGGAGGTCCCCCCAGAGATTAGGAACCTTCTGGCAGGTGCAGCGGATGTTCAGTCTTTGGCGGATTCTGTGAAGAAGATAATAGATTTAATAATAACAAAGACCCTAAAGTTCAGAGAAAATCAAAAAATCTTACCAAAGGAATTGGAATTATTAGTTGGTGAAAGTTCAAGTATTTATGAAATTAAACAATTGATCCATAAGTATGCTAAAGCAGATTTCCCTGTACTTATTACAGGTGAAAGTGGTACTGGCAAAGAGCTTATAGCATCGCTAATTCACAAATTATCCACACGAGAAAGAGAAACCTTTATCTCCAGGAATTGTGCCGCTATTCCTTTTACTCTTATGGAATCTGAGTTGTTTGGAACTGAAAAAGGCGGATACACCGATGCAGTAAATCGTGCGGGTTGCTTCCTTCTGGCTAATAACGGAAGTCTTCTTCTGGATGAGATCGGAGAGATGGAAATATCCAGTCAAGCGAAACTATTAAGGGTTATTGAGGACCAGGAGATTACTCCCCTTGGAGGTACCAGACCGGTTAAGGTGAATGTAAGGATCCTAAGTTCCACAAATAAAGACCTATTTAAAGAGGTAAAGAATAACAACTTTAGAAAGGACTTATACTACAGAATCAGTATTCTGAGAATTCACATACCTCCCCTGAGAGAAAGAAAGGAGGATATCCCTTTACTTATTCAATATTTTCTAAGGAATCAAGATGTGGAAATAAGCCCCCTGGTAATGGAAAAACTTATCGAACACTCCTGGCCGGGAAACGTAAGGGAATTACGGGGGGTATTATCCAGGGCCCTTCTTCTTGCAGATTGTAATAGAATTACTTTAAAGGAAGTTATCTTCGATAGTTGAGATTTCAATGCCGATTGGCCTAAAAAGAGGTTTTTTAAAAAGGTTTGAGGCCCGTGGTATTAAAGCATCTCTCTTATAAGGAATCCCTCAATTACTGGAACGGTAGAACCATCAGTAAGGGTTCTAGTGCCCTGCAATTTCCCAATAAGTAGAACATGAGAATTAAGCTTAATCTCATTTTCGCTGCGGCGCCTCGCCCTTCTTGCTGGTATAAGACCAGAAAATTGATCACCGGAAAAGATTACTATACACCTGTATATTTTAACCTTCTCCAGACCGGACCATTCTCCCTGAACAAGTTCTATCTCTCCTAAAAATGGTTCTCCATCCTTACTAAGCAGCTCCCTCGAAGCAACAGTTCCATCCAGGATCAGGTACATTTCTTTTGCAAAGGAATCAATCTGACCTCTCTCAAGAATGACATCTAGGGTTTTCATGGAAGTGGAAAAGTCGATAATCTTTAATAAATCCGTAGCAGGAGAGGCAACCAACTGGGATCCAATACAAAACGAAAAAAGGATAATAAAAATCAGTATCTTTCTCATAATTACCTCGTCTTTACAGCATAAAAATATTAAAAGACAACTATCAATTATAACAACAAAAAAGGGTTATTACTATGTAAGAAATAATAGACTTACTCTATCTTATGCTTTTTATTGTTTATTGTCTTGAAAAAAACTGCAAGCCTTGATAGACTTTTACATTGTAGGTAAATTCGGCTATTGGAACTAATATAGAAGAGTAAATTTGCCGAGAATTATTTGACAAAGTATTTATTGCAAACTAATATAATTACATGCGAAGCCTAGCTCTTTGCAAAGAGGTTCCATGAGTAATAGCGACATTGTTCCTGGTTTTGACGAAGAAAAGGATGATAGCTTAAAGATAAGACTCCAGAGAATCGACTCTGTCGAAGGCTGCTTGGTTCTTTATCTAACAGGCTATATTGATACATACAACTCAAACTTTTTCCAAAAACGGGTTTCCCGAGCTATAGAATCTGGTTTTAACAGACTTATTTTTAACTGTGCCGGTTTAAATTATGTATCGAGTACAGGAATAGGATCTTTTACAGCCTTCTTAAAGGCTGTAAAACCAAGAGGTGGAGACCTTGTCCTTCTAGAAATACAGCCCAAGGTATACGAAGTATTCCAATTATTAGGATTTTCCCAATTTTTTAATATCAAGGATAATCTGAACGAAGCAATTGATTTCTTTGGTTCCGGTGGCAAAGGCCAAGCAGCGGATGTCTTTCCTAAAATTTTTCAGTGTCCAATCTGTTCAAAAAAGCTTAAGGCAGTAAAATCCGGAAGATTCCGCTGTTCAGAATGTAAAACAATCCTCGCAATAGATAATTCTGGCCAGGTCTTCCTGGGATAATCCCTCAGCTTACACTTTTCTGGAGGGCTTTATGACAATTAAGGAAAAAATTGAAGGTTATTTGATTAATCTAGGTATTACCTTTGAAGAGGTAGATTCAAGTACCTGGATTATAAATGATGATGAAAAAGGTCTTGAACGGGTTATAATCATAGCAGAGGATCCCTTAGTTCTCTTCCGGGTGAAAGTTATGGATATGCCCCAAAAGAACAGAGCAGAATTTTTAGAAAAACTTTTACGCCTGAATGCTTCCGACCTTATACATTGTGCCTATGCAGTAGATGAAGAAAGCAATATTGTTCTTGTGGATACGATGCAGGCGGCAACCCTTGACCTGGAGGAATTTCAAGCAACTCTAGATGCCATCGGTCTTGCCTTGGCACAACATTATCCCATACTTTCTGCATTTAGGTCATAAATACAGAAGAAAGCATAAGGGGAAAGGGAGAGTCATATGGGATTGTTTGATAGATTTAGAAGAGTAGTAAAATCAAATCTCAACGAGATGATTAGTAAGGCTGAAAATCCTGAAAAGATGCTTAATCAGCTTATTATCGACATGAATGAACAGCTAATGGAAGCAAAGAAAAGCGTTGCCTCTGCCATAGCAGATGAAAAAAAACTAGAAAGGCAAATGAATGAACATCTCTTTCAGGGTCAGGATTGGGAAAAAAAGGCTGTTTTAGCTTTACGGGCAGGTAAAGAGGATCTGGCAAAGGAGGCTTTACTAAGAAAGCAAGAGATGGAAAACCTTGCCTCTCAGTATAAAGGTCAATGGGAGGCACAACATGCCTCTGTAGAAAAATTAAAACAAGCCTTAAGACAACTGCAGCAGAAAATAGAGGAAGCTCAGAGAAAGAAAAACCTGCTTGTTGCTAGAGCCAAAAGAGCAGATGCCCAAAAAAAGATACAGCAGACAATCGGAAGCATATCGCAAACCTCTGCTTTTGACGCTTTTGACAGAATGGCTGCAAAGGTAGAAAAGATTGAAGCAGAAGTCGAAGCCCTGCAGGAAATTGAAGGAACCACCAGTACAGATGATCTTGAAAGCCGTTTTAAAGCCCTGGAGTCCTCTAACGCAACGGCCGATCTATTACTAGAAGACCTTAAGAAAAAATTACAGGACGAAACATCTTAATATTATTAAGAGGTTGATATCACAAGTATTAATTTACCTTATCGCTTAAATTGTTTGGGGTTTAAAGAAACAGAAGCTGTAAGACTTAAATACTATTGTGAAAAACAGAACAAATTTAAACCCCACTTCTCCTGTTTACCTTTGCCTCCCCATAAAACCGATTTATACATTCTTTCTGTTCATACTCTATATAAAGAAGATATAAAGCAGTGTATTTTTAATTCTTATCTACCAGTTATTGCCTTTGGACCTGCAGGTCATCTCAGATTGGCTCTTAACCTGGGTTGCTCCGATTTTTTAAAAGACCCCTGGAGTTTTGAGGAGCTCTTTATACGATCAGAACGGGCAATAAAAGGCCTGTCCCTTGATATTTCAAATACCCAAATTCGGTTTATGGAGGCATCAATATATATAAATTCCCAAAGAATTAATTTAACGACCAGAGAAATAATTTTATTTCGGTTATTATTAAAAATGCGTGGGACACCAGTCTCTAAAGAGACTCTTGCCTCCCTATTAAAAATTAAAAATGGTAATCAGAGCAGGGCAGTAGATATGATGGTTTCAAATCTGAGAAAAAAGATAGATCCTTATTTTCCAAAAGAGAAGAGTCTTATAAAAGCAGAGAAAAATTTGGGATATTATCTGGTACAAGAAGCCTTTCTCCAGAAGGAATTGAGGATATCACCTTAGCTCTTTAGTCCGTCCTGTGGATAATTGTGAATTTGTTGTGGATAACTTAAGAATTTCTAGATAAGAAAAACCAGAATATTAGAAAAATAGTAATTAACCCACTCCTGTTATTAACCCTTGTTAAGGTAAAGTAATTAAATATATATATAATAAGGAATTATTTTACCGAATTATGGTAAAAAATACAAAATATCCAAATTTGAAAAATATATATAGCAGAAACTACTGTGTAATTTAAAAAATCTTCTGTGGATAACTTGTTAATATTATTCCACAATTACAGCTGTTCCATAGGCAAGCAACTCTGCGGCCCCCTGCATGATACTGGCTGTAACAAATCGTAGACCTAATACTGCATTTGCGCCTAAAAGTTCTGCTTCCTCAATTAGTCTGTCAATGGATTGTTCCCTGGATTCGGCCATCATCTTTGTATAATCAGTGATTTCTCCCCCGACTATATTCTTAAACCCTGCCATAATATCCTTTCCTATATGCCGTGCTCTTATAGTATTACCCTTGACTAACCCTAATACCTTTACCACCTTTTTTCCTGGTATAGAATCTGTTGTTACAAGGATCATTTCATTACCTCTTTATACCGATCTGTTTTTGCTTCTCTAATTCTATCAGCAATGGTAATCCCAAGCAAGATAACTATTCCCAACAAGATACCTAGAATTGAAATTTTTACAACCAGATTTGTTTCTTTTTCAATAAAAACAGAATATACAGCATATAAAAGAAGTAAGATATAGGAAACAATAAAAAGTCCTTTTCCAAAACCTGCAATGGTTCTTCTTGTTGATTTTTTTTCTAAATCTTCAAACCACTCCCTGCTGGGTTCAGGAATACCCATGCCTTTTATACCTTTTTTTAGAGTAATTAGCTCTTTATAGAGATTTCTACATTTATAACAGTTTTCAATATGCTGTAAAGTAGATTCTATCTCATCTTCGGATAATTCATTATCCGTTAAAGCCTGAACCTTTAATTTTGCTTCTTCGCAATTCATTATATCTTCTCCTTATCCTGTAATAAGTCTTTTAGTTTTTGTCTTGCATAAAAGAGTCTAGACATAACCGTACCTATAGGAATTCCTAAAATCTGGGAAATTTCTTCATAACAAAATCCATCGAATTCCTTTAAAATCAAAATTTCTCTGAAATTCAAAGGAAGAGCATTCAAGGCTTTTCTTAAGGAACTAGAAGAAAACTCCCTTTCATAAGCCTCCTCTGGTCCTAAAAAAGCAGAAGGATAAAGACAAAAATCCGTATCCTTTTCTGATTCCCTGTTTCTCTTCTTGAGGGTATTTAAACAAAGATTTTTAGTAATTTGATACAACCAGGGAAAAATCGGTTTTTCCTGACAATAATTTGACAGATTTTTAAAGGCGCAGAAGAAAGTCTCCTGGGTAATATCCGCAGCATCCTCTACATTTTTTAGATAAGAATATGCAACATGATAAATTTTTCGGGAATACAATTTGATAACTTTATTGAATTCCTCCATATCTAAGGCTTTCTCTTTAACAGCAAGATCCATTTCCATAGGTATTATATATACAAATCTAGGACATATATATTCAATAGGATATTGATTTAGCAATTGGCCCATGATACGATTAACAAGTGAAAAAAATTCCTGTTTTCATACTACGGTTTTTCATACTATTTTTCTCATTTACTATCCTTTTCTGGTTTTTACAGAGTCTTTTTATATGGAGTCTAAATTACTTTCCAGAAAAGAATAATCTCCTCCAGGGATTTCTTGCTCCTTTTTTTGATAATCTTAAGGCTTCTGCTATTCTGGCCATTTTTGTTACCCTTATTTTTGTTCCTTTCTGGATAAAAAATTTAGGAATTAACAGAGTTATTTCCTTTATTTTTTCTTTTTTACTCTCTTTATCATTATTATTCTCATTATTTTTTCTAATAACACCATCAGCCGGTAGAGAAAATAACACTGAAAACTCGCCCGGGGTTTTGATGGCTGGCCACATACATATTCTTTCCGAAGGCGTTCTGTATTTAGAAAATTATGTTAATAATAAAATAGGGTTCACAATTTTTTTAGATACCAAGAATCCTGAACAAGGGTTTAGTTTTTCAAAAACCGCCTTCCTGCTTGATAAGCCTCCCAGAATACATTTTTCTCAGAAAAAGGAGATTCCACTGGAACCCAGGAATCCTGTATTTGACCCCATGTTCGTTCCTTACCCTGGACTTTCAAACCTTTTATCCAAGATCTCCTTGTTTATTAACCAGCTAAACAAGAAGTATGAAGAGTCCAGAATGAATTTTCTAATATACGCTGGTGTTATCTGTTTTTTTATTACAAGTCTAGGTACTTTAAGCAGAATATCCAGCTGGCCACTTATCAATCTTTTAAGCTCTATTGCAGCATTTTGGTTTTTCTTTTTCTTTCATGCTCTTTTACTCGATTCGCCTATTCTTCTATCTGTAGTTAATATAATTTTTAAATCGAATCCTGAAATATCCTTTGTCCCTGTTCTTCTATCGATTTTTTCATTAATTATGATTCTTTGGGATCTTTTATTTATAAAACCACCGGCCAGGGATTAGTAGCATGGTTAAAAAAACTGCAGGAATAAACAAGGTTTTAATTCTTTCCATTCTAACAATTTTCACCATTACAGCCCTTGGCTCTTTGATTTACCTAATTATTTTCTTTCCTAACAAACACATCTTACAAGTCTTTTACTGGCGTTGGATTCTGAACAACACCTTAGATATAATAATCATTTTTTTTATTCCTCTATCAGTGTTGGGAATTTTTATCTCCTTTTCTCTTATAATACCAAGAATATCTATTACAGAAACAAAACAGTACTTTTATAAAATTATCAATCCTGTTTTTATACTCTTTGTTATATTGACCCTCCTATATACAGTATTACAGGAAGGGATAAGACCTGGTTTATCAAATAGAAAGGAAGAACTCTTATATCTATCAGAGCAAGGAAAAGACTACCTGAAAAAGATAGATGCTGCTGTTACAGGGAATAATTTTGAAGAAGCTGCAAAATACACAGAAGAATATCTGTATATTGATCCGGAAAATCCAGTAATAAGGGAGAATCTGTCAATTATACAAAGCAGAATACGTCCTGTTTTTGAAAAAGAGGAAGAAAGAGAAGAGATTAAACCAAAACAACAAGTATTGGATCAAACCCCTCTCTCTTTGTTTAACAAAGCAAAGGAGTATTTTGATAAGGAGGATTATTTTTCCGCCCATTACTATGCCAATTTAGCTTTCAAACTCAACCAACGGCTTACAGAAGCGGGAAGGTTGGCTTCCCTGGCTTGGGAAAAAATTGGGCTTTTAGAAAAGTCTCAACAGGATGAAAAACTTACCAAACTTTTTAGAATAAAAAAGGAAGGCTATACAGCTTTGCAGGAACAGCGCCCGATAGAAGCTTATTATATTTTTACACAGCTTCATTTAGAATATCCAAAGGATCCGGATATAATCAAATATCTTTCTATTTCTGAAGAGGAGATTAAAAACCTTGCCTTTTTTACAGATGAAGCATTAAAGGCTCTTACTTTACCAGGAACGAGAAATGTGGTGTTTCTGAATAAAAATAATGATACAGAATCTGAACTTATATTTTTTAATAAAATAGTAGATGTTCAATCCGGGGTGTATGTTCAGGGTATAGAAGCCATGGCTTTTTCGAAAACTGGTGAGATTCTTTATCACTTGAGTGCAGAGTATGGTAAAATAAATAACACGACCTTACTTTTGCATTCAATCCACCGAGAAAAAAAAGAGATACAGCAGCTTCCTGTTTATCGCCTGGGCCAAAGAATGGGGGCAGATTATTATTCCAT
>ENA-OSEO01006593-OSEO01006593.1-sediment-metagenome-genome-assembly--contig:-NODE-6593-length-10317-cov-3.525781_pt1 | contig 10317 bp, 8 predicted proteins | sample MGYA00237883_ERZ534232 | MGnify/ENA metagenome assembly ERZ534232
TGAACCGCCACTGATTTTGCCGAAGGGACCCTCCCGCCGGGCAGAGTGGTCATGGATGTATCTGGCCAACAGGGATTTGCCGGTGCCGGATTCCCCGGTAATCAAGACCGTGGCCATGGTGTCGGCGATGGTGTGGACCAACTCCAGCAGTTGGCCCATCTTCCGGTCTTTAAACACCAGGTTTTCCGCCAGTTCCCAGGGACGCAGACGTTTTTTCAAGTTTTGATACGAGTCCTGCAAGGCCACCTTTTCCAGGGCCCGGCGCAGGGTCAGTTTAAGGCGCAGATCCTCAATGGGCTTGGTGATGTAGTCGTAAGCCCCCAGCTTGATGGCCTCCACCGCGCCGTCGATGTGTCCGTGGCCGGTGATGAAAATGATGGGGGTGTCCGGAGACCGGCCTTTCAACTCCCGGAGTAGCTCCAGCCCGTTGATCCCGGGCATCTGGATGTCCGAGATGATGATCCGGAAGCGCTCTTCATTGAGCTTGGCCAGGGCCTGCTCTCCCCCCGTAGCCGTACCCACCTGGTATCCCTCCAGCAGGAGCATTTCCTTCAGAGAATCACACACCAGGGGATCGTCATCCACGATGAGGAAATCTTTAATGCTCATGGCCCTTGTTATTCACCTCTAGGGGCAGGAAGATGCTGACCCTGGTGCCTTGCTGGGGATGGCTGGTTACCGTCAGCCGTCCCTGGTTCCGCTCCACAATTTTCTGGCAAATGGGCAATCCCAGACCCAATCCCTTGGTTCCCTCCTTGGTGGAATAAAACGGCTGGAAGATTTGCTCCAACTCCTCCGGAGAGATGCCGGCCCCGGAGTCTTCAAAGATGATCTCCACCTCTCCCGGGTGCAGCCGGCCGCTTACCTGCAGGTGGCCTCCCTTGGGCATGGCCTGGAGGGCATTTTTGATGATATTGAGGAAGACATGGTACAGGTCCCCGCTCATTACCACCTGCTGCAACTCCCGGGGCGGGTGCAGGGACACTTGCACCATCTGGTCGGAGGCTTGAAACATCATGATCTTCACTGCGTCCTGGAGCAGGTTCAGCAAATTATCCTTGGTCCGGGGCGCCTTCAAAGGATTGGCGGAAACCATCAAGGACTTGATGCTGGCCGCCATTCTCTGGAGCCCCTTCTGGGCCTCGTTGAGATACCGCTCCACCTCTTGGGGCTCGTCTTTCTTAATCAGGGCCAGGGAGAGGTAACGGCGGACGCCGTCTAGGGGATTGTTCAGCTCATGGGCGACGCAGAGGCTGAGTTTACCCATGACGGCCAGATGCTCGAAGAGTTGCAGGCGCTGCCGGAGCTGTTCCACTTCGCTCATATCCTCCAGCAGCACCAAGCCCCGGGCCGGCCCATCTTTTTCCCCGGGCATGGCGACCACCTTGATCCCCAGGAACCGCTCGCCGCTGCCGTTGGGGTGGGCCTTGAGGGAGTAAAACTCCCGGGGCTCCCCCCCGGCCAAGGCCTTCCGGCAGGCCTCCTCCATCTCCTGCTGCTGCCGGGAATCAAGTCCCAGGCGGGGGAACAATTGTCCTCCTGTCAACTCCTTTTCCGGCAGATCCAACAGGCGTTCCAGGGCCGGATTGGTCTGGACCACCTGAAGGTTTTCATCCACCAAAGCCAGCGCGATCGGCACCTGCTGCTGCACCCAGGCTGCGGGGGAAGTAACCTGTTCCGCAGATTGCGGAGCTTGCCGGGCCTCCAGGACTTCCACCAGCAGCCGGCCCAGGAGCCACCCCAGAAAGAGGTCCCTGGGGGTAAAAGACCCATTATCCTCCCGGTCGGTGAGATTGATCACCCCCCAAAACTTGCGACCCATGAGGGGGATCAGCATTAAACTGGCGCTGCGGTAAACTTCGCGCCGGGGCACCATGGGAAAGCGGGTATCTTCCCGGAGATCGGACACCAGCAAAGGACGGGGGTGACTGGCCAGATAGCCCATGATCCCGGAGTTGGCCGGCACCGACAACCCGGCCCGGTATTCCTGGTTCGCGCCCAGGGCCGCCAGTCCGGTAAACAATCCTTGGGCGGAGTCAAAGAGAAAGATGGAACCGTGGGTCGCCCCCACCAGTTGGCGGCCCGCTTCCAGAAAGAGCAGGCCCGCGGCCTTGAGGTCCTGCTCCTGGCGCACTTCCTCCCGGAGGCCGCTCAGCACCGCGGCTTCCGGGGTATCGTCCACCAACTCCAGGGCTTGCCACCCCAGGGACTCAGCCCCTTGCAGCACCATCTCCAGGTCCTGTTGGGACCGGGTGAGGCGGCTGAATTCCAGGGCCCGGTCGATGGCGTGGCGCAGGATCTCAGCCCGTATAGGTTTGGTCAGATAATCAAAGGCCCCCAGCTTCACCGCGGCCACCGCGTCCTGGTAATTGGCGTGGCCGGTGAAAACGATGGTCAGCGTCTCCGGATGGTGCAGCCGGATGTATTGCAGCAGCTCCAGGCCCTGCATCTCCGGCATTACCATATCGGTGAGCACCAGGTCGTAGGAACAGGCCTGGAGCCGCTCCACCGCCACCCTGCCGTTCCGGGCCACATCAACTCCGTAGGAGCCGGAACTCAGGATCTCCCGCATCAATTCTAAAATGATGGGGTCGTCATCCACCAACAGGATCAAGGGCTGCTCTTTCATCATCCTGCCCTCAGTAAGGCCTTACAAAAGTTTCTCTTCAAAAAAACATAAACTTATCTTTCAGCAGACTTAGTCTTTTAACAAATAACCGCCTTCACACCACGGCCGCGCCGTATTGCTGCTGCAGGTAATCCCGGTAAGCCCCGGAGCGCACCCGCTCCAGCCACCCCGGATGAGACAGGTACCAGGACAGGGTGCGTTTCAGCCCCTCCTCCAGGTCCACCTGGGGCCGCCAGCCCAACTCCCGCTCAATCTTGGCGATACTCAAGGCATAACGCCAATCGTGGCCCGGGCGGTCCGGGACAAAAGTGATGAGTTCCTCTAACTTTCCCAAATCCGGCCGCATTTCCTTAAGCAGTCTCAGAAGCAGGCGCACCAGTTCCAGATTGGGTTTCTCCTGCCGCCCCCCCAAATTATAGGTTTCTCCGGGCCGCCCCTCTTCCAGCACCAGTTGAATAGCCCGGCAATGGTCTTCCACAAAAATCCAATCCCGGATATTGGTGCCGCTGCCATAGATGGGTACGGGTTTCCCCTCCAGGGCCTGGCTGATCGCAAAGGGAATGAGCTTTTCCGGAAATTGAAAGGGTCCGTAGTTATTGGAGCAATTGGTGATCAGGGCCGGGAACTTGTAAGTATGAAAATAGGAGCGCACCAGGAAATCCGCGCCCGCCTTGGAGGCCGCATAGGGACTGTTGGGGGCGTAGGGCGTCTCCTCAGTGAACGGCGGGTCCTGGGGCCCCAGGGTACCGTATACCTCATCGGTGCTGATGTGCAGAAAGCGGGGCTCCTCCCCCTTTAGCCCCTGCCAGGCATGGCGGGCCGCTTCCAGCAAGGTATAGGTGCCCAGGACATTGGTGCGCACAAAGACCCCCGGGTCCATGATGGACCGGTCCACGTGCGTCTCCGCGGCAAAGTGCACCACCTTGGTGATGGGATAGCGGCTGAACAAGGAGGCCACCATATCTCTTTCGGCGATGTCTCCCGGCACCAGGATATGCCCGGGGTCGTCCGCCAAGGCCGCCAGGTTTTCCGGGTTCCCGGCATAGGTGAGGAGATCCAGATTGATGATGGTCCAGTCCGGGCGATAACGCCTGAGATAATGGACAAAATTGGCGCCGATGAAACCCGCGCCCCCCGTTACCAGCACCGTGCTCATAACTGCTCCCCGTATAGATCCCGGAACTGATCATAAGCCTCCTGCCAGGAAGGCATCAGGTCAAGTCCTGCCAACTGCAGCAAACGATTCTCCAAAACGGAGTTCGCCGGCCTGGGGGCCGGCCGCGGGAATTCCTGGGTGGTACAGGGCCGCACCTTGACAGCCAACCCCGCCCGCTCCAGGATCAGCAAGGCAAATTCATACCAGGTGGCCTCCCCCTGACAGGTGGCATGATAGGTGCCGAAGGCCTGGGTTTCGGCCAGGGCCAGGATTTGGGGGGCCAGGGCCAGGGTGCTGGTGGGAGTGCCCCGCTGATCGTCCACCACCAGCAATTCCTTGCCTGCCTTGGCCCGGGCCAAAATGGCGTTGATAAAATTGGGGCCGGGCAGGCCATAGAGCCAGGCGGTGCGGACGATGAAATGATCCGGACATTGCTCCCTGACAAAAGCCTCACCCAGTAATTTGCTCAACCCGTAAACCGACCGGGGACCGGTCTCATCCCACTCCACATAAGGACCCGCCTTGGTCCCGTCAAAGACATAGTCAGTGGACACCTGCACCAGCTTGGCGCCCAGGCGGCGGCACGCCACCGCCAGATTCCGGGGTCCCAGGGCGTTGACCTTCAGGGCCAGGTCCGGGTCTGCTTCCAGGTCGTCCACCCGGGTGGCCGCGGCGGCGTTGATCACTACTGCCGGCCGCTCCGCAGAGAGCAGGCGCGCCACCTCCTCCCTGTCGCTAATGTCCAGCTCCGGCAGGTCGGTGGCCACCACCTCCTGGTCCCGCCGCCCCAGTTCCTCCACCAGGGCCCGTCCCAATTGACCGGCCGCGCCGGTAATCAGTATCTTCACTGCTCACTCATTCCAGCCGGAAGGAGCAGCCGGGGGCATCCTCGTAGCGGATTTCATCCACCTCCTCCCGGCGTCCCGGGCCTTTATAAAGGCGGTTGGCGCAATTGACCACCGTGCCCAAACGATCGCTGATATTCAGGTAGCCGTGAACCACGCCGGGGGGAACAATCAGGATGCCCGGGCAATTTTCCCCCAGGTGGAACTCCTGCCTGACTCCGAAACCAGGGCTCTCCGGGCGGTTATCCCAAAGAATCACCCGGAAGTCTCCGGGGCCGGGAAAGCAGAAATAATCGGTCTGGTCCCGGTGGGCATGGGGGCCGCGCCCCACTCCCGGCTTGGTCAGGGAAATATAAGACATTACCGGCGCCAACTCGGGGGCCAGTTCATCCTGGCGAAAAAGCTCCGCCAGCCAGCCCCGGGCGTCTTCGTAGATCACCAGGGAGCGGCAGACCACCCCGGGGATCGCCACTTCAGGAATGGTAAATTTTGCAGTTGTCGTCATAGATCCTTTGAAAACCAAGGCCTGTTTCCGGCCTGGAAGAATTATTCTCCCACTTTATATAGCGGGAAAACTACCATTTTTCTTTAACCTTTTTTAATCATTCAATAAAGATTGTTGTCAATTTTTTTTATTTTCTTCCCGCCAATGATAGCTTTACAGACAGACGTGGCTCAACTTATCTTGAAAAAGATAAGAATACCGGCATCTTCCCCGAAAGATAATGCCGCCGTTACCGGCGGTTAGCCTTGGGACCGGTTATCCAGGGGGAGATTGAGCCTCTATCGGTCCGGGTTGCGGCCCTGTGTTCCACTCCCTGGGGGCCGGGCCTGCCCCGAACTGGGAATGGCGTCCGCAGACTCGCTTCTCAGTTGGCCGCGAGGTAGCTGTAGATAGCCCTGATGATATGGTCGAAATAAGGGCTGAAAATACTATGATGGCTGATCCGCTCCAGGAACGCCAGGGCCAGGACCACAAAGGGACCGGCCTGGAGCGCCAGCGTCCTGAGCCGGGCATCCATTTGGGGCATCAATTCCAGGACCAGGTAGCCCATGGCCAGGGGTGGGATCGGGATCAGATTATAGATGGCCGTGGTAAGATTAACCCCGACGACCATCAAAAAGACCCGGGGATTATAGCCCACTATACCGAATATCCAAACCGCGCTGGAGACAATGCTGGCCATCAGTATATTTGCCAGCGGTCCCGCCACCCGGCTTAGAACCATATAGAGCCGGGGATACTCGAATTTACTGCGATCGATATCGAAATTCCGGGCCCAACCGAAACCACCCACAAAATAGCAGATCGTGCCCAGGATATCCAGGTGCAGGAAGGCGTTAAAATGGAGGCGATCCCTGGCGTCGGTACGCCTGTCCCCCAGAAAATTGGACATGAAGGCCTGGGCTTCGGCATTAATGGTGATGGCCACCAGGATCGACACACAAAAAGTTACCACCGCATCGATGCTTAAGTTACTGGGATCGAGAAAAAATGGCACCGGCCACGAATCTTCCGGAAACATCAGGATTACCTTGATCCTTTACTCAGAAAAAGCCTCTTTGCCTTAAATACTTAAGAGAAGCATTTTCCTGTTTGGGAGTGATACCCGTTTAGGAAGATCTAGAAATTCCTCCACAATAAGGAGAAGGCAGGGTTAATGCCACCCTGCCTTCTCTGATAACTCCAGTTTTACCTGTTCCTCACTCCGGCGTCAATTCAAGTTACAACCGAAATGAGGAAGTTGGATTTATTCCGTGGTGTGCATGGGTCTCTTGGTCACCCGGGAGATAACTACGGCGATGATCAACACGATGGCCGAGAGGATGAAGGCCCAGGTCAGAGAACCGGTGATGTCTTTAATGGTGCCGCCCAAACGGGTCATGAAGAAGCCCAGACCCCACCCGAGGAACACGATGCCGTAGTTCATGCCCAGGTTCTTGGGGCCGAAGAAGTCGGCAGTGTAAGCGGGCATCAGGGCCAGGCCGCCGCCGTACTGCCAGTAAGCGATACCCACCGCTACAAACAGCAGGAAGATGTTGCCGCTGGCGATGATCATGGGCAGCAGGAACAGGCAGAGGGCCGACACCAGGCAGTTGATGGTGTAGGCGTTATCCCGGCCGATCTTATCCGAATACATACCGGTGCCCACCCGGCCCAGGGCGTTGACCAGACCGCCATAAGCGGCCAGGATCCAGGCGTTGGCTGCGAAGAAAGCGATCCCCTTGGCCGCGGTGGCCAGGATGCCGGCCGCGTTGCCGATGATCAGGAGACCCGACTGGGTGGTGCCGATGAACATCAGGATCAAGGCATAGCACTGCCAGGACTTCACGATTTCGCTGGGAGTCCAGTCTATCAAGGTGCCCGCGGCCTTGGCCGGTGCCGCGCCTGCTTTCACCGGTGCCGCTGGAGCCACATAGCCCGGAGGCGCCTTGGCCAGCTGCGAACCGGCGATGATGACCACCGCCGCGAAGAAGATGCCCAGGAAGACCCAACTGTAAGTGACACCACCAGTGGCGATCAGATAAGCAGCCAGGGGCGAAATATAGAGAGCCGCCCCACCGTAACCGCCAACCACCAGGCCGGCTACCAGACCCCGCTTATGCGGGCCGAACCAGGAGAGAGCCGCCGGGGTGGGCGCGGCATAACCGATGCCCATGCCGATGCCGCCCAGGACGCCGAAACCAAAGACTAAACCGCCATAACTCTTGGAAAGACCGGCGATTATACAACCGATAGCCAGGAAGAGACCGCCAGTGATGGCCCCCACTTTGGGACCCAATTTATCCTGGATCCGGCCGCCGGGGATCATCAATAAAGCAAAGATGATGACGCACAAAGAAAACGGCGTGGCCGCCTGTGCATTGGTCAGGTAAGTCCAGCCAGCCGCGGGGCCTTCGGTAATAAGCTGCCCGGCTTTTGGTACATTGATCAGGGCCTTGGTCCAAACACTCCAGGCGTATAAGATTCCCAAACAGAGGTTAACGGCTGTGCCAGAAAATACGACTACCCAAGCCTTCCCTGGAACTTTGTCTGTCATGAGATCCCTCCTCAGTTGAGATTAACCGTAAGAATAAAGCCTAAAAATAGATAACCTATTAATCTCCCTACCAATTGCCAACAACCACCTCCTTTCCATAAAAAGTCCACCAGCTTTGTTTATGCAAAGTGCCTGCCAACCTGCTGGCCTCTCAACTGATTATACGGTGCGGAAAAAAATGGCTAGAATTATTATATTAATTATTTCACATGCGAATCATGGTTCGTCTAAAAACGCTGTCTGGAGGTCATCTACGGGATATTCTCCCCAGAAAGGGGGAATTTCACCCCACCCTAACACAGTCGTTGCAAAAAGCAATAGGTAATTTCCCTGGCTCCTCACCTCCCCGACGTGCGGGCCCACACCCGTTCCGCCGCGGCCACTGTATATTCCAGGTCCCCCTGTTGATGGGCCGTGGAGACAAACCAGGCCTCGAATTGGGAGGGAGCTAGATAGAGGCCTGCTGCCAGCATCTCTTGAAAAAAAGTTTGGAACCGGCTTAAATCCGACCCTTTGGCCTCTTTCAGGCAGGAGATCGGACCCTCGGTGCAAAAAACGGTGAGCATGGACCCCACCCGGTTGACGCTCACCAGCACGCCCTGGCGAGCCGCGGCCGCGGCCAGTTCCCGGGCCAGCCAGGCCCCTTTTTCCTCCAAAGACTCATAAATCCCGGGCTCCTGCAAGGCCTCCAGGGTGGCCAGACCCGCGGCCACCGCCACCGGATTCCCGGAGAGGGTCCCGGCCTGATAAACCGGCCCGGACGGCGCCATCTGCCCCATCAAGTCCCGCCGCCCTCCGTAGGCTCCCACGGGCAGGCCCCCGCCCATGATCTTCCCCAGACAGGTAAGATCCGGTTTGATCCCATAGAGGGACTGGGCTCCGCCCCAGGCCACCCGGAACCCGGTGATCACTTCATCGAAGACCAGGAGGCAGCCTTCATTATCACAAAAGCGCCGCAGCCCCTCCAAAAATCCCGGCGCCGGCGGCACCACCCCCATATTCCCGGCCACCGGCTCCACGAAGATGGCCGCCACTTCCCCGGGATACTGTTTTAAGGCCTTCTCCACCGCCTCCAGATCATTATACGGCAGGGATAAGGTAAGCCCGGCGATCTCCGCCGGCACTCCGGGGCTCCCGGGAATGGCCTGGGTCAGCACGCCGCTGCCCGCGGCCACCAGGAAGGAGTCGGCATGGCCGTGGTAGCAGCCGTCGAACTTGATCACCCGGGGACGCCCCGTCGCCCCCCGGGCCAGGCGCAGGGCGCTCATGCAGGCCTCGGTGCCGGAGTTCACCAGGCGGACCATTTCGAGAGAGGGCACCGCCTCCACCAGCATCCGGGCCAACTCCGCCTCTCCCGGGGTGAGCGCCCCAAAACTGGTGCCCCGGGCCGCCGCCTCCTGCACTGCGGCCACCACCCGGGGGTGCGCGTGTCCCAGGATCAGCGGCCCCCAGGAGCCCACGTAATCCAGATAAGAATTACCGTCCACATCATAGACCCGGGGCCCCTCACCCCGGGCGATCACCCGGGGGCTGAGCCCCACCGCGCCCCAGGCCCGCACCGGGCTGTTTACTCCCCCGGGCATTAACTGCAACGCAGTCTTAAAAACCCCCTCAGAATTAGCAAAAGTGGGCATTATTTTTCTCCTGTATTAAGGCGGTAAGCATTGAGCAGTAAAAGCAAGACTTGATTCATTGCTTCCTGCTCACTGCTCACTCTCCTTAAAATAACGCATGGTGGTTTTTTTCAGTTCGGTTTCGCTGAACAGCATCTGGTAATCGGCCATCCCGGTTTCCGCAGACATGCGGGCTGCAGTCCGGACGCAATCCTCCGGGGTCTTGCCGTGGATCATGGAGTAGAGGTTATAGGGCCAGGAGGGAGCCGGGGGCCGGGCGTAACAGTGAGATACCTCCCGGTAGGCGGCCAGCTTTTTGCCGATGGCCGAAAGATCGCTTTCCGGCACGCGCCAGACCACCAGGACATTGGCGGCATAGCCGGATTGCTGGTGGCGCAGAGTAGCCCCAAAGCGGCGGATGTAACCCTGTTTCATGAGACTGCGGATGGCGGCCAGCAGCTCTGCCTCCGGTATGCCCAACTGTTCCGCCATCTCCAGGAAGGGCCGGGGTCTGACCTCCAGATCCCGCTGCAGGGCCAGGATGACTTTTTGTTCCAGGTCGGTCAACATCAGCATACTCCGTCTGCCAGGGGAATATAAAACAGGAAATCCAGGTTGGCAAGAATTGGTGGGGGGAAGGTGGAGAGAGGGGGATAGGAGCCAAAGGAGCGGGGCCTGGAAATAACCCTGGGATGACTCTCTTCTTTTACTACTCACTGCTCATTGCTTACCGCTCACTTCATCCACCCGGCTACCACTTCACCGGATCTCCCACTTTAAGGCCATGGCGGTCTGAGAACCCCCCGGGGACTTCCAGGACGAACTTCACCGGTTGGGGGGAGCAGAGGGTGCCGGTGAACTGGGGCTTGACATTCTTGGCTATGCCGATGATTTTCTCCTGGGCTATCCAGATGATATCGATGGGGAACTTCATGCCCCGCATGCAGAAATTCTGGGTCTCCATCCGGGGCATAAGAAAGAGCATGCCCCGGCCTTCGGGCAGTTCCTGGCGGTAACCCAGGCCCAGGTAGAC
>ENA-OSEO01006594-OSEO01006594.1-sediment-metagenome-genome-assembly--contig:-NODE-6594-length-10311-cov-5.020129_pt1 | contig 10311 bp, 5 predicted proteins | sample MGYA00237883_ERZ534232 | MGnify/ENA metagenome assembly ERZ534232
TCGCCGTCCGGGTCGCTGGAAAAGTCTAGCAGATCGAGAGTCAACGTTTCGCTGTAAGCCATCGACTGGTTTGGGATATCTATCGAAGGAGCCCTGTTTTTGTTCCTGACTATTACCTCAAAACTTCCCGATACGCTGTTGCTCCCGTCAGAAATCCTTATCTTCACAGTGTGTTGACCGGTATCGGAAAAGCCGGGAGTGTACGAGTAGTATTCACCCAGAATCGCTCCGACTCCGCTTACAATCTCATAGACCAGCCCGTTCTTCTCGACGGTCGCCACAACGTACGAAGCGAGCGAAAACTTCAGCTCGTCGCCTTCATCGACGTATTTGGCCGGTATGGACTCAAGGTACAGACCCACCGATTTATTGCAAGAACTCACCAGTAAAACCGCTAAAGCAACCACCAAAATCGACCAAAATATACGCTTTCTGTTCATTCTTAACCTCCAGAAATAATCTCCCTTCAAAGCGAGGAGGGTTTTGACTCTTCAATGACACTCCTGTTTTCTTGAAGCGATATCGAAAAACCTGTTTGAATAGACAGTATCAAATAACTCCGAACGTTTTGAGCGTAATGTTGAGCATTATAATGAAAAACACGGTGAACAGGGCCCCCATGATCAGTTTAATTTTTGCGGCTGCGTTCGTCGATGTCATGTACTCCTGGATCTTCTTCGTCGAAGAACTGAAGTACGCGATAAGCGTTATGGCGATTATAGGCACTGTGAAGCCGAGATTGTAGATCACCAGGAAACCGAGCGCATCGGCCGATACCCCGGCGCTGTTGATTACATAGACTATTGTCGGGAGATAGACCTGCCCGGTACACATGAACTCAACGAAGGATACGAGAACACCCGTTACGAGCGAAGCGATCCAGATGGTTTTCGCCCGGGCGTTTTTGCGTATGATGTCGTGGGTCTTTTTCTTCAAACCGGCTGAGAGTTCGAGAACGGCCTTTTTGCCTTTGTAGTGCATCCTGTAAAAATCCAGGATAGATAGAACGGCGAGAATGCCGGTGAAGACGGCCATAGCCGGGTAAAACACTAGCTGAAATATCTTTGAGACACTTTCCAGGTACCCTACCGCACCCAATAGACCCGTACCCATCGCCAGATAGGCGCCGAAGATGCCGATGGCGAAGAAGAAACCGGCTATGAGTATTTCGTTCCTACCCCTGCCAACATAATAGAGGTAAGAAACCAGGAATATCAGAACCACGAAAGCGCAGGGATTTATCCCGTCGATAAGGCCGGCACCGAGAACCACCAATACGCTGAACTGCTCGTACCTGTCTTTCAACCTCTGGCTCACGTCTTCTTCGAGCTCTTCGATCTCCCTGAGCTTTGCCTCTCTCTCTTCCTGCGAGTAATTTTGCATACTCGTCAGTATTCCGTCGGGGTTCATGTTCGATGGATAGAAGGCGTCTTTGCCAATAAAAATCATGGGATACAGATCGTATTCGCTCTCGGGAATATCGTACACTCTGGCGTATTTGAGCTTCAACTCCTGGTTCTTCGCCTCGGTGAGCATGAATTTGTTCAGCACGACATCGTCGTCGATTTCGTACTTCAAACTGTCGAGTAGCATCTCGGCCTCGAAGCACTCCTGACAGGTGGCTACACCGAAGAAATCGATCACCACCGCTCCGCGAGCGATTCCCGCTAATAAAACAAGTGCGAAAAGTAGAACTCTCTTCATCGATTATCGACCAGCCCTCAACCTATATTTTCCTTGCCCAGATTCTCGTCAAAACTGTAGAAACCCTCCTGCCAGTAGTCGAGAGGACAGATTTCCTCCTCGGAATCGAAAACGTTGCCCGAACCAAGTACAGTTCCCTTGAATTCAGTGCCGCCACAGCCACAGTCAGTACAGTTCTTAAGGTAGAGGTCCAGCCCATGTCTGGCGTTGTTATAGAAAAGATTGTCGGTGATCGTTGCCGTGGAGGTGATGTTGGCCAATACTCCGTTGTCGATGTTCTCGGTGATCGTGTTGCCTATAAGCGAACCGACCGCCGTTCCGCTGAGCGAAACTCCTACGGTGTTCTTTCTGAAAATACTGTTTTGAACTATGTAATTCAGGCCGTTGGAGAAATTGACCCCGGTACCCGTTCTTTCGAATACTGTGTTCTCCACGACGAGCGTTGCTTCACCGTAGGCGTATATGCCCACGAGCCTAGTGCTGAGGTACTCGTCGTTGCCAATCCCCATGAGGCTGGTGATATAACAGTCCGAGACCCTCACTGTCTTTCCGTCGCCGCTGAAAGAGATACCGAACCTTCCGCCGGCGATATAGGAATTGAGTACCTGGCCGGAAGACCTCGAGAAATTAATAACCGAACCGCTCGACTGGAAGGAGAGATTGTCAACCACGATGTTCTCTACACCCCTGATGAAGAGAACGGGCGACGACTCGTCGGCGGCTTGAATAACGACCTCGTCTTTCGAAGTCCCGATCATCGTGATGCTCTTGTTCACCGTTATGTTTTCCCTGTAAGTTCCGGGAAGGATCTTGACCGTATCACCGTCTTTGGCTGCGCTGACGGCTTCCTGAATCGTTGCGTACTGGCCCATCGCTCCAACGGTCAGAACGCCTTCCGCGATGTCCGGGGCCTTCGATATGGAGATCTTGAACGTTCCCTCGCCAGTCGCACCTTTAGAGTCGGTTGCCTTCACAAGAACAGAGACCGGTTCTTCCTGGTGGCTCCCGGCTGTGTATGTGAAGATTCCCGAACTCACGCTGCCTGCTCCTTCAACGGGCAACTCGAAAGTGATTTCGTCGCCGTCGGGGTCGCTGACGAAGCTTTTCAGATCGATCGTCAGCGATCTGTGTTCCTGAACAGCTTGGTCGGGGATCGCAACGACCGGGGCGTTGTTGGTCGCCTTCACGTTCACCGCGAAAGATATCTTGCTGGAATTGGCGTTCTTGTCTTTTGCATTTACGATAAGCTCGTTGAGTCCGGAATCGATGTACCGGGCCTGAATGAAGAGAAGCCTATCTTCTATCCAGGCGAAGCCCTCTTTGTACTTTCCGGAGAGTTCGTACTCAACATCGGAACCTTCCGGGTCGATTATCAGTACATGAAGCGGGAGATTCAGAGTCTCGCCCTCGATCATGTTGAGATCGGGAATGCTACCCTCGGGCGGGAAATCCTTGGAGTTGACGGTCACCTTGAACTTTGAACTCACAGGTTCACCACCCTTCGTAAAGGCGGCTATCTCAACCGTCTGTGCGCCGGTCAGCGATCGGTCGGCCGACAACTCGTATTTGCTTCCCACGACGCGGCCCACGCCGGAAATCAGAGAGAAATAGACCATCGAATCACCAGCGAATTTGGCGAAGTTTTTGAGGTCGATGGAAAGAAGATCACCCTGAACGACTTTCTGCTCGGGAACTGAGAATTCGATCTTCGAACCGCAGCCCGATAGCAATACAAGAAGAGCTAGAACGATGATTGTTGAAGAAGCAACCTTTCGCATGGGTCCACCTCACAGGAGTAAAGAAAGTTAATCACGATAAATTATATCACCAACAGCCCTGCATAGCAACAAAAAACCCGCGGCTCAGGCCGCGGGTCGTATTGCAGATTTCAATTTTCAATATCGATTATCTACCCTGAGGTTCACCATACCAGTAGAAGCTCGTCGCTACAACGGTCTCGTTACAGCAGTCATCGTAAGCCGCAAGAGTCATCGTAACCGTTCCCGGTGCGGTCATGGAGCTGAGATCCCATGTCGTGGTACCTGCAGGGGTAAATGTCATTCCCTGGTCGGTGAACGACGGCGGTACATACTGAGCGGCTTCGAAGTTGGCCTGCGGGAATACCGAGATGTCCGGCAATGTTCCGTGGCTGACCCAGATGCTTATCGAGTCGAAGCAGTTGTCAGTTGCATCCCAGGTGATAGTGTCTATAAGGTCGAAGGTGAACGTGTTGACAACCGGTGGCTTGTTATCGACGTTTCCGATCACTATACCCTTTTCGCTGACGTTTCCGGTCGTGTCCCAAGCAACGAGAGTCGCAACCAGGGTCTCACCGCAGTCGACATCTTCCAGGTACCACCTGAAAGTACCGCAGAGAGGAACTTCACAGCCACACTCGGCGGTTATCGGGTACCTTGTGTCGGTGCTGCTCACTTCGATGTAGGCAACGGCTATCGTCGTACAGTCGCCGCAGGTCAGACATTCATCGTAGATACAGTAGTCGAGATCTACGAACTCGGCACCACATGGATCTGTGATCGGGTCGAAGTCGAATGTCAGCTCCGGCGGCATGTTGTCGATCTTGAAGGATGTCGCAAACTCGGTCGGTTCACAATCGGCTTCATCGTACGCCGTGACCGTCAGTGTGACTTCCGTGCAATCGAGCAGTTTACCGTCCAGTTCTTTCAGATCCCATACGAGCGAGTGGAAGCCTTCTACATCCGTTGTCCAGACCTTCAGGCCATTGGGCAGCTTCCCGTGTGTTACCTCGACAACCAGTTCGTCGAAGCAATTATCTGTCGCAGTCGCTTCGATCGTTACAGTCGCGTTCTTGGTCGTGAACTCGTCCTTACAGAACTTGAGCGGCTCGACCACGAGATCGGGGAGTTCGACTTCAAGCACCGGCTTGACGTTGTCAACTACCATGTACAGAGATTCGTTGGGTTCTCCGTAGGACTCTTCCAGGTAGCAGCAGCAGCCGAACGCGTAGAACTCGACTTCAATCTCTACACAGTCAAGGTTTTCATCTTCTCCGGTTATGGTACCGGCGTAGGTCAACGTGACTGGATCGAACTCGATCTCCCAGCCGTCCGGTACTGAGACTTCACTGTACGAGGAATCGAAAACTTCGTACCATGCAGTCGTACCGTCGGTCATTATCGAGGCATATCCGAAGAAGTAACCATCGACGTAGAGGTCGAGCCAGCCGATCTCACAGCCACCATCGTCACAGATCGTGCAGGGGAAGGAGTTGTCGGTCATCGACCATGTCAGTGTTACTTCGGTAGAGCATGGAGTGAGATCCCACTCGAGCGTCGTTTCCGGAGGAACGTTGTCCACGGTGATCGACGCATAGTCGCTGACTTCATCGGTACAGTCGGAGATATCGTCTGCAGTCAAAGTGGCCTCGAACGTATCGCAGTCGATCAAAGGCAGGCAGAACGGTATCAAACCGATCGTGATGTCTCTACCGGACAGCGGGCAGTAGAAGGTATCCCACCACAGGCTGAGATGTATTGGATCGTAGGTGTAATTGCCGACGGGTCTTTCCATTATCTCGGTGCCGCATGGATTGAGCGGGTAGTTGGTCGTCAACCAGATGTCGTCGACACAGTTCTCTTCAACTACCCAGACGAGCATCAGGCATGTTGCGTCTGTGCAGAGTTCGCCGTCGAGGAATTGCTCGTCTATGAACCCGTCAAGATCGAATTCGGCTTCGCTACCGATAACTTCTTCGGCAGTCAGTATGTTGTACCCGAGCCCGAAGACACCGAGGGCAACAAACGGTTCCATGTTGTCTATTACGTTCTCGCTTATGAGCTCGTCTAAGCTGTAATTACCGCAAGTATCCACCGCAACGGCAATCGCTTCGAGGTTCTCGCAATCGACCGCATCTTCGAATATCCAGTCGATGGTTCCGGCAGCGGTGGTCGTCGCGTAGATGCTCATGTCTTTACCCATATCAAGCTTGTCGAGAGTGGCGTCGTCAACGAGTAGACCGTCATCCGGCCAATCGAGATAGCCCTGCTTCACCGCGATGACAACGAAGTCGAGGCAAGCGTCGGAAGCGTCCCAGGCGAGGACCGCAGAAGTGGCGCATTCTTCCGGTTCGCCGCAGTCGGCAAACGTGAGTTCGATCTCGGGCTCGACGTTGTCCATCGGGTATGGAGATGTCCAGCTCTTAGTCTTGGAATTGACCGTGCCTTCGCAGTCGTCGTAAACGACTATCGTGGCTGTGACGGTCTCGCAGTCGATTGGGCCGAGATCCCATGCCACGTGACCTTCAAGCTGCTGAGGATCGTATGTATCAACGCTACCGTGGCTCACTACGATCTCGAAGTGAGTGAAGTCGCCCTGAGTATCGACGATTCCCCAGTAGAGCTCGATCTCTTCGGACCAGCAGACCGGCGGACAATCGATGAAGTGGCACCAGGGGCCGAAATCGACCAGCGGTGGGACGTTGATTCCGCATTCCTTTTCGTACTCTTCCACTATGCAGTACGTATCTTCGACTTCTGCATGGAGAGTGTACGGACCATCGATATCTGTTATCGTGCCTTCAACAGTCACTTCGGTTCCGGAGAGTGCGAACCAGCTGCCAGGAGTCTTTCCTGCCGGCAGAACGAGGGTCGCGCCGTCAACCCAGAGTTTTCCTCTCTTGAGGCCGACGTTGTCGGAGAAGGTGACTGAGAAAGTTGTTTCGGTTATTCCTTCGTTGACGCAGCAGTTCTCGATTACGATCTCGGCTTCCGGTTTCTCGAAATCGATCACCACGGTGCAGGTGGCATCGAGTTCCACGTCAGTGGGTGTAACTACCGTCCAGTAGAGGTCGGTTTCTCCGCTGAGTTCTGGAGTTACCATACCCTCTTCGATCAGGATTCTGACTTCGAGAGTGCCGTCTTCCGGATCTTCGACGAATGTGAAGTCTTCGTTGGTGAAGACGGTTTCGTTGATAGTGAGCGTTATCTCAAATTCGGCCGGGTTCGTGACAAGCAGATTGCCTATCAACAGACCGGGTTCGTAACCCTTGAAACAAGGATCGCATGGATTTTCACATTCGCATGGCAGACACTCGAGATATGGATCGGGATTCTTGACCAGGTCGCAATCCAGTACATCCCAGTCCTCGATTCCACAGTCCACGCAGCCGAGGGCGCCGCATTCGGGTGTGAAGAGAAGAACAACGAGGTTGTACTCTTCTCCGATATCCATGAGAGGCATAAGATCAGGAAGCTCTATGATGACCGTTTCGGTCGTCTGGGACTCTGTAGTGAAGACGTGCTCGGCTATTAGATCGCCAAACGTCAGCATCTGCTCGAGAGTTCCCACGAAGTCCGTGTTTACAAGGTATACTCTCGCGGTGATCTTGGAGTCGTAGCTGATCGTGGCTTCTACCTTCGCCGGAAGACCCTCGCTCACCAGACAATAGCCATCCACAAGGGTGATCTGGCTTCCTTCGACATCAAGTACGACCTCTTCCAGAACAGACAGAGAGTTCTTGACGAAGAAAGCTATGGAATCACTGGCAGAACTTTCATTCGCATCTGTGGCAGTAACGGTTATTTCGTACTCTCCGCCGGGTATCGGGTTACCGATACCGTTCTTGAGAGTCGTCTGGGAAATTGTGTAGATCCATGGTGCGCCCCAGTTGTCTTCAGGTATCGCTACCTTGTAGAAGAGACCGGAAGTCACATGCTTCACGATGTACTCGGCAGCGGTAAGATCGCCGTCGGGATCATCGACTTTTACCTGGAACCTGATCTCCAGATTCGTTGTACATGGCTGGAGAACCATGAAATCTTCCGTCGTGAGGCTCAGGTTAACGATTTTCGGTGCGGGGCCCACGATTTCCTTGAAAACGGCTCCGACAGTTATGTCTGCATTCATAGTTACCGTCTTGGGAACTTCAGCTGATTCTACTTCCCCGATTACCCACTTTTCGAATTCCCAACCGTCTGCAGGAGTCGGAGTCAGCTGAACTGCCGTGCCCTCTTCATACTTGTTGTCGGCCGAAGCGGGAACTGCAGCAACCGTTCCATTTCCGGTAACGTTGACTGTGAGCGTGTACTTGACTACTGGAATCTCTTCCTCAAATACAGCTTCAACGGTCGTGTCGGCATTCATGGTGACTGTCTTGGGGACATCGGTTGATTCGACTCCGCCAATCACCCACTTCACGAACTTCCAGCCGGCAGCGGGAGTCGGGGTCAACTGAACATCTGTACCCTCTTCGTACTTGTTGTCGGCAGAAGCGGGAACTGCAGCAACCGTTCCATTACCAGTCACGTTGATCGTCAGGGTGTACTCAACTGGTGGAATCTCCTCAAAAACCGCCGTAACGACTTTGTCCGCGTCCATCTTAACAGTAGTTGGGTTACCTGTTACGTCCGTTCCATTGATAACCCACTTACTAAATACCCAACCAGCAGCTGGATTGGCAGTAAGCTCGACGTTCGTATCTTTAGCATACTTGCCCGTTTCAGACTGCGGATTGGCAGTAACAGTGCCATTCTCGGCATTGATCGTCAGAGTGTAAAACACTTCTGGTTTGGGACAGCCAGTAAGCATCAACACAACAATCAAAATGCTGAGCAATGTGGTTAACTTCAAGAGTTTCTTTGCCACTGCACACACCCCCTATAAGGCGTTTTGGTTGTGAAGTATTTTGCTAAGAACATAGAGACCTGTATTTACCAAAAAATGCATCCCGTACAAGAAAATTCGATAATCTAATCTAACAAGACTTGCCTTATAACATATTATATACCACACACAACGCGCTAAGCAAAATCACCAGAAACAGACCAAACCATAGGTAATTGTACCATTTCCAATAATGCCGTGTCAAACGCTTTTCATGGGTTGATGATGTTTATAAGCGAAATCATACTTACTTACAAATCACAGCAAATAACCAGTTTTCTTCCGGGAGATTGAGGCGACTACGTTTTCAACTCGCCTTTCTGTAGTTGATTATACACTATAAAACGGCTTTCTTGTCCATGACTTAAGACTCTTCTTCACTTCCAAAATTTCTTTTTTGCTGCGAAATTCTGGAATATCATTAATGATGTGGAGCATCACTTAAAATTAAAAAGGCCACTTCCCCTGGAGCCAAACTTAACGGGAAAATGGCCGTATAATGAATTTTAATTAAACGCTGGACCTTCTAGATTATTCGTCAGTTTCTTCAAGCTCTTCCGTTTCGCCGATATCGGGGAGTTCCTCAGGTCCCTTAACGGTCGTTGCTTCGCTTGACTTAGACGCGAGCACCGATGCGTCAAGTCCTTCTCTACCTTCGAGAATGGCATCGGCCATAGTGTGAACTATCAGCTGGATTGCCCTTATCGCGTCGTCGTTACCGGGAATTATGAAATCTATGACATCGGGATCGCAGTTGGTATCGGCTATTCCAACCACTTTTATTCCGAGCTTGTTTGCCTCGGAAACCGCTATCTCTTCCTGCTTGGGATCGACTATAAAAATTACGTCGGGAAGCTTGTGCATCTCTTTGACGCCGTTAAGGTTCTTTCTGAGCTTTTCCAGTCTTTTGTTTATCATGCTCTGCTCTTTCTTTGGCAGGGCCGCAAGCTTTCCGCTGGTCTCCATTTCTTCGAAGTTCTTCAGTGCTTCTATTCTTCTCTTGATGGTGCTGAAGTTGGTCAGCAAACCACCTAGCCAGCGGCTGTTGACATAGAAAGAACCGCTCCTCTTGGCTTCCTCTTCAACTATCTGCTGGGCCTGTCTCTTGGTTCCGACGAACAGGAATGTGGCACCTTCCTGGGCACGGTTTCTCACGTGCTCGTAGGCCTCTTCGATAAGCTTGAGAGTCTTTTGAAGATCTACGATGTAGATTCCCTTTCTCTCACCGTAGATGTAGGGTTTCATTTTCGGGTTCCATCTTCTCGTCCTGTGACCGAAGTGGACACCGGCTTCGAGAAGTTGTTTCATTGATACTACTGCCACGTAAACACCTCCGATTTGGTTTACCTCCGGCGCGTGCTGTGGATCGACCTCTTTCGAGGCACCGGGATCCAAGCGCTTACTGCCGTGCGTTTTTCTCGTCTTTGACGAGTTCTCTGTATGTGTATCTCTTTGCGTTCAACCAGAGATCTTCGAGGGAATAGAATTCCCGTCCCTTTTTGCTGAAGATGTGCACTATGAAGTATCCTCCGTCAACGACCAGCCAGTCGTAGCCTCTGCCTTTATCGTAGTACACGATCGGAACGCTTTCCCTTTCCAGATATTCGAGAACGGCCTCCCTGAGAGCCTCCATGTGAGGATCCGAGTTGGCCGTAGCGACTACGAAGTAGTCGGAAAGATTGGAGACTTTCGAGACATCGAGGATTACTATCTCTTCTCCCTGTTTTTTATCGAGAATTTCTGTGATTTCTTTTACTGTATTGTCCAAATCAAACTCTCCCATTTTTGTCCGTTCACCGCTCATTCTACAGTGACGCTTTTGGCCAGGTTCCTCGGTCTGTCTGGATCGTATCCCCTCGCTACGGCAACGTGGTAGGCGAAGAGCTGGAGGTACGGCGACATCACCAGCGGGTATAGGGGCGCCGAAACCTTTGGAACTTCTATTCTGCTGTTCACGGCCCTCGA
>ENA-OSEO01006596-OSEO01006596.1-sediment-metagenome-genome-assembly--contig:-NODE-6596-length-10311-cov-2.513094_pt1 | contig 10311 bp, 6 predicted proteins | sample MGYA00237883_ERZ534232 | MGnify/ENA metagenome assembly ERZ534232
GGGCGGTTAACTCAGCGGGAGAGTGCCATCCTCACACGGTGGAAGTCGCAGGTTCAAATCCTGTACCGCCCACCATCCTTAAAGCAGTTTAAACAAAGAGCTATGCCCTCCGGGTTTCAAGAAGCCCTCTGAACTGAGGGCTTTTTTTATGTGCGCCTCGCATCGAGCACCCACGGACCTTTCATTTTAGCAAAAGAGGAGTTGGGGTGTAAAACGCCCGCCGTTACCAGGGTTGAGGAATGGAACGCTGTGGACGCAAGGCAAGGGTGACGGCGTTGAGTAGCCGACGTTCGAAAGTGTTGTTCACTGCGATGCAGCCAAAATCCATGTCGGCCGTTTTCACGTCATCGAAGGCAAAGGGGGCGGTCGGGGCCGTGTCCTGGATGCTCATCCTCTTTCGCTCACCCCAGGAGCTGTCCCCCCGCTTGAGGTAGTAATACATCCCTTTCGAGTTAGGCGTTTGAATCAGATCGGAAATGCCGTTTCCGTCCATGTCGGCCAGATGAACCTTCGTGTCCACAAGGGGAAGTTGAATTGCCAGACCGTCCGGACTAGGGAAGACGCCCTGGATGCCCATGTCGATCTGTTTGAGCCGTTTGGCGGTTTTGATCGCAAAACCGCTTCGGCAGTCCTTGCGCCAGTCCGGCCCGTCTTCGTAAGTGCAAGAGACGAAATAGAACGTCCGCCACGGGCCACCACCCGGGCCGTAGCGAATCTCTTTGAGATACTTCTGGTTATCCGCCCACCAGAAGCTCCGGTAGTAGTACTCGATGACGTTTCCGTTGGTGTCCGTGCTTTTTTCCAAAAGCCACCGAAATACTCTGGTCCCCGTCCTGTCCGTCACCCGCCCGTCAGCGGTAATGCCAAACTCAACCCTGTTGCCGTCCCTTAAATGTGCTTCCCAGTGGTCGCGGGTTTCATCTTTGACCCGGTGGTAACGGATGAAGATGCCCTCGATGCGGGCTCGGTGCGTGCCATCGGCGAGCTCAACAAGTTCCTCACCCTCCAGGCCGATGAACCGGTCAACCTCGTCGGGCTCATCGATTTCGCCATCCTGGTCATCGTCCAGTCCATTGGGGCCATCCACATAGCGGGGAATCCCTCTATCAGTCTCCCGGCTGATGCTGCCGGGCCCGAATTTCCAGCCGATGCCCGCCGGCCCGTCCCCGAAACCGCTCTCATAGGTTAGGGACAGATGGGGCGTATGCCCGGCAACCCCGGCCGGAACTGCGATCTTCACCGCATACTTCGCCGTGCCTGTATTGAGCATCGGCTGAAACGACCCTCCCAATCCCTCGATGGAGCCCGGGCCCGAAGGAAGAGATATGGTGTTAGGCGTAACCCCGTTTTTGTCATCGGCCAAGGAGGGAAAAGCCATCATTGTGACAAGGCAAATTTGGAGAATCACAAAAGAGAGGATTCGGAGGACTTTCCTCAGGGATTCGGTGGGATTAAAGCAGGATGTGTCCATCATTCAGTGACTCTGAACTTATGGTTAGAATCTCAAATAATCCCTTATACCAGTGGATGTCATTAAAAGCCTCAGAGATGAGCAGACTCTTTCCTTGTTAGCATGCCTCCTGTCTCCGAGGTATGAACTGTTTCACTGGAATAATGTGAGACAAGTCACATCCAAGTGGGCAGGCCCTTAAGTGACGAGAATGACCCCTAGCGAAAAACCCACTGTCCGCTAGAGGCGAGACATGCACATTTTAGGGTGTGTTTCCATGCGGTGACCTCTGCATAAAGGTCTGCGGTTGGAGGAGAATTACTCAGTTCATGTAACAAGAACAGAAATCTCAAATCAAGAAAAAAGGGGTTCAAGAATTAACTTGAAATCAGCGAGTCTTAAATTACATAGAGATGAGTCAAAAAAATCGGTTTTCAGATCCGCTGCAGGATCGTTGTGGTACCGAGGGGAAAAAAGAAGTTGCTCTTTTTTTAGAAGCGGATCGTGGAGTTAGCGTTTTTATGACAAGCTCCTAACCTTGGGCGGTCGTGAAATTCGCTGAATTTGACTTGAATATGAGACTATGGCTCTATCACGCAAAATTTTCGCGACAATCATTTAACAAGAGCGAATTGGACTCGTCACAAGATAGATGCTCAAAAGTAAAATAACCCACAAATCAAATTCAGAAGGCAAACCAAGATGATCAGAAGCTTAAGACTCAAGCTTGCGTTCTTTCTAATCCTCCCCGTAGCCTTGCTCCTGCTGGTTACGGGAATTGTAGGATTCATGTATGCAAGAGGAAATCTTCTCAAACAATGGGAAAACGCATCGATCCTCAGGCTGCAGCGTGCATCTCACCAAATGGATATGCGGCTCAGTCGCCCGATTGAATGGATGGAAATGTTCAATAAAGCCGGCGACGACCATGGAGGGCAGATGGTCCAGCAATGGATTTTGTCTCAGTTGAAGCATCTGGAAGGAGTGGCGAGGGTTGACCTGAAGTGGGCACAAGGTGAACAGTGGCATGATGACCACATGCAGGGCCGCGGATCTCACATGGGTGGCGGAGAGGCGATGCGCTTTCACCGCGGGACAATCTCCGAAGTGACTCGGCCTCGATTCCATACGGATCTGGCAGAGCACGCCGTTTCCTTGATCTCCGAGCTCAGGGACAAATCCGGTCGGATTGTGGGTAAACTGGAAGTGGTCGTCCTTTTCGAGTATCTCATGCAGGACATTCGAAAATTTGGTTGGTGGCAGAGCGAGCTCGCTTGTCTGGTGGACCGGTCCGGCCGGTACCTCGCGCATGCGGAAGCAATGAGAGGACGAACTCGTCTCGGAGAAACCGGGGATCCGGCGGAGTTGGCCATGCTTGCGAAAATGCAAGAAGCTCCCTATGGGACATACATCGCCCCAGGGTACCCCTCGCCGCTGGTAGGCGGTTTTTACGGAATGAGATTGGCACCCTGGGTTTTAGTCATGTTTGCACGCGGGAAAGCGGTTTTGGCTCCGGTGCTCAAGTTCAGCCTTTATTACAGCCTCGGTGGGTGCTTGGGTATCGCCTTCGTCCTTCTTCTGATTCATTTCGTGGGAGGCAAAACGGTTCGTTCAATCAGGGAAATCTCTCGGGCCGCTGCACAGGTGGCAAAGGGCAACTATGGTGAGCCGCTTTCCGTCAGAACCGGCGACGAAATGGGGCAACTGGTGAACAGTTTCAACAGAATGGTGGAGGGCTTGAAAGAACGGGACTTTATCAGCAACACCTTCGGTCGATATGTGGATCATGCCATTGCCAGAAAACTTCTGAAACGGCCTGAAGCGTCGAGACTCGGCGGCGAAAAACGTGAAGTGGCCATTTTGATGTCGGACATCAGGGGATTTACAGCCATTTCCGAGTCCCTGAGTCCCGAAGGAACCATCACGATGCTCAATGATTATTTCTCCCATATGATCGACGTGATTCAGAAGCACCAAGGCATTATCGTGGATTTTTTCGGAGACGGGGTCCTGGTTTTCTTCGATCCCCTTGACCGCCCGGTGGACTCCGTAACGCACCAGGCATTGGTTTGCGCCATGGATATGCAGTCACGCATGGGGCTTCTTAACCTAAAGATGAAAGAGAAAAAGCTGCCGGTACTTCAAACGGGAATCGGGGTCAATGTGGGAGAAGTGGTTGTGGGGAACATCGGTTCTGCCAAGCGGGCCAAATACGGGATCGTCGGTTCCGCAGTGAACATCACACAGCGAATTGAATCCATGGCAAAGGGAGGCCAGGTAATCGTTTCGCAATCCGCATACCGCTATTTGCAAAAAAACCTCATCGTGAGGAACTCCTTTGAGGCAAAGCTAAAAGGGATTGAAGAGAAGATGACTCTTCATGTGGTGGAGGGCCTCAGAAGCTGAATCGAAGGATTTCATCTTCCCGGGACGAGAAATACTGCATCCAGCGGAAAAGAATGCAGGATTGAACTCATTCCTGATGGGAGAGGGAAAAAATACATAAGAGATGAGGTGACAGGAAGTTCCTGGTTGGGCTTCAGGTGTCCATTTCCATACTTCCCGCCGAGAGGGATCGATTCCTTTAACTCGAATAAAACAAATCAATTTATCAGGGACTTGTATATATTTTATAAGGCGATACTTAAAACCAGTAGGAACCCTGGTTTCAACCTTGTGTTCCGTGGTGGCGGTGAGCATGAAGAGTGGAGGAAAGGATGCGAGGGTTGCGGTGGGTCTTAGGGGGGCTGACCGTTTTAGCAGGTCTATCATGTCTGGACTTTGGAGCCTTGGCGGAGGATCAAAGCGGCATTGAGAAGCTTGAAGCGAGGATTATCCAAGGGCCTTCCGTGGGAGAACTAATTGCCTACGCTTACCGCTCAAGTCCTTCCATTCAAATGGCACGCGAAGACTGGAGTGCGATTGTGCAGCGCTACCGAGTGACCACGGCCTACCCCGACCCCCAGGTCATGATCAGTTATTTTCCGGAGCCCATAGAGACTCGACTAGGGCCCCAGGACTGGAATGTGACCGTGACGCAAATGGTCCCCTTCCCGGGAAAGCTCTCAAAGGCGGGAGAAATCGTAGACGCGGAAGCGAGGATTGCTCGTCTCGATCTGGACAGGGCCGTTCGGGAAGTCATTGTGAAGATACGGGAGTCGTATCACGAGTTGCTTTACATCCAGGAAGCAAAGAAAGTGGTGGCTCAGAACCGTGACCTGCTCGAAAATCTTCGCAAAGTGGCCGAGTCGTCCTATGCACAGGGCCGGGCCGCTTTCGTTGACGTGGTCAAAGCCCAGTCCCAGTCTGCACAGCTCCAATACGACGCGATTTTGCTCGAAGATTTGGAAGAAACCGAAAAAAGCCGCCTCAATTCCCTGATGAGCAGGCCTCCGGATGCCCAAATCGGCACCCTGACCGGTGAAACCCCACTTCCCCTGATTTACGACCTGAAAGAGATCTATGGAATGGCGGAAAAATACCAGGAAGAAATTCAGATGGCAGAAGCAATGATCGATAAGGCAACGGCAGGCCTCGACCTGGCGCGCTATGAAAACCTCCCCGATTTCAAGTTTGGGCTTTTCTATGCCGGCATCGGAGATCCGGATGTGCCGGTGCGCCCCCCGGATGCAGGCCACGATGCGGTGGGCGTCCAATTCGGACTGTCCATCCCTCTCTGGTCCGGCAAGAACGAAGGCCGGGTTGCGGAGGCCCGGGCAAAGGAGCAAAGGGCGCGAGCCATGAAAGAGAGCCGGATCAATGAAAGCTTTGCACAGATCCGAAACCTCTATTTCAGGCTCATGAACTCCCAGAGACTCGTTAAGCTCTACCGGGATCAGCTCCTGCCTCAGGCGGCCGAATCCATCGAAATGGCGGAGACAAGAATCTACCCGAACTATTCGCTCAACCTTTCCCTCTACCAGGACGAAGCCATATCCCAGGTGGGCACATGGAGGAAAAAAGAGCCTTTCGCCGTGCCGACGAGCTCACCGGTGGGCGCAGGACTTCCCAAAATGCCATGGTATGGGACCGGCGACGCTTATCTGAGAGAGGTGAGAGAGAGGCTCCAGGCGCTTCACAGCGAACTCCAAAAAGTGAAAGATGCTACCCTGACGCAGGTGCGCGAGGCATGGTTTCGTCACGACCTGGCAAAGAGACAGGAAAGACTCTATGCCAAGAAGGTGGTGAATCTCTCCCAGGCAGCCCTTGAGGTTTCCACCAGGGGGTACGAGACGGGCAAGGTATCCTTTGCCGATGTGATCAGCTCATATACTACCTGGCTCAAGTTCCACCTCGCTCTGGAAAGGCACCGGAGCGATCTCGGCCTAGCACACGCAGGATTGGAGGAGGCGGTGGGCGCTTCGTGGAAGGAACAGGGAGAGTCATTGGGGGGTGAGAAAGAATGAAAGGACACTTCTCCGTGGTAAAACTGGTGGCAGTGACGGCGTTTTCCACCCTTGTGTTGGGTAGCGCCATTGCCTATTTCCTCGGTTATCTCGGAGCGCGCGTCGAACCAATGGGAGAACACCATCTGAGGGTTTCCCCGGAGAAGAAACCTTCCCATGAAAAACAGGAAGAAAAAGCGGATTCGGAGGGAGAGAAGAAAGAGAGAAAAATTCTATACTGGCGAGCGCCCATGAACCCAACGGAGATCTACGACAGGCCGGGGAAAAGCAGGATGGGGATGGACCTGGTGCCGGTTTACGAGGATGAAACGGCGAGCGGCGCGGAGGTGAAAATCGATCCGGTCATGCAGCAGAGCATGGGCGTGCGGACGGCGGTGGTTGAGAAAGGGGATTTGATTCGGACGATCCGGACTTACGGTCATGTCACGTATGATGAAACCTTGACCGCCGAGATCAGCCCCAAGTTCAGCGGGTGGATCGAAAAGCTCTATGTGGACTTCACGGGACAGATCGTGAAAAAGGAAGATCCCCTCTTTGAAATCTACTCCCCTGATCTGGTGACAGCCCAGGAGCAGTACCTGTCCGCTTACCGGAACCTCAGCGCTATGTCGGATCGAGTGGGGAGAGAGTTGCTCTCCGCGGCACGCAGGAGGTTGCTTTACTGGGACGTTCCTATGGAGCAGATCCGGGCCATTGAGAAAACCGGCCGCGTCAGCAAGACGATACCCATCCCATCCCCCTTCAGTGGCGTGGTGGTTCACAAAAACGCCGTGGAAGGGATCTTTGTCAGGGAAGGAACAACGATCTACAAGATTGCCAACCTGAACCGGGTGTGGGTGGAAGCCCATATTTATGAATACGAGCTTCCATGGGTGGAGTTGGGTCAGGAAGCGAAAATGACCCTCCCCTATTTGCCCGGAAAAGTCTACACCGGAGAAGTTTCTTACGTCTATCCCTATCTCCAAAGAAAAACCAGGGATGTGGTGATCCGCTTACAGTTTGAAAATCATGACCTGGAACTCAAACCGGACATGTACGCGGATGTGGCAATCAATGTCAAAGTAAAAGAGGAAGGCCTCATGATTCCCTCTGAGGCAGTGATCCGCTCAGGGGAAAGAAACCTGGTGTTCGTGACCCGTGGTGACGGGAAATTCACACCGCGGGACGTGATCCTCGGACCTTCCGTAGACAAGGGAAAGATTCAAATTTAGGCCGGCCTCACCGAAGGTGAGACGGTCGTCACATCCGGCCAGTTCCTGATCGACTCGGAATCCAATCTCAGAGAGGCTGTGCAGAAAATGCTGGAACTCAAAAGCAGTAAGCAAAAAGACGGTGAGATGGAGAAGATGAAATAAAGGCCTTGCGCGTGCAGAATGCGGGGTTCAGAGATAAAGAACGGCATGACACAACATTGTGAAGTGCACAGGATAAATCCATGATCGAGAAGATGATCGAATGGTCGATCAAGAACAGGTTCATGGCCCTGCTGGCCGTGACATTCGTAACCCTTGGCGGGATTTTTGCGCTGGCCCGTATTCCACTTGATGCCATACCCGATCTTTCAGATGTCCAGGTGATCATCTTCACCGAATACCCGGGGCAGGCCCCGCAGGTGGTGGAAGACCAGGTCACCTACCCGCTCACCACCGCCATGCTCGCGGTCCCCTATGCAAAGGTGGTCCGGGGATACTCTTTCTTTGGATTTTCCTTTGTCTACATCATCTTCGAGGATGGAACGGATCTTTACTGGGCCCGATCCCGTGTACTGGAGTATCTCAACTTCGTTTCCGGTAGACTTCCCAAAGGGGTAACCCCGACTCTTGGCCCTGACGCAACCGGGGTCGGGTGGGTCTTTCAATATGTCTTGAAGGACATGACCGGAAAACATGACCTTCAGCAGCTTCGAAGCATCCAGGACTGGTATCTTCGCTACGAGCTTGCAGCCGTGCCGGGTGTTTCGGAGGTAGCGAGTATCGGCGGGTTCGTAAAACAGTATCAGGTGGAGGTGGACCCGAATACCCTCCTGGCCTACAACCTTCCCCTGGAAAAAGTCAGGACCGCGATTCAGCGTTCCAATAACGATGTGGGCGGCAGGCTCATCGAGATGGCGGAGACGGAGTTCATGGTTCGAGGCCTTGGATACATCCATTCCAGGGAAGATATCGAAAATGTCTCTCTGGGGGTAGACCGAAACGGTACACCCATATTGGTCAAGAATGTGGCCAATGTCCACCTGGGCCCCGAGATCCGCCGGGGACTCCTCGAATGGAACGGGGAAGGAGAGACTGTAGGCGGAATCGTCGTCATGCGTTTCGGCGAAAATGCGCTGGAGGTCATCCGCAAGGTAAAAGCGAAACTGAAGGATGTGGAAAAATCATTGCCGGAAGGCGTGGTGATTGAGTCAGCCTACGACCGCTCCGCACTCATTGAGCGATCCATCGACACCCTCAAACAAGCGCTCATCCAGGAGCTTGCAATTGTGGCCTTGATTTGCATCATCTTCCTCATTCATTTCAGATCCGCTTTCGTGGCCGTGATCACGTTGCCTGTGGGGATTCTCGCTTCCTTTCTGGTCATGTTCGCGATCAAAGTCAACGCCAACATCATGAGTCTCGGAGGAAACCGGAGCGAAATTTGTCCGTTCCGGCGATGGTCGATTGGCTGCGGTTCGGACGGTCACGACCCGCCCTCTGTTCGAATATACACCGCGATGAATGGGCGCCGCAGAATCGTCTCCGAGGATTCAAAAAGAGACGAGGGATGAGAAAATGGCCCAAAAAACCTTACACCCGGTCTAATCACGAAACAGCTCCGTGCTGAGATAACGCTCACCCGAGCTGGGCAAGATGACCACGATCTTTTTATCCCTGTTTTCCGGGCGCCTGGCCACTGCTAAAGCGGCCGCCACCGCCGCGCCCGATGAAATGCCGCAAAGGATGCCCTCCAGTCTGGCCATGTCCCTGGCAGTCTCAAAGGCTTCCTCGTTGGTCACGGTGATGACTTCATCGATGATGCGGGTGTTGAGCACTTGTGGGATGAAGCCGGCTCCGATTCCCTGGATCTTGTGAGGTCCCGGTTTGCCCCCGGAGAGAACAGCGGACTCAGCAGGTTCGACGGCCACGCTTCGAAAAGAGGGTTTTCGGCTCTTGATCACTTCCGAGACCCCGGTGATGGTTCCACCCGTTCCCACCCCGGCCACCAGGATATCCACATCCCCCTCTGTATCCTGCCATATCTCCTCTGCCGTGGTTTTCCTGTGAATTTCCGGATTCGCGGGGTTGCTGAACTGATCGGGCATGTAAGCATTTGGGCTTTTCGAAAGGATCTCCCGCGCTCTTTGGATCGCGCCTTTCATGCCCTCGCCGCCCGGCGTGAGGACCAGTTCTGCGCCAAGATGCTTGAGGAGCTTTCTCCTCTCCAGGCTCATGGTCTCCGGCATGGTCAGAACGAGCCGATATTTTTTTTCCGCGCAAACAAAGGCGAGGGCGATGCCCGTATTCCCGCTGGTTGGCTCCACGATGAGTGTGTCGCTTCGAATCAGCCCCTGCCGCTCCGCAGCCTCGATCATGGCCAACCCGATGCGGTCTTTCACGCTCCCGAGGGGATTCCTGAATTCGAGCTTCGCCATCAGGGTGGCATGGACTCCCTTGAAAATCCAGTTCAGACGGACGAGAGGCGTACCTCCTATGGTGAGTGTGACATCAGAAAAAATTCCGCCCATCCATCTCCCTCCTCTCTTATTTCTAGCCCTTTCTCCGGCTGGCTCTGCCTTTGAAGATCAGCTCGGGCTTTTTCAAATAGACCCGGGTGTCCTCGGGTACCGAGTCGGTGATCCACACATTGCCTCCGATCACGGAACGGGCGCCGATGACCGTATCACCGCCCAGTATGGTTGCTCCGGAGTAAATAATGACGTCATCCCCGATGGTGGGATGGCGTTTCTTGTTTCTGAGTCCTTCCACCTCATCCCTTGACACGGAGAGGGCCCCCAGGGTCACTCCCTGATAGATTCTCACCCGATTACCGATCTCCGTGGTCTCGCCGATGACCACCCCGGTTCCATGATCAATGAAAAAGCTCTCCCCAATGTGAGCTCCCGGGTGGATGTCGATCCCCGTCTTGCTGTGCGCATATTCAGTCATGATGCGCGGTACCAGGGCAATGCCCTGCTCAAAGAGCTGGTGGGCGATGCGATAGACGGTGATGGCGAATAACCCCGGATAACTGAATATGATCTCGTCATAGCCCTTGGCAGCGGGGTCTCCTTCATAGGCGGCACGCACATCCGTGGCAAGGATGCTCCGCAACTGAGGCATTTTGCGCATAAAAGCGATCGCCGCCTCCTGTCCCCTTTCCTCGCAATGCGTACATGGCTGGTTGTAGCGAAGGCACTCGTGGCGGATGGAAAGAGTGATCTGTTCAGAGAGAGCTTCAAAGAAGGCCGTCGATTCCTGT
>ENA-OSEO01006598-OSEO01006598.1-sediment-metagenome-genome-assembly--contig:-NODE-6598-length-10307-cov-3.804692_pt1 | contig 10307 bp, 11 predicted proteins | sample MGYA00237883_ERZ534232 | MGnify/ENA metagenome assembly ERZ534232
CGGCTGGATCTTAAGGGCGCAGTAGGTTGATCCATCCGGAAGAATGGTCTCCTGGTATTCACTGCCTGTAAAATTTCCAGAAAAGTACCTAAGGGGTAGTTTTACAAGATCCCTCTCTGCTCTATAGATCCGCCCCTCCTTCCAGAAATACCGATAAAGGTAGAGTAGGGCTACTCCAGGTGGTAAAAGGGGGATAAGAGGAAATAGGCTGATGGTCAAGGTGACGAGGGCCAGCAGTCTTTCTTCCGGATTGTGCAGAAAGGAATAGGAGAAAATAAGGAGAGACAGGAACCCGGCTGCTAGAGAAGGGGGTGTAATAAAATTCCAGTATTCATTTTTCTGCCTGGCTGCCCAGATGGAAACGGAAAGAAGAGAGGAATCATCCTCATCGTACAGAACCACCACCAGGGGTAGTTCCTTGGTGGAGCGGAAAACCGGATTCCGCCCCTCCAAAAAGAGGGGCCCTGCAATAAAAAACCTAGTGCCCTCGGGCAGGGAAAAAATCCTGTTCCATTTGATCGGTTTGGGCATATCATCTGTCACATTGTCGGAATAGGAACCCTTGGGGAGCACAAAAACCTCCACCTTGTACAGGTCCGCACAAACAGTATTCTTCCCATCCCCCAACCAAAGAAGATGCTCCCCCTGAATTGCCTGCAGATTTCCAAAATACCTGTAATTTCCCAGATACCCCTTCTCCGAACTATGCAGCAAGGAATAAACCACCTTAGGATAAAGGGAACCCTCGACAATCCTTTTTCGAAAGAGCCTCCACTTGTGGCGAACCAGGAAAGCTCCTATTCCTGGAATAAAGAGATAGAAAAAAAAGGCAATGCCTAGTACAATAAAGAAGGATTTCATCTTTAATATATCCTGTTAATAAGGAAAGTCTATCATGGTAGAACGTATTATTGTAGGTCCTTTAAATACAAATGCCTATCTTTTTTCTTCCTGGAAAAAGGAATGTATACTGATAGACCCGGGCGGGGACCCGGATAAGGTTATAGCTCAAATGGTTCTAAAAAACATGCTTCCACGGGGCATAATCCTGACCCATGGCCACTTGGATCATGTCCGCGCCGTGGCAGCAATAAAGGAGCATTACAAAAACAAAGATCACCTCCTGCCCGTGGCTATCCACAGGCTAGATCAGAAACTCCTTGGGGAGGAATCGGAAAAATACCACAGCAAACATTTTGAATGCTTAAAACTTACCCATGAGGGAGTTTTTAATGAGCCCTACAGCCCCTGTCCAGAAGCGGATATTCTTTTAGAGGAGGGAGACTATCCTTTTGAATCGGATCTTAAGGTAATACACACCCCGGGACATACCCAGGGCAGCATCTGTCTGTTTAGCGAATCGCAAGGACTTCTTTTCTCCGGCGACACCCTGTTCTTTGAGGAGATAGGAAGGACCGATCTACCAGAATCGGATCCAAAGATTCTTATTGAAAGCATTAAAACAAAACTATTTATATTACCGGAACAGACCCGGGTTTTCCCAGGCCATGGGCCTATTACAACCCTGGAAAGAGGAATCAAGCATATTAAGTGGGAATAATCTAGGCTACAGCATCCACGAGCAGTCCGGTTTCTACAGGAAGGGAATTGAAGGGATTTGCCGTCTGGACTGCAGCTGCTGCTTGTAGCTCCTTGCTGTATTTGTCGATTAGAGCATCCAGGGCAAATTCCGAAAGACCGGTTCGTTTGTTTCCCGAAGACTGTTCGCTTTTAAGTTTCTTTATCCTGTCAATCAATTGATCCAGGTTTCTAAGTTTTGCTAGGGTGATTCCCTGATCCTTCTCCGGTGCCGGGAAACCATTAACATGCTTGAAATGGGCATACATTGACTGGTTCCGCTGTACAGGCAAAGCGATTCTTCCGGAGGAATAACGTGCCTTTACTATATTGGAGAGAGAAACCTGTTTAGGAAAAGAAACAGATAAAATTTCCATAGAAAACCCTTCTTTTCTAATATCGGAAAAGAAGGGCCAGGATTAAGAGGAATATTTGGCAATTTTAAAAATCAAGATTTAGAAATTGCCATTAAAATTAGCGGTTTCTTCTTTCGTCCAGAGACTGGCATTCTATGCACATTAAGGCATAGGGAATTGCTTCCAGCCTTTCTTTGGGGATTTTTTTATTACATCGCATACAAAGACCATACCTGCCATTATTGATTCTGGAGAGAGCGGAATCAATAAGCCTGAGCCTCTTGGTTTCCTTGGCACTCAAGGCTTCCAGGGTTTTCCTGTCGATATCATCCGCGGCAATGTCTACCAGATCCTTTGGATCCATGTCCGTAACAAGAGTCTTGAAATCTTCGCTTTCTGCCATCAGATTTCGGATGATCTCTTCTTTCTGTTGTAGAAGGGATTCCTTCATTTTTTCCAAAAAAGGTTCTTCCATAAATTTCACCTTTTAATTATTGTTCTACCCAATTTCCCCATCAAGTTTATGGGATAGCTGAAGGGTCTGTTACTTTGCAATATTTAAAAGAAAAAGTCAACCCTGCCTTTAACAATCCTCCACTCTCCAGACAATAACAATTTTATAGCTAAAAGCAGTCCAAAGGATCACCTGGAAGAGCCTTGGTTGACAAAGGACAATACCTTACCTTATTATTAGGCAATGATTTTTTTGGAGGAATTGTGGCTAAAGAAGAAGCAATTGAAGTGGAAGGAGTAGTAAAAGAATCGCTTCCTAACACCATGTTCAGGGTGGAGTTAAAAAACAGTCATCTTATATTGGCTCATCTGTCTGGCAAAATGAGAAAACATTACATTCGAATTGTCCCCGGTGACAAAGTAAGAGTTGCCCTGTCCCCTTACGACCTGACTAGGGGAAGAATAATCTATCGGGAAAGATAGATCCCTATTCAAAAGGAAAATCAATTATAAGCGAATCCTTGTCTACCCAGCCTCTTACGGAATCTCCTGTTTCCACTAGAAGGAAATCTTCTGTTCTGCCCTTGATATACACCATAAGCCCCTCCGGAAGTTCAATCCAGGGAGTTGCCGTTTCCTTTGGAATTCTTACCATAGCTGCAGGAGATGCTACCACACCAACCTGTCTGTTCCAGGCACTACCGTTTACAAAAAGAAAAAAACCGGAACCCAGGGAAAAGATAAGACAAAGAATCAAAAGGATAGTATAGATTCCTCTTTTTTTTGCCAGGATAAGAATAGCAAGAAAGCTTGTTAAACTGACAAATACAAGAAGGAGAAAAAAGAAGAGATCCGGATGCAGCGTTCCCACCGGAGGTACAGTCTGTGATACCCCGATTCTACCCTGCATCCATTTTAAGTAGCTTCGGTAATGCTTTTCCATGGGAGCCAGCTGAATAGCTCGCTGAATATGGATAACCGCATCGGAATACCTGTTTTCCTTAAAAGCACAAAGGGAGAGATTGTAGAGGATCTCCGGGACATTGTAGGGTTTGTCGCAGGCGGAGAGAAAGCTCTCCTCTGCCTGCTTGAAATCTCCCTGTATAAAATACCCCGCTCCCTCCTTTAAAAGAAGATTGTCTACCTTGTCCGGGCTGCCCATACCCAAAAGTAGCAGGGAGAGGAATATTGGAGGAAGAAATTTTAATGTTTTGAGAATAAAAAATATCAGAAATATCACAGGTCCGATCAAGAGAAAGAGATAATTCTTTCTTTCTCCGTAAAAGCCACTCTCTTTGACAGGTTTAATATTTCCCTCTGTTATTGGATTAAAGGGGAAATTTTCTCCCTCCTTTTCCCCAGCCACCACCTTTACCCTGTAGACTCTGGGACTACTTGACTCAATCCTCCCCGTAACCTTATTCAGCCAGCGAAACCTTGGCACTGTAAGAACAAGGTCCTCTTCTCCCGAAGGAACAAGTCTGTAGAGGATCTCCCGGAATCCTTGGTATCCTTCCAGGGTGGCTTTAAAATCCCCGGTCTCCCTCTTTTCCAATAGATTCAACCCCTGTAGTTCCAGGGAGGGAAATTTAAGATAATTGAGGTTTCCAAGACCAGTAACCCTCATTCGGAGCTCCAGGACTTCCCCAGGGTACAGATTATTGGAGGAGATGGAACTGCCAAAGGAGAAGGATCCAATTGCTCCTGTTTCGGCAATGGCCTCAGGAGCAGGCTCAACATTCAGCGAAATACCAGGGGCTTTTCCAGTTCCCATGGGAGATTCTACCGTGGCTTCTTCTATAAAACTTCTTCCAACCCTGGAAGGGGTATACAGAAAAGCCTTGGCAGGCAGAGAATAAAAGATTATGGGACCATAGTTTATCTGGGAGATCTCTCCGCCTCCCTCAATCTCTTCCAAAAGTCCTCCCTGGGGAGAAGATACAATCACATTGCTGAAGAGGATAATCTCCTCCTGATTGTACACCTCTAGAACTAAAGGAACCGGTTCTCCCACAAAGGCATCGGAGTGCACTACCTTCCATCTCGCCTCCAGGGGTACGGTAAGGACCCTGTTTCTCATTACACCCACGGAGAGAACCTGTGGATCGGTAACTGCCTCTCTTCCCCCGGCCGTTATTGTATACCCCGGTATCAGTATCTTCCCCACCCTGCGGGCATAGTAGGTGTAGGTTATGGTGGTTTTTCTTACGGCTATTCCGGAACCGGAAGCCTCTGCCGTCGGTCTTATATAGGGTCCTCGCCAAAGCTCTATTCCCTGGGGCAGATCCGGCTCCCTTACGGAAACAGTGTTGGATTCCGCAATATCAAGAAGAATCGTTATGGTAAAACGGTTTCCCATGGCAATGGGATTTGGATTGATGGTTACCTCCGAGATAAAGGCAAAACCACATGGAGCAAGGTTAAGAAAAAAGAGGAGAAGAAGACTAAAAATTCCCTTTCCTTTTACCAATCCAACACCTCTTTTGGTGACTCCACTGTATCCGGAGATCGCCAGATATTCTCTTCCTTTCTTTGCACGTATTCAAGAATCCTGTTTATCTCTTGGGAATACCCTGCACCACTACGGGTGGGAGAGGGTTTCTGTTCCTGATCCCTACTCTGTACTTGTAGTTTTTGAAGGGTATACTCCAGGTTAACCTTGGCGGGTATACTGTCCGGAACAAGGATAAGGGCATTTTTAAAAGCCCCCAGGGCCTCCACATATCTCCCCCTCTTGTAATAGACCGTTCCCAAATTAAAGGAAGATAGATACTCCAGCTCCCGGCTCCTGGAAAGGATCACCCTCTCCCATTCCTCCTGGGCAGCATCATTTTCCCCAAGAGCATTGTACACGGTCCCCAGGTTGTAGGAAATCCAGGAGGAGTAATCCTCGTATTTCAGAGCCTTAAGATACTCCACATTGGCGCTTTGGAAATCTCCCTTTCTAAAATCATTGTTGCCCTTTAATACATAGAAATAGGGTTCCAGCTTGATGCAGGAGGTAAGCAAAAAGAGGAAAAGGAGAATTATAAAAGTCTTTACAGAGCATCTTTCCATGGCACAATCCTAAGTATAACCAGAATAAATAGAACCACCAAGGCAGACATAAGAAAGCCTCTGTACTGATCCCTGCCCTCTATTTTAAACCCCTTCCTCTTTAGGTCCTGATAATCCTCGGATATTCCCGCAATCATCTTTGTAAGAACAACAGGGTCTCCAAGAAGAAAGAATTTCCCCCCTGTGCTTATGGCCAGGTTTTCCAGGACCGGTTTGTTCATCCTTGTAAGCACGGGTTTCCCCCCCGGATCCCTTAAAACATCTCCCCCAGGAAGGGGGATATAACCACCCTCGACTGTTCCTGCCCCCACCGCATAGATCGGTATTCCCATTTCCACGGCCAGGGCTGCCGCTTTTAGGGGATCGCCGGAAAGGGATTCTCCGTCACTGAAAAGGATTACCACTCCCCGGGAATTGGTATTGTCGGGCAGTGATCGGAGGGCGGCCTTCAGCCCCTCCTCTAGATTGGTGCTTCCGGCAGTTATGGAATCCGTGGAAACCCTCTCCACCAAAGTATAGAGGGTTTCCCTATCCTGAGTTGCAGGCATAACCACAACTCCTACGCCTTTAAAGCCTACCACCGAGAACCTGTTTGCCTTAAGCCCTTCGGCCAACCCTTGGATAATCGATTTTGTCCTGGAAAGACGGTTAGGGGGAACATCCTCGGCGGACATACTCCGGGAGAGATCCACAAGAAAGGTGATATCAAGACCATCAGGATTATAGGCCTCTGGATAGGACCCCCAGACAGGAGAGGCCAGGGAAAAGATTACAAGCAATATAAACAACAGGAAAAGCAGGGAGGAAAAAAACCATTTAACAAGGAATATATTGGTAAGATAAACCTCCCGCCATAATCCCCCCAGCCTTTTAAGATCTCTTACCCCGCTCTTGTACCGTAGGAAGAGAATATAGAAAACCGGCAGACAGATTAATAAATACCAGAAAGCCTGGGGATTTTGAAACACTAAAGAGCCTCCTTTAAAATCAGCTTTCTGATTAAGAAATCGAGAAATATAAAGATAAAGCCAAGATAGATGAAATTCCGGTGCAAGGGTGTAGAGACTATGTCTATCTTTATCCTCTTTTCCAGGGATTCGGCAGCGTCTATGGTTCTGAAAACCGTGTCCAGGGCAGTGCTGTCTTCTACGGAAAAATACCGACCCCCAGTGGATTCCGACAACCGGACAAGAAGAGCCTCGTCAAACCTGCCCTCAAAGGTTCCCCGGTAGTATCTCCCTGTTTCCGGATCCGTATACTCCAGGGGTACAGGGCCTTGGGAACCTATTCCAATGGAATAGATCCTTATCCCAAGCTGCTGAGCAATGTCCGCGGCAGTAATGGGCAGGATCTCTCCTGCATTGTTCTCCCCATCGGTAATTAAAACAATGGCCTGTCTTTCCGCTGTACTTCCCCTTAGATGTAGACAGGCCACTGCAATACCCATTCCTATGGCAGTGCCTGATCCAAGTTCCAGAAGATTAAGGGAATCCAGGGAGGAGAGTATATAGGGATAATCCTGGGTGGGAGGGACTCGTAGAGCCGCGGTAGAGCCAAAGGATACAATACCTATAGAATCATTCTCCCTACTGCGCAGAAAATTCCGTATTACCTCCTTTGCAGCATCAAAACGAGAAATTCCACCCGTATCCTGGGCAGCCATGCTGGGGGATTGGTCAAGGACTATCATCAGATCTGCTCCCTGGGAGAGAAAGATCCTTTTCTGCTCTACCTTAGCCGGTCCTGCTAGGGCAATTACAAGGAGTATCAGCCCAAACCAAAAGAGGGCGGAGGTTAGGATAAGCAGAACCTTTATACCCCCCTGTTTTGGAACAAATCCGCCTCCTCTCCAAAGGGAGAAAGAGAAGGAGAGCCTGCCGCCTCGGTTTCTTAAGATATGCCGGCCATAGAAAAGGATCGGAAGGGGAATGAGTAGAAGAAGATACACCGGTTCCTCAAGAGCCCACATAGACCACTCCCTTTTTCTTTCTTTTAATCCTTAAGGCTTGTTCTCTGTGGTGGATGGTCTCTTCTATCTGCTCCACAGTTTTTTTATAGGTAATTAAATCCGGGTCTTTCCTCTCCCTTTTTGTAGCCTTGTCTCCAAAGCGAATCCTGTCTCCATACTCCAGAATGGAAAACAGGGGCTCCAGAAAACCTGCCGACGGAAACTCTTTGTATAAAAGCTTCTTTGTTTCCCTGGTGGTCTCTGGGATAAAATTCTTTTTCAATCTCTGGCTGATATAGGTTCGAAATTCCCGAGCCAAGATGGTATAAAACTCGTCTCTTTCAATTTTATTCATCCTGTTTCCCAGTTCCGTCATCCGTTTAAGAAACCTTCGGTAGGGACGGCGACGCTGCTTTAATTGAAACTTATCCCGCAGTATCCTAAGGGTTTTTCCCCCAAAGATCACAAGGATAAGGGGACCAAAGAGGAGCAGCGCTGATCCGAAACCTAAAAGCAATCTTGTTCCGGGAAGATTTACAGGATTAAAGGCCTGTGCAAAGGGTTCTTCCCCCTCCTGCAGAACACTGGTTGTGTGAATTCTTATCCCTTCAATAACTACACTTCCAAGGTCAAGGGAGGGGAAGGCCCGTGTCCCTGGCTGGAAGGAGGAAAAAACTACCCTAAGCTCATAAAAACCCCGCACCTTCTGAAGCTCCATCCCCTTAATGGTTATCCAGGATAATTCCGGCATAGCCGCAGGAAGGGAAAGCTCCTTATCCTCCGAAACTGTAAAGTGGATTCGCAGCTCCACCGTATCCCCCACATAGAACTGCGGGGGAAGAAACATAGTATTGTTGATTTTATACTCTGCAGATTGCGCCCAAAGGGGCGAGAAGAAAAACAAAAGGATTAGAAGCAGGCAGATTTTTTTTAAAATCCTCACCCCCTTCTCTCCTTTCTTTTGAGAAAAAGCTGAACGAGCCTCTGGACCGGATCATCCTCGGTATTTACAAGAAAAGGCTCCACCCCTCTCTTTTTATAGGTGGAGAACCAAAGTTGCTCCTGAGCTTTCCAGTAAAAATGGTAGTCCTCCCTGTATCTTTTGGAATAACCCTGACCGTATATCACCTTTCCCGTTTCTGGATCCTTAAGCTCAAACAGACCGGAAGGGGGATACTCTTTATCTAGAGGGTCGGTGATCCTAAGGGCAATAACATCATGTTTTCTGGAGAGCAGACTTAACTCCTTAAGTCCTGTGCTGGTTCTGAAGTCGGAGATGATAATACAGATCCCCCGGCGTTTCAGGGATTCATTGGCGGTTTTTAAGGCCAGGGAAAGATCCGAGCCGGTTCCCCTGGGTTCAAATTTAGTTATATCCTGCACAAGACGAAGCACCTGTTTCTTTCCCTTTTTAGGAGGCACCACCTTCTCGATTCTGTCGGAAAAAAAGAGCGCTCCAGCCCTGTCATTGTTATAAACCGCTGCAAAGGCAAGTAAAGCAGAAAGGATCCCTACAGTCTCCTTTTTGCTAGCCGACCCGGCTCCCGTTCTTAAGGAGGCAGAAACATCTATTATAAGGAAGAGGACAAGCTCCCTCTCCTCCTTAAAGGTCTTAAGATAAGGAATTCCAAGCCTTGAGCTTACATTCCAGTCAATGAACCGGGCATCATCATTCTGAGTGTATTCTCTGACTTCATCAAACTCGATACCCGGGCCCTTAAAGGCGGACCTGTAGTTTCCTGCAAAAAGGCCTTCTACAGAACCGGTAGAGATGAGCTTTAAAGTCTTTGCTCTTTCGAAAAGTTTGCGATTTTCCATGCTTATCAGGGTATCGGGACTTCCTTAAGGATCATTCCGATTATATCCTCTGGAGAAAGCTCCTCCGATTCCGCTTCGTAGGAAGGGATAAGCCTGTGCCTAAGGACATTGTAAGCCACATCCTTTATGTCCTCCGGAAGAACATAGTTTCTTCCCTGGAAAAGGGCGCTTATTTTACTGCACCGGAAAAGTGCCAGGCTTGCCCTGGGGGAGGCTCCATACTCAAGGTATCGGGAAAAGGGATAATTCCCCTTCTGGGTTGCCCTGGAAGCAACGATTAGGGAGGCAATATAAACCTTAAGCCTTTCATCCACATGCACCCTGGAGGCCAGAACCTGGATCTCTGCAATATCCGCAGCAGAGAGTATCTTGGAAACTGGAATTTCGCCAGGAACACCCATCAGGTTAAGGATCTGTACCTCCTCCTCCTTTGTAGGGTACTGCACCTCCAGTTTAAGAAGGAATCGGTCCAGTTCCGCCTCCGGCAGGGGATAGGTCCCCTCCTGTTCAATGGGGTTCTGGGTTGCCATAACAAAAAAGGGAGCCGGTAGTTTATAGGTGTTTTCCCCAAGGGTTACCTGTCTCTCCTCCATGGCCTCCAGAAGGGCAGACTGAACCTTTGCTGGAGCCCTGTTTATTTCGTCCGCCAGAACAATATTGGTAAATATAGGTCCCTTTCTCGGGACAAACTCGCCTGTTTCTCTACGGTACACCATGGTTCCCAAAAGATCGGCAGGCAGTAGATCCGGTGTAAATTGAAGCCGCTTGAAACCGACATCCAAAACCTCCGCCATAGTCTTAACTGCCAAGGTTTTTGCAATCCCTGGGACACCCTCCACCAGGATATGGCCGCCTGCCAGGAGACCCATGAGGATTCCGTCTAAAAGACCTACCTGGCCTATAACCCTCTTTCCTATCTCTTTTCTGCACTCTTGTATTTTTTGTGTTGCTCGCTGTTTGTCAATTTCCTGCAAGGAATCTTCCATATTCACCTCAAGATCTGTAGTCTGCGTTTTCTTTTACATAATCGTAGGACAGATCATTCCCAAGGACCGAAGCCGAGGCTTTACCCAGGGAAAGATCGATATCTATATCCA
>ENA-OSEO01006599-OSEO01006599.1-sediment-metagenome-genome-assembly--contig:-NODE-6599-length-10306-cov-4.357317_pt1 | contig 10306 bp, 10 predicted proteins | sample MGYA00237883_ERZ534232 | MGnify/ENA metagenome assembly ERZ534232
AGATGCATGCAGCTGCATTCTCAGCTGCTTAATTTTGTGAGTCTGTTAAAGGCTTACTGTTGACTTTTTATAGGAGATAAGTATGGCTTGGTATTGGTGGGTAATTATCGTGATTGCAGTTATTGTGATCGGTTGGCTTAAGTTATCCGTATTTAAAAAGATTATGGAGAAACGGAAAAATAATCAAAAACCCTTAGAGGAAGACTAGAATCGATTTTGATCTTTTTATAAGGCTGTTCTGAATTATCAGGACAGCCTTAACATTGTATCTATTCTCTCAGGGATTAATAACCCCTTCCACAGCTTCCTTAATATTAAGGATGTGTTTATACATGGCTGCTCGAGATTCTTCGGGAGACCTTTTTAGAATAGCGGAATAGATGTTTCTTACCTCCGCAGCGGTTGGAATCAACCTTTCTCCCAGATCGGAATTGGATATCCGTATCCGGTTGATCTCGTTTCGATAATTCTCCAAAATGTTTTTTACTTCCTTGTTTCCACAAGATTTCCAGATAACTCTATGAAGGAGTGAATCCGTCTCAAAATAGATCTTTTTTGATTCTTCATCTCTTAGGAAAGAGGCTTCAAACCTTTTAAAGCTCTCCTTTAAAAGCTCAATACTCTCATTGTCAATCTTTTTTGCCGCCTCTTCAGCAGCATAGGGCTCTAGAAGTAGTCTTATCTGAAGAATCTCCAGAATCTTGGCTTCCGGAATTGAGGAAACAATAGTTCCAATCTGGGGTTTTATAATGATAAGTTCCTCTTGGGCCAGTTTGGCAAGCGCCTGACGAATAGGAGCTCTACTTACCTGGAAGCGGTTTGATAGGGATACTTCTGAAACCTTTTCGCCTGGTTTTAATCTTAATTCAAGGATATCGTCCTTTAATGCCTGGTAAATATTGTCTGTTAAGGTTGTTGTTTTCATAATTTCTACTGGGATTTTAGTATACTAGTTCCCATTTGTCAATAATTATTATCAATGGAAGAAATTACAAGATCTGGTAGCCTTTATTTTAAAAAGCATTCTCCTCTGTCTTCTTATAGAGTATCTCCAGTTCCTCCTTTTTAAGAAGAGAGGAAATCAATTTAGCCAGAATGATAATTCCCGGAATATTTACCACCAATCTGGTAAGTGCAAAGGGTACTCCAAGAGCCTTTAATTCAAAGAGAAACATTGGGATCTTTGTTGTTGACCAGGCACCTATAAAAACCAGAATATTAAAAAAGGAGGCGCCCTTTTTCATAAGTACCGCTGCTATTGGAAAGGCACCATATAGGGGACCGGCAGCAGCTGAACCAATAAGAAAGGATATACCAATTCCCTTTAAACCCGAGCCTGGACCCATATATTTCGTTAAAACCTCTCTAGGAACCCAGACATCCAGTAAACCAAGAAGTGCAAATATTGGAGGAATTATGAGAAGCATCTCCTTCATACCATATACTGTGGTTTCTACAGCCTTTTGAAAGGCTGCGTAATCCAGAATAAGAATCAGCCCATAGAGTGCAAGAATTGCCATTGGGAAAAAGTATCTTTTTATTCCCTTTTTATTTCCCTTTTTCATTTTATTACCACCACAAGACTAATTATTAAGGCCACCAGAAGAGAAAAGAGGTATGCGGAAAGGTTTCTTAAAAGTGCAACCTTTTTCCCGAAATAGACTGTTTCAACCGGGAGTGTCATAATCCCTACCATCATCAAGGAGGAGATAAAGGCCGCAATCTGTGTAAGCCCAGCACCATTCTGCAGGAGCAAGGAAGCGGTTGGAAAGGCTATAAAACCAGGAATCAATGTTATCGCTCCTACAAGAGACGCTAAGAGAACTCCATACCACCCTGATTGGTCTCCAACCATAAGACCGATTACTTCAGGGTTAAGATAAGCAAGCATTATTCCTACAAGAAGGATCACCCCGAAGAACTGTGGAAGTATCCTTTCAAAGGCCTTCCAACCCTTTTTTAACCCCTCCTTGGTCTTTTTTTTATTTTTCAAAAAGGAAACAAACAGAGCTATCACAGCTGCTAAATAAAGCATTAAGGTGCTCATAAAACATCCTCCGCATCTTTTAAAAAAGTCTTTATCCTTTCATGATTCTTTTGTATTCTTTCGATTCCTTCTGAAAGAAGTTTCTCCCCTTCACCTGTTATTCTGTATACCCTTTTTAAAGGTCCCGAATCCCCCTCCTTCCAGTAGGATGTAAGAAAACCCTGTTCCTCCATGCGTCTTAAGGTTCTGTAGAGAATGCCGCTGTCTGGTCCTCTGTTATTAAAACCATACCGCTTTAGCCTTTCTAAAAGATTGTATCCATGATCTTGTTCTTTTTTAAGGAGAAGCAGTAGACAAGGTTCTAGAAATTTTTCCTGGGTTCCACCGCTTAAACAGCATTTTGATCTTTTTAAGTCCCTGCCTTCCCCCATATCACCACCCCTCTTTACACAAGAGCTATATGTTAATTACATATAGATGCTTATTTCATATACTTATCTTTCTCTGATGTCAAGAACTTTAACCCTGGATTGGTTTTTAAACATCTTGCCTGGTATAAAAAAAAGGATTACCTTTTTTAATATCTATGATCCTGTAGGGATAAAATAACACAGAGGTATCAATGCTATCCTTCCTTATAAAAAAGAGTTTCTTTGATCTTTGGGACAATCTGTTTAGCGTGCTTGTTTTCAATCTGGGTTTTCTTCTCTTTCTTGCTGTAGCCATCCTTTTTCCAAGCCTCCTTTTCCCAATCACTCCGGTTCTGGTTATTATTGTTCTTATTGTTATTATCCCTCTCTTTTTCCTGTATTGCGGCGCAGTCAATTTGGAATTAAAAAGGTTAATAAATTACGAGAATCCTAAGCTATCCAGGTTTCTACAGAATCTAAAAGATTCCTTAAAAACCAGTCTAACTTTAGGCTTTCTTGTTTTTCTTCCTTTACCTTTCCTTTACTTTGGTGTTCCTCTCTATCTTAATTTGGGGAATATTTTTGCCTTTTCGGCGGCCATACTTATTATCTTCTTATCTTTCCTATGGTTTCTCGCGGGACAATATTTCTTTCCCATCCATTGCCAGCTTGAAAAGGGAATATTTAAAATCATAAAAAAGGGAATTCTTATTTTGATAGATAACCCCGGCTTCTCCCTTGCCCTAGCCCTTTTCTCCCTTTTTTTGTTTTTCCTCTCTATTCCCACTGCTTTAATGTTTCCGGGAATAACAGGAATTCTGATTTTTTATCAGGGAGCATTAAAATTAAGACTATTAAAATACGATTACCTCGAGAAAAATCCAGGGGTAGATAAAAAACTGATACCCTGGGGAATTCTGTTAGAAGAGGAGAAAAAGCTTGTAGGAAAGAGGAGCCTTAAGGGGCTCATCTTTCCCTGGAAGGAATAGGTAGATCAATACAATTTCCTGTAATCAATACTTTTACAGGAACCCTGGACAATAAAAAAATATTATCAGTCTCTCCATTGTCTTGATTATTCTTAGTTTTATGCTAATATAATTTTATGGAAAATATGAAAAAAGCAAGAATTCTTGTCATTAATACGGGAAATTCATCCACAAAGGTTGCTGTTTTTGATGGATACGATTCATTGTTTCTTGAAACACTTAAGCATTCTGATGAAGAACTTTCCGCTTTTCCATCTATGAATGATCAAAAGGATTACCGAGCCAAAACAATTAAAAACTGGCTTTCCGAAAAGGGGGTACCCCTTGACACCCTCAGTGCCGTTGCCTCCCGGGGAGGTCTACTAAAACCCCTTATAAGTGGCACTTATTTGGTTGATGAAAGCATGATAAGGGATCTTAAAGAAGGGAAAAGAGGAACCCATGCATCGAACCTTTCTGCCCAAATAGGTAAGGAAATAGCAGATTCTTTGGATATCTCTTGTTACATAGTGGATCCGGTCTCTGTGGATGAATACTCTACCCTTGCCCGCTACTCCGGGCATGCCCTGTTTGAAAGGGTTTCCTTAAGCCATGCCTTGAATATGAAGAGGATTGCAAAACAGTTTGCCAGGGAATCTGAACTTAAATACGAGGACCTGAATCTGCTGGTAATTCATATGGGAAGCGGAATATCCATATCCCTTCACTCTGGTGGTAAAATGATAGATGGACTCAATTCCTCCGAAGAGGGTCCTTTTTCTCCTGACCGTTCCGGTAGTATGCCTGTTCGTCAATTACTTAAATATGTGCTTGACAATAACCTTGATTACAAAACCGCTGATCGTCTTATCTTTGGGGATGGAGGTATTTTTTCTTATCTTGGAACCAGGGATTTTACACAGGTGGCGGAAAGATACCGAAAGGGAGAGGAGAAGGTAATTGAGCTTGTGGAAGCTCTAGCCTACCAGGTAGCAAAGGAGACCGGAGCCCTGGCAACGGTTGTCAAGGGAAAAATCGACGCTATCCTAATTACCGGCGGAATGGCCTATGCTGATTTTCTTGTGGATCTTATCACAAGCAGAATCAAATTCATCGCTCCAGTGTGGAATTTCCCCGGAGAAGAAGAAATGCATGCCTTAGCAGAAGGGGTTATACGTGTATTTCAGGGAGATGAGCAGGCTCTTTCTTACTGAATTCTAAAGATACTCGTGGGCTTCTTCCAATCCGTGGAATACCCTTAAAGCGCCATCCCTCAAAGCCTCCATCTCATTTTCCCCAGGGTAAACAAAAACTCTGCCAAGGAAACCTACCCTTTCTGTTATCCAGGAAACGAATTCGGAATTATGAGCAATTCCTCCTGTTATAACTATTCCATCGATCTTGCCTTCCAGCACAGCTGCCATGGAACCTATCTCTTTAGCAACCTGGTAAGCCATGGCCTTAAGAATAAGACCTGCCTTATCGTCCCCCTGCTTCATCCGTTCGTATACATCCTTGGCATCGGAGGTACCACAATAGGAGACAAGACCTCCCTTTCCCTTAAGTAGTTTTTTTATACCTTCTTCGGTTAGATTGCCATGGAAACAGAGCTCCACAAGCTGTCCTGCCGGAAGCCCTCCTGCCCTTTCCGGAGCAAAGGGACCATCTCCGTCCAGGCCGTTATTAACATCCACTACCCTTCCCCTCTTATGGGCTCCGACAGTAATCCCACCGCCTAGATGGGCTACAATAAGATTCACAGAATCATAATCTTTTCCAAGATCCTTGGCAGCTCTTCTGGCGCTGGCCTTCTGATTCAAGGCATGAAAAACGGATCTTCTCTCTATCTGCTGTATTCCTGATATCTTTGCCAAAGGTTCCATCTCGTCTACTACTACAGGATCCACAACATAGGCAGGGATTCCCCTTTTGTTGGCAATCTCATAAGCAATAATACCGCTTAAGTTTGAGGCATGTTGTGCGGTTCTGATATCCTTAAGATCCTTAAGCATCTCCTGTGTTACTTTCCATACTCCTCCATGGATTGGTTTAAGAATTCCTCCCCTCCCCACCACTACCTTAAGGCTATCTAGATATATCCCTTTTTGATCAAGGGTTTGGAAAATTACTTTTAATCGGAAGGGACATTGATCTATAACATGCTCGTATCTTTCGCATTCCTCGTTGGTGTGTCTTATATTTTCAGTAAAAACCTCTTTTTCCTCATCATAAACTGCAAATTTTGTGGAAGTAGAACCTGTATTGATTACAAGAATTCTGATGTTTTCCACCAATTCCTCCTTATTTTATTAAGCTTATCTAGGAGTATTACATATTTTTTAAGATATTTCAAATGGGGATTATTATCTGTAGAACATTTTTTCTTAAAGGATTCCCGGGAAAAGAGGTAAAAAAGGCTGTTCGGTATGCACCGGACAGCCTAACAATTTTGGGATTATTTACTTTTATTCGTCCTTAAGCGCCTTCTCTGTTTCTGGATCAAAAAAGATTACCTTGTCCATATCCGGAAGAAGAATCGCAGATTCCCCAGCCTTTGGATTATAGCTTGGCGGTATTCTGACAATAAGCCTACTCTTTCCAAGATTTACATAAAGATGGATCTCTGCACCCAAAGGCTCTACTACTTCGATCTGAGTCCTAAAGGTTTTACCCTTTTCTTCCTTGGTTACATAGGTTAGATCCTCTGGCCTTATTCCAAAGACGAGCTCTTTCCCAATAAAGGGTTTCACGAGTTTCTCATTCCTTCCAGTAATAACAATCTGGAACTCGTCACAAACCGCTATTGATCGGTTTGCCTCCTGGTCAATCCTGACCTTTATAAAGTTCATAGGAGGAGACCCGATGAAACCGGCTACAAAGAGATTTACCGGATTGTTGTAAAGATGCAGAGGTCCCCCGATCTGTTGAATTAACCCATCCTTCATTACAACAATCTTGTCTCCCATAGTCATTGCCTCTACCTGATCATGGGTAACATAGATCATTGTAGCCTGAAGACGGTTATGCAGGGCGGAGATTTCTGCCCTCATCTGTACCCTTAGTTTTGCATCAAGATTGGAAAGGGGCTCGTCGAACAGGAACACCTTTGGTTGTCTTACTATAGCCCTTCCCACTGCAACCCTTTGTCTTTGCCCTCCTGAAAGAGCTTTAGGCTTTCTATCTAAAAGGCTTTCAATTTCCAATATTTTAGCTGCCTCATTGACCCGCATATCTATATCAACCTTAGGCATTTTTCTTATCTTAAGACCAAAGGCCATGTTGTCGTACACAGTCATGTGGGGATACAGGGCATAGTTTTGAAAAACCATAGCTATGTCCCTATCCTTTGGCGGTACCTCATTAACCAGTTTACCGTCAATAAAGATCTCTCCCTTAGTTATATCTTCCAGTCCGGCAATCATCCTGAGGGTAGTGGTTTTTCCACAGCCCGAAGGGCCAACCAGTACCACAAATTCCTTATCCTCAATTGTAATATCTGCACCTTTAACAGCCTGAACTCCCCCGGGATAAACCTTATCTATGTTGTTTAACTGTACAGTTGCCATATTTCCTCCTATTCTTGCGGAATAATAGGATATATGGTCAGATGGGTCAATAAACTATCAACCAAATTAAACCCAGACAGAGAAGAATCTTTCTTTTAGTTCCTTAAGGGAAAGCTCGGAACTGCTTTTACATATCCAGTCTGCCCCATGCAGATTTTCACCTATACCTACTGCAAACATTCCTCCACTTCTTATAGCCTCTATTCCTGCCTGGGAATCCTCAATCCCGGCACAATTCTTATAGGGAACATTGAGCAGTTCCGCAGCAAGGTAGAATTGTTCAGGATCCGGTTTACCCATTTTTACTAGATTTGGATCTGCTACTACATCGAAGGTTCCTTCAAGATCCAATAATTCAAGTATACGGCCGCTATTTCTGCTTGCCGAAGCTAGGGCGATCTTGATTCCTTCCCTTTTTAAATCCTGAATAAATTCTTTTATTCCCGGAAGCATGTCCTCTGGTTTTATTCTTTCAATCAACTCTTGGTAAAGGTTATTCTTTTTTTCCGCAAATTCGATTTTTTCCTGTTCAGAATAGATTTTTGTACTCTTGGAGAGTATTATCTCCAGGCTCTCCCTTCGACCGATTCCTTTTAAACTTTCATTTATTTCCCGATCAAAGGAGATATCTAATTCTTTACATAGCTCTTTCCAGGCTTGATAATGATACTCCGCAGAATCGGTTATAACTCCATCTAGATCGAATATCACCGCTTCCAAAACCGGTTCCAGGGAGATAATTAAAGGTTCTTCCAAACCCACCCTATAAGGCTTTCCCTGATGGATAAGATTAACCTCCTCTCCCTTCTTTACCTTGTAGCAAACCTCTCGCTTGGTAATGGAAACCTCTAGAAGACTGTTATGATAATTGAGATGAAAGGAGAGGGAATTCCACTGCTTTGGTATTTCCGGATTAAACCTCAAGATCCCGTCATGATCCCTTAACCCAGCAAAACCATAAACCAGAGAGATCCAGGTACCGGCCATAGCTGCGGTATGCACACCATCCTTTACATTCCCATTAAGATCATCCAGATCAATCCTGGCGGTCTTCATAAAATACTCATAGGCCTTATCAAGATACCCGATCTCAGCAGCCATTACCCCCTGAACACAGGGGGAGAGAGAGGAATCTCCCAAGGTGATAGGATCGTAATAATTGAAATCCCTTCTTTTTTCTGCCAGGGGGAAATTTTCTCCTTGAAGAAACTCAGCCAAGATCAGATCCGCCTGTTTTAAAATCTGATACCTGTAGATGACTAGGGGATGGTAGTGGAGCAGAAGCGGCCTTTTATCCAAGGGGATTTCGGCGGTATTCCAAAGAGCCTTGTACAGGAAGGAATCATCCTGAGGATGAATTCCAAGTTCCTCATCATAGGGGAGATACATTTCTTGAGCAGCCCTCCTCCAATCCTCCATTTCGTTTACCGTAAATGAAAGTTCTCTGGCAAGGGTTTTAAACATCTCCGGCTCCTTCTCTAGAAGCCTTGAGACGGTTTCCAGGGCAAAGAGAAGATTGTCCCTGGCCATAATATTGGTGTAGTAGTTGTTATCCACTAGAGCAGTATATTCATCCGGTCCAGTAACACAGTTTATACAGAAGGCCCCTCCCCTCTTAGGAATAAAGCATCCAAGATCTGTCCAGAATCTTGCGGTTTCGGTTAAGATCTCTGCAGCATAGGGGAGAAAGGAGGAATCCCCAGTAATCTGAAGGTATTTCTTTATCCCATAGGCTATATCGGCATTGATGTGGTACTGGGCAGTTCCAGCAGGGAAATAGGCGGATGCTTCCTCGCCGTTTATAGTCCTCCAGGGGAAAAGGGCGCCTTTCTGACTTAGTTCTTCCGCCCTAATCCTTGCCAGGGGAAGGATGGTATGACGGTAGGTTAAAAGCTTTCTGGCCACCGCTGGATCTGTATATATAAAAAAGGGTAGCACATAGATCTCTGTATCCCAGAAATAGTGACCTTCATACCCCTCCCCAGTCAGACCCTTTGCCGAAATACTGCGGTTTCCATCCTTTCCCACTGACTGAAGAAGATGAAACAGATTGAACCGCAGACTCTGCTGAACCTGAGGATCCCCCTCTATTTTGACATCACTATGCTGCCAGAAATTATCCAGGCACCTTTTCTGCTCCCTGCATAATTGTGCAAACCCTTCCCTCTTTGCCTTATTGAGGGCTTTTAATGCCTTTCCTTCCAGCCTCTCCTCTTCCCCTGCAACTCCGGCATAATAAGTAATATACTTATAAACCGTTACTGGGCAGTTTGCGTCTGCCTTGCCTTCCAGTTCAAAGAGAATCCTCTGATTCTCGTGGCTGCACCGGCAAACAGGATCCTTAAGTCCCTTCCAGGAATGGGAAACCGCGGTTGCCAGGGCTAAACCAGAAGTCTTGGTTCTTGCCCTTAGAACCCCTCCGTGATCCTCTGTTTTTCCTCCAAAGGGACGCAGAGACTCTCCTCCCAGGCGCGAACCAGTTCTTGGATCTTCTGCAGTGGACAGGTTCCTTACATTTCCATCCAGCATGCTTACAATTCTTAAAAAGGATCCCTCCTGCAGTGGTTCAACAGTATATTTTACTGCAGCACAGTAAGGCCGGGTTAAGGAAACGATTCTTTCACTGTAAAGCCTCACCACTCTTCCACTGGGAGACTGCCATTCCGTTTCCCTAAAAAGTATACCTCGCCTTAAATCAAGCCATCGATTATGGTAGGAGATAGCACCTTGGGTGATATCAAAGGGTTCGTCATCCAGATAAAAGGTAATGTATCTCCCATCTGGAAGATTAAGCATGGTTTGACTGTTCTTAGCATAACCATAAGCCGTTTCGTCGTACTGTAATGGGTTGATTTCATAAAAGCCATTAATATAGGTTCCTATCTGATATGCATAACTGTTCTCTTCCAGGGTTCCCCTGATGCCAAGGTAACCATTCGCCAGAGCAAAGAGGGATTCATTCCCAGGCATTCTCTCCTCAGCTATCCAGTTTTCCCTTATAAGCCATTGTTCCAGTTCCAGATCGTCATTTTCCGGCATCTGTTCTCCTTCATCTTTTTATTTACTAAAACAATTTTAAAAATCTTGCTTTTTGAAATTGCCAGAAGCTTTTTTTTAGTAAGTGCTTATATAATTAGCAATTACTAAAGCGTCCTTATATTGAGATTCCGGGAAAATATTACTTTGTAGGAAACTCAACTTTTTAAAGTCTAAAAGCCTGATCTAAGGGTGTCAACCATACCTAATTTTTTTATAGTCCTCCGAACCTTGTTGTGTTCATATCTATATTCAACCCCCAGCATATAAAGGAACGTATTTGTTGCCAGACTTAAAGGGGTTCTCCCACATCCTGAACCAGGTGCGGATCCCCTCAGC
>ENA-OSEO01006601-OSEO01006601.1-sediment-metagenome-genome-assembly--contig:-NODE-6601-length-10302-cov-3.385917_pt1 | contig 10302 bp, 10 predicted proteins | sample MGYA00237883_ERZ534232 | MGnify/ENA metagenome assembly ERZ534232
GGTCACCGACATGGAGCGCACGGTCAGCGGCGAGGTTGTGAGCTCGACGTTCGACCAGCCCGGCGAGAATCACGTCCAAGTGACCGAGCTCGTGCTCGAGCGGGTCAAACGCCTCGTTGAGGTCGGCAAGGACGTGGTCGTGTTGCTCGACTCGATTACGCGCATGGCTCGCGCCTACAACCTTCAGGCCCCGGCCAGCGGGCGGATACTGTCCGGCGGGGTGGATTCCACGGCACTCTACCCGCCCAAGAAGTTCTTTGGCGCCGCCCGCAACATCGAAGAAGGCGGTTCGCTGACAATCTTGGCTACGGCGCTGGTGGAGACGGGATCGCGCATGGACGAGGTCATCTTCGAGGAATTCAAGGGCACCGGCAACTGGGAGGTCCGTTTGAGCCGCGGGTTGGCCAACAAGCGTATTTTCCCAGCCATCGACATCGAGAACAGCGGCACCCGCAAAGAGGAACTCCTGATGGATCCCGCCGAGGCCAAGATGGTATGGAAACTCCGGTCGGTACTGCACGCATTGGATCCCAACGCTGCCATCGAGCTCCTCATCGGCAAACTGAAGGAGACAAAATCGAATGCCGAATTCCTGGAGCAGATGCGTAAGAACGCGCGTTAGCGAGCGTTTCTCTTGAGACTTCCCCTGGAGGATTTTGTCGTCGGGCATTCCACGGATTTGGCTGGGTTGACCGGCTGCACAGTGGTTCTCGCGCCGCAGGGAGCCGTGGCCTCGGTTGATATTCGGGGAGGTGCACCGGGGACCTTGGAAACCGCGCTACTCTCTCCCTACGCAGCCGTCTGCGAACTGCAGGCCGTCCTGTTGACGGGCGGCAGCGCCCCTGCGCTTTCCGCGGCGGCCGGTGTGACTTCCTTCTTGAGGGAGGGCGGATACGGGTATGTGACCCGCTACGCACGGATACCCTTGGTGAGCGCGGCCGTGATCTACGACCTTGGGCTGGGAAGCCCGAACGCGTGTCCCAGCGCTGATGATGCGTACCAGGCGGCACGCGGCGCGGGTTCGTGTCTCGATGAGGGCTCAGTTGGGGTTGGGACCGGGGCGAGTGTAGGGAAGATACTCGGTCGGCAATTCCTCATGAAAGGTGGGGTGGCCTTATCGAGCGTTGAGGTCGGGGCGGGTGTCACGGTGTCGGCTCTGACCGTGGTTAACGCGCTGGGGGACGTGCTCGACGAGGGGGGGAGTATTTTGGCCGGCGTTCAGAGCGGCGGGGAATTCCTAAATAGTGTAAGCCTCCTCCTCGGAATGACCGCGGCACCCAGTTTCGGCGCGATCGAGAGCACGACCCTCTCGGTAGTGATGACGGATGGCCGGCTGGACAAGCAGCAATGCAGCGTGATTGCCCGCATGAGCCACGCCGGTCTTGCGCGGGCGGTGAATCCGGTGCACACTCCCGTGGACGGCGATGCTATCTTCGTACTCTCTTCCGGAAAACGGCCCACCAGTGTGTTTCAGGTGGGAGCGGCCGCGGCAGAGGCGGTGGCGGCGAGCGTCAGGCGAGCGGTCCGCGTCTCTGAAAGCCTGGGTGGCGCGGTCTCGGTGCGGGACCTGGACGCTTCGAACCGGTGATCGTCCAGACCTCCACCATCGAAGAGACGCGCGCGGTGCTTGAGTCCGCGCGCAGAGCCGGCAAGTGCATCAGTCTCGTGCCGACGATGGGCGCGCTTCATGAAGGTCATCTCTCGCTGATTCGGCAGGCGCGTCAGGAAAACGACTACGTCGTCGTCTCGATTTTCGTCAATCCCACCCAGTTCGGGCCGCGGGAAGACCTGGCCACATATCCGCGGGACCTCGAAGGCGATCTCCGTCTTGCTGAAGAAGCCGGTGCGGACCTGGTATTCAGTCCTGACCCCGTCGATATGTACCCGCCGTCCTTTGCCACATGGGTGGACGTCGAGTTGTTGACCAAGGGTCTGTGCGGTCGGTCTCGGCCGGGACACTTCAGGGGAGTCTGCACGGTCGTGACCAAGCTGTTTAACATCTGCCGGCCGGAGCGCGCGTATTTCGGTGAGAAGGATGCCCAGCAGCTTGCCGTCATCCGTCGGATGGCGCGAGATCTCGACATGCCCGTCGCTGTCGTTCCTTGTCCGACGGTCAGGGAAGCGGATGGACTGGCTCTCAGCTCCCGCAACACCCGCCTCGGTGCCGAGGAGCGGGCTCAAGCGCCTGTGCTGTATGCGGCCCTACGGGAGGCCGAGGGGCGGGTGCGGCAAGGCGAACGGAACGTCACCGTTCTCAGGGACGCAATGGTTGCCGTGCTGGCCACGGCCCCTCTGGCAGAGGTCGACTACCTCGAGATAGTCGACGCAGTGGATCTCACTCCGAGGGATCGCATATCCGGTGAATGCCTGATCGCTCTGGCCGTGCGCTTCGGAGGCACGCGCCTCATCGACAATCTGCGGGTGACCACCTAGCGACCTAGCGCTTCTCCCATCGGAGCAGGTAGGCGACTTCGCTGAGCGTACTCCCGGCTTGGATTTCGCTGCGAAGCCGGTTCTCGCGTTCGAGCACATCCATGGCCCGGTTGGTGTATTCGACGGCCTTCTCCTTGGGGATGACACAGACGCCGTCGTCATCACCGATGATCCAGTCTCCCGTAGAGATGCGCACGCCGTTCACCCGGATCGGGACGCCGATCTCGCCAAAGCCTTTCGGCTCGCCTGCCGTGGGCGTGACGATTGAACAGAACAGGGGAAACCCTAGGGACCGGATATCCCCTGTGTCTCTCGCGCCGCCAAAGATGACTACACCCGCCACCTTCCGCTGAATTGCGGAGTTGGTCGCCAACTCGCCCCAGACGGCCGGACCGACACCACCGGCGTCGATGACGATGACATCTCCAGGCTGCGCTCTATCGATGGCTTCGACCGGTTTCGCCCAGTCGCCGGGATGAGTGCGCACGGTTAGGGCCGGGCCGACCAGCTTGGTGCCCGGAGCCAGAGCCAACAGGCCGGGGATCTCGCCCGTTCGGTGAAGAGCATCCGACACATTGGCCGCGGAGACACGCAGAAGCTGCTCCCGGATGTCGCTTTCCGTGGCGCGTACGAAGAAGTCGGACTTGACCGATTCGAGCGTTTCCATTGCCGTCTTGATAGCGGCGGCCGCAGCCGTCGCGTCGGCTGCCTTAGTGATCGCACCTCCTACCACAACGATTGAGGCGCCGGCCTCGATCGCGAGAGGCGCCGTCTCCGAATTGATACCCCCGGCGACGGCGACTGGGATGGTCACGGCGTCGGCAACGGCCCGCAGGGTGTCCCAGGGGGTTCTACCCCGCATTTGCTCGTCGATGGCAACGTGAATACCGACGTAGTTGACGCCCATGGCTTCGACGGCCATCGCGCGTGCCAATACATCTTCGACCTGAACCATGTCGACGATGATTGCCGCGCCGTAATTTTGGGCCGCCTCGACGCACTCGCGAATCGTGGCATCGGAGGCTGCGCCCAGCACCCCTACGATCTGCGCGCCGGCCTTGGCCGCACATTCGACCTCGGTGCGCCCGGCGTCCATTGTTTTCATATCCGCGACTATCGTCACATTGGGCCAGCGCGATTTGATTTCGCGTATTGCCTGCAGTCCTTCGCTCTTGATCAGCGGGGTACCGGCTTCAAGCCAGTCCGCCCCTCCCGCCATCGCCTCTTCGGCAACTCGGAGCGCCCGAGGGAGGTCGACGAAGTCCAGTGCCAGTTGCAGTACCGGTTTCACGGTGAACTCCTCTTATTTCACGCCGAGCATTTGCAGGACGACGGTGCGCTCGCGGGGGCGGTTGTCAAAGCAGACAAAGCAGATTTCCTGCCAGCGGCCCAGCGTGAGCTGCCCGTTTTCGATCGGAACGACCAGGGATGGGCCGAGCAGGCCGGCTCGAACATGCGCATGCCCGTTCTCGTCAGGGTGGGTCTGGTTGTGCTCATACCGTGCGGCCGGGGAAGCAACGAGGTCGAAGAGATTCTGGAAGTCCCTCACCACGCCGGGCTCAAACTCAAGGGTTGTGAGGCCTCCGGTTGCTCCGGGGACAAACACCGTAACGATGCCGTTGGAGATGCCTGTCGCTTCCACAGCGTGACGGACCTCGGGCGTGATGTTCACAATGTGAGCGTCGCCGGTTGTGTTGAAGTACAGGCGTTCGATGACAACTGACAGTGCATTGGCGCGGGTGTCGGGTTCTGTTAGCGGCAGTGGCAAACCTACTGACATCTGCTGGACCTTCCTTTCTGAAGCAGTGGGATCGCTCGAGTCGATTGTTGACGAGGATTCAACCTGAGGTGCCGTCCGCAAGTGCGTCTGCCAGTAGGGCGACGGCTGGTTCAGGGATTTCGTGGCGCAGCCTGACCAAAGGCAGCGTTGCTCTGCCGAGCGCCTTGTAGAGATCGACGATTTCCGGCATGTTGTCCCTCAGCGTTCTCAGATGGGCAGAGACCGTCTCCACGTCGCCGCGGCTCAGTGGCCCTGTGAGTGCTCCGACCGTCCCTTGTGCAGCCATGTTGTCCAGCGTGGCGCGAACGAGGGGTAGGAACATGTGGAGTGAGTCATCCCGCGGCAGACCCGCCTTCCCAAAGGTCTGACTCGCCACGTGCTCCAAGGTGACGAAGTAATTGCACGCGAAAGTGGCTGCCGCGTGGTAGAGAGCGCGATTCGCGTCTTCGAGCAGGAACGGCTTCGCGGCGAGCCGCTGCGCCAAAGAGAGACCCATTTTCAGGCCCCGTCCGGAGGCATCGCGGCTAGAGGGTGTGACGGCGACAGACGTGCCCGCGAACCGGTCCCGGCCTGTAAGGGGATCCGTGAAGGTCTGGAGGGGGTGAAAGACCAAAACGGTTGCGCCGGCGTCCTCGCATGCCGAAAGGGCGTCGACAGAGGTCGCCCCGCTTGTGTGGACGACGATCGGAGGGGTTACGCTGGGCATGCTCTCGATCAGCGTTGCCAAAGCCGCCGCGACAGCAGGTACCGCGCGATCCGGAACGGCAAGGAAGTACACGTCGGGGGAGCATGCCACGATAGACGCGACATCGGATGCTTCGCCGCCGAGCCAATGCTCCGCTCGTTTCTCGCCCTCAGGCGACCCGGCGGCAAACCCCACCAGGGTAGCGCCCGTTGAGAGCATCGCCAGCGCAAGGCTGGAGCCCAACCGTCCGGCCCCTATAACCGCGAAGCGGAGCGATATGTGCGAATCAGTCATGTAGACCTCTGTTCCGGTTCCGACAAGCAGATACCAGACTTGGCCTGTGCAGTTAGACAGAATAGGCGCTGACCAAGAACGAGGCTGCGCCTCCTAACGGTAGCCGCTCCTCAACGTCAGGGCTGAATCCCCTCCTGTCTGTGCAAAGAATAACAGCCGCTGGGCGAGGGTGACAACCTGCGCGGGGAGCCCGTCTACCGCCGCGCCCACGTCAATCTGTTACCCTGTGGGCATGGACGCTCGCCACTCCGAAGAAGCCATAGTAGAAGCTGCCCGCGCGCTCGAAACGCTGAGGACGGAAGTATCCGACTGCAACCGGTGCGGGCTCTGCAAAGGTCGGACGAATCTCGTTTTCGGCGTTGGCAGCGCGACAGCGGACTTGATGTTCGTCGGCGAGGCGCCGGGCTTCAACGAGGATCGACAGGGGGAACCATTCGTAGGTCAGGCAGGCAGGCTCCTCACGGAGCTTATCTCCGAAATCGGGCTACAGAGGTCGGATGTGTACATCACCAACGTGGTCAAGTGCAGGCCCCCAGAGAACCGCGACCCGAGCCCGGAAGAGATCGCCGCGTGCTCGCCCCATTTGCTGGATCAGGTGGGGCTTATCAGGCCGGCGGTCATCTGCACGCTCGGACGTTTTGCTGCTCGGCTCCTGGCCGACACGGAACTCAGCATGACAGCCATACATGGCAAGGCCAAGAGGACAAGGGTGGCAGGCGTGGAAACCCTGATCTTTCCGGTATTTCACCCCGCCGCGGCACTCTATCAGCGCACGAACCGGCAGGTTCTCGAGGAGGATTTCGAGAAGCTCAGATACCTCGTGGCCCAAGCGTCCTGCCGGGAGGGAGCGCCGCCTCAGTCCCCAATGGGCACTGCGGTCAGTGCTCAGTCGGCTCATGACGAGCCGGCGAAGAATGCGGGCACAAGGCAGCTGCACCTCTGGTAATGGCCTCCCGCACGGTATTGCATGAAGATGCGGTGAAGCTGTCCCGCCTCAAGGAGATCGCCCGCGAGATCTCCGCTTGTCTCCGGCCCGGCGACCTAGTCCTCCTCTATGGCCCTCTTGGGGCGGGAAAGACAGAGTTCGTGCGCGCGGTCTGTGAGGCACTTGGGGTCACTGACTCCGTTCGGAGCCCCTCTTTCACTATCGCGAATATCTACGCCGGCCCGCTGAGGGTCCATCACCTCGATCTGTATCGTTTGGATGAGATGTGCGACGAGGATAGTCTTGCACTGGAGGAGTACCTGCGGGATGACACCGTGACGTTCGTCGAATGGCCGCAGGCGGGGACGGCGACGCTGAGCAGGCCCGACTGGGTAATCATCCTGGATCACCGGTCGCTCGAAGAACGCTCCATCAGAGTGGAGACATCGTCCGGACGCTTGTGTGGTTTCGAGGGGGAGTGCAGGCCCGGTGAATGAGAGAGTAGTCGTTGCTTTCGACGGTTCGACCGAATCCAGTAGCGCGGCTCTTGTCGCTCTTGCCACCGATCGCCGCCCCGGTGAGCGGGCAGAGTGCCGAGTCCTGGCGAGACGGCGCGCACCCAACGGGAAGAATCAGGCCAAGGCGCTTCTTCTGATGGTGGACGAGATGTTGTCCGAGCTGGCCGCCTGCCCGGCCGATCTGGCCGCGGTAACGGTGGGAACAGGCCCGGGCACATTCACGGGTGTGAGGATAGCGGTCGCGACTGCCAGGGCTTTGGCCCTTGCACTCTCGATTCCGGTCACGGGTATGAGCACTCTCGATGTTCTGGCGAACATGAGAATCCTGGAAGACAACTCGCGCGGGGTTGTTGTGCCCCTCATCAACGCGCACAGAAAGCAGGTTTTTTTTGCCCCGTACCTCGCTACGCCCGACCTCGTCAGTGGTTCGCGGTGGTGCCGCGCGGGATCCTATGCGGTGTGCGATGCCGGCCAATTGGACGCCCGACTGCGGGCGATCATTCTGGGTTGCGATTTGCCACAAGGCAAGGGAGAGAACAGACGGCAATGTGCCGGGTCACTGACGGTGATTGGGGCCGCGGAGTTGGGCTCCTTCGTACCGGACGACGTCTCGTTTCAAGCGATGGAGGTCGACGCGGCCTTTCTGGTGCTAGGGCGGCCACTGATATCGATCCTGGGAGCAGGCCCTGAGGACGCTCCCCCGGAGGCCGTCACGCCCATCTACGTGCGATCTCCCGATGCCGATCTTCACATCAGCAAGATGAAGGACCCCTGGACGGGAGGGGTTATCAGGGGACCGGCCGGATGATTGTCTCAGTGCGCCCAATGCGAAGCGGCGACGTGCCGGCTGTGGCTCGGATAGAAGCGGAATCGTTTGCTCAGCCATGGTCGGCCGCCATGCTGGCTGATGAGGTCGGGCAGCGTCTTGGGTGGGCTGATGTAGCCACCGACTCGGAAGGAGCGGTGGTGGGGTATCTCCTGGGAAGGCGGTATCCGGGTGAGTGGCACTTGGTGAATGTCGCCGTGGCGCTCAGTTGTCGCCGGGTGGGTGTGGCTCGGCAGCTCGTGGAGCGATTTCTTGAAGCCGCGGATGCGATGAGATGTGTGCAACTGCTTGAAGTGCGCCCCGGCAACGAGGCGGCGCGCCGCCTGTATGAGGGATATGGCTTCGCGGAGACCGGGGTTCGCAAGAACTACTATCCCGAGTCCGGTGAAGATGCGGTGACAATGCAGAGGCGTCACTGTGCTGGGGGGATGCGACAAGGGGATTCGATTCTGGCAATTGAGACTTCGTGCGACGACTCAGCGGCAGCCGTGCTAGCGCTTTCTGGGACGGTGCTTTCTTCGGTGACTCACTCTCAGGACTCGATTCATCAGCGCTACGGCGGTGTGGTTCCAGAAGCCGCGAGTCGGGCGCACACGGAGCGCCTGTCGGCCGTGGTTAGAGAGGCCCTTCATGAGGCCGGGCGTGGATTCGATGATCTCGCGGGAGTGGCGGTAACTGTGGGTCCAGGGCTGATCGGTGCCCTGTTGGTGGGCGTCCAGACGGCGAAGGCCGTTGCCTGGAGTCGGCGACTCCCTCTCTTCCCGGTGAACCACATCCACGGCCATCTCGCCGCGGCCTGGCTGAGCGATGCCGATGCACCATTTCCCATGGTCACTCTGGTCGCTTCCGGCGGGCACACGGCACTGATCGAGGTTCTGGACAGACGCACATACCGCCCGCTTGGAGAGACATTGGACGACGCAGCCGGAGAGGCCTTCGACAAGGGTGCCCGGCTGCTTGGACTTGGTTATCCAGGCGGTCGGGAGCTTGACGTCCTCGCCGAGAAAGGGGACCCCCGCGCCTTCTCGTTCCCTATCGGCTTGCAGCGATCGTCGAGGCTCGATTTCTCGTTTTCTGGGGTGAAGACGGCCCTCTATTACGTGTTGAGGGACATGTCGGACAAGGAGCGCCTTGACCGTTCCGCCGATGTGGCGGCCTCATACCGTGAGGCCATCGTGAGCGCGCTGGTGGGGAAAGCGACGCGCGCCGCCGCGCAGCGGGGCGCGCGCACCCTGGCGGCGGTAGGTGGGGTTGCCGCCAACTCCCTGCTGCGCCGGCGGCTGCGCGAGGCGGGGGAGGCAGCTGGGCTTCATGTGATAGTGCCGCCCATTGCCTACTGCACCGACAATGCGGCGATGATAGGCATGGCGGCGTTGAGCGGCATCAAGCTTCCCTACCCGGACTACCTAGGCCTCGATGCGTCGGCCTCTCTCCGCCTCGGGGATTGGTGCGCACCCGAGACGTCGTGATTTCGGGGTGACTGGGGCACTGCAACGGGTCTTCGTGTTTGACAAATCCCGATTCTGCGCATAACATATGCGCGCGGTTGGCACTCCAAGGTCAAGAGTGCCAATACGAGGAGATGGTCAAGACCGTCCACGCCGGTGGCGCGGTGAATGAATCGAAAGAACCAGTACAGGAGGGTAGTGCATGAAACTAGTGCCACTCGAGGACCGGGTTGTCGTGAAGGTCCTGGAACAGGAAGAGAAGACCCAGAGCGGAATCGTTCTTCCTGATACGGCCAAAGAGAAGCCGTCCAAGGCGGAAGTCATCTCAGTTGGTCCGGGCAAACGCGATGACAAGGGTGCCCTTATTCCAATGCCGGTCAAAGAAGGCGACATCGTCGTCTTCGCCAAATACTCGGGGACTGAACTCAAGCTGGATGGTGAACAGTACCTGGTGCTCAAGGCCTCCGATCTGATCGGTATCCTGCCCGAGGGCTAGTCTGTTACACAGCCGCATAACAAAAGGAGAATAGATTTATGGCAAAAATGCTTTTGTACGGTGAAGATGCGCGTCGCGCGCTCGAGCGCGGTGTCAACACGCTCGCCGATGCCGTGAAGGTTACCCTCGGTCCAAAGGGTCGGTATGTGGTTCTCGACAAGAAATACGGTAGCCCGACGATCACCAACGACGGCGTGACGATCGCGCGCGAAATCGAACTCGAAGACGTCTTTGAGAACCAGGGCGCACAGCTCGTTCGTGAAGTGGCGACCAAGACCAACGACATCGCCGGAGACGGTACGACTACAGCCACCCTTCTGGCGCAGGCGATCGTCCGTGAAGGACTGAAGAACGTGGCCGCCGGCGCGAACCCGATGGCCATCAAGCGCGGCATCGAACGCGCTGTCGCAGCCGCCGTTGATGAGATCAAGAACATGTCCCAGGAGATTTCCGGCAAAGAGGACATCGCGCGCGTGGCGACCATCTCCGCCGATGACCGCGAGATAGGCGATGTCATCGCCGATGCCATCGAGCGGGTGGGCAAAGACGGCGTCGTCAACGTGGAGGAATCGAACACCTTCGGCATGGACCTCGAGTTCACCGAGGGTATGCAGTTCGACAAGGGCTATCTCAGCCCGTACATGGTGACCGATCCGGAGCGCATGGAGGCCGTGCTCGAGGATCCCTACATCTTGATCACGAACGCGAAGATCGGCGCCGTTCAGGATCTCCTCCCCATTCTCGAGAAGGTCATTCAGGCCGGCAAGGCCATCCTGATCATCGCCGAGGACGTCGAGGGCGAGGCGCTCGCCACCCTGGTCGTGAACAAGCTGCGCGGTACCTTCACCAGCGTCGCCGTCAAGGCCCCGGGCTTCGGCGACCGCCGCAAGCGCAACC
>ENA-OSEO01006602-OSEO01006602.1-sediment-metagenome-genome-assembly--contig:-NODE-6602-length-10301-cov-8.116393_pt1 | contig 10301 bp, 7 predicted proteins | sample MGYA00237883_ERZ534232 | MGnify/ENA metagenome assembly ERZ534232
AGCGTGTACCAGCTTCCCATAAGCCGTCTGTTTGCTCGTTCTATGAGCGAAAAAACATTAATCTTCGCTTTGCGATTACCTTCGAGATCGAAATTTCTTTCGAGCGTGACACGCCCTGTGGCTAAAACATATAATTTTGTCCCGATGCTGCCTTGTTCATAAATCTTGTCTCCAGATTCATATTCTTCGATTTGGCATAAATCGGCAATAGATCGCAATTCATTGTTGGAAAGTTCACAAAAGAGATCACACATTTTCAGAAATTCAGTAATTTCTTCAGTACCCATTTTAGACCTCCGGTTTAACGATTCTTCAGAGCTTCCCCATTTAAATTATACGATAATAAGATAGCAAGAATCGTACCATTTTATAACGGACAATAATACTTTTTAACGAGTTGTTTTGATTGTGTATTCTTTCCTTTGACGAAACCTTGTATGCGCATACAAAAATGAATGATGATGTCGTTTTTTTTTACATGCTGAAAAATTTATCGACACAGATCCAATTCCACCTAAAAAAGAAAATAGAATAACCAATTGAAAAAAATATATATTATCAAATTCTCATTGGTGGCATGTTTTTTGCGGAGGTTGTTTAGAAGATAACCTTAACACCCTTGCTTTTTAACCGATCATTCGGGTTTTTGGAAAGTTAGAAATGCCCAAACTGTTAATTGTCGACGATAACCGGGTTATTCTCTCGCTTCTCTTAAAGGAGCTGACCCAGGATAACCTTCAGGTCGTGACGTTGAACACCATTGAATTGTTCTGGGAATACATTAGAAATTCCCGGCCGGATTTGGTGCTCTTGGGACTCCATTCGGAGAGTTTTGACAGCTGGCAAATCTTAAATGATATCAAAAAAAACTTTCCAAGCCTTCCGGTGTTGATCTATATTATTAAAAGCGATCATTCAATTTTCAGCCTCAAGCAGGCAGTTAAAGAGGTCCTTAAAAACGGCAGTATTTCGTCTGCATTTATGTTTCATGGCTATAAGAAACCGAAGTATGATCGGGCTGAATAACCGTTTTATGAATTTAAACATACAGAAAGGATAATTTTGATGACCGTTACGTGGATAAGGACTGTAAACAGCGGGATATAAATGAATAAGAAATTACCGGGAATTTTGGTTACCGGAGCCTCCGGGTTTATCGGCAGGCATTTTGTCATCGCCGTTTCCGATAAATTTCGCCTGTTCTGTATTGCACGCCGCAGTCAAAAGGAAGTGGGCATCCCTTTCAAAGATACCATACATTGGCTTCAGGCGGATATTACCAAGTGGGATAATCTGTTAAAAATATCTGAATATATTAACAAATATGATGGTGTGGATTATGTTCTGCACCTGGCCGGGTATTACGATTTCACACAGAAAAAAAACCCCGTATATGAGCAGGTCAACGTCATCGCTACAAACTATATCCTTGAGCTGTCAAATATGCTGGCAATCAAACGGTTTATTTTTTCCAGTTCTGTAGCTGCCTGTAAATTTCCTCCTCCCGGCGAAGCATTAACGGAAGAGAGCCCTGCTGATGCCGATTTCCCTTATGCCTGCAGCAAGCGAAGAGCAGAATTGCTGATTAAAGAATATTCGGAATCCTTTCCGTGTTCCATTGTGCGTTTGGCCGCCGTGTACAGCGACTGGTGCGAGTACCCCATGTTATATATGATGTTAAAACACTGGCTGTCCGCTAATAAATTCACGGCGAGGATTGTAGCAGGACGCGGGGAATCGGCCGTACCCTATATTCATATTAGAGACCTTATCAAATTATTTCTAAGGATTATTGAGATCAGTGATACCCTACCGCAATTTGCCGTCTATATTGCCAGTCCTCAGGGGAGTGTTTCACACAATGAGCTTTTTAAAGCCGTTACGCGCTATTATTATGGGTATGATGTGAAACCGTTCAAAATGCCCAAGTTTTTTGTACGACTGGGCCTGATTGTTATTTCATTTTTGGGATGGTTGATCGGAAAAGAAACGCTTGAAAAGCCATGGATGGCTGGGTTTATTGATAAAAAACTGACCATAGATGCTTCAGCAAGTTACAGGGTTTTAGGCTGGACACCCACCTCGAGATACCTTATTTTACGCCGTCTTCTCTTTTTGACCGAAAAAATGACCACGCACCCGTACGACTGGAATTTCCGGAATGAAATATCCATTCATAAGGTTGCTTATCGAAAAAGCACTATTATTTACGATATTTTGATCAAACACCGTGATGTGTTGATTGATACCATCATAAAAGGAGTGAATCTGCCGGAAAATAACGTCCGTTTCCCAAAATATTCAAAGATGGATCGTGAGATGCTTAAATGGTATATCACCTTAAATTTTCAGTTGATTGCCACAACGGTGAGGGATAGAGACAGATTAATCATTTCGAATTTTGTTCAACAAGTTGCTCATCAGCGCTATATTGAAGGATTTAATGTAAAAGAAGTAAAGGATTTGATCCTTTTTACAGGGAAGACGATGGAAGCATTTCTTCTTGAACGGCCTGAATTGAAGGGCTTTAAACAGCGGGTGGAGGACTACATTATCTTGACGGCCCAGTATGTCATAGATGAACTCGAAGACACCTATGATGTTTTAAAGGGGATTTTGGGAACACCACCACCGCGGGAGGTCGCATCGATAAAAGAAAATGAAAAAATTACGAGCAGTAAGAATATTAAATTGATTGTAGAGCAACTTGAAGATATCGGTGTGAATATGCTTTCCTATTATCCGGAAGGAGAGGTCATTTTCAAAAAATACGGTGCCCTGGTAAAATTAGGCCCGCCGAATAAGTAAAAATCCTGGTCAAGAGTATCAGTCTTTGGTTATCCTCGGGGGATTTGCTTTATTGAATGTTCCTTTTAGAAAATGGGAAATAGGAATTAGAAAATAGATAACCGATAATGGACGCAAATGAACACACATAAGTATTAGTAACTGTTTAGATCTTTGAAACAAATCTGTTTTTAAGAAGCTCCGGGTGTGCTTAAATTTTTACTGGAAGCTGTTTGAGTGGATTACGGCTCGTTATGAAAAAACCATTCCGGATTGGCTCGAATGCGATCATATGGCCTTAAAACCAAAACCATTCTTAGAAGCTTAAACCGGTTTTTTCATTACGAGCCGTTATCTGTGAGTTCTTTCAGAAAAAATTTAAGCACACCTGAAGCGATTCATTTTCAAAAAGCTAAACTCTTACAAATATTATTATTTCAATTTGTGTTTATTTGTGTTCATTCGTGGTTTCCCCCTACCCTCTTTCTTTTTTTCTCTTTTCTATCTCTGACTCATGCATTGCGGGTTCGGACTATAACCAAGTTTCCGATGAAAAAAATAAAGCTGCGAATACCATTTCCACTTTACACCTTGTAAAAAAAGTCGACATTTATTTTCCTCATTTTGTTTTCAAATATTGCCCTCCTGTTTTAAAAAAACCTTTTATTTCAATTAATTGATCGAGGTTTCAAATATCAATTTTATCTGGCATACCGATTGCTTTATTTTAGAGCATCCTATTCTTGCTTTTAAGTAAGGACATATTATCGGTCATGAGCGCAATTCATCTGGACAAAATATTTCATCCGAAATCCATCGCGGTTATCGGGGACGACTCGCCGGAAGGGCGAATCTTTTCAACCCTGATGCATAACCTGATTGAAGGCGGATATTCGGGAAATGTCTATCCGATACACCAGTGTAATCAAAAAATTGGGAAACAACCTGTTTATCCTTCCCTTTCAAGTCTCAATCCCCGGGTTGATCTGGCCGTCTATGTTGGTTCTTTGAATTCAGCATCTCAGGTTATCAAAGAGTGTGTTGAGACAAAGGTAAAAGGGTTGGTCATGATCTCGGGCGGAGGCAAAAAGTCCGGAGCAGAAGAACGGGCGCCGATGACGGCCGCCATAAATGAGGCGAAACGTCAAGGGCTTCGCATTGTCGGACCCGATAGTCTCGGAATAATTTGCTCCGGTTCCAAACTCAATCTCAGTTTTTCAAGCCATACGCCGCCTCCCGGAAAAATGGCGTTTGTATCGCAGAGCGGCGCGATTTGTGCTTCCGTGCTGGATCTTTGCCTCAGAGAACATGTCGGTTTCAGTTATTTTGTGAGTCTTGGTTCCATGCTGGATGTAGATTTTGGTGATATCATCGATTATCTCGGAGGAGATTATAACGTCGGCAGTATCGTCATATTTGTAGAAAGCATACCACGGATCCGAAATTTTATGAGTGCGGCCCGTTCGGTGTCCCGGATAAAACCGATCATCGTATTAAAAGCAGGCCGAACGAAATCGGGGGCTTTAGCGGCTGCTTCTCATACCGGCAGGCTCGGCGGAGAAGACCCGGTATATGACGCAGCCTTCGAACGTGCCGGAATTGTCCGGGTCAAAACCTTTGAAGAATTTTTCGACTGTGTTGAACTTCTGGGAAAGCGGCCGCAACCTTTGAAATCCGGGCTGGCGATTGTCACCAATGCCGGCAGTCCGGGAGTTATGGCTGTGGATGCTCTGGCGGACTACGGTGTCGATCCGGCGCCGTTAAAACCGGAGACCATCCAAAAATTAGATGAATTTCTTCCCCCTGGCTGGAGCCGTACAAACCCTGTTGATATTCTGGGAGACGCCCCTCCCGAACGTTATGAAAAAGTTGTGGACATCTGCCTGAAAGATTCCGAAGTGAGCGGGATTTTGATCATACTCGCCCCCCAGGCCCTGACCCAACCGACGGATGTGGCTGAATCCCTTGCCGCCTTTATTAAAACAAAAACGTCCCCGATTTTTACGGCATGGATGGGTGGAAAGCAAATGGAGATGGGGCGAGAAATTTTCAATCTCGCAGGGATTCCGACATTTGAGACACCGGAGCGGGCTGTTCGGGCATTTATGAATCTTTATCAATATTCAAAAAACCTTGAGGTGCTCCAGGAGATCCCGCATAAATTTGACAGAAAGATTGAATTTGATCTTAAAAGCGCGCAAATTCAAATCCAAAAAGGACTTTCAACAAAAGAGTTGCGTCTGACTTCGACGGAAGCAAACGACCTGCTGAATGCCTATGGGATGCCGGTCTGTTCATCAGAAACAACCTTTTCTGATCGGGAGACAGGACAGGGCCTTCAACATTATGAGCTGTCCGCCGGATCGAAAAAGGATCGGGATTTCGGCCCCGTGATTTATTTTGGAATAGGCGGAATCATGGCGAAAGTTCTAAAAGACCGATCTGTTGCCTTGCCCCCCCTAAACCGGCTGCTGGCCCGGCAACTGATACAAAAAACGAGGATATATGAACTGCTTAAAGGATTCGAAGATCATCCTCCGTGCAATTTGCCATTGGTTGAAGAAATATTGATTCGGCTGGCTCAGATGGTGACGGATTTTCCGGAAATCGAAGAAATCGATATCAATCCGCTGCTCATTAAAAAAGACGATGCCTGTGTGAAAAATGCCCGTATCCTTTTGAGTCCTGCCACGATTCAGGCCCCCCATCACCTGGTGATTAGCCCTTATCCCAACCAGTATGAGACTCGAACGGTACGTGAAGGTATTGGAGAACTGTTCATCCGGCCCATTCGGCCCGAGGATGCCCCACTTCTGGTTGAACTTTTCAAATCTCTTTCACAACAGAGCGTTTATTTCAGGTTTTTTTCTCCACTGAAAATGCTTCCACACGGTATGCTCGCCCGGTTCACTCAAATTGACTATGACAGGGAAATTGCCCTGGTGGCGCTTTGCGGGACCGAACCCAATGAAAAAATGCTGGGTGTCGCACGGGTGATTACCGATGTCTACAAACACCATCACGCGGAATTTTCAGTTTTGGTCGGGGATCCCTGGCATGGGAAAGGTATCGGTGCGGAACTTCTCAAGCGGTGTCTTTTAATTTCAAAAGAACGCGGAATTGAAAACGTGCAGGGTCTGGTTTTGCCCGAAAACACACAAATGTTGGCTTTGGGGAAAAAATTGGGCTTTACCGCAAAAAAGGTTCTTGGAGAAGATGAATATCATCTGAGTATTGATCTGACAAAACTCTAAGCCGAATGTTTCATTTAAAATTTATTCGGATTTTATTGGATGTCGTGGCAAAAAAAGGTCAAGGTCAATATCCTAGACGTTTGTCCGTCGTTACTGACGGAATCAAAAGGAGAATCGTCATGTTGGTTAAAAATTGGATGAGCAAACCGGCAATCACCATCGATGCATACGCTTCCATGCATGATGCGGTTAGGTTGTTAAAACATCACAACATTAAAATGCTGCCGGTCATGGAAAAGAGCAAGCTCGCCGGGGTAGTGACAGATCGGGATCTCAAAAGAGCATCCGCTTCTGACGCGACCTCTTTGGAAATTCACGAGCTTTTATATTTAATTTCGAAGATTAAGATTAAAGAGATTATGACAAAGAACCCCATTACGGTTCCTGAAGATTATACGGTAGAAGAGACGGCTGAAGTCCTTTTGAAGCATAAAATATCCGGTGTCCCCGTTGTGGATCGTTTTGGCGCCGTGGTCGGTGTAATTACGCAGAATGATATTTTCAGAATCCTTATTTCACTGACCGGCGCAGAAAAAAGAGGCATTCAATTCGGCATTGAGGTGGAAGATCGACCGGGCTCAATAAAAGAAGTGACGGACGTCATTCGGGAACACGGGGGGCGAATGGCCAGCATCCTGACGACATATGACATGGCGCCTAAAGGATTTCGCCGGGTGTATATCCGTATGTATGGTATTGATCGTTTCAAGATCAATGCGCTTAAAGAAGCGATTAGAGAGAAAGCATCACTTTTGTATCTGGTAGACCGGCGCGAAACCACCAGGGAAATTTGACGGTAAAACAGCACTTGCCACGGCTTGTAAAAGAAGTTATATGAGTTTGAAATTGATGATGAAAACATTCAATCTGCTAATCGCTGATCGAAATCCGCATATCAGAAATTTTTTAAAGCGCGAAATGGAAGCCGAAGGTTACCATGTACAATTGGCAAAAAACGCCCGGGAGGTCTTAAATGTGATCTACAGCTCCGAGCCCATCGACCTTACGATTGTGGATCTGGATTTGCCCGGTGCAGATGAATTGAACCTGCTGAGGTGCCTTGAAGATCGTATTCCGGTATTGCCGTTTGTAATTCACAGTTATGTCTCTGATTATCGAGAAACTTCATCGAATTTCCGGGCGGCAACGATTGTTCCAAAACAGGGAAGCAGCAGCGAAACCTTGAAAGATGTCATCAAAGACCTTTTAATGAAATCGTATCCCAAACGGTTCAAAACGCCTGTAAATCCGTGAAAGCAGTAAGAGTTGTCCTGATATGAAACGTGTCAAATATCGAAATAGCGACTATTACCGGTCCCTAACCCACAAAATGATTCTGACCATTATCCTTGTTTCAATTACCCCATTGATTCTGGTTGGAAGTATTATCCTCTATCGTTTCCACGTGTCATATACTGAAAAAACGGAAGCGCATCTTCAAGAGTTGGTGCTCAAGCATAAACAGACCATTGATAATTTTTTAAAGGAAAAGCTGGGAAGTATCCGGGTTCTGGCCGAAACCTTTTGTTTCGATGAGATGAGAGATTCGTCTTTTCTCCAGGACAGACTGGACTTGATGCAACAGTCTTTCGGTCCTGTTTTCGTAGACCTGGGAGTCGTAAACTCACAGGGACTCCAGGTGGCATATGCCGGCCCCTTCAGACTCGGGGAAGCATTATATTTTGAAGCGGAATGGTTTAAAAAGGCCGTGAAAACGCGGTATTTCATCAGCGATGTCTTTTTGGGGCTTCGGGGGCTTCCTCATTTTATTGTGGCAGTTAGGGATGACTGGATGGGTGAACCGTGGATCTTGCGGGCGACCATTGATTTTGTGGCGTTTAATGATTTTGTTAAAAACATACGTATCGGCGAAACAGGGTTTGCCTATATCCTTAACAGAGAAGGGAAATTTCAGACCAAACCCTTTTTCGAGGTCACACCCAAAAATGAACCCTATCGAGACTTCCTGGAAATCAAGGAGGATGATCTTCAAAAAGTCCATATCGTCGAAAAAAACGATGATTCCGGCAACAAGATCATTTATGCAGCCGCTTTTTTAAAGGATGGCGATTGGCTTCTGGTGTATCAGCAGAACCATCGTGACGCTTATTTAGATCTTTATAGAACGATTATTCTGGCGATTGCGATTATTGTGTTCGGTAGCTTCGGAATTGTCTTAGCCGCACTTTTTCTTTCCAGGAGAATGGTCTATCGTATTTCCATGGCCGACAAGGAAAAGGAAATGATGGACAAACAGATTATAGAAACCTCCAAACTGGCATCCGTAGGGGAATTGGCCGCCGGCATTGCCCATGAAATCAACAATCCCGTGGCCATTATGGTGGAAGAAGCCGGCTGGATCAACGATTTGCTGGAGGAAGAAGAGTTCAGCAAAAGCGAGAACCTGGAAGAATTTGAAAGAGCATTGAAACAGATTAAAACCCAGGGACAGCGCTGCAAAGAAATTACGCACAAGCTGCTCAGCTTTGCAAGAAAGACCGACTCCAGGATTCAGGAAACACAGATCAACGATTTGGTTAAGGAGCTTGTCGCACTTTCGGAACAGAGGGCTAAGTATGCCAAAATAACGATTCATACCAATTTGGGAAATAATCTTCCCATTACGTATCTGGCCCAGTCGGAAATGCAGCAGATCCTATTAAACCTGATCAACAATTCTGTGGATGCCATGGAAAAAAAGGGCGGTGAATTAACCATCGCCACGTATTCCGAAGGGGATGTCATCGGTATTAAAGTGGCTGACAACGGACCCGGAATCCCGGAAGCCAACCTTTCCAGAATTTTTGAACCGTTTTTCACCACCAAGCCGGTGGGGAAGGGAACCGGTCTCGGATTGTCCATTTGCTACGGGATTATTCAAAAAATGGGGGGTCAAATAGATGTTGAAAGCGTTGTCGGTTCGGGAACCACGTTTCACATCCGCCTGCCGGTAAAAGGCCCTCCGGAAAGCTGAGAGTTGGCAGCTCAAACGAAACATAAAAAAGGACCTGTACTTATGCACTCTGACCTGTGAATTTCTAACTCGGCCAAGCCGGAAAAGTTACAAGTGAGCTGAAGTTTGAAGTGATCTAAAGTTAAGGAGTCGCTACGCTCCGGCTGTTTGTATCAAATTGATAGAATTCCACAACTTTAGTCACTTTAGTTCAATTTAGTCACTTCACACTTAATAAGTTTATATGTTTTTTGTCATAAAATGCAAAAAAAGTATGACTAAGCGCCTAATGAATTGAAGGTAAAATATCATGCCTGAAGACAAGAACAAACCGATAAGAATCCTTTTCGTGGACGATGAAATAGGCTTTGTTGATGTCATTTCAAAGCGGATGTCCATACGAAATATGAAGGTCACCCGTGCATACAGCGGTACAGAGGCTTTACAGGCTTTGAAGCGGGAAGACTTTGATGTCACTGTCCTCGATTTGAAGATGGAAGATATGGACGGCATCGAAATTTTAAAAATTTTTAAAAAAATAGCCCCGGATCTTCCGGTCATTATGCTGACAGGGCACGGATCCGAGGAAGCGGCCAGAGACGGTATTCGATTCGGCGCGTTTGATTATCTCACAAAACCCTGTGATTTTGAAGAATTGATGCTCAAGATCAAAGAGGCATATCAACAACGGATCTGAAAGGAGAAGAAATGTTTATTAAGACGAAAGGGTTCCAGTTATGTGTCGCGTTAGCGCTTGGGATTATTGTTTTGATGTTACCCAGGCCGGAGGGGACAAAATTTAAAATTACCGGTGATGATGAGCGGTTATTATTACAGAATGTAAACAGTTATTTCACCTTGGCGTCCGCTGAAAAGGCGGATGAAAAAGAATATGTTCTTGAAGCCATACAACCCGATCGTCCGGAATCGACGGCACAATTTCTGAAGGAAACGGCGGATCAACTGAAAATGGAAGGCGTCGAGGTCAATTACGTTAACGGCCTTTCGCCAAAAGCAAAGCGATTTTTAGCGGTGCTGGTTGTGCTTGTTTTTCTTTTTGTGGCGGAACCGATTCCTTTGGAGATTACGGCCGTTTGTATCGGCGTTTTTCTCGTTGTTATGGGCATCAGCGACGTCAAAGAGGCCTGGGCGCCCTACATGCATCCTGTGGTTGTTTTTATTATGTGCTGTTTAATTTTTGCGATTTCCCTGGATAAAGCCGGGATTACCAAACGACTTGGACATTTTATCGTCAAAAAAGCGGGAACCAGTGTCATCAAATTTACCTTTATCATTGCCGTCAGTTT
>ENA-OSEO01006604-OSEO01006604.1-sediment-metagenome-genome-assembly--contig:-NODE-6604-length-10299-cov-6.775191_pt1 | contig 10299 bp, 7 predicted proteins | sample MGYA00237883_ERZ534232 | MGnify/ENA metagenome assembly ERZ534232
CTCACTCCCCTTCCAAACAAAAATGGCCTCCAAAAAGAGACCATTTAATTCGATATACCAGCCCGTTTGTCAATATAGTTCGGAAATCTACACTCCCTTCATACCTCTATAATGTGGGTTCCTACACCATTTCTTTCGCTGCCCTGGCCTGAATCGTTACGCCATAGCTTTTGGAAAGTGGCAACCGTTCACGGGTTCAGGGGTTCAGAGGTTTAAGGTTGCATTCTTGATCCCTTAATCCCATTGTGGAGCCGCACCTTCCATAATCGGCCCCGGACTCGTCACGTTAGACCAGGAAATAGGGGACCGAACGGACGCGGGGAACAAACCAGCGCCCTCTCACTTGCGATTCGGGTCTTTAAGCCTGCGCTTGCTCTTAATCCCGCCTTGCAGCGGGAAACGCTGAACCCGGAACCTGTGAACGCTTACGGAAAGTGTTGCCGGTCTGCCGCTGTGGGGCATTTGGGGGATTGGGCTAATGGACCGCTGAGGGATGCTGCCGTGAGGATAACTCGTTGGATTAACATTCTTCCATAAAAAAACCTCCCCCCAAGTGGGGGGAGGCGAAAAAAGCGTGGCAATCCGTCGAGTTCGATTCAGGTTATATCATCTGCCGATCTGCTCCTGAATTGAGCCAACTTTAGCCTTCAATTCTGTATTCTCCTTTTTGAGCTCTATCATGTACAGAGTCAGCTCTTCGACTTTTTGGAGGAGTTTTGCATTCATATCCCCTACGTTGACGCCCTTGCTAAGGACCTCCTTCTCAGAAGGAATTCCTGGAAGGTGCTTATTCTCAGCAATGAAAGACTCAACCTCCTCCAGGGGGGGCAGCCTATAATTGTCCTGAAAAACAAAATCAGCCCAGCCGGTACTTGTGACTGTCAGTTCCTTGCAGCCAACAGTGCCATTGACGGCCAAATTATAGGCGGGGCTGGTTGTCCCGATTCCAACAGACCCCGTATTTGTAATAATCATTCTCACTATCTTATTCGTACCCAAAAGGATCGGATGATTTGTTGATGCCCTGAAATAGACGCTGGGCGTGCCGCCGAGGAAAAGGCCACTTCCATCAGCAAAAAATTCCCCGACCACTCCGCCATTGTTCCCGCTGAATTCAAACGAGGCAAAAGAATAGTCACTTACACTACTAGTTGGGTTGGTATTGGCCACAGAAATAGTTGGAAGACCACTCAATCCGCCAGAGGTTGAAGAGTAACTCACATGGAAATCTCTACTTGGTGCATTCGTACCAACACCCACATTTCCATTATTATAAAAAATATTGCCGCTCAACTGTTCCCAATACGGAGCCGTAAGGCTCTCGAGGCTTCTGCTGTCGGCAGAAACGGAGCTGAAGAGGGAGGTGATGTATTCTTTGGCTGAGAGGCCGGAGGCGGAGGAGAGGGGCAATCCCTTATAGATAGTGGCGAGGGGGTTGTCGTCGCCCTCATAGGCCAGGGTCAGGTAAGTGGACATTGAGGCGTCGCTGTTCAGGAGGAGTTGGACCATGGTTTCGTCGGAGACTTTGGTCCGGGAACCCACCTCGGCGCCGGCCACTTCCAGGGCTGCCCAGAGTTCTGTGGGTTTAAGGGGTTTTCCTAACGCATCAACAAGATTGAGCATTTGGGTGAAATTCGCTTTGATCCTGGCCGCATTGCCGCCGGTGATCCCGTCGGACTGGCTGAATTCAAAATCCACGGTGTACTGGCCGCGGCGAAAGGTCTGGCTGCCAAGGGGGATTGTTGCGGACTGGGCATCAAAAAGGGTGAAGGTGATCTCCTCGGGGAGGTCTTCGGGCCCGAAGATAGGGGTGCCGAGAAGGACATCCTTTTGAAGTGGGATGCCGTCAGCGTCCTGGGCCAGTGCGGCATGCATCGGGAATAGGAAGAAACTTAGAATGAAGGCCGCACAAAGGATTCTACCACCTAAAAATCTCGCTTTAAAATACATAACTTTTCCCTCCCTCAATTCATTTTGTTTATGTTGTTATTTCTTAATCTAACCTTATTGTACGTTATTTAGTTTTTTGCTGAGCATCAAGTTTTTGATTAAAATGAATGCAGCAGAATAGGATAGTCTCAATCAAGACTTATCTGAACCTGAATATTACCGACTCAAAAGGCCACAGTCAACAAAAAAATCACTTTTTCCAGTATTCCATACTTCGATTATTCCAAATTAAAGGCGTCACCCTCTCACAATCATCTTCTTGTTTTTTGTGACAGAAAATCTGGCCGGCGCGTTTCTGAAACAATGATGCAACTCAAGGATCCGTTACACTACAGGGGATGGCCTGATTGGGGTTATAAATACTGTAAGCGTTCAGAGGTTCCGGGTTTAGGGTTCCGGGTTGAGGACAAAAGCAACAACAGCAAACTGATTCGAACCCGGCACAGGATTTATTTGCCAATAAGCGCTTATTCGAGGGCCAATTCCGTGGCTGGAAGTGACGAATGCGGGCTCGCTGACGGCATATCGATCTTCAGACCTAACCCCCTGAACCTTTGAACCCGTGAACGGTTACTCAATACCATTCAATGCGTCATCTGTCAAGCGCGTCCTCCAAGTGACCGCCTTTCGGGCCTAAGGCCCATCCGAAAAATACAAAAATACACCATTTCAAAAACCTCAAGATCAACACTTGTGAAACGAGGTGAAATACGCTAATTTGTCCATTCACGGAGACCCGTTTTCCGCAGCCTGCTCGTCTCCATACCACCGGTCGGTGACATGAAGACTGTGGAACCTTGAGATTGGCGAAACAGGCAAGATGATTTGCGGCAAAATAATTTAGGGCCAAATGATTAAGGTTAAGATAATCGTAAACGTTCAGAAGTTCCGGGTTTAGGGTTCCGGGTTGAGGACAAAAGCAACAACAGCAAACTGATTCGAACCTGGCACAGGATTTATTTGCCAATAAGCGCTTATTCGAGGGCCAATTCCGTGGCTGGAAGCGACGAATGCGGGCTGGCTGATGGCATATCGATCTTCAGACAGGGATGGCAGAAAGCGAGAAACAACCCTAAACCCCTAAAACTCTGAACCCGTGAGCGGTTACAGATAATCAGGGGCAGACTATTTGAGTCTTGATGTGGTGACATCATGAAATTTGCGGGCATATCGGGTTGCAGGGGGTTGGGGCAGATCGCAGAGGGGATGGCGCTTGCGGTTTTGGGGATGAATCTATTGTACCGATTCTGGACCCTTTTTGATTACAGCCGGCTTGTAGGAGGGTTGTTCATTTTTTTGGGGCTATGTTCTTTGGTTGTGATTCTCTTTCCGAGGCTTTTAAGGGCGTTTGTGTTCTTGTTCGGGGCGTCGTTTTTTCTTTTTGGGTTTCGGGGCTATGATGTTGAGAGTCAGGTGTTTGAGACAGTTGTCGTGTTTGTGGCCGTCACGGTATGCCTAGCAAATATTCGGAATACAGAGCGCGGAACAAGACTCAACTTACAGTTGGTGGGGTTGATGCTCTGCTATATTGGACTTTCGGCGCTGTCGGTGCAGTTGCTGCCAGTGGGGCACATTGTGAAGGATTTCTGGTTGTTTGGTTTGAAAGCGTCGTTCTTGCAGGTGGCGAATGCGCTGCCCGATTCCTGGCTGTATCCGCTGGCGGGGTTGAATCGGCTGCTCCTGTTTTTTGTCTTTGCGCTCGAGGCAGCAAGGGGGAGGGACGCACGGGAGTTGTTCAAGTGGATTTTTGTGGGCATTTTTATAGGGGGGGTATTTTGTGCCTTTGTGGGGTTGCTGGATTATTATGGGGTTATTTTTTTAAGCTGGTATCGACTTGGAACCGTGACAACGCCCGGGGCGCTTCATTCAACCTTTCTCAATAGGGGATGGTTCGCGGAATTCATTTTGATGGTGGTTCCCTTCGTATTGATAGGGTTTATGAGCAAGATCAAAGGGGTCTGGTGGAAAATTCTGCTGCTTGGAAGTCTGGTTCTATGTGAAATTGCGCTGATTTTGGCAGGAGCGCGGGCGGGTTGGGTGTCATATCCGCTGATTTTGTTTATCTGCTGGGTATTTTTTTATTTTTCGAAAGAAGGGAGATTGGAGTCGTTTCAATTCAGGTGGCGGGATATTATCAAGGTCGCCGTGTCGGTCCCGATTACCATCGCCATAAGCTTTTTGCTAATTTTTTGGGTGCTTATGCCACTCACTGATAAACTGCACGAAAAGGAACAAGTTAAGGGGATTTCCAGTGGTTCAACGGCTACGACCAATTTTATAAAGGGACGTGCGGAACAGTTGGTTAAGCCAGGCGGTCGTGTGCCTGCATGGATGCAAGGTTTTGATGTGGGTAGAGAATCCCCTTTGTTTGGTATGGGGTATGAATCCTTTTGCTGGCATGCCAACATATTGTCCGGGCTCCCAGACGCGTATTATACAGTCAACATCGCCAACAAGTTCAACCAGGTATTGGATACCCCTCACAATATTTTTTTCCAATTGTTTGTGAGTGGGGGAGTCGCGGGGCTTTGCTTCTGGGCCTTGGTCATAGGTTACAGTTTGATGATTTTGACGGTGGATTTGATCAGGAACCAGCGGCTGCTGAATATACCTGTTATCATTTCGATTATTAGTTTTCATGCATACGGCGTTTTCCAGAGCATGCAGTATATACCGATGATATGGATGTTTATATTTCTAAATTTGGGATATGCCATGACTTTGGACGAAAAGGTTCTGCCGGAGTGGGTGAGGCGGGTAATGGCTGTGGCGATAAAGGTGATGGTATGTGTGGTTCTGATTGGGGGTGTGGTTTATTTTGTGGGGCGCGGATCGCAGGGGTTGGCTGAGAAATATGGGTTGGCGGTGTATGGGAAGGATCAGGACTGGCACAGGTATCATGGTTTTTATCAAAGTGAGAAAGGGCCGAGCGGGGATTTTCGCTGGTCAGGGAAAAGGGCCCTGATCAAGATGGATGGCGGTGGCTTTGTGGAGATGCGCTTGGATTGCCAGACGCCGGGGGTGGAGAAGGAGCCGGTTACGGTGGATATCCGTGTGGATGATGAGCCGGTGGATCGGCTCGTGTTTGAAGGCACCGGATCGCAGGAGTGGCGGTATTGGGTGAATAGGGAGCAAGAAGCAGGGGGGAAGGGGCATGAAATTCTAATAGAGGTGTCGCGGACGTGGAATCCGAAAAAGTTGGGTATCAGTGCGGATGAGAGGGAATTGGGTGTGGCTGTGGGTCAACTGAAGATTGTGAAGGAGATGCCCAAGGATGGGGTGGGATTTTATGCATGGGAGATGCTGAATGAGCAGACTGCGGAGTGGATGGCGCAGAACATGAGAGGAGAACAGGGTGAGAAGATGAGCGGGGAGCGGGGAGCAGGGAGCAGGGAGCAGGCAGCGGGAGGCGGAGGACAAAAGACGGAAAGAAGCAGCGGGGAGGACGATGGAAAGCGGTTTCGGTGGACGGGGAGGCGGGCGAGCATGCCGATAGCTCGAAGCGGGAAGCTAAAAGGTGAAAGGGGGGAGGTTAGCGTAGGGAGTGAGGGGAAAAAGGTGAAAGGGTTAGAAGGCGAGAAGCGGGTGGTGTTTTTGAGGTGTGGGCATCCGGATATTGACAAGAGTCCTGTGGGTGTAAAGGTGTTGGGCGATGGGGACGTCTTAAGGGAATTGACGGTTGGGGATCATGGGTGGAAGCAGGTGGTATTGAGTGAAGGCGAGTTGGGGGGCAAAACTATCTTGACGTTTGAGGTATCGCGGACATGGAATCCGAAGGCGATGGGGGTGAGCAAGGATAATCGAGATCTGGGGGTGGCAGTGACGATTCCTTGAAAGGTCTCACACAAGGGTGATTTTGTAAGCGTTCAGAGGTTTCGGGTTTAGGGTTCCAGGTTGAGGGCAAAAACAACAACAGCGACCTGATTCGAAGCTGGCGCAGGATTTGTTTGGCAACAAGCGCCCGTTCGAGGGTCTGTTCCGTGGTTGGAAGCGACGAATGCGGACTGGCTGATGGCATATCAATCTTCAGACCTAACCCCCTGAACCTTTGAACCCGTGAACGGTTACGTAATTTTTAAAGGGATGACGCCGGTGGCGGAGGCAAGCCATAAGGACAAATGCAGCAGTGGCGAATCGTTGTGAACCTCCTCAGGCAAATAAAGATATCAAAAGTGTATACCGAGAAAGTATGATAAATTGATGAACCCGCGAATCAAGCTTCTGGTGAACGCCGTCCCCATGGTGAATGTGAACACCGGGATCGGCCGCTATCTGAGGTGCCTGTACACGGAGATGGAGCGGTTGTATGGCGACAGGCTGGAGATCGGTTATTTTGATGGATTCAGGGTCCTATCCAGAATGCCCGGGGGGCCGGCCAACATTAAACAATGGGCGAGGGGTGTGGACCTGTTCTGGGATATGCCGGTTTATCCGGCACTCATTGTGAGGCTCGGGTTCCATTTTATAAGGGAGGCTGTTTTCCGAAGATGCAGCCGGTCGTATGATGTTTACCATGAGGCCGGATTTTTTCCTTTTTCTGTTTCGCCTCGGGTAAGAACCGTCTTTACCATACACGATTTGTCCCTAATCCGGTTTCCGCAGCACCACCCGCGGGAACGGGTGCTTTATTCACGTTTCTTTTTAAGGCGCAGGTGTGATGGCGTGGATCATTTTCTGGCGGTTTCCCAATTCACTGCAAGGGAAATGCGGACATATCTAGGCATTGACCCCGGACGAACAACGATTACTCCCGAGGCCCATGACAATACGATTTTCTATCCCAGATCGGCTGAAGAGATCCGCGACTTCCTTCAAGATCATGCCCTGCCTGAAAAATATTTTCTGTTCGTGGGCAGCGGAGATCCCCGCAAAAATCTGGATGTCATTCCGGAGGCGTTGGAAAAGGCCGGCCTGGGTGTGCCTCTCGTGGCAGCAGGATGGTCGGGGTGGTCCGAAGGGGAGACTTCAGAAGGGGTCATGCCTCTGGGATATGTCAGTGATGAAGAACTGGCACGGGCCTATTCAGGCGCCCTTGGGATGATTTTCCCCAGTATGTATGAGGGGTTCGGGCTGCCTGTCCTGGAGGCCATGGCCTGCGGCTGCCCGGTGGTGACCACGAGAGAGACGAGCCTTCCGGAGGTGGCCGGGGACGCGGCCCTGTATATGAAGCGTCCTCGTGATGTGAATGACCTCGCCGGCATTCTGAGGGACTTGGTTGAAAATCGCGCCATGAGAGACGGCCTCGCAGCCGCAGGACTGGAATGGGCCAGGGGATTTTCGTGGAAAGAAACCGCGCGGCGGACATTTGAGGTGTTCGAGGCGGTGTTGAAATGACAGTTGACCGAAAGATCGTGTTCCACGATTTTTTCAACGCCCCTGACGGTGGAGGGAAGGTGGCGGTCATTCTGTCCAGGTCTTTTCATGCCGACCTGGTGACCGGGCATTTGGATGAACGTGCGTTTTCCCAGGGGTACTTTGACGGAGCGACGCCCAAGAGCCTCGATGCATATCATACCTCGCCTCGCTGGCTTAGATTCTCAAAAATCTTTCAACTCTGGTGGGCATTTGCCCACTTCCCGAACGTAGCTGGGTTATGGACCATCTTCAGCGGATCATTTTCTCCTTTGGCATACAGAAAGATAGCTGGCCGCAAGATCTTTTACTGCCTGACACCGCCAAGACTCCTCTACGACCAGAGGAATTTTATGGTTCGGCAGGTCCCTGTGTGGCAGAGGCCCCTCTTGAGAGGTGTCATGTTTTTATACCGTCTGGCGTATGAGCGGGCCGTGCGCCATATGGACATGATTGTTACGATTTCAGAAACCGTCAGGGAGCGAACCATTAGGTACTTGGGGCATGACAGCCTCGTTGTATACCCTCCCTGCGAAACTGCCCGGTTTCAATGGATGGAGGCGGGTGACTTCTACCTTTCCACGGCCCGGGTGGATCCTCTGAAACGGGTGGAACTGATTGTCAACGCCTTCAAGGCGATGCCCGGCAAGAGACTGGTGGTGGTTTCGGGGGGAGCGGATTTGTCCCGGGTAAAAGGAATGGCGGAAGGGTCTCCCAACATCGAGGTGCTGGGGTGGGTGAATGATGAAACCCTGTGCGATCTGATGGGAAGGTGTATCTCCACCATCTATATCCCGAGGCATGAGGACTTCGGGATCTCGCCGGTGGAGTCGATGGCAGCGGGCAAGCCGGTGATCGGTGTTCAGGAGGGGGCGCTTTTTGAGACGGTAGGGGAGGGGCCGGGAGCGGGGAGCAGGGAGCAGGGAGCAGGGAGAGGGTCGATGATTACGGATTGCGGGGTGTTGGTGCCAAGAGATCCAGGTATAAATGATATTGTTGAAGCGGTGGAGTGGATGACGCCTGAAAGGGCCTTCGGGATGCGGAGGGCATGTGAGGCCCGGGCGAGCCGTTTCGATACAAACGTTTTTCTCCAGAAGATGCGAGACGTGATAGAAGGGCAAGGTTAATTGCATTATGTTTGAAAATGAATCAGCTGTTGCAGGGGAGGCCGCACGGGCGGCCGGAGAGATGTTGATCCATATGCTGGAAGATACCCACCATATTGTGAAGAAAGGGGAGATCGATCTGGTTACAGAGGCAGACCTTGCGGCGGAGAAGCTGGTTTTGGAGATGATTGGCCGGAATTTTCCCCGTGACGCCATTTTGTCGGAGGAGGCGGGGAGGCATGGCGTGGAATCGCCCCGGACCTGGCTCGTCGATCCGCTGGACGGCACCACCAACTATGCACACCGCTTTCCCTTTTTTGCCGTATCCATTGCCCTTGAAGTTGAAGCTGATCGGGTGTTAGGGGTTGTCTACAATCCCTACATGCATGAATTTTTCGAGGCCGCGAAAGGCAAGGGGGCCCGGCTGAATGGTGAGCCGCTCCGGGTTTCTGAAACCGGCAGTTTTCAGGATTCTCTGCTCGCCACCGGGTTTCCCTATGATGTCCACGAAAGACCTGAACGGGTGATGGCCCTGCTTGAAGGGATGCTTGTCAGGGCACAGGGGGTCCGGCGACTTGGTTCCGCTGCGTTGGACCTGTGCTATGTGGCCGCGGGCAGATTGGACGGATTCTGGGAGCAGGACCTCAAGCCCTGGGACACGGCGGCCGGAGAGATCATCGTCAGGGAGGCCGGGGGGAAGGTGACCACCTTTGCCGGGAAACCCTATACGCCCTACTTGGAGAGTGTTCTGGCCTCCAACGGTCTCATCCATGACGACATGCTGGAGGTGGTTAAGCGGTGAAGGGGGGAGCAGGGAGCAGGGGGCAAAGGATGAAAACCGGGGAGGGTGGGATGATCAGGAGGGTTGGATGAACAGTGCCTCAACCTCGTCGGGCGGAAGGCCTTGAATCCGGATTCTTTTTGTCCTGGATCGTTCTCCTGATACAATTTGAATCTTAGCCTTGGGAAGACCCAATCGTTTGGCAAGTAAGGTTATCAGGGCCTTATTGGCCTTTCCTTCGATGGCCGGGGAAGTCAGTTTGATCCTGTAGACGTCGTCCTGCTTTCCCACGATTTCATTTCTGGAGGATCGGGGCAGGACCCTGATGTCGAGGGTGGTTTGGGGGCCAACTTCCAAAATGCTCGAGGTCTCCCCCTGTCATCCGATTCGGGCTGCCATTTCCGCCAGGCTCCGGACCAGAAAGGATTGAATGAAGATGATGGCCAGAATGACGAGGATGGGGGAGAGATCGATCCCGCCCAGATTGATGGGGAGTCTCCTCCGTATCTGATACAGGACCGGCTCGGTCACCGATGTCAGGAAACGGACAATAGGGTTATAGGGATCCGGATTGACCCATGAGATCACTGCCCGTGCGATAATGATCCACATGTAAAGGGTCAAACCGATATCAATGATTTTAGCCACAGCGGTCAGGAAATTACCGATTACGAACATGGAATCAATTCCTCCTCAGATTCTTCTCACCCGTTACGATAGAGCCCACAGAGGTCATGGAGATATCCTTGACGCCCGTGTAAAAAGTCCTTTTTACATGGATTTAGGAAATTAGGAATTCCGAATGAGTTTAAACAGCTATCGCTAAGGATAACGCTATTCAATCCGTACTTTCCGACTTTTTACGAGATCATCAAACTTTGTTTGCTTTCAAACCCCCCTGTGCCTCTGTGAACTCTGTGAGAGATCACTCATCTTAAATGCAGTCAGGATGCCGTGGCATTTGCAGGATGTCCCCAGTATCCACATCCCGGCGCCGTCGGTTATGACCCTTTCTGCCGTTTCCCTCAGATCTCCGGCCTTGTATCCCCCCAATCCCGGGGCAAGCTGATGACTGCGTATAATATGCACTCGGAAGGGAGGGAGTTGGAG
>ENA-OSEO01006606-OSEO01006606.1-sediment-metagenome-genome-assembly--contig:-NODE-6606-length-10295-cov-6.110296_pt1 | contig 10295 bp, 10 predicted proteins | sample MGYA00237883_ERZ534232 | MGnify/ENA metagenome assembly ERZ534232
TACATGGTGCCGCAGGCGGCAAACAGGGCCCAGGTCAAGGTACGGCTTTGGTATTTTTTAGCGAGAAACTCGTTGCCGATTAGCACAATGACCAGGCCGACCACCACAAAAAAGGTGTGAATCGAACCGGAACTCTTAAAATAAAAGACTACCAGGGCACTGAACAGGCCGCCGAAGAAGAATTGGATTAGAAAGTTGAACCAGTTATTCCACTGGGGTTTTACCTCGCGCACCAGGAGAATGAGAATAAGCCCGGCCCCGAAATAATAGGTGGTGAGAACCAGGAGGTCAAAAAAGGAAACCACCCGACCCATCGTCACGGAATCCCAGGTAAAACCGCAAAAAAAAGCGATGGCCGGCAGGAACCGGCGAATGACATTAAGTCGAGGCTCAAACTGCTCAAACAGTGTCTTAAACTTCTTATTTGACGGCAATTTCATACGTGACCGGTTTAAAGTCCAATTAATTTTCATACAAGGTTTATTGGATCGGTTTGCGAAAGTCAAGATTATCAATGGCTGTGATTTAAGGGAGGGATACCCCAAATTAAGGTCATATATGACCATTTGGCTGAATATGACCCTTTTCTATCTGGCGGCTAATGCGTGCCCTGAAAGTTCTTTCCAGACTAATTGTTCATTAAAATCAGAATGATGGGTGACGTGGCCCCGGGTGTTAGAAACCTGGCACAAATTTTGAATTAAGAAGTAGTGAACAAATATCTTGTTCTTGTCAAAGGAGGGGCATGGAAATGAACCATTCGACAGGTGATAAAACCGGAGAAACTGCGGCAGAGATCCAAGGTTCGGAGACGTCAACCGGTTTCGAGAATGTCAAAAATATCATTGCCGACAAGTTTCATACCGTTGCTGAAGCGCTATCCGAAAAAGCAAGAGATCAGGGGGCGCAATGCGATATGGCTCAGTATGGGAAACTGGCATCCGAGTGGTTGGACCAATCAGCCGAGTATGTTCGGCAGTTCGACCATAAGCAGGCCGATGCCAAGGTCCGAGAATATGTCAGGCATAACCCGGGATCCAGCCTCCTGATAGCTGGAGCAGTCGGCCTGCTTATCGGAGCGATTTTGCTGCGCAGGTAAAGAGGCTGTTTATCCCAATGAACCATAAAAATGACCCTACAACACAACGCGATTCCATCACTGCACTGTTGGGACAGATTGCCGACAACGCGACCGCGGTATTTCACGACGAAATAGCGTTCGTGATCCAGAAAATTCGTGAAAAGATAAGGGCGGCTCACAGCGGAATCCTGACAGTCGCAACCGGAGCGGTAATCTGTTTTGGCGCATTCATGTCTCTTTGCGCTGCATTGTTCATCGGACTCAGCGCTTATATGGCCCTGGTCTTTGCGGCGCTTGTCACTGGAGCAGTGCTTGCTTTAATCGGTGTCTTCATTGCCGTCATCGGCTACAGGCAAGTGAAGAAATCGATCCTTAAAACATAGAAGACATTTGCAAACACCGAAAAGGAGAACAAAGAATGGCTGCAAGAGAGTATCCCGATAACATAAAGGAAGCGGATGTCGAGCGCAGCACCAAAGACATTCGGCGCGATATAGCCGAAAAAGAAGAGAACATTTCCAAGACAGTCGATCAAATCGGCGAGCGTATCAAAGAGAAACTGGATTGGCGCGAATATGTAAAAAGCTCTCCATACTGGGCGATGGGGGCGGCCGCCGGCCTTGGCTATCTTGCCTCGCGGATGTTCCTGACACGCATTACTCCCATGGAGCGAATCAGGGATTCGATTGCCAGGGAAGTTCGCGACACGCTGAGTGGTCCGCTTGTCAGAGCCGCCGGCTCCGGTCTCATCAAGATGACCCTGATGGGTATTGCCACGAAGGCGGCCGCCGGCTGGATAAAGAATGCAACCTCGTCGGATGCGGCAAACGGATGCGCCGGGATTCAACCGCAAGCAGGACCTGGTTCAACCGTCAGCCCGAAAGGAGAATAACATGGATATCGAAAATAACAAAAACGAAACCCCCAGGGAGCAAATAGCAGGAATACCCGGCAGCCAGAGCGCTACTGCTCAGAGCGTCCCGGAACACGGCGCTGAGGTTCACGGGCAGGCGCAGCAGACTGCAAACGATGTTTTTAATAAAACCGCCCAGGCGGTAAGCGATACTTATAAGCAGGCCCAAAGCTATCGTATAAAAAATCCGGGCAAGACAATTCTTCTGGCATTAGGGATAGGTATAGGATTGGGCTTACTCCTGGGGGCAAGCTCTCGCCCCTCGCGTACCGGCCGGATTGCCAAGCCCGTGGTAAACGCGCTCTCCGACATCGCTCTGGAGTTTTTCCGTTAAACCTTCCCATCCCTTTACCAGACGCAATGTACCAAGGCGCTAAGCCGGGCACATCGAAGTTATGCCCCCTTCCTTCCGCGCATCGAGCGGGATCTCATCATTGTCGGTCGTCGTGGATACCCTGCAGTTGCATAAAAAACATGACAGGGCAGACTGAAAAATTGTTGCTTGATCCGTTTGCATTGCTTACAATGTATGGCAGTAAACAGGATTCAAGGAGGGTCGATATGTCCACAGTTGATATTACCGGGTGCTTGGCGCGGTATATGGCGCAAGCGCGCAGGCAGAGTCTTGCGCCGCACGTGGCGCGGGAAGCCAGGCATCGCATCCTGGATACGCTGGCCGCAATGGTGTCGGGAGCCCGTCTCAAACCCGGAGAGATGGCAATCCGGTTTGCGCAAGACCAGAGCGGGGTCGCGGAAGCGTCCATTCTGACTACCGACATCCGGACGTCGGCCGTCAACGCCGCCCTGGTCAACGGCATGTTCGCCCATGCCGACGAAACCGATGACTTCGAGCCGATAACCAAAGCCCACCCCGGCAGCGCCGTCGTACCCGCGGCCCTCGCAATGGCCGAACGCGAGAGGCGTTCGGGAGCGGAACTGCTCAACGCGGTCACACTCGGCTATGACGTCTGCTGTCGTTTTCTCCTGGCACTTGAACCCAACCTGGTGCGCGCGTCGCACCGCAGCGCCGAGGGCACCAGTTCCACTTTAGGCAGCGTAGCCGCCGCAGCCTCATTGGCCCGGCTGGATGAAAAGGGAATGCGTTATGCGCTCTCGTACGCCGCCCAGCAGGTCTCCGGCATCTGGAGCTGGGTCCGCGATGCCGAGCACGTTGAAAAAGCTTTTGACTTTTCCGGCATGGGCGCCCGCAACGGCGTCACTGCGGCCATCATGGCCCAGTTGGGGTTTACCGGCGTCTGGGACGTGCTGGACGGCGAACACAATGCGCTTGATGCCCTGTCCGCCGATCCCCGTCCGGAGGAAATGGCAGCCGAACTGGGAAGCCGCTATTTCGTCACCGAAACCGCCATCAAGCCCTTCTCCGTAGGCTATCCGATTCAGGCTCCTCTGGACGCGTTTCTCTGGCTCCGGCGCGAGCATGGGCTCAGCCTGAACAACGTCGAGCGGATCGTCCTGAAACTCCCGGAGGACGGCGCCCGCATCGTCAATAACCGCTCCATGCCGGATGTCAATTGCCAGTATATCATCGCCGTCGCCCTGGTAAAAGGGACCGTCTCATTTGCGGACAGCCATTCCTACGAACGCATGGCGGATCCGGAAGTGCGCGCCGCCAAGGAGCGCGTGGAACTGGTGGCCGATCCGGCACTCATGGATCCGGCCGCACCGCGGAGCGGCCGGGTGGAAGTAACGCTCCGGGATGGACGTACCGTCAGCCGCTTTACACGCCACGCTCCGGGCACCAAGGAAAATCCGCTCGATACGGAGCAGGTGAGCGCAAAAGCGCGGCTTCTGATGGAGCCGGTGCTGGGGCCCGAAAAGACGGAAGAAGTTATCCGCCGGGTGAACGCTCTGGAAGAGCTGGACGATGTGTGCACCCTGCTGCCGTTCCTGACCCGCTAAAACTTTTCCCGTCCGGTGCGCAAGGACGGCCGCACTATTGCAACGGCTGCAAGCAACGGTGAGAACGCCGGTGCGATGTCCAAGTCAGGACCCGACCGGCCGAACGGTTTAAGTACCCATTTCCTTTAACTGCTCCCGCAGCCCGCCGATCCGGCTTTCGAGTGTTTTAAACCGCTCCTGTCGCTGGGCGATATTCTCTTTTTCAGCACGGACAAACCGGCTGTACGGCGCTACCGCATCTTCGATGCGCTGAACACCCCGCCGCATTTCATGTTCGAACTGCTCCGCAAGACCGGTCATCAGCCGGCTTTTTAATTCCGCCAGCTTTTGCGAGAGCTGCCTTTTGGCCTTCTGCCGGCGCGCCGGCAGGATCAGGAGTCCCAGGGTTACCGCCGCCAGACCCGCCAGGATACCGGTAACGTCCGCCCAGGCCGTGTGAACCAGCACGGCAATCGCCGTTCCCAGGCCGGCTCCTCCGAATCCGACCAGGCCGGTGTTCAGAACCGCTTCGCGGGCCGATATGGCCAGCTTGGCAGCTTCTTTTTCCCTGCTGTAACCGGCTACGGCCTGGCGCGTGGCCAGCCCGATGGAATCGACCAGACGCTTGCGATCATATGCCAGAGTACCATCCCGGGGACCGGTCTGTCCCACAACCCGATCGGCATGCTGCCGGCGACGACTTTCCAGATGCTCAGCCACGGACGTCCACTGCCGCAAGTCCTGTTCCACCAGCCAGTCAATCAGTTCACTGACACGCCCCTCGATCTGGCGAGGGGTATCCGCCACAACCTCTTTTTCAAAGACCTGCTGCATTCTGGTGGTGCGAATCAGATCGACCATCCGACCCAGCCGGATCATCTCATCAAAAAATTCATTGCCGCGCCGTTCCATTTCAGACAACAGCATCTCAATTTCGCCCAGGCGGGCTTTGAAATTGCGCTGCATGTCATCGCGGTAGACCGCCATTTGACGGTCGATATCATCCAGAACGGCAATGTCTTCGCTTAGGCCTTCCAGCTCCCGGCGGCAGCCGTCAAGCTGCTGCCGGATCAGCTTCTGCCCGACCCCCAGCGGATTGAACAGTTTGAGTTGAAAACGGCTGGCGTCTTCCAGGGTTCTAAGAATATAGGTTTCGAGCGCTTTAAACCCGCCCGGCGCCCCGGGGTCCGGCGTGCCGATTTTGCTCTGCAGCGCTTTTCGTGCTGAAACCGCAAAAATCACAGGGGTTTCACCCATCAGACGGTTAACGGCCGTCTGAACAAAAATGGTAACCTTTTCAGTCTCGGCAGGCGTCAGAATATCTATTTTGTTGATAACCAGTACGATTTTCTTGCCCCAGGATTTGATCTTTTCCAGAAAAGCCCGCTCGCTTTCGGTAAAGGGACGGTCCGCCGAAGTAATAAACAATACCAGATCGCTGCGGGGTACAAATTCGGAGGTCAGGATTTCATGCTCGCGCTGAATGGCGTTGGTACCGGGTGTATCCACGATATTGGTATGCTGCAGCAGCGGTATCGGTGCTGTCTGAAGCCATACGCCGCGCTCCCCCGGCCGGCTGCCAAGGGATCCCCCGTATTTTAAAAGATGGATCCGGCTGGTGGTGGGGGTTACCCCTTCAGCCTGAATTTTTTCCCCCAGGAGGGCATTGATAAACGCGCTTTTGCCCGAGTTGAATTCTCCGACCACCACCAGCATAAACAGCTCATCCAGCTGGGAAATCGAATCCGCCAGGGCCGTCCGGTCCGTTTCCCCGGCGCCGGATTGTGCCAGGGTCTCGCGCAGGTCGCCCAGAATATTGCGGGTTTCATTCAAGAGAGCTTCTTTTGCATTATCCAGGATCATCATTTCACTCCGAGGCGTTTCATTATCATCCGTGCTTCCGGAAGTTTAGAGAATGCGGAATGCGGAGTCAAGAACCATTGCAAGGCACCCTTTTCATTTTATGAACCGGTTGATTTTTTAGGCTACATGATTTAAACAGTCCATTATGAAACAAGATTGCCGCTACGGCAGTCGAAATTAAAATGGGAACTGCCGCAGGTTGATGCATTTATGAAGGAATCCATTAATATGCATGAATTTCAGCCTTTTCATGATATCATTACCGATCCGTTCGACTATGCCCGCAACTGGAAAGAAACGCACCGCCGTAAAATCGTCGGACACTTCTGTTCCTATACCCCCGAGGAAATCATCCATGCGGCCGGCGCCCTGCCGTTTCGAATTTTCGGGTCGGGTGAGGCCGTCTCCCTTTCAGACGAACACCTGCAGGCCTATAGCTGCAGTTTCGTCCGCAGCGCTCTGGCCGACGGTCTTTCCGGCAAGCTGGACTTTTTGGACGGGACGGTCTTTCCGCACACCTGTGATACGATCCAGCGGCTTTCCGATATCTGGCGCATCAATTTAGGCATGGGTTTCCATACGGATATCGGGCTGCCGGTGAAAATCGACACCGACAGCGCCGGGGAATATCTGAAAAGTGTTTTTAAAAAATTTAAAACCGAACTGTCCGAAAACCTGGATTACACCATCACAACCGCAGATCTTAAAAGCGCAGCCCATCTATACAACCGGTTGCGCCGCGATATGCAGCGGATATCCGACCTCCGGCGCGAAAATCCCTCAATAATCAGCAGCAATGACCTGCAGGCGCTCACAAAGGCATCCATGATCATGGACCGGGAGGCGTTTTCACAAAAATTAGCGGCCGTCGTCAATGGACTGACGGAAAAACAGACCCGTCCGGATAAATCCCGGAAGCGGCTGGTCCTCTCCGGCGGCATTTGCAACATACCGTCCGTCCATACACTCATCGAAGACTGCGGGGCTGCAATCGTCTGGGACGACAACTGCAGCGGAGCCCGTTATTTTGAGGGATCCATCGACCCGGACGGCGATATCATCGAATCCATCGCCCAACGCTATCTCGAAAAAATTGAGTGCCCGGCCAAGCACGCCGCTCTGTTTCGCCGCGGCGACGCCCTCGTGAACATCGTCAAAACCAACCGGGCCGATGGGGTCATCTTTTTGTTTTTAAAATTCTGCGATCCGCATGCCTTTGATTACCCCTATATCAAGGAACTGCTGGACAAGGAGGGCATTGCCAGTATGCTGCTTGAATTGGAAATGCCCCTGCCCTCCGAAGAGCAGCTCAAAACAAGATGCCAGGCGTTTCTGGAAACCTTGGCGTAAAGCGGGATAAAAGCATGAACACTGAGCCGAAGCCGATTGATCCTGAAAAGGAAAAACGGAAAATCAAAGCCGTCGGCAGGATGAAAGAAATCATGACGGGCTATTATATTGAAGCCAAAACGGCCGAACAGTCCGGCAAAAAAATCGCCTGGATCACCAGCGGCGGACCGGTTGAACCGCTTATCGCCATGGACGTCATACCGGTTTATCCTGAAAACCACGGCGCCATGATCGGCGCTGCCAAAATGGGATCGGACCTGTGTGAGAAAGCGGAAGCCATGGGATATTCCCGGGATCTGTGTTCTTACGCCCGGGCCGATATCGCCTGTGCGCCCATCAACGGGGGGCCCATCGGCGGGCTGCCCAAACCGGACATGCTGGTGTGCTGCAATAATATCTGCGGCACGGTTTTAAAATGGTATCAGGTACAGGCCCGCCATTTCCGGGTGCCGCTTTTTATTTTCGACACCCCCTTCTGTCATACGGAGTTTTCGGCCGAAGCCCGCCGCTACGTGCGCCGGCAGGTAGATGAATATGTCGCATTTCTTGAAGGCGTCTGCGCCCGCAAAATCGACCTTGAGCGCATGCATCAGGTCGGTCGCCTATCGCTGGCAGGACAGCGCCTGTGGCAGGCGGTTCTGGATACCAGCATGCACAAACCTGCGCCCATGAGCGCCTTTGACGCTTTTTTTCACCTGGCGCTGATCGTCACCCTGCGGGGCACCCAAACGGTGGTGGATTACTACACGGCGCTGCTGGCGGAAATGAAGGAACGGATTGAAAACCGCATCAGCGCGGTTCCCAAAGAAACCTACCGGTTGTTATGGGACAACCTGCCGATCTGGTACCGCACCCGCTGGATGTCGGATAAGCTGGCAGCCCATGAAGCCTGCCTGGTGGCCGATACCTATACCTCGGCCTGGTGCGGAACGATGAAATATATTGATGAAAACGACTTTTTAGGCAGCATGGCCGAAGCCTATTCCCGCATTTACCTGAACATCGGCGTGGATGAAATGGCTCAAAACGTCATCGCCATGATCGACAAATACGCTGCCGACGGGATCGTCATGCATTCCAACCGAAGCTGCAAGCCGTATTCATTCGGCCAGTATGATATCCGGAAAATCATCCAACAGCAGCGGGACGTGCCGGTATTATTGATCGAGGCCGACATGGTGGACGAGCGCAGTTTTGCAGAAAGCCAGATTGATACCCGCATCGATGCGTTTATGGAGATGCTGAAATGATTACCGTGGGTATCGACGTCGGCTCCATCACCACCAAGGCGGTGGTGCTGCGGGATGGAAAAATAATCGCGGAAAAAATTGCGCCGACCGGCTATCAGCCCCAAGCTGCGGCCGAAATGGTTTTTGCGGAAGTCCTTTCCGCAGCGATGTTGCCGGCTGACGATGTCACCACGGTCGTCGCCACCGGCTACGGCCGCAGCCGGGTCTCCTTTGCGGGGCGGTCCGTAACCGAAATATCATGCCATGCCGCCGGCGCCAATTTTCTCTCCCCCGCCGTCCGTTCGGTTATCGACATCGGCGGCCAGGACAGCAAGGCGCTTGTGATGGATGCAACCGGCCGCGTCAAGGATTTTGCCATGAATGACAAGTGCGCCGCCGGCACGGGCCGTTTTCTGGAAGTCATGGCCGGCGCGCTGGGGGTCGGGCTGGATGCGTTCGGCCCGATTTCGCTCACGTCCGAAGCCCCCGCCGTCATCAGCAGCCTGTGCACGGTGTTTGCCGAATCGGAAGTCATCTCGCTGATTTCAAAAGGCGCCCGGCGGCGGGACATCATCGCCGGGATCCACGCCGCCGTTGCGGCAAGGGTGGTGGCCATGGCCGTCCGCATCGGTCTCACGCCGCCGGTCATGATGACCGGCGGCGTGGCCAAGAACATCGGCGTCGTCAAAGCCATCGAGGCCAGAATCGGAAGTTCCGTCATCGTCTCAGCGAAAGCGCAACTGACAGGCGCCATCGGCGCTGCGCTGATTGCCGCAAGGCCGGGTTCAAGCCAGGGGTCAGGGATCAGAAGCCAGGGGTCAGAAGAACCGTGAACCGTGAACTGAGGGTATAGCCATGCTCATCGATCAACCGGGATATGTTACCGAAAAAATAATCTTACTGGGCCGCAGAGAGTCCTGTGTCTATCTTCTGAAAGGCCGGAATGAATATGCCCTTCTGGGAGGCGGCATGGTATCGATCGTACCGGATGTGCTCGCACAGATCGAAACCTTTAAAATCGATGAAAACAAAATCCGGCGCATGATCGTCCTGCATTCACACTTTGACCACTGCGGCATTATTCCCTTTTTCAAAAAACGCTGGCCCTGGGCCACGGTAACCGCTTCGGGCCGGGCCGCAGAGATGCTGTCTTCCCCAAAGATTATTCAGTCCATTGCATTTCTGAATGAGATGCTGCTGGCCCGCTACGGACTCGAAAAAACCGCCGGGGAAATGGGACTTGACTTCAACGGCATTGCAGTGGAAGCCGTGGTTGCCGGCGGCGATAGGCTCCCCTGTGATGAACTGACTCTTGAAATCATCGACGTTCCCGGCCATTCCTCTTGTTCAGTGGCCGTCTACGTGAAAGCGCAAAAGGCCCTGTTTGCTTCGGATGCCGGCGGAATTCCGGCCGGCGACTGGATCTTTACCGCCGCCAACTCTAATTTTGACCAGTACCAGCAAAGCCTGCGGAAAATGGCGGAATATGCCGTTGATGTTTACCTGGCGGAACATTACGGCGCTCTAACCGGTTCGGAAGCGCGTGATTTTCTGCGGCGGTCCATGGATTTTGCCGGTGAGACCCGCGCGTTGCTGGAAGCTTCCTACGCCCGTACCGGAAACGTAAAAGAGAGTTCAGCCGAAATAACCGATCTCTTTATGGAAAAAATCCCCGGAGACCTGTTGCCGAAAGAGATCATCGCCCTGGTGGTCGGTCAGATGTTTAATTATATTGCCAAACAAAAGGCCAAAGGATAGTGGCTATAGGCTGAAGGTAAAAGTAAGGGGAAATTTTAAACCGTGAACCGTGAACCCCTGAACCGTGCACCCCTGGACCCCTGGCTTTAACTTTACTGCAGCTTCAGCACTTCAAACGTATTGTCCGCCAGATCGACGACCAGCAGCCGGTTTCTCAGGAGGGTTTCCTTTTTCAGCAGCACCTTAACGACTTCGGATGTTT
>ENA-OSEO01006608-OSEO01006608.1-sediment-metagenome-genome-assembly--contig:-NODE-6608-length-10293-cov-4.849745_pt1 | contig 10293 bp, 7 predicted proteins | sample MGYA00237883_ERZ534232 | MGnify/ENA metagenome assembly ERZ534232
GTATCGAACTCCTTCTGAGTTCGAGTTTGATTATTCATAAGCCATTTCTCGTGTCTATTTTTCTGGGGAAAGCTCAAAATTGTTTTGTTCCCTACAAAGGGGGGATCATGAACGATGATAATGCCGTGAAAATGGTCGGGCATCACGATTGCGGCATCGAGGGTTATTTGTTGATATCGAACGGGGAGAGATTTCCAAACCTCCCAAACCATTAACCCAAACTGATTGCAATGCATTTGCCCGTTCTTGATGAACCCAAATAACGATTCGTGATTTCTTGTACATGTCGTAATAAAATATGCCCCCGAATCTGAATAGTCAATTTCAGGATGCCGGAGAGAGTTTTTACGTCTTGGCTTCTGAATACTTTGTTGTGTCATCTTGAAATTCCCCGTTTCACAAGATGAATATGATCCTCAAACCTCTTGCGACAGCATACTTAATTGGTCGGCGAGGTTGATGAAATCGGCGGCCAGCCAGATGTGCCCGGAGCGCAGGGGATATTCGCCGTGCAGTTGGTCTTTCCAGCGCGCGGGGATGGCGTCAAGGCCGTAGATGGCGCCGGCGATGGCGCCCGCCACGCAACCGGCAGTGTCAGCGTCCTCGCCGAGGTTGACGGCCTGCACCAGCGCCTCTTCAAAAGAGCGCGTAGTATAGACGGCCCAAAGGGCGCTTTCAAGAGTACACAGCGCCCAATCGCTGTTTTTCAGGTCTTCCCTCTGGCGCATGGGTGCCAGTTCAACCGCGCGCTTCATCTCGTCCGAGAAGCTGACTTGCCGTATAGATTCCGACACAGCCGCGCGCAGCACCGCGTCCGGATGGGATGTGCCCTCGCGCAGGACGATCTTTTGCAAGACTAAATTCAAAAAAATGGCCGCGTTGACCGCGTCAGGGTGTTTGTCGGTGACCTCCGATTGCAGACGCGTCTCGGCCACCAGCAAGGCCTGGTTTTGCCAGCGCGCCAAAGCCAAGGGCCAGCAGCGCATCAGCGCCCCGTTGGAAGGCTCTTCCGTCTCATTTTCAAGAACGATCTGGGCGGCCTCCTCCCAGGAGGTACCCTGCGCGATCATCCTGAGCACACGGGCGGTGTGCATACCCACGTCCGAGGGACGGCTTTGATACCAGGCAGTGAAACGCCCGGCCAGGTCATGACCATCGAGCGGACTGCTGACCAAAAGGCTTTCCGCCAGCGCCAGGGCCATCTCGGTATCGTCCGTGAAGGTGCCGACGGGCAAGTCTCCCGCCCGCATTTCGGTGATCAGATTGAAGGGTGAAGAAGGGGGTTTAAATTCGAGGGACATGCCGAGGGCGTCTCCCACGGCAGCCCCAACCGCAATACCGCGTAATCGATCAGATGAACTGCTCATAAAATCGCTGAACCTTTTGGCGCGCGATAGAAATATCCGCCTGGTCACGGATCAACTCACGGTTGTGCGCGGCCGCCCCGGAACGCAAAGCGGAATCTTCCAGCGCCGTGAGGATAGCCCGCGCTAAAGCAGTGGAATCCTGCGGATCTACCAGCAGTCCGTTCTCGCCGGGCGTGATCCACTCGCGGATGGATTCCAGGTCCCCGCAGACGGGCAGACAGCCCAGGGCCATGGCTTCCAACAGCGAGTTGGGGGTGCCGTCGTGTTCGCTGACCGAAACGGATACCCGCGATTGGGCGGTCTCGCGCCAGAGTTCGTGCTGGTTGAGCCAGGGCAGCAGTTTGACGTTGGCGGCAATGCCCAACTGGTCGACCCATTTCTGCGCTTCTGATTGCCCTTCCATCGAGGCGCACAGGAACTGCACCTCCGGACGTTTTGCCAGCACCAGCGGGACTGCCTTGAAAAAGGTGTCGGTACGCGTGTAGGAACGCAGTCCGCGCGGATTAATAACCTGCGGCGGTTCAACGGGTTTGATGCCGCTTGCCACTTCCTGCAATTCCTGCAGGTCGAGGCCGCCGTTGCCGGGTACGACGAGGCGCGGTTTGCGCGGGTCGAAACCCCAGGTGAGCGCCAGTTCCGCGTCACGGCGCGTATCGGACATCAACCCGTCCGCGCGCCGCAGGGCGCTGCGTGTCAGCCCCGACATGCGCGACGTAGAAGGTGCGTGCAGGGTCAGGTCGTTGCCCCAGGTGGACAGGATGACGGGAATGTTTGCGGGGGTTGAGGCGGCCAGCATGCCCTCAAAGGGGATGCGCAAGGCATGCACAAGCTGCGGTTTTTCAGCGGTGAGGATGTCGAGATACTCCCCGACGTGGCGATTGAGCATCCACGGGCCGAGCAGGTGGCGCAGGCGCTGGGCCGCGGGTCGGAAGCGCCCGATCAGGCGTTTGAGCGGATTGCCGGCGCCCGATCCGGCCTGTCCGCCGCCCTGGGCGGCAAAAGCCAGCGGCAGTACGTGGAATCCGGCCAACCCCGGGAGGGCTTCGCAGGGGTAGGAAGACAGCAGCACCAGTTCGTGATTCAGGGGCTGCAGCATGGAGATCCAGCGGCGGGTGATGGGACTGCGTCCGTCGGCAATCAGCAGGATTTTCATAATACAGATTTTATCGCCTTTGCGAATGTTTCGACCATGGCTTCAAGATTGACCTCTTCGGCTACGATGCGGTAGGATGCCTTTCCCATGGCGCGCAGCTTCTTCACGTCCGAGAGCAGGGCAGTCAAGACTTGCGTCAGAGCTTGCGGGTCTGACGAAGACAGTACGCGCCCGTTCTCGGGGCGCACCAGTTCACCCTGAGTACCGTCCGCCTGACCGACGACCACAGGCAGGGCGTGCGCCATGGCTTGCTGGACGGCCAGACCGCCCGTGCCGGGCAGCACGAACAAGTCGGCCTTGTTGAAATACGGGTCCAATTCAACGCCGCGTTTGGCGCCGACAAAGCGCGCGGCGGGGTAATCCTGTTTTGCCATTTTCTCGAAAGGTTCGCGGTCGGGTCCGTCCCCTACGACGACCAGTTCAGGCTGCAGGGCAGGCGGCAGCGCAGCACAGGCCTTGAAGAGCACGTCCAGTTTCTTGCGCTCCTGCAAGCGTCCGACAAAGAGCAGCCGGGGTTTGTTCTCTATGAATTTCAACGGTCTGTCGACGGCAGGTTGTGCGGGTTTGGGCGCGACGGCATTGGCGGCCACAAAGACCCTGTCCGGTCTGATGCCGGCGGCAACATACTGCTCGGCGCCGATGCTGGAATAGGCGATCACAGCATCCAACGAATTGAGGAAACGCCCGCGCAATGCGGATTCGATCCTGCCCGCGGGCGGAGCACCCAGGCCCCAGCCGATCACGGGCATGTTACGTTCATGCATCCATCTCACGGCGAAGGGCGTGGAAAGGTAGCGAGGGTTGGCTTCCACGATCAACACGTTGGGCTGCCAGCGTTCCAGCCAGCGGATCAATCCCTGCTGGATGCAGAAATAGGTGCGTCCCTGCGAGATATGCAGGTTGCGGCCGGCCTGGTAATTGCCGCCCTGCAGTTGGGCGGCGGTCTGGATGGCTTCCTCCGGGCGGGGGTATCCACTGAAGAGGCTGATGAACCCCTGCAGGCAGGACTGTCCCAGCAAATTGAAGAAGGGCGCGCGGTATTCCGGGAAGACGCGCTGCTGCAGGCAGACCCTGGCGGGGATGAGCGTTGTCATGCCGCCACCACCTGAACCTGTGAACCGTTGGGGGTCTTGGTCACTTCAATACGGGCCGAAAAGGCGTCTTTGAGTTCTTCAAGATGGGTAATGACGATGATCCTGGCAAATTTGTCGCGCACAAAATTGATGGCTTCGATCAGGCGTTGACGTCCTTCGGCGTCCTGGCTGCCGAAACCCTCATCGATGACGAGCGTCTGCAGGCGTGCGCCCGCACGGCTGGCCAGCATGCGGCTCAAGGCCAGGCGTACGGCAAAATTGATGCGGAAGGCTTCACCGCCGGAAAAGAGTTCGTAGGCGCGTTCTTCAGCCGAGGAACTGATAATTATGTCGAGGGTTTCCTTGCGGTCTTCGCGTTTGGCGTCGCGGTATTCACGCTGGGTCACAAAACTCAGGCGCATCAAGCCTCCGCTTAACTGGTCCAGCACCTCGTTAGCGTGCATTTCGATCTCGGGAAGCGCCTGTTCGATCAGGAGCGCCGGAATACCGTCCTTGCCGAAGGCCTTTTCAAGCATCTTCAATTGGGCAATGTCATTGAGGATTTTCAATTTTTCTGCTTCTTTGGCGGACTTTTGTTCCCTGACCTGCTTCAGTACGTCCACGCGGTTGCGGGCGTAGCCCACCCTGGTGAGCAGGTTATTGACCTCTTCCTGCAGATCACGCTGGCCGCGTTCCATGCCGGCCAGATCGGGCGTTTCGGCCGCGCGTTTCTCATAGTCCTGGCTGCCGTCGCGGAATTCCTGACGCATTTTCTGTAGATGGGCTTCGGCGGCATCCATGGATTTTTCAAGCGACTCGATCTCGCGTTCAAGAGGCGCCAGCGCGGATCTGGCCTGATCGAGGCCGTTCTTTTGCTCCTGAAAGGTGCGGGCTTCGGCTTCGGCGGCTTTCAGTTCAGCGTGAGCGGACGCGTCATAACCCAGTTTCTTCAGTTCAGCGTCAAGGGCATCCAGTTCCTTTTGGGCTTCTGTTGCGTAGTCTTCCTTTTCAACCATACCACGCAGGTTTTCCAAACGGGACAACCCGTCATTTTGCCATTTTTCAAGTTCGGCTTGCGCACGTTTTAACTCTGCAGATTTTGAATCAAACAAACGCTGCTGTAATTTCAGTTCAGCTTCCACGCGCTGCAGCGAACCCAGGGAGGTTTCCTTCTCGCGGAAATCCGTCTCGCATCCTTCGAGGATTTTCAGATTGCGGCGGTAAACCTCGGCTTTGGCGGTGCCGCGCGCGGTGAGGTCGTCAATGATGCGCTGGCGATCCTCCGGTTCGAGGGGCTTCTCGCAGGTTGGGCAGGCCGCTCCAGCGGCTTCACGCAGGGTCTTGCGGCGGGATTCCAGGTCGTCCATCTCGGCTTTTAACACGGCGTTTTCCGCCTGGGCGCGCGCCTTTTCTTCGCGGATTCCCTTTACGTCCTCTTCGAGAACGGAGCGCAGGGCAAGCTGACTTTCGCAAGCCTGGATGGTCTGCTCGCTCTCTGCGACCTGCTGCGTCAATTCAGGCAACCCGGTCTCAAGCGTTTTGATCTCAGCTTCACGAGCAGTCAGGGACTTAAGTTCGGCCTGCACGGCCGCACGTTCGCTTTCGATCTTCAGGAGCGGCTGCTGTCGTTTGAGTTCGAACTGATGGAAATCCGCCGCGATGGCATCCATGGCGGTCAGCTTCTTCTGCAAATCAAGCCAGCCTTTGTAGCCTGCCTGAATCTCGTTCTCACTTTCAAGCTGCACCCTGAACTGGCGTTGTTCCTCCTGACGCTCGCGCAAGTCGTCCACTTTTTGGTCAAGTTCGGCTTGAAGACGACTGATCTCGGCGGACTGCTTTTCAAGCTGGGCTTTCTCACTTTCAAGCCGCGCGCCGATCAAACGCTGCTGGTCAAGGATCTTGCGGTTGGCCTGCGCCAATTCACTGCGCGTGTCATATTCCTTCTGCAACTGCGCCAGGTCGGCCTTACGCTGTTCCTCTTCGGCCAACTCGTTATTGATCTCAGTCAGGATGCCCTCACAAACCGCCAGGTCTTTTTCACTTTGTTTACGGCGTTGGGCCGCTGCTTCTTTATATTCTTCCCACATTTCCAGGCCGAGGATGGAGGCCAGAATGCGCTTGCGGTCGGCGGGACGCTGCTGTGCAAACTGGTCGGCTTTGCCTTGCAGGAAGAAGGAAGCGTTGATAAAGGTCTCGTAATCAAGCCTTAGGGTCTGTCGGATGCGTTCTTCGGTGGCGCGCATGGTGGCTTCGGTGAGAGGCTTCCAGCCTTCATCTTCAGCCAGAATAAAGAAATCAAGCGCGGTTACTTTGTCTTTCTGCTTGCTACGCTGCACGCGGTAACGGGCGTCCTCATAATCAAAATCAAGGATGACCTCGGCCGGTCCGTTCTCTTTCTGTGTACGGTGGTTGATAATAGCATCGTCCCTGCGACGGGCCTCACCGAAGAGCGCCCATGTTATGGCGTCCAACAGCGAGGATTTGCCCGCGCCGTTCGAGCCGGAAATGCAGGCCAGGTCGATGCCGCTGAAATCCAAATCCACCGGGTCGTGATAAGAGAGGAACCCCCTGATCTGCAGCCGTTCAGGGATCATTCTTCATCCGCCTCAAGCGGTTTGGGGGTGCTGTATTTGCTGAGCAGCACCTTATCCACCCGGCGGTCGTCCATATCCATGACCTCGAAGCGGAAATTGAGATAATGAAAGTGCTGCCCGGTGTTGGGGATGGAACCGATCTGGTTCATGACAAAACCGCCCACGGTCTGGAAACCAACCTTGTCCTCTTCAGGCAGTTCGTCCACATCCATGATCTCCTTGAGTTCATCAATGGGCAGCAGGCCGTCCAGCAGGAAGGTTCCGTCTTCGCGTTCCACGATCTCGGATTCTTCGACGTTATCCGCGCTGGGGATCTCACCCACGATGGATTCCAGAATATCAAAAAGGGTAGCCATACCCAGCAGGCCGCCGTATTCATCAATGACCATGGCCTCGTGCACCCCAGCCTCGCGCACCATTTCCAGCATGCGGGCGGCCGGCGTGTTCTCCGGTACCAATAGAGGTTTGGAGACCAGGTCCAACAGGTTAAAGGGCGTATTGGTCAGGTATTTTTCAAGCAAATCCTTGGCGTTGAGCATGCCCACCACGTTATCGAGTGAAGCCTGGGCCACGGGAAAACGCGAATGACCGCTGGCCATGACCTGCTTGAGTATCTGTTCGGGAGAATCATTGGCATCCAGCCACTCGATCTCGGTGCGAGGCGTCATAATGGCATTGATGGAACGGTCGTTCAACCTGAAGACGCCTTCCATCATGTCCTGCTCGGCTTCGTCAAAAATTCCCACCAGGGTACCCTGTTCGATCAAGCCTTTGATCTCGTCCTCGGTGATGGGCGGCTCTTTGGAGGGAGACAAGCCCAACAACTTAAGCCCCAGATCAGTGGAAGAAGCCAGTAAATGCACGACAGGCCCCATGATCTTTGAAAGGAATTTCATGAACCCCGACACTCTCGAAGCGATCTTCTCGGGGTTGTTCATGGCTATTTTCTTGGGGATCAATTCACCCAGCACAAGGGAGAAATAAGTGGTCAGGATGACCACCACGACGATGGATACGCCTGAAGCATACGGCGCCAGCCAGGTTACAGTCGAAAGCCAGGCGGTCAAATATTCGGCCAGGGTTGCACCACCCAGGGCGCCGGTAAAGATACCCACCAGGGTGATGCCGATCTGGACCGCCGAGAGCAGGTTGCTTGAAGATTTAAGCAAGTCCAGCGCGGACTGCGCACCCTTGTCGCCATCTTCCGCGCGCTGTTCAAGCCGTACCTTGCGGGCCGAGACCAGCGCCATTTCGGACATGGAAAAGAACCCGTTGATCAGGATCAATACCAGGATTAAAAATAGTTCAAGACCAATATTGTTCATGTTTCCTCATTCGCCCTGTGTCCCGGCGGTTTCATCGCCTGAAACACTCTGAATAATGGAGGCTGCCAATGTCTGTAAAGACTCAGTATCACCTGAATCCAATTTAATTATTTTCCAATATCTTTGCAGTAATTCAAGAGGGGGAAGATTAGCCACGGATTCGTCACCCGGTGTGAAACGTGTGCGCGCCTCTTCCAATGGACGGCGCACCAGGTGGAATTCGAAAGCCTCCGCGCACTTTTCGCGTAAAGCGGCTTCATCCAAAAAGACTTCCAACTCGCGCGGATATTCCACCTCAAGGCGGAGCATGGCTTCGTCGATTTTTTTATCGTCCGGCAAGACTTTCAAGACCTTCTCCATGAGCGTGTCTTTGTCACTGACTTTGACAGACAGGTTAAAAAAGCGCCGACCGGAAAGAACGCGTTTCTCGTAGGTCGTCCGGCCTTTTTCAACGGAGGCGATCACAAAGCATTTGTCATCATCGGTCTCGCCGAAGTCCACCCGTTCAATGGAACCGGGGTAGATCACCGGTGGAAGCGCTCCTTCATTGAGGTCCTGGAACTTGTGGATGTGACCGAGGGCTACGTAGTCCAGACGGGTATCTTTGACCAATCCGCCGGGCAGGACGATATCCTTGCCCAGCATGACCGAACGCTCGTTGCCATAGGTGGCCCCCTGGACGGTGGCGTGGGCGGTCATCACCGCGGGCAGCCGCGGATCAAGGTTTTCAATCCACTCGCTGATAATGTCGTTGATGCGTTTTCCGATCTCCTCGTTGGCTTCCTCGGCTGAAAGTCCCTGTTCCATTTGAGAAGCCATCAATCCCGAGCGGAAGATCCAGGGCAGGGCGATCACCTGCAGGGGCAGGTCCCACAGTTCCTTCGGTGTGAGGAAGGCAGGTTTATCGATCACACGAACATAAGGCACGTCGAGTGTGTCGAACTCCTGCATGGTATGGGCCCGCCCGGAGGCCGGGCTGACATCATGGTTGCCGGTGAGCAAAAGTGTGGGGATTTTAGCTGCCGAGAGACGCGCGATACGTTTGCCCCACTCACGCTGGTAGGTGGGCGAGGGCGTGCGGTCCTTGTAGGCATCCCCGGCGAAGATCACCAGGTCTACCTTTTCGTTAATGGCAGTATCTGTGATGGTATCAAGCGCTTTTAGGAAATCCAAAACGCGAAGCGGCAGGCCCGAAGCAGCATCATGCCGGCCGTGGCCGGCGATGTCAATGTGGGCGTCGGCAAAGTGTAAGATCTTAATCATGGTGAACCCTTAGAAGTGACTGCAAGAGGCTCCGATCAGGGGGTTTCGCCAAACTCAAGCAACTGCTGGTAGCTGGGCCCGAAACCGGGATGTACGCGCAGCGCATTGCGCAAGTCTGCAACCGCTGCCGCGCGGTCACCAAGCGCCTCTTCAGCCAGGGCGCGCCAGTGATAACTCTCTTCGAGGATGTGTTCGCTTTCGGCATCCAGGGTTGTGGTGGCCAGGCTGATCACGTCTTGATAGCGTGCCATATAATAGTAGGCATAGTAGGGTCCGGTTTGATACCAGAGCATACGGTAGGGCCTGTAAGTTTCATCAATATCGGGGTAGATCGAAAACGCCGTGTCATAGGCCGCGGCCGCCCCCTGATAATCCTGCAGTTTCACCAGGCTGGTGCCCGCGTTAAAGAAGGCAAAATAGCGGTCGCGTGGATCTGAAAGTGAGGAAGTTTCGACTACGGCTCGATCGTATGCCACACGGTATGAATTGGTCTCGTCCGCCAGGGAACCGAGCGTGTTGAGCACGTCATTCTCATAGTCAGGCGGATAAACCACAATAAAGATGTAATTAAAAGCACGCCAGTTTTTGAGCATATCCTCGTAGGTAACTTCAAATCCCCTTGTACCGGCGCGGTCTTCATAATCCAACAATGCCAGCAGATAGGAATCCTGGGTGGTAAAAGCCTGGGCTTCGTCGTCGTAGCCAATAATCAGGTTGTAATGTCCCATCCAGCCTTCCTTGGCCAGATTCTCGGGCTCGAAGCCCTTCTCCACCAGCACCGGAAAACCGGCATTGAGCAGCGCCTTAACCGTATAAATGTCGCCGCCCATGCGTATCAGGGCGCGCAGGTCGGTCTGTTCATTGACGTAATCGACCATCTCGTAGGGCATGACGTTCTTGTCGCGCTGATTGGGTTTCAGCACCGCGGCGGTGTCTTCCTGGTCTCCGGTCCAATTCCAATAGGAAAGCAGCATGGAAAGGTTGGAAGGGCCGCAGTTATTCCACATTTGCGCTTCGGGTCTGACCCCTTCAAGGTAGATGGAGGAAGGCAGCGGGATCTGCGTCGGCGTGGGCGCAACGGTAGGCTGAGGGGTAGAGGTGGCCGGCGGATTGGCTGCCTGCAGGGTCAATTGGACGGCCGTGGCAACCTCGTCGGGCGTATTTTGAAGCGGGTTAAACACCACTTCCTGCGGCGGGTTGAGTTTGTAAAAAACCTCGGTGTAAATCTTGTTCGCGTAATAGCTGACCCTCGACCAGACCGGAGGCAGGCTGAGGATGATGCCTGCAATGACGAACAGGGCCAAAATGCCAAGGTACAGCGTGGTTTTGTTTTTTCGCATAATGGGATTATAACATTTTCAACCCAACCGAATTACGGCGCGAATTGACTCAAAATTAATCTTACTTTACAAAACAACGTTGACTCAAAAAGAATGTTACTCTAGTGCGGATTTCAGGTCCGCAGAGGGAGAATATGATGAGTCAACGCAGCAAACGCGAGATGATCGAAGCGATTCG